>Ga0182016_10005117_pt1 | contig 14237 bp, 12 predicted proteins | sample 712S2MmetaG_FD_120491 | JGI IMG/M metagenome (GOLD analysis project Ga0182016, IMG submission 120491) | Permafrost microbial communities from Stordalen Mire, Sweden - 712S2M metaG | ecosystem: Environmental > Terrestrial > Soil > Wetlands > Permafrost | place: Sweden: Stordalen | collected...
AAGGCGAGGCCGAGGTGGACTTCGACAGGCTGACGGCGAATCGCACGCGGTCGAATCCGCTGCTGCAACTGTTCACCGGACGGCATCACGTTTTGGTGCTGGCGCATGGCTCGGCCATACGCGGCGTGGCGACGATCCAGGTGGATCACGTGACGTTTGATGGCGTGGAGATTCCGAGGTTTGCGCTGGATTACTTCGCGCAAAGGTATCTGCGTCCCCATTACGGCAGCGCGGTGGGCCTGGATTCGGTCTTCCGGCTGAAGAACCGCATGCAGACCGTGGTGATTGGCGAAGAGCAGGCGACGATCACACAGCGGTAAGGGTCACTTCGATTTTGAGTTGCTGCTCCGCAGGGTTTGGAGCAGGTCACGACCAAAGAAGTAGACCAGACCCACAAACCATCCCAGATTGCACAATACTGCGGCGACCGACCATGGCCAGAACCTCCCTGCCGCACGGGGGCCCTCCAGAACGAACTTCAAGTGGAAATCCGTCAGTGCCACGAATAGAGAGAAGAAGCCAAGGGCGATGAGCGCCAGGTCTTCTGCAATCCGCGCAGCTGGACGCGCGTGCAGCCAAAGGCTCCCGGTCTCCCGCCATGCTTCAATGTTCCTGAGCACCCAATACCACAGCACTCCGACCAGGGCGATAAAGAGCCACAGGTTCAATCGACCGAAAACGCTCCATCGCCATACCAAAAGCCCTACTTCAGAGGCCGGGAAATCCATCATCATGACGAACCACATGGGAGGCGTGGAATCCCAGCTATTGAACGCGAGAACGTGGTAAAGCCACATCCAGTCCATTACCGCCCAGGCTAGCGCCATTTGCACCAAGGGCAGTGCGTATTTCGGCTTGAATCGCATGATGCATCCTTTCTAGCACAACTCCCCTAGCTGCAACGCTTACATTGCCTTAGACACCGCAGCGCGCGGCTGGTTCCCTGCCCGGGGCATGTTAGAATTAGAGATTCGGGCATGTTCCTGCGAGTTTCCGTAAACTCCGGATTTCGCTGCTGCCCGCCGGGTTGGCCATCGTGCCAGGCCCACATTCCCAGAAGGATTTTCCCGAGCGAGAGACGGATGCCGGCAGAAGCACCCCAGCCAGTAAATCGCCGCGTGTTGAGCGGCATGAGACCCACGGGCAAGCTCCACATTGGACACTACGTGGGAGCGTTGCAGAACTGGGTCCGGTTGCAGGAGAACTACGACTGCTTCTTTTTTGTGGCCGACTGGCACGCCCTGACGACCGATTACGCCGACACCTCGCGGGTGAAGGACAACATTCTGGAGATGACCTTTGACTGGCTGGCCGCGGGGCTGGACCCGGAGCGGGCGACGGTCTTCATTCAGTCTCATGTGCCGCAGCACGCCGAGCTGCACCTGCTGCTGAGCATGATGACTCCGCTGGGTTGGCTGGAGAGGGTGCCGACGTACAAAGAGCAGAAGGAAAACCTGAAGGAAAAAGACCTGAACACTTACGGCTTCCTCGGGTATCCGGTGCTGATGACGAGCGACATTTTGATGTACCAGGCATCGTTTGTTCCGGTGGGCGAGGACCAGGTGCCGCACGTGGAGATTACGCGGGAGATTGCGCGCAGGTTCAACCAGTTCTACTGGCTGGACGGCGAGCACCGCTACAGCCACGACCGCGCGCTGGACGAAAAGAAGCGCGTACAGGTCTTTCCGGAGCCGCAGCCGCTGCTGACTCCCGCGGCGAAGCTGCCTGGAACCGATGGCCGCAAGATGAGCAAGAGCTATGGCAACGGGCTGCTGATGAGCGATCCTGAGCCGGTGCTGCGGCAGAAGCTGAAGACCATGGTCACCGATCCGGCGCGGGTGCGGCGGACGGACGCGGGCGATCCGGCGAAGTGCCCGGTGTTCGACCTGCACAAGATTTTCAGTTCGCAGGAGAAGCAGGCCGAGGTGCGGCTGGGCTGCACGACGGCGGGCATCGGCTGCATCCAGTGCAAGACGTGGGTGGCGGATAACCTGGTTGCGTTGCTGGCTCCGATCCAGGAGCGGCGGCGCGAGTACGAGGAAAACCCGAAGCGCGCGTGGGACATTCTTGAGGCGGGTAGCGTGCGGGCTCGCAAGACGGCCGACGAGACGCTGGTGGAAGTGCGCGAGAGCATGCACATGGGCTTGAACTATGAGACTCCTGCGAAAGGCGCGGTGTAGGCGATGAGCGACCTCCCACAGAAGACGGGGCCGGTGGCGGCGCAGAACGCGCAGCAGGCGAAGGCGCCGGCGGTCAACGCTCAGGGCAAAGCGCAGCCGGAGGTTGAGCCGTTTCCGTTTTCGGTGAGCGTGGGCACGGTGTACGACGGGCCATTGGACCTGCTGCTGGACTTGATCCGCAAACAGGACATTGATATTTACGACATTCCGATTGCGCAGATTACGGCGCAGTACCTGGCCTACGTGGAGCACATCGCCAACATTGACATTGACCTGGCGGCGGAGTTCATCTACATGGCCTCGCTGCTGATCCAGATCAAGAGCAAGCTGCTGCTGCCGCGCGATCCCGACGCCGCGGGCGACGAGCAGGATCCGCGCCTGGAGCTGGTGAACCGGCTGCTGGAGCACGAACGCTACAAGCAGGCGGCACAGATGCTGCTGCAGAAGCAGCAGATTGAAGACGCGGTGCTGACCAATCCGGCGATGCGGGACTTCCGCGACGCCGAGGGCACGGAGCCGGAGCTGACGGCGGACGTGATTGACCTGGTGAAGACATTCCAGAGTGTGCTGGACCGGGCGAAGCTGCGGCCACAGTTGAACTTTAACGAAGAGAGCGTGACGGTGGGGCAGATGATTGACTACGTGCGCCGCCGGCTGATGGTGGAGGACAGGCCGATCCGGCTGAAGCAACTGCTGCGCACGCTGCACTCTCGCCAGGCGCTGATTTGCGCCTTTCTGGCGCTGCTGGAGATGATACGGCTGCAGGCCGTGCTGTGCCGCCAGGACGCGATCTTCGGCGAAGTGGTGATCAAGAAGCACACGGCCTTTGACCGCCTGGCGGAAGACCTTGGCGGGGCCGTGCGGGACGACTGGCAGTAAACCGGATTTGGCTGTGAGTGAATCCGGCCGAGCCGGGCGAAAGAGATCCTTGGGAAGCGAGTCACGATGAGTCTGAAAGCAAAAGTCGAGGCCATCATTTACGCGGCCGAAGAGCCGGTAACACTGGAGCAGATGGCTGCCCTGCTGCGCGAAAACGTGCTGGCCGAGCTGGCCGCAACGCGGGCGCGCGCAGAAGCCGAGGCCGCGGAGAGCGGCGAGAGCGTGGCGGCCGGTGAGTCCGCCGCTGCGTTAAACGAAACCGCTGACGGCGCTGAGGCTGCCGCATGGGAGACCTCCGGCGATCCGGAACGAGTGTTTGACCCTACGGCCAAGATGTTGACCGAGACGGTGGAAGCCGCCGAGGCGGCGGCAGAGACAGCAGTGGAGGTTTCGGAAGAAGCTGTTGTCGCGGAGCCTGCGATGCCAGACGAAGCCCAGCCTGCGGCGTTGGCTGAAACGCAGCCTGCGGCGCCTGATGAAGCTGAGCCTGCGGTTGGCGCCAGCGTGACGGCTCCGGAGACGACGGCGCGCAAGCGCAGCAAGCCCGCGAGGACCGAGCAGGAGATTGCCGAGGATAAGGCGGTGAAGGCTCGGTTGCGCGAGGTGCTGGCCGAGCTGGCGGTGGATTACTCCGACGAAGGCCGCGGCATGGAGGTTCGCCAGGTGGCGGGCGGTTATCGCATGGCGACCAAGCCGGAGCATCACGACGTGGTGCGGGCCTTTGCCAAGAGCTTGAAGCCGCCCATTCGGCTTTCTTTGGCGGCCTTGGAGACCCTGGCTGTCATCGCCTACAAGCAGCCGGTGACGGGGCCGGAGATCAGCGACATTCGCGGCATTGAGAGCGCGGGCGTGCTGGGCACGTTGCTGGAGCGGAAGCTGATCACCACGGGCGGACGCAAACAGGTGATCGGACGTCCGATGCAGTACAAGACCAGCAAGGAGTTCCTGCTGCGCTTTGGGTTGAACGAGATCAACGAGCTGCCCAGCATGGAGGAGTTCAGCCAACTGGTGAGCGACGGGATTGAGCTGACTGCGGCGAATGAGGCCGAGGCCGCGGCGGAGCCTTCTCTGTTTGATGGCGAGGGCGAGGACGCGCGAGCTGATGACGCCGCGCCGAACGATGCGGTCGAGAACGATGCGGTCGAGACGGAAGAAGCACGCAAGGAAGATGTGAAGGAAGAAGCCTCGGCGGACGAAGCCGCAGAGATTACGGACGCCTCCACGCTGGATGAGGAAGTGAAGGACGCCGCCGCCCTGGAAGACGCGGGCGACGAGGGTCACCGCGCGGAGTAGGATTCCACCCCGAGCGCTGGACCGACCGGGGGCGACGAGGCCCCCGGAACTATTTACGCAACACCCACCACGATCGCCGGATGGCGAGCGAACGCAGCGAAAGGCTGCTAATCCCCATGGAAGCAAATCCGCAAAGACTACAGAAAATTTTGGCCGCCGCCGGGCTGGCCTCGCGCCGCAAGGCCGAAGAGTTGATCTCCGCAGGACTGGTGAGCGTGAACGGACACATCATCACCGAGGCGGGCAGCAAGGCCGATCCGCGCTTTGACGAAATTCGCGTGGACGGAAAACTGCTGAAGGGACCGGAGCGCCACGTTTACATTGCGCTGTACAAGCCCAAGGGCACGGTGACCACGGTACGCGATCCCGAGGGTCGTCCGACGGTGATGGACCTGCTGAAGAACGTGGAAGAGCGGGTCTTCCCCGTGGGCCGGCTGGATTACATGAGCGAAGGCCTGCTGCTGCTGACGAACGACGGCGACCTGATGGCGCAGTTGACGCGCGCCGGCTCCCACGTGGCCAAGACGTACATGGTGAAGGTGGCGGGCAAGCCGACGGAAGAAGAGATTAATAAGCTGCGCAACGGCATCCTGCTGCCACCCGAGCCGGGATTGACGGGCGCACGCGGACAGAAGCAGCCGGGCGTGGAGCGCCGCAGCTTCAGCATCATGACCCAGCCGGCGCACATCCAGCTGGCGGTGGACCAGGAAAATCCCTGGTACGAGGTGACGCTGACAGAAGGGCGCAACCGGCAGATTCGCCGCATGTTTGAGCAGATTGGCCACCACATTGAGAAGATCAAGCGCGTGCGCTACGGATCACTGACATTGGACATGGAGTCGGGCGAGTTCCGCCACCTGACGCCAAAGGAAGTGAACCAGTTGCGCAAGTCGCTGGAGACTCCATTTAAGCCGAGGGTGCTGACGGCGAAGAGCAAGGGCGGGGCAAAACGCTACGATGATCGTCCGGCGAAGCTGGACACGGCGCGCTTTGTGAAGGGTCGTCGCGGCAAGCCCGCGGCCGATGTGGCTGCGCCGGCAGCAGAAGGTACGCGCACGTATTCGCCGCGTCCGGCGGCGGAGCGTGCACCATCGAGCTTTGCGGCGCGGCCTGCGGCACGAGCCGAGCGCGAAGGTGGAGAAGATCGTCCGCGGCGGGAGTTCGCACCGCGCAGCGCTTCACCACGCGGCGTTGAACCGCGCAGTTCTGAACCACGCAGTTCTGGACCACGCAGTTCTGCGCCGCGCGCGGGTGGGCGCGGATTTGACCGGGCTTCAGTGCGTCCGACGCGCACGGTGGTGGATAAGCCCGGCGTGCGCCGCTACGACATGCCTACCCTGGAGACTCCGCGTGGAACCTTGCCAAAGGCCACGGTGCCTCGTGGACCGGAGTTTGACAGCCGCGGTGGAGGAGATCGTCCGGCGCGGCGGAGCTTTGGAGGCACCAAGGGCGGCGGCAAGCGTGAGGGCGGATTTGAGCGCAAGGCTCCTGGTGGATTCGCGAAACGCGAAGGCGGCTTTGCCAAGCGCGAGGGTGGATTCGGCGCGAAGAAGCCGTTCGCGGAAAAGCCCTTTGCCAAGTTCACCGATGCGGGAAAAAAGCCCCACAGCGCGAAGGGCTTTGACGACTTCAGCGATGAGCGTCCGGCGGCGCGAAAGAGCTTTACTCCGAGCAGCGACCGCAAGTTCGTGCGTGGACCGGGCAAGCCGGCTCCCAGGGGCGAGCGTGAAGGTGGCTTCGCTGGGCGTGAAGGCGGCTATGACACCAGGCGTCCTGCGGCGGGTGGATTTGCCAAGCGCGAGGGCGGATTTGGCGAGAAGAAGCCGTGGGGCGCAAAGCCCTTTGGCAAAAGCAGTGGAGAGCGCACGGGCGGCAAGCGTCCGTTTACCGCCAGCGGCGAGCGCAAGTTTGTACGCGGACCGGGCAAGCCGGCCGCGGCGAGCGGCTTCGGCGAGAGGCGCGAGGGCGGCTTTGCAAAACGCGAAGGCGGATTCGCTCCGCGCCGCGAAGGAACGGGGTTCCCGCGGACGGGGGTTCCGAAGCGCGAAGGCGGATACGCGAAGCGTCCCGCAGCGGGTGGATTCGCGAAGCGTGAGGGTGGATTTGCTCCGCGCCGCGAAGGCAGCGGCTCTGCGCGGACGGGTGCTCCGAAGCGCACGGGCGGATTCGGCGGCAAGCGCGAAGGCGGGCCCGCGGGCCGGGGGAAGACCGGTTTCAGCAAGGGTCCGCGGCCGGGCGGCGGGCCGGGAAAGCGCCGCGACTAGAACGGAAAAGCGGAGTAAGATGTTGGGTTCTTTGTAACGAGGCCTTCTAATGGGAAAATTTGCGGAGATGGTACCGGAGCGCGTGCGCGCCCTGGCGTCGTATGTGCCAGGACGTCCGATTCAACAGGCGGAAGCCGAGTTTGGCGTGAAGATGATCAAGCTCGGCTCGAATGAGAATCCTCTGGGACCGTCGCCTTTGGCGCTGAAGGCCATGGATGCCGCGGCGCGCGGCGTGAACCTGTATCCCGACACCGACATGACGGCCCTGCGCGAGCGGCTGGCCGAGCAGCATCGCATCTCGGTGAACCAGATCATCGTCACCGCAGGCTCGACCAACCTGCTGGACATACTGGCGCGCACGTTACTGACTGCGGGGCTGAACGCCGTCACCAGCGAGCGCTCGTTCATCGTGTATCCGATTGTGACGCGCTCGGCGGGGGCCGAACTGCGGCAGGTTCCCACGCGCGGCGATGGCTACGACCTGGACGCCATCTGCGACGCGATTGACAGTGAGACGCGGCTGGTCTATTTGGCCAACCCCAACAACCCGACGGGCACGCTGATTACGGCCGCGGAGATGGATCGCTTTATGGATCGTCTGCCGGAGCACGTTGTGGTGGCGCTGGACGAGGCCTACTACGACTACGCCGAGTGGCTGGCGAAGGAGCGCGGAGTGGAGTACAGCCACGCCGAGCAGTACGTGCGCGAGGAGCGCAACGTGGTGGTGCTGCGCACCTTCAGCAAGGCCTACGGGCTGGCCTCCCTGCGGGTGGGCTACGGCATGGGCCCGGCGGAACTGATGGGCTACATCGCGCGGCTGAAGACGGCATTCATTGTGAACGGGCTGGGAGAGACCGCAGCCATGGCCGCGCTCGACGACCGCGAGCACTATGAGAAGTCCATGCGCAACAACTCGGCGCAACTGGCGGTGCTGAGCAAGCATCTGAAGGAGATGGGCTACCAGCCGGTGGAGAGCTGGGCGAACTTTATCTACATTGAAACCGGCGAGGACGCCAACACCCTGGCGCGGCGGTTGCAGATGAACGGCATCATCGTGCGTCCACTGAGCGGAAGCTGGGGCGCACGCACGGCCATTCGTGTGAGCGTGGGAACTGCTGAGGAGAACCACAGGTTCCTGGAGGCGCTGAAGCACGTGACCACGGGGGCGCACGCGGGGTAAAAACAGGTTTCAAAGTTTCAAGGTTTCAAAGTTGCAAGGTTTCGGAAGTTGCGGAGGTTTCGAAGGTTTCGAAGACCTGCAAGAGCCAATTCAAAAGCAAAGGCCGCCTGCGATGGCGGCCTTTTTGTGCGCGGAGAGCGCGGGATTATCGCTTCCCTGCTTCCGGCTACTTCACTTCTGACACCTGGGGCAGTAGTGGCTGCTGCGGCCGGCGATGACCGTGCGCGCGATTGGGGTGCCGCAGACGAGGCAGGGCTCTGCCGTGCGCTGGTACACGCGGTGCTGGAGTTGAAAAAAACCTTCATCGCCACTGGCGTCCACGTAGTCGTTGATGCTGGAACCTCCGGCGGCGATGGCCTCGGCCAGTACCTGCTGCACGGCCACGCGGAGGGCGAGCAGCTCGGCGCGGGGGATGCGAAGGGCCTTGCGGCGCGGGCGGATGCCGGCGCGAAAGAGGCTCTCATCGGCGTAGATGTTGCCGACTCCGCTGAGAAGGGACTGGTTGAGCAGCGCGCTTTTGATGGGCGTGTTGCGGCCCTTGAAGAGCCGGACGAAGGCCTCTTCGTCAACGGTAGTGGGCTCCTGGCCGGGGGCCTGGAACTGGTGGCCCTTTATGACCTGGAGTTTGCCGAAGCGGCGAGGGTCCACGAAGCGCAGCTCGACGTGGCTGGCGAGCGTGGCGACAAGGTGCGTGTGCGGCGCGGTTGGGTGAGCGGGCTCGCAGATCAGGCAGCGGCCGGTCATGCCGAGGTGGATGATCCACTGCGCCGGGCCTTCGGCGGAATCGAGGTCGCAGACGATGTGCTTGCCGACGCGGCGGAAGGCCGCAATACGCGCGCCGGTGAGGACCCTGGCGATCTGGCGGGCAGGCGACTTGAGCAGGTTCGTCTTGTTGCCGATCCAGACTTCGGCGATGCGTGCGCCGGCCAGGCGCTTGTGCAGGCCGCGGGCGATGGTTTCCACCTCGGGTAACTCAGGCATGATGGCAGTGTAAACCACTCTGTGGGCGGCGGATATGCAACCGTCCATGCACGGCCGGTTGAGCGTAGCGACGGTTATGCTTTGATCCCGGCCCCGGACGCGATAGAATTTGTTGTACACACCGCCGAGGCTCACGCCGCCGGCTTCCGCCTGAGACGAATTACTCCCAAGCCTGTGTACGACGAACTTTTTCGCGGCACGCCGCTGTGCGTGTGCTGGAGACGATTGTGAACAAGACGAAGACCGCAGTGGTGCTGGGCGCCCAATGGGGCGACGAGGGCAAGGGCAAGATCGTAGATGTGCTCTCCGACAACTTTGAGGTGGTGGCGCGCTACGCCGGTGGGCATAACGCCGGACACACGGTGACCATCAGCGGTAAGAAGTTCGTCCTGCAACTGATTCCCTGCGGCATCCTGCGGCAGGAGTCGCAGGCGGTCATCGGCAACGGAGTGGTGCTGGACCCCTTTGCGCTGATGAAGGAAGTGAACACGCTGCGCGGCGCGGGACTGGAAGTGGCCGGGCCGGGCGAAAAGGGCGCGTCGGCGAATCTGTTCATCAGCAACCGCGCGCACGTCATTCTGCCCTACCACCGCATGATCGAGCTGGGCGCGGAGAACGCTCCCGGACGGGTGAAGATTGGCACGACCTCGCGCGGCATTGGCCCCGCTTACGAGGACAAGATGGCGCGGCGCGGTTTGCGCGTGTCCGACCTGCTGGACAAGGCGCTGCTGAAAAAGCACATCCAGAACGCCTGCAAGGAGAAGAACACCATTGCGCACGCGCTGTTCAACGGTGAGGCCATTGATCCCGACGAGATGTACGAGCAGTACGCGAAGGTGTCCGACCAGATCGCTCCATTTGTGGCCGACACCGCGCTGCTGCTGAACAAGGCCATTGCGGCCGGCAAGAGCGTGATGTTTGAAGGCGCGCAGGGCACGATGCTGGACATTGACCACGGAACGTATCCGTTTGTGACCAGCAGCAGCGCCACCAGCGGCGGAGCTTCGATTGGCACGGGCGTTCCGCCCACGGCGATCCGCACGGTCATCGGTGTGACCAAGGCATACTGCACGCGCGTCGGCGAAGGGCCGTTCCCTTCCGAGATTCCCGGCGAGCTGGGCGACGTGGTGCGCAAGAAGGGCAACGAGTTTGGAGCCGTCACCGGGCGTCCGCGGCGCTGCGGATGGATTGACCTGCCGCTGCTGCGCTACTCCAACATGATTAACGGCACGGAGTGGCTGGTGGTGACCAAGCTGGACGTGCTGGATGAGCTGGCGGAGATTCCCGTGGTGACCGGCTACAAGCTGGATGGCAAGGTGGTGGAGGAGATTCCGGCGCAGGATTCGGGCTACCGCAAGATTGAGCCGGTGATTACGACTCTGCCGGGCTGGCAGGAGAACACCTTTGGCACCACGGAGCACGACAAGCTGCCGAAGAAGGCCCAGGACTATCTGCGCTTTTTGCAGAAGGAGTCGGCCTCGACTATCGGCATGGTTTCGACCGGACCGGACCGCGACCACACGATCTTCGTGGACGAGTTCACGAGCTTTCTGAAGAGCAAGTAGGGATAAACGGCGGAAGCCGGAAGTGATGCAGAAGCTCCGCCAGGCGCGGGGCTTTTGCTTTTACCGCGGCTTCAGTTATTGCACATTCTTGGGCTGGGAAGAAAACAGGCCGACATGACCTTTCTGGTAGTGAACCAGGGCTTCGCCGTTGTTACCCAGAAGCCCAATGGGTTCTGAATCATCTACGGAAGGGAGATGCACCCAGCTTGCTGCTCCACTCGAAGAATCTTTCTGCAATTCGTAGATTCCCAGTTCCCTTTCATCCTGCGTCAGCTTGCGATGCCGCCACAGAGAAGCGTAGACCCTGCCCGACGGTACCTGCGCAAGGCCATCAGGTGCCGCGTCCGCATAGGGCTGGGTTGGGCGGATGGCATAGCGGGAGATCGCCCTCGTCGTCGTATTCAGCTCAATCCACTCCTGCGTAGTACCGGAATAAATTCCCACCGTATTCGCAGTGCAAGTCAGATAGACGGGCTGCCGCCCGCCACGCGACTGAGCCGGCCATTTCGCGGAAGGGTCGGAGGTGACGGAAACAAAATCGGAGACTGGCAGGTATCCTTCCAGAAAGCCCTTGCTCAGGTCGTAGTGGCGAAGCAGGTAGCCCTTGGTGTTTCTGTCATCGCCAAACGCCCAAACTGTACCATCTGGAACAACACAGATATGTTCGACAATTAACGGATTCACCTGAATGACACGGCCTATGTGCCCGGCAAAGTCAGATTCCGCGATGAACATAGCCGTTGTGCCATCGCTTTTCTTGGCATAGCCTGAGGCCAGCAAAGCGTTGGCACTCGAAACGATGACAGCCGAAAAATGCATCTCCGAGGAACCCGCAAACCAGATGTGTGGTGTAGCGACCTGCTGTCCCTTCGCGTCCCAAAGCGATGCACTTACGTCATCAGGACCGTGCGTGTAGAAAGCCTTCTGTACTAGAAATTCGCCCGACCAATATGGAGCCTCAAGTCCCTGCAAGGTACCTGCGGCGGGAGAGACGATTTCGTGTCCAGAGGGCGTGAGCTGATGTGTGGGTTTGGTTTGTGCCTGCACGGCTAACGAGAAAATCATTGCGTACAGAGAAATTGCCATCACAAATCTCATCTTCTTCATCTTCATCCTCCGCTGCACTCAATTTGTGTCTGGTGGGCAAGAATATGGGAAGTCGAGTTGGCAATCGTTACCATCACCGATACCGCCGCCGCTGCAATCGACGTCAGAGTTGACACAACCTTCTTCCTCTGGACATCCAACATCATTTACTGGGCAAACAAAGTACCCATCGTCCTCATGCCCTTGACCACATCTTCACACTCGATAAATCCTGTACAAATTGCTGTATCTTGCAAGCAGTTCCCCCAGTTCCACATGACATAGTTGTCAGAACTTCAAAATTGTCTACACAAGCATCAGAACCTATCTGTGTTCTTCTAAGAGCCGGAGCATCCTGAGCATCGAAACCCAAGTGCAACAGTCTCGTTTTATTGCTTGTCCCGTCCTTAAACCTTGTACTTCGGCATCTAAACACCGGCCCATGAATAATTGTGTCTCCAATCGAGCCTGGGTGTAGGCCTGCATATATGGAGAGGATGCTATTCCCTCTAGTATCAATAATGCGCATCGGCTTACTACCATTTATTACTGAAGTCTCCGCCATTAGCATTGCCCCATACAATACAACGATAATTTGGTGTGAGTAGTCTGTAGGTGTAACGCATTGGGGATAGTGCCTCCTCGTACTTTTTGCTGAGAACAGGCACAAGCTAGCAAGGGGAATGTAGCTCAGTCAATGCCCGCTAAAAGAAAACTCCCATATGGGTAGGTTGGCAATTTGGCATTGTTCTAAGCGATCATATTGATCATTGTGATAACGCAGGAACACATTGGAGGCATTATGACCATCCTCGCCGTCAGCATGACCATTCATCCCGGAAAAGTTGAAGAGTGCATCCACCTGCTGAAACAGATGCGGGCCGAGACCCTGAAGGAGCCCGGCTGCCTGCAGTACGACACGATTCAGTCCGACGAAAACCCTTTGCAGTTTTTCTTTTACGAGCGCTACAAGGATGACGCCGCATTGGAGGCGCACCGCAACTCCGCGCACTTTGCAAAGTACATCACCGGCGGCGTGGATGCCCTGGTGGCGACCCGCAGCCGCGAGCTCTACCACCCGGTGGATTAGTTGGCGCGCGGACTGGCAGTGGAGCGGAACAGCCCCCCGCACGGTAGACAACGGCCAAGTTCTGCGTGCTATACTTCCGGCCCCGCCAGTCAAACGGCGGCCCAGGAGGCAGTATGCGAGAAGAGCGGCAAGCCATCACCCCTTCGCTTACCGTGCACGACGCGGCAGCGGCAATCGCTTTTTACGAAAAGAGCTTCGGCGCCAAGGTGGAGGGCGAGCCATCGCGCGGCAAAGATGGCAAAGTATTGCACTCCGAGCTGTTGCTGGGCGGAATGAAGTTCTTCGTCAACGACGAGTTCCCGGAGATGGGCGCGTACGGAGCCGTGCACTATGGAGGCTCGCCGGTACATTTGCAACTGCGCGTAAAGGACGTGGACGCGGCTTACAACGCGGCCGTCGCCAACGGCGCCAAGTCCATGATGAAGCCGGAAGACGCCTTCTGGGGCGACCGCTACGCCTGCGTCACGGATCCCTTTGGGCACGTGTGGGGCATCAGCGCTCCGAATGAAGACCTGAGCGAGGCCGAGCAGAAGGAGCGCACCGACAAGTGGATGCGCGAGCAGGAGAGCAGCAAGAAGTAACCAGCACGAGATGAGTGGAAAAGAAAAAGGTGCCTGGCGATTGCCCGGCACCTTTTGCAATCTGCGCGGAAAAACTACTTGGCCAGTTCGTAGCCGGAGAAGAAGAAGCTGAGCTCGAAGCGGGCGGTGTCCTCGGCGTCAGAGCCGTGGACGGCGTTACGCTCGATGCTTTCGGCGTGCTTTTTGCGGATGGTGCCCGCCTCGGCGTTGGCCGGGTTGGTGGCGCCCATCAGCTTGCGCCAGTCGGCGATGGCGTTGGCCTTTTCCAGGGCCAGCACGACGACCGGACCGCTGGTCATGAAGGCGGAGAGCGAATCGAAGAAGGGTTTGCCCACGTGCACGGCGTAGAAGGCCGAGGCCTGGGCCTTTTTGAGGTGCAGCATCTTCAAACCGATGACGCGGAATCCGTTTTGCTCGATGGTGGCGATGATGTCGCCGGCAGCGCCCTTCGCGACGGCGTCGGGCTTCACAATGGCAAGCGTGCGTTGCAAGGTGTCCATAACAATCCTGAAGTTGAATTGAAGACTTACCGCGCACGGCAGGCCTGGAAAGACCTGCCGCACGCCTTGTATAAGACTATCAGTTTCGCGCCGAGGGCGCCTGTTTAGTGCTTGGCGCCGAGGGCGGCGACGAGCGTTTCTCCCATCAGGGCCGGCGACTTGACGATGTGCACGCCGGCGGCCTTGAGGGCCTTGAACTTCTCTTCCGCCGTGCCCTTGCCGCCGCTGATGATGGCTCCGGCGTGGCCCATGCGGCGGCCCGGAGGCGCGGTTTGGCCGGCGATGAAGCTGACCACCGGCTTTTTGACCTTGGCCTTGATGAACTCGGCCGCGGTCTCCTCGGCGTTGCCGCCGATTTCACCGATCATGATGATGGCATCGGTTTCGGGGTCGGCCTGGAAGAGCGCGAGCGCGTCCACGAAGTTGGTGCCGATGATGGGATCACCGCCGATGCCAATGGCCGTGCTCTGGCCAAGGCCCAGTTGCGAGGTCTGATGCACGGCCTCGTAGGTGAGGGTGCCGGAGCGCGAGACGATACCGATGCGTCCCGGACGGTGGATGTTGCCCGGCATGATGCCGATTTTGCACTGGCCGGGCGTGATGATGCCGGGACAGTTGGGGCCGATGAGGCGCGACTT
>Ga0182016_10005118_pt1 | contig 14229 bp, 16 predicted proteins | sample 712S2MmetaG_FD_120491 | JGI IMG/M metagenome (GOLD analysis project Ga0182016, IMG submission 120491) | Permafrost microbial communities from Stordalen Mire, Sweden - 712S2M metaG | ecosystem: Environmental > Terrestrial > Soil > Wetlands > Permafrost | place: Sweden: Stordalen | collected...
GGATTGCCCGGCGCCTTCACCACCAGCTTGATCTGACGGAACGTTCCATCCAGCGCCGAATTCGTGGGCGTGTAGGCGATGGTGTACTGGTTGCGGATGTCATGCGCGACGTCGTGCGCGATCTTCTCGACCTCCGAGACGTCCTTCGGGTAGAACACCTGGCCGCCGGTATTTTCAACCAGAATCCCGAGCGCGCGCTTCGCCTTGCTCGCTTCCCTCTTCTCTTCCTCGGTTAACAACCCGATGGCATAGACGAGCACATCATCCTGCTGGGCCAGCCGAACCAGCGCATCGAGCGAAATCATGCTGGCATTGTCGTTGCCGTCCGTCACTACCAGGATGACTTTCTTATCGCGTTTGGCCTTCTCTTTCAGGTGATCGATCGACATGCGAATCGCATCGCGCATCGCGGTGCCGCCGCGCGAATCGATCTTGGTCAATCCCTGCTCAAGGACCTTCGGGTCGTTGGTGAAATCGGCATCGAGATAGGCTTCGTCGTTGAAGTTGACGATGAAGACCTCATCCTGATGGTTGGAGTCCCTGACGAGAGCCAGCGCGGCCATTTCCACCGCCTGACGTTTCTCGCGCATGCTGCCGCTGTTATCGATAACCAGCCCCATGGAGACGGGAACGTCCTCGCGTTTGAACAATCGGATCGGTTGCGCAACGCCGTTCTCGAAGACCGTAAACGCGCTTTGCGGCAGATTCGTAACCAGACGTCCGTTTTTGTCCGTAACCGTGACGTTGAGCGGAACCAGCCGGGTCTCCGTGGAAAAAACGGTATCGGGAGCATCGGCCGGCTCGGGAGCCTTGGGCGGCGCCTGGCCCAGCAGCGGATAAACCGGCGCGAGCACGCAAAGCGCTACGGCGAAAAAGAGGATTCTCAACGGATTATTGCGTCGGCGCATAGTACCCAGTTCTCCAGAATGCGTGTAGCGGGGGCAATCCCCGTGGTTGTACCAGTTTGACATTAACCTTCCGGTACTTTCCATCGCGCGTCTGGTTACTGGGGCTATAGCCGAGAACATACTGATTGCGTAACTCGATTCCGATCTTGGCGGCCACGTCGGGCAGCTCGCCCAGATTTTCGACCACGAAATGCCGGCCGCCGGTTGGCTCGGAAATATCGGTCAAAAGGCCCGGACCGGAGAGCTCCTCCGGGGTTCGTCCGCGGGCAGCCGCCGGCTCGTAAATACCGATGGCATAGATTTGGACGTCGGCTTCCTTCACCAGGTTCTTAATTTCACTTTCGGTGTACCGGCTGCTGTTGTCGCCCCCGTCCGAGATGACCACTAATGCCTTACGGGGGTTATGCGCCTTTTTCATGGTATGAAGCGCGAGATAGATGCCATCCAGAAGCGCGGTGCGGCCCTTGGATTGGGTGAACGTCAGGCGATTCTGAATTTCCTCGAGATTGTGGGTCAAAGGATTCACCAGTTCGGGGCGGTCGTTGAACTCAACCAGAAACGCCTCGTCTTCCGGATTTGCGGTCTTGAAAAACTCGGTCACCGCCTGGCGCGATTTTTCCAGCTTGGGACCCATGCTTCCGCTGGTATCGAACACGATGCCGATGGAAAGGGGCGCGTCCTCGCTGCCGAAAGAAACCAGCTTCTGCTCGGCCTTATCTTCGAACAGCTTGAAGGATTCCCGATCCAGACCCGTCACGAAACGGTTCAGCGGATCGGTGACTGTGACGGGAATCAGAACGACGTTGGTATCGATTCGGATATTGGCCCGGGGCAGTTGCGGTGCAACCTCGACCGGCTTGGCCCGAGGGGTGATATTAACGGGCTCGTCTTCGGAAGCCGGGAAGGCATACAGACAGCCCGCAGCAAAAAAAAGGACCGGGATCGGGGACCATCGGGATCGCATCTGGTGCTTCCCTTTCTGAATGGAGTCTAGCACAGGGGGGCTGTGGTAAGATCGCGTGTGCCTCGCAAAATTCTGGGCGTTATCCCTGCCCGGTACGCTTCCTCTCGCTTCCCGGGAAAGGCCCTGGCGCGCATCGATTCCCGCACTATTCTCGAACACGTTTTCGAGCGCGTTTCGATGGCCCGGTACCTCGGAACGGTGCTGATCGCCACGGACGACCAGCGAATTCTGGACGAGGCCCGGCGCTTCGGCGCGCGCGCCGTGATGACGAGAGAAGATCACGTTTCCGGAACCGATCGGGTGGCCGAAGTGGCTTCCGCATTCGAAGATGCGGAGTTGGTGGTAAACATCCAGGGCGATGAGCCGCTGATCGATCCCGCCGCGATCGACGCCGCCGTCCTTCCCCTGCTCGACGAACCGTCCATTCCCATGGGCACGCTGAAGAAGCGGATCGAAATTCAGCGGGAAATCGACGATCCGAACGTCGTCAAAGTGGTCACCGACCGGTTCGAGAACGCACTCTACTTTTCCCGTTCCACCATGCCCTTTGCGCGAGACGGGATGAAAGCGGCGCACTTCAAGCACATCGGGCTGTATGTTTACCGGCGGGATTTTCTGCTGCGTTATTCCGACCTGCCCGTGGGTCCGCTGGAACGCACCGAAAAGCTGGAACAACTGCGGGCGCTGGAAAACGGATTTTCTATTCGCGTTGTAGAAACGGATTACGAATCGCTGGGCGTGGATACCCCGGCCGATCTGGAGCACGTCCGGGAGATGTTTCGCGCCGGACGCGAGGCGGTGCAGGTCACGCATGGCTAAACACATCTTCGTCACCGGCGGCGTTGTTTCTTCATTGGGAAAGGGCATCGCGGCGGCGTCGATCGGTTGCCTGCTGGAAAGCCGCGGCCTGACTGTCACACTACAGAAGTTCGACCCCTACCTGAACGTGGATCCGGGCACCATGAGCCCGTTTCAGCATGGCGAGGTTTTCGTCACCGACGACGGGGCCGAAACCGATCTGGATCTCGGCCACTACGAACGTTTCACGCACGCAAAGCTCACCCGCGCCAACAATCTGACCAGCGGACGAATCTACGAACAGATCATTCAGCGCGAGCGGCGCGGCGATTATCTCGGCAAAACCGTGCAGGTGATTCCGCACGTGACCAACGAAATCAAGGCCGCCGTGAGGAAAGTCTCCGCCGACGTGGATGTGGTCATCTGCGAAATCGGCGGCACGGTGGGCGATATCGAATCTCTGCCGTTCCTCGAAGCCATCCGTCAGATCCGGCACGAAGCGGGCCGCGAGAACTGCATTTTCGTCCACGTGACGCTGGTGCCCTGGATCAACGCCGCGCAGGAGCTCAAGACCAAACCGACGCAGCACAGCGTCAAGGAATTGCGCGCTATCGGTATCCAGCCGGACATCCTGCTGTGCCGCGCGGAGCGTTTCCTGCCGCCGGACATGAAGGACAAAATCGCCCTCTTCTGCGACGTGGCGCCGGAAGCCGTCATTACCGCCAGCGACGTCAAGTCGGTTTACGAAGTGCCGCTGGTGTTCGCCGAGCAGAAAGTGGACGAAATCATTCTGCACCATCTGAATCTCGACGCCACCGGCCCGCGCCACCTGGAGCGCTGGCAGGCCATGCTCGAACGCATGCGCAATCCGAAGGACGAAGTGGATATCGCGCTGGTCGGCAAATACGTCGAATACGAGGATTCCTATAAGAGCCTGAAAGAAGCGCTGCTGCACGGCGGCCTCGCCCACAACGTGAAGGTGAACATTCACTGGATCGAAGCCGAGAGCTTCGAGAAAGGGCGGCTCGAGCGGGAACTGGAGAATTTCGACGGGATTCTCGTGCCGGGAGGCTTCGGCAAGCGAGGCATCGAAGGCATGATCAACGCGATTGAATATGCGCGCGTGAAAAAAGTTCCCTACTTCGGAATCTGTCTCGGGATGCAGACGATGGTGATCGAGTTCGCGCGAAACGTGTGCGGCCTCACGGAAGCGGACTCAACCGAATTCAATCCGGCCACGCCGCAGCGCGTGATCTACAAACTGCGCGAGTTGAAAGGGATCGACGAACTGGGCGGAACGATGCGGCTGGGCGCGTGGGAGTGCCATCTCAGGCCGGGAAGCTTCGCGTACAAGGCGTACGGAACGTCGCCCATCAGCGAACGGCACCGGCATCGCTACGAGTTCAACCGCGACTTCGAACCGGTCCTGACGGCGCACGGGCTGAAGATAACCGGGGAGACGGAGACGGGCACCTACGTCGAGATTTGCGAGATCGAGGATCATCCGTTCTATCTCGGATGCCAGTTCCACCCGGAGTTCAAATCCAAACCGATGGAACCGCATCCGCTTTTCAGCGCGTTCATCGCGGCCGCGTGCCGCTTCCGGGCGCACCGTGTAGCCACGCAACTCGCGCCGCTGCTTCCGGAACCCGAATACACGGCATGAAGAATAAGCGCTCTTTTTATAACCGACTCCCTTACGGTCGCGGCTCTGAAAAACCAGCGCGTTACCGAGCCGCGACCGTTAGGGAGTCGGTTATAAATACGCCATGATCGCGTTTGAAGACTTTCGGGACAGCGCGCGGCTCGTTCTCATCGCCGGCCCCTGTGTGATCGAGAGCGAAGACCATGCCGGCCGGATGGCCGATGCCATCTCGAAGATCGCCGCCGAGGCCGCGTTCCCCTATGTGTTCAAGGCATCGTTTGACAAGGCCAACCGCACCAGCCTGAAAGGCTACCGAGGCCCAGGGCTGGACGAGGGCCTGCGCATCCTCGGCCGCATTCGCCAGCGCGGCATTTCGATACTGACCGACGTGCACGAACCCGCGCAGGCCACGGCCGCGGCTGAGGTCGCAGACATTCTCCAGATCCCGGCATTCCTCTGCCGGCAGACCGATCTGCTTCTCGAGGCAGGCCGTACGGGCAAAATCGTCAACATCAAAAAAGGCCAGTTCGTTGCGCCCCACGACATCCGGCACGCCGCGGACAAGGTGGCATCGACAGGAAACCGGCAGATCGTGCTCACCGAGCGCGGCTCCTCGTTTGGCTATAACAATCTGGTGGTCGACATGCGCGGGCTGCGCATCATGGCCGACAGCGGATATCCGGTGGTTTTCGATGCCACGCACAGCGTCCAGCTGCCGGGCGGGGCCGGCGAATCGTCAGGCGGACAGCCGCGTTTCATTGAGCCGCTGGCGTCGGCCGCGGCGGCCGTAGGGGTTGCCGGGATTTTCGTCGAGGTGCATGACGACCCCGCCAACGCGCTGTCGGACGGCCCGAATGCCCTGCGCCTCGATCTGCTGGCAGGGTTTCTGCGAAAACTGCGGCTTATCGACGAAGCGCGACGGGCCGCGGATTCGGCCTCAACGCAGGACGCCTCCCGCGCGTCTTAAAATCAGAGGTGGCATGTTTCCAGACCGAAAACGCCGTCGTTCAAACGGCTTCTCCCTGATCGAGCTCCTGATCGTGATCGCGATCATTCTCATTATTCTGGCGGTGGCGCTGCCGAAACTTACCAACGCCCGCCGCTACGCGCAGGAAATGGCGGCGGAAAAGGCCATCACCACAATCCATACGGCGGAGACGCAGTATTACTCGCAGTACGGCGCCTACGCTACTTCGCTGATGCAACTTGGCCCTCCGGCGAGCGGCGCGCCCGGTCCGAATGGCGCCGAACTGATCGACCGCGATCTGGCGAGCGGCGAAAAAGGCGGCTTCAAATTCGTGTTGCAACCGACCGCGACCGGCTATGCCGTCCAGGTTTCACCGACCGCGTATGGCACTTCGGGCACGCATACGTTTTACTCGGATCAAAGCATGTCGATCCACACGCATGCGGGCCAGGAGCCGGCCACGGCAACCGATCCCCTGCTGGGCGAGAACACTACGCAGCAGCAACAAACGACGCCGGCGCAGACGGCGGCGCCAGACACGAAGTGACGGATCCGTCGATCCAGCGGCCACTGGATATGGAGCAGATTGTGCGCTGCCTCGAAAAACGGTTCGGGCCGGTCGATTTGTTTCCCGACGACGGCCTCACGAAACTGCGGGTGGCGGGAGTTGCGCTCAGCTTTTTAGAAGCCGAGCGCGTTTGTCTGGGCGAAGCGACGCTCGAACAGTTCCGTCGATAGAAGGTACACGCGACTTCAGTCGCGTTCGTTTGCACCTGCAAAAACGCGAATGAATTCGCGTGTACCCACTCCGGTGGCGCCTTAGCTCTTGCCGACGAATTTCAGGAACTCCGCCATCGGCACCGGACCACGTCCGTGTATGCCCACCACAGTGACCGGATCCAGCTTCAGGCGCTGGATGTTGTCATACAAAACCAGCGCATTCGGAGGCACCGGACTCGGCGGCGGCGTATTCGGCGGACCCGGGCTGTAGCTGTCGGCTTCCACCAGAATCTTCGCGGGCAGAATGTAAGCGATCATCAGTTCGTTGGTGTGCCCGTCACCCACTGTGTTGTAGACCTCGATGGTCTGTTTGCCGTCGGTGATGACGTACTTATCGGCGACCGCCTGAATGCTGGGCTTCTTGTGCGCCTTCGATTGCTCGTCGGGCGCGATGGTGGCCGGCGCCATGAAGGCTTTCTCCCAATAGGGCTTGTTCGCGGCATTCGTTACAATGGTGACGCCTTCGGCAACGTAGGTCCGCAGCCCGCCGGAGTGATCGAAGTGGTGATGTGTGTTCACCAGATATTTGATCGGCTTATTCGGCACCAGTTTCTTCGCCTCGGCGATCACCGCCTCGGAGCGCTCTTCCGTCAATGGCGCTTCGATCACGGTGATGAAATTATTGAACTCGATCACCAGGCTGTGATGCGAGCCGCCGCCCAGGAACCAGACGCCGTCGGCGATTTTGGTGGTCGCGACGGTAACGACCGGCATGGTTGCCGACTGCACGTTCGCGGGCACCGGAATATCCACGGGGGCGTTGGGCTGAACGCTGGTAAGGGTCAACTCATTTACGGAGAATCCACCCTCGCTTTGTACGATCTTCGTAGGAAACTTTATCCCGCCGAAATCTTTGTAGTCCGAGTAGGTGAAGACGTAGGGCATATCGCCCAGCACGGGATTGGGGAATCTGGTTTCCACTTTGGTCACGAGGCCGTCGCTGTCGATGGTGCCGTCCAGTTTGAATTTGTTCATCGCAGTGAATGAAACAACATTCACTTTCCTGCCGTTTTCCGTTCGCGATTTCACCGTGGCGTTCCCCGCCGCCGCGGCGGCCTGCAGGAAGCCATGCGGGGTCATCCAGATCTGCAGTTGCCGCTCTTCGGCAGCAGCCAACTGCGGATTCGCCGCCCCGTTCGCTCCCACGGTCCAGGCCTTATCGCCGTTCACCACACTGTTCTGCCGCTGCCCGCCGAAGACTCCGGGGGTTTTGAAAACATATTCGATTCTGTCGGACTTCTGCTGATAGTTGATGGCTACCGCGACGCTTTCGAGATCGCGCCGGGGCCATTCCTTGCCAGCCGAGAGAGCCTGCCCAAAAAACGCATTCATGCCCGTCCCGGATAATTGAACCGATTGCACGCTGCCCATCGCCTTTTGCGCGTTCTGCAACACAGTTTTCGCGTCTTCCGCAAACAGGGTCGCGGCCATCGCGAGAAGTGCCGTCAGGCCTATCAGTCGTCTTGTCATGTTTTAAACTCCTTCCGGATTCTATCGCACATTATTTCCAGGCACCGAGAATTCGCCGCAGCAGTACCAGTTCACCGACGTGATAGGCATTATGGTCCGCCAGTTGCAGAGCCTCGCGCAGCAGCGTCTGGCCTTCACCGTGGGCGAAGGACGTAAACAGATCCGAGGCGGGGTCGGCCACCAGCTTCCGCATGGCCGCGAGATCGTGGCGAAAAGCTTTCACGCTGTGGTTCCAGGCGGCCTCGTCCGGCGGCGCCGCGTGCGCAGGCCAGTAACCCTTCGGCCACGCCGGCGAAGCATGCTTCGCATCGCGGCTGAACTCCAGCATGTCCCACTGGGCAATCCGCAGGTGTTCGAGCAGTTCCCAGGCGCTGTGAGGCGAACCGTGCGGTTTCACGCCCCGCAGGTCCGCCGGGAGATCGGCGATGGCCTGGTCGAAGTCCGCGTGCGCGCCCTTTCCGGATAGAAGTTTGTCCAGTTCCGACCGCAGAGATTGATTTGAGTCCATGCACCGTATCATATGTGTTCCAGCATGTGGTCGACGATCCCCAATCTCCTGACGATGTTGCGGATTATCATGACTCCCTTCATTCTGGTGGAGCTTTCGCGCGGCCGCTATCTCGCCGGAGGGTGGATGTTCGGAGCGGCTGCTTTCACCGACATTCTGGACGGGGGGCTGGCCCGGCGCCTGGGCGCGCAGTCGGAAACGGGCCGGTACCTTGACCCCATCGCGGACAAAATTCTACTGAGCTGCATCTATATCGGGCTGGCGCTGGGACATGCGGTGCCGGTCTGGATTGTGGTGCTGATCTTCGCCCGCGATATTTGGATTTTGCTGCTCTCCGGCATTGCGCTGCGATTCACCCAATTCCGCGATCTCCAGCCCAGTTTGTGGGGCAAGGCCAGCACGTTCGCGCAGATTATGGCCGCCGTCGCGGTCATGGCGGCGCATGCTTACCAGAATGAACTGTTTGCCCGCATTTCTATCCCGCTGATCTGGGCTGTGGCGCTTCTGGCTGCCATCAGCGGCTTCGATTACAGCCTGCGCGGCGTTGCATATTTTCGGCGAAGCTTATCGCGACAAAGCCTGCCGCGACGTTGACCTGCGGACCGGGTCGGAGTAGTCTTAGAGAGTCGGTCCGAAATGAGTCGTTACGTCCCAGCCCGTCACTACATCTCATTTGGCATTGTGGCGCTGGCCCTCGCCGGATTTTCCGGGTGGCTGGGCCTCAAGTGGGCACCGGCATTTTGTCCGGCTCTCCTCTTCTTTCTGACGGCGGCCATGCTGCTGGCGCTGGCCTTCCGGCCACCCATCAAGGTTTATGACGCGCACCTGGAAATCGGCAAGAGAATCATTCCGTGGCAGGATGTGCGCCGCGTCGACCGCACCGGCTGGATCTCGCCGCTGGTCGTGAAGCTTTCCCTTTACGACGACGAGAACGTTCTGGTGATTTATCCCGGTGAAGTCGATTGCTGTAAGCACTTGCTGCGCACTCTGCGGCAGATGGCCACCAATGCCATGATCGACGGAGTTCCCTACCGTCAGTACTGGGGCGAACTGCTGGGCGCTAATGAGGCGCGGCAACTGGCCCAGCCCCGCTATCGCGTGCTGCGTCCCGAAGATGAAGAAGAAGTCGAACGCCTCTACTTCCTGCTGAAGACGGTCGGTCATATCGATCCCCGCAACTCCGGCGATGATCGTTAATACAGGAATCTCCCCCTGGTGAAATCCAACCGCCGGATTTTCCTCTCCGGCATCGTCATCGTTTGTCTCGCCGCGGCCGTTTATCTTTTCCGCGATTCCATTCTCTACTCGCTGGGAGCGGTCCTGGTCAATGCGGGACCTCCGCGGAAAGCCGACATCGCGATTGTGCTGGCCGGAGACGCCAAGGGTAATCGCATCCTCGCGGCCGCGCGGTTGTGCAAGGAGGGTTACGTACCAAAGGTTCTGGTCAGCGGGCCGGGTGGATTGTACGGTTATTGGGAAAGCGATCTGGCCATCGCATACGCCGTCAAACACGGGTATCCCGCGGAGGATTTCATCTCGTTCCACCACAATGGACCGAGCACTCTGGCTGAAGCGAAGCTGGTGATCCCCGAACTGCGCCGTCGCGGGGTTCACACCTATCTGCTGGTCACAAGCGAATATCATACGGCGCGGGCCAGCCGGATCTTCCGCCGCGTGGGGCCCGATCTCGAGGAACACCCCGTTGCGGCTGACGAGCCCGCTTGGGAAAACGGCTACTGGTGGAGGAATCGGGAGGGCCGAAAGCTCTGGATCTATGAAGCGATGAAGACAGTCGGCGACTCTCTTGGAATCTGACCGGCGCGGCGTTGCGCGACCCGCAGGCACTCTTCTTCGAGAAAACCTCTGAGCTTTCGCGCATCGTCGGGATCGAGCGGAATGTTCTGTTTTTCCTGCGTCAGCCCCCGCATAAATACCATTGCGCGCCCCGACTCCAGAAAATCGACATATGCGATTGCGTCAAGGCTCACAATCTTGTTTTGAATCCGGATGAATTGAGACATGGACTAACCGCGGAAGGCGCTGAAGATCGACTGGAGATAGCCGAACTGGTCCTGGATCAGAGTCAACATCGGCCCGGAGAGTTCCCTGGCTGCGAACCAGGCGCCACTGGCAGCTACGGCCCCCGACGCAAGCTTGCTTTTCGCGACGAGCGCGCGCGTCACCGTGGCTGCGGCCAGAGGTCCGGCCGCTACAACCAGATTGTATTGGTCGACATACTTGCCGACAACGCGCTGCAGTTCGGCTGAATCGATTCCCGGGTCCACGGTAAAAGTCCAGAAAGGATTTCTCCGGCCGGACAAGATACCGATCGTTAATTAATTCTCTCGATTTCCAGTTGATCGCCCTTCTGCGTATTCGTGCATTCGATTGTTCCGGCGGGCAGCTCGAGCACCGAGTAAGCAGTGAGGCACACGGACATTCGCCAGGGCACAAGTTGCCTGACGGCCCTGCGCACGCGGCGTTTCCGATCGATATACAGAACGTCGATGGTGAATCGCATGAAGAAGGTATGGATGGCTTCACAAGGGACAATCCACAAGCCCGATCCCTCCTCGAGCTTGTCCCGTTTCAGCAATCCCTTCGCGCGTTTCGCGCTGTCGTCGGCGACGTCGATGGCTTCGCCGAGCGACGTGGCACGCGTCAGGTTGCGCACGCGGAATTGCAAGCTCTTGTTTATAGCACGGGAAACCGGGTCGCCGATTACGCCGCCGCTACCGTGGCCACGTGCGCAGAGACGCTGACAATCTGTTCGCCCCCGCCGAGGGCTACACCCTTCACCGGCGTTACGTCGGAATAGTCGCGACCCCAGGCTACGGTCACGTGATCGCCTTGCGGCATCACATTATTGGTCGGGTCGAAATCCTGCCAGCCAAACACCGGGCACCAGACCGACACCCACGCGTGCGATGCCTCGCCACCGACAAACTCCTGCACCGTGCGCACGTAGCCGCTCACATAACGCGCGGGCAAATGCAGCGAGCGCAGACAAGCGATCATGAAATGCGCGAAGTCCTGGCAGACGCCGCTGCGCGCCTCCAGCACATCCTTCACCGGAGTCCGCACCGTCGTCGCGCGGCGGTCATAGCGGAAATCGGAGTGAATGCGCTGCGAGAGATCGTTGACGGCATCCAGAAACCGCCGTCCCGGCACGAATGAATCCGACGCCCACGCGGCAAAGTCTTTCCCGGTCTGGATCAGCGGCGATTCAAACACAAACTGGCCCGCCTCGAATGCCTCGGGATTGCGGCGGCGAGTCTCATCCGGCACATCTTCCCAGGCGGGAGACAGTCCGAGGCTGGGCGGCGGCACCGGATGCACATCCACTTCGCTTCGCGCCGTAATCACCAGCTCCTGATGCAGCTGATTGATGCCGAACGCGGTCACTTCATTGCCAAAATAATCGCTGCGCGAAACCGAGAAATCCGGAGCCGGGGAAACGTGCAGCTCGTGATGCACGACCGATTGATTAGACTTCGGACGGGGTGCCAGATGCACTTCGTTATGGCATGTCGAGACCGTCTCCGCGTAGAGATAGCGCGTGGTGTGCGTGACGGAGAGTTTCATAGCCGCCTCACGATGCCGCCAGTTGCCGCGATTGGGCGGCGTGACTGAAATACGCGCGTGTGATCGTCTGCGACAGGAGTGTGAGATCCGCGACCAGACGATTCAGGAATGCCGTGCGCGTGTGACCGTCGGCGCGCGCCAGTTCACGGACATCGGCCAACTGGACGGCCGTCAGCAGCGCGAGCGCGAGGCGAGCCTCGGCGGGACGGCGTGTAGTATTCAGACTGCCCGGGAGCTGGTCGATGTGTTCCCGCAGGCGCGCCAGCTGGAATGCGATCGATCGCGGATTCGCCTCGTCCACCAGCAGCAGGTCGACCACCAGGTCGGTTTGCAGCGAAGTCAAATAGCGTGAGCGGTACGTGATCGAGCTGTCGGCGATTTCCAGAATGGCTTCCAGGACGCCGGCATCCGTCGGCGCACCGGGAGTGAGGCCGTTGCGCAGCAGTTCGGTCATCTGGACGGCACGCTCGATGCGGCGGCCGATATCGAGGAAGCGCCAGCCGTCGCCGCGCGTCATGCCCTCCATTACCATGCCACCGAATGCCGCCAGGGTGCTCACGGCGTGATTCAAACGGTCCTGCGCCGTGCTTACGCGCAGCGCGCCGGCTGGCGGGTGCGCCGAAAACTGCTGATCCAGCTGATTCAGAATGAGCCAGGCATCGAGCGAAATGCTGTCACGCAGGCGCCACGCGACGCGGCGCACCTGGTGGATATTCCATACCAGACCGTTGGGCGCTTCCGCGTCGTAAATCATGGCGAGCACTTCGCGCTCGGGCGCGCCGCGGGCGTTTTCACCCAGATAACCCTGCGCGGTAAGGATCTCCATTCCGGCATTGAGCCCGGCCGCGCGTGCCGCGTCGCCTTCCTGGAACAGCCGAGCCAGAATGGACCGCGAAACCCGCACTGCCGCTTCCACACGCTCCGTATAACGGCCCAGCCAGAAGAGATTGTCCGCCACGCGGCTGGGCAGATCGAAAGTGGCGCGGCTGATATCGAGGGGATTGGTAGCCGGGCGCAACAGCGTCAGCGGGGGCTCCGGCCCTTCCCCCAAAACCCACGCGTCCTTGCTGCCACCGCCGCTTTGCAGCGAAACCACCATGGTTTCGAGGGACGTCGAAACTCTGGCCAGACCGCCCGGCATCACCTCATACCCGCCGGCCGAGGCAACCGCGAATACGCGCAGCACTAAATGCCGGGGCTGCAGTTTCTCGTCATCCCAGACCGGAACGGTCGACAGCGCGACGTGTTCCTGCGCCACGTAGCGGCCGGGGTCGGCGTTCAGACGGTCGAGCACCGCGGCTCGTCTTGCCGGGGTGAGGGCAGCTCCGAAGATGGGCGCCTCACGCGTTCCCCGAAACGTGGGCTTCAACACCAGATTGTCCAGATGGTCGCGCACATATGCCAGCGGGCCCTCCTCGCCGCACCACCAGGTGGCGACCGTCGGCATCTTCAGCTCTTCGCCCAACAGGACCTTGCTCACGCCCGGCAGAAAAGCGGCATAAGCCGCGGATTCCGCCAGCCCCGAACCCAGCGCGTTGGCAATCGCCACATTTCCCGAACGCACCGCCTGCACCAGTCCAGGAACGCCCAGTATGGAGTCGGGATTCAACTCAAGCGGATCGCAGAAGTCGTCGTCCTGGCGCCGCACAATCACATCCACCGGCAGCAATCCTCCGAGCGTTTTGAGAAACACGTGGTTTTCCCGTACCGTCAGGTCGCCGCCTTCCACCAGCGTGTAACCGAGATACCGCGCCATGAACGCATGCTCGAAATACGTTTCGTTGAACGGTCCGGGCGTGAGCAGCACAATCCTGGGGTTTTCGCGCTGCGTCGGAACCAGCTGCCGCAGGGTGTTGCGATAGGTCTGAAAAAAATGCGCCAGCCGGCGTACGTTGGAGCTGCGAAATACATCCGGCAGCACGCGCGTCGTCACCAGGCGATTTTCCAGGGCGTAACCGGCGCCCGAAGGCGCCTGCGTACGATCGGTCAGGACCCACCATTGGCCGTCCGGCGAGCGCGCGATGTCCGCCGCATACAGATGAAGATAGACGCCGGCGGGAGGCTCAATGTCCCAACACGGACGCATGAAAGCCGGATTGGGAAACACCAGCGCCGATGGCAGCAGCCCCTCCCGTAAGAGGCGCTGCGGTCCGTAGAGGTCGCCCAGGATGCGGTTGAATAAGGTGGCCCGCTGCACCACCGCCGCTTCAATGGCTTTCCATTCCGCCGGATCCATCACCAACGGCATGGGATCGACGGGCCATGGGCGCGCGGCAGCCTGCGGATCGCTGTAGACGTTATAGGTTATGCCGTTGTCGTGAATCAGGCGCCGGCCCTGTTGCCAACGCCTCGCCAGACCTGCGTGTCCCATCGAGGCGAGCGACTGCGCTAATCCGCCCCACTGCCCGCGAACCCGACCCTCCGCTCCCAGGGCTTCATCCCACGCGCCGGCTTTCGGCTCGTAGCGCCAGGCCGGATCCAGATAAATTTCGTCTTGCTCCGAGCTAAGTTTCATGGAACCGAGGGACTATTTCCGTAGTCTGCCATACGCCCTCACCAACGTCCGCTTGCTCACGCGCGCGTCTCGGTAACGGCCCGATACAC
>Ga0182016_10005119_pt1 | contig 14228 bp, 11 predicted proteins | sample 712S2MmetaG_FD_120491 | JGI IMG/M metagenome (GOLD analysis project Ga0182016, IMG submission 120491) | Permafrost microbial communities from Stordalen Mire, Sweden - 712S2M metaG | ecosystem: Environmental > Terrestrial > Soil > Wetlands > Permafrost | place: Sweden: Stordalen | collected...
CCTGCGCCACACCGTTGCCACTCGCTACGGCGTACCGTCCGTCTCCGCTCCAACGCATAGCGGGCGTTGTCCCAACTCGGCCGCGCGTAACCGATGCGGCCACCTGCGAGGGGCTGCAGGCAGTAGCGCGCACGCCGGTGCCGAACCACGATGAGCAGGTGGCGCTCTCCGCTGCGACCCGCGCGGCGCTCAATACGCGCACGCTGCGCGGGTTCCCAGAAGCACTGGTGTTGACGGTGCCGTTCGCGGCGGAATTGTGCATCGCAGCGGCCCCGAGTTCGCATTCAGCTTCGTTTTCGAGGCAGCTGCCTGGCACTTCTCCGATGATGCATGGAGTGAGCCGGCGTCAGGACCATCTAGAACGGCCTGGGGCTGGATCACGTACAGGTCGTTGCTCCTCCTGACAGCGAGGATGAGGCGCGGAGCTTCTACGCGATCTGCTCGGCTTACGGAGGTCGAAAAGCCAGCGGAGTTGCGCCGACGGGGTGGCGTCTGGTTAGCGTGCGGAGATCAGGAATTGCACGTCGGGGTCGCTCGTGCGTTTGCACCGGCGAAGAAGGCGCATCCGGCGCTCCGCGTCGCGAGCGGCGCGATCAACGGGCTAGCAGACCGGCTAGGCAACGGGGGATTCGAGATTCACTGTGCGGTGCTCGAAAATGCATCGATGGGACCAACCTCGCTGGACGGCAGTGTGGCCCGAACTTGGTTGGTTTGGGCGGCATCGACCCGTTGTCAGCGAGATCCGAGCATTCCCCTCCGCCTCATCCCATCGAGGATCTCTGCCGCTACCTCCTGCGCCATCCGGTGCTCGGTGTCGATGACGAGGTCGATCCCCTCTAGGCGGGGGTGGAGACTGCGAAACGTCGGGCGCGGGCAATCAGCGGCGCCTTCCCAGGCCAACGGTCCGGCTCACGAGCGTCGATGCGAGCCGCGACCGTGTCGGGCGATGCTAGGAGGCAGACCACGAGAACCGACTCGGCTGCGCCCGCGTCCTTAACGTCCGCGAGTTCCTCAGGGCTCCCGCACGTGGCCGAGATAAGGAACCGCTGTCGACCAGCTTCACGCTGAAGCGCGAGGACTGCGCGAAGCTGGGGCACCCAGCTGCTGGTCGGCAGCAGTGGCCGACCAAGCGACAGAGACTCGGCCTCGATGGCACCGTCTTCGATGTCTTCGATGTCATGCAGCGTCGCCAGCTCCTCAAGTACAGACGACTTGCCTTGTCCTCGAAACCGGGGGAAGTCCAGTCTCGAAACTCGTGACCCCACACACGAGAGCGTGTTGCTCGCCGTCGGGGCGCCCGCCCGAGCGCCCCGGTGACCTCAGCTCACGTGACTCGCAGCCGCCGTATCACGTCGTTGCCGCGGGCGCGGCTTTGCGATAAGCTTCCCCTCGCTCGGTCATCGTACTCTGCTTATGCGAAGCGATATGATACGGAGGCGCTGTGAGCTTTGGCAAACGTTTACTCGCGGCACTTGTAGTTGGAGCTGCGTTCTCTAGCGCGGGCGCTGGACTAGGAGCTGCGCCGGCCCTCGCAACAAACGAATACAACAAGTGCAAACACTGCAGTGCAATTAACGGCCCGAAAGATAACTGGGTCAAGAACGTCGAATCTCACAATCTCTCAGGCGGGGGCTTGTGGAACATCCTTTGGAAGAAATTCAGCACCGGGTACAGCACGATCTGGGAAAAAAAATATCCGACAGCGCTTGGTGCTCTCGTTTGCAACGAAGCAGAATTGCCGGAAGCACACGGCGAGACCCGCAGATATTACACCAAATATCTTTACACGCTTTCCGTGCGGCAGACCAACTATGCGGCGTGTGAATGGCTCGAACCCGAACCCGAACGAGAAATCGAATAGGCCGCGTCGCGGCTTGATGAGAGGGAGGCGCAAACGTGAATCAACGTCGAGCAATCATCGCCGTCGCGGCTGGGTTAGCAGCTGCAAGCGCACTAGGTGCATCGGCTTTGGCAAACGCAGGCCATCCAGATCGCCGAGGGTCGACTAAGTCACTAACACGGCCGGACTTCAGCGTGCTCAACTCTGCGCGGGCGCGTGCCGCCGCGTACCAAGCGCCCATCGCGCTGCCTTCAGGCGCAGTGGTCGCTGCCAGCACGCGGACGCAACTCGTGTTCGCGTATCAGCGCGACAACGTCGTCTGCCTCGGTCAGGTTGATCACGTGGTTCACGTCGAGAGTTCTGCCTGCACACCGACGAAGGTCGCGAACAACGAGGGAGACGCAGCGGTCGGTGGGGACACACGATCGGAGGTAGCAAGCGCGACGCTGTTGTTGCCGAACGGAATTCGGCGCGTGACGGCTGTGGACACCAACGGGCGCTCCGAGACGTTTGGAGTGCGCAACAACATCGTGATTATTGAAGACCGAAAGCTCGCATCGGTGCGATACGTGGCACGGGACGGAAGAGGCGTCGTAATTAATGTCACGGGCGCCGGGAGCGCTGCTTCCGAAGGCAATCTACCCGGAGAGTGCGACCCGGCGGGGTGCGTAGCCGAACCTGGGCAGTAGAGCGGCCAGCCGGCGCGCCGCGCTTGTGGCGCGTCGGTCTTGGCCCACCGGTTGTCACGGCGAACGTCCGCTTCTGGTGCTGTTTGCCTGGCTCCAATCACCGATTCGCGACTCGTCTACCCAACGAGCGTGTTTCGCGGTGCCGAAGTTCGGTGGCGCCGACGCGCCTTGGAGTTCCTATCTTCGAGGACCTGGGTCGTCGATAGGGCGTGGAACGGCACGGGCAGCCCGGTGAAATCGTTCGCACGCCTGATAATGCATGTGACGCGGAGACCGAATCGAAGTTCGTGCGGGGCAAGCGGGTCCCGGAACCTGGTGTGGATGAGCCGGAGGACCCGAAGGATCTAGTCGAGTAGCAGCGGTCGGTGCGAGCTTCGCGCTGCCTGACAATCCATGTGACGTGACGCCCTAGGGGCCAACGTACATTTCAAAGCCCAGTGCAAATCCGAGCTCGGCGATCAGATCGAGCGAAGGCCGGGAAAGGTCGAAGCGGATTCCGATCGCCATGTCGTCGCTGAAGGCGGAGATGCCGAGGTAGGCAGGCGCTCTGCGGACGATGGGCTGCTCGTGGATGTCGAGCGCGGCCGGCAGACCGGTTGCTGGTATATCCGGATTTCCGGGCGGTCGGCGGCGAGCACCATCGTGACCGCCGACGTCGGCCCTCGGAACCAACCGCCAGACGGCAGAAACCGCCTCGCCAACCGATCCATAGACCTGAGGCGACCACCTAGGATCCAACGTCCGCGATCAGAACTGCGTCTGGATCAGACGTCAAAAGACCGCAAAGCAACTCGACAATGCGTCTGGATCAAACGTCAAAAGACCGCAAAGCAACTCGACGTTGCCGCTCGCCCTCAGAGGCAAGCCCGAGCCCGCCCACAGCGCCAATACGTCGTCCGGATCCTCCACACCGGCGCAGCGGATACGCCAACTGGTCCCGCGCCGGATTCATCTGACCGCCGGGCCGCGGATCCCGGCGCGGATCGAGGACACTTCGCCCAGTTCGCGGCGAGATCCAGCAGCTCGTGATCGCCAGGGCAATCACGGGGACGCACCAGGTAGCTCACGGGCTTCACGGATGTTTGCCGACGTTTACAACTTCGCGCGTCACGCGTGGCTTGCGCGGGTGTCCGCCAGCCGCAAAGCCACGCTTTGTGGAGTAACCCGCCACGCGGTGCGGGTGCGCGCGCCCAACTGACAATAGGTACACTAGCGTTTATCACATGTGCCTCGAGGCGCATGGACGTAGCTCGCGGGCCGTGGGCCCGCTCGACCCCGTTCTGACTTGTATCGCGCGCGTCGCCACGAAGAACACCAGAGCGCCGAGGGCGCGCTGCCAACGCACCGAACGCCAACGCCATGACTCGCTTTGAGGGCTCCTCGAGCGCGCAGATCGCCGTCCCGCTCGCGGAGTGCTTCGCGCTCGTCTGCGATTATCCCCGCACCCCGGAGTGGCACAAGGTTGTCCAGGCCGTCGAGGTCCTGGACCGCGACGAGGCCGGGCGAGCGCGGCTCGTGAGCACCAAGCTCGACGCGATGGTCGCCCAGGTGCAGGTGCGGCTGCTCTTCACCTACGAAGGCGAACGTGCCCTGCACATGCGTCGCGTGAGCGGCGACCTGAAGGACCTGTCGGTGAGCTGGACGTTCGAGGAGCTCGGCAGCGGCGGCACGCTCGCGCACTTTCGTACCGAGTTCGACCCCGGACGTTTGCTGTCGCTGCTCGCGCGGGGGCCGGTCATCGAGCGGCTGCAGGAGCTGCTGGCGCTCCAGCCGCCCGAGGGCCTCAAGCAGGCCCTGGAGGCTCCCGGCGTGCCGCAGCGGTGAGCGTCGACTTCGAGGGCGAGGGGCTGCTCGCGGGCCTCGAGGGCCCGGCGCGCGCAGAACGCATCGCGCTGCTTGAAGAGCTCGTCGAGCGCGGGGTGCCCTTGGCTGAGCTGCGCCGGCACGCGGCGCACGGCACGCTCGTGTTCCTCGCGGGCGAGAGCGCGATCGCGGGAACCCGGCGCTACAGCGCCGCGCAGGTCGCCGAGCTCGCGGGCGTCGATGTCGGCTTTCTGCTGGCCGCGCGGCGCGCGATGGGTCTCGTGGTGCCGGGTCCGCAGGAGCGCGCCTATGTGCAGGCCGACATCGACGCGGTCAGGACCGCGGGGCTCGCGCAGGATGCCGGGATCTCCGAAGAGGAGATGCTCGAGGTGATCCGCACGCTCGGCCAGGGCCTGGCGCGCGCCGCGGAGGCGATGCGGGCCCTGGCGCTGCGGCTGGTGCTCGAGCCCGGCGCCGGGGAGCACGAGCTCGCCCGTCGCTACGGCCTGACGGCCGCGGAGCTCGCGCCGCTCGTCGGGCCGATGGCAACGAACCTGCTGACGATCCACCTGCGCGAGGTCGGCGACAGCGAGGGGCTGAGCGCAGCCGACCGGGCCGCGGGCTCCCTGCCGGGCGCCTCGCAGGTCGCCGTCTGCTTCGCCGACCTGGTCGGTTTCACGCGTCTGGGCCAGGTGCTCTCGCCATATGAGCTCGCGGCCCTCGCGGCGCGGCTCGAGGAGCTGGTCAGCGAGGTCTGTGAGCCGCCGGTGCGCCTGGTCAAGACGATCGGCGACGCGGCGATGCTGACCTGCCCGGCGCCCGAGCCGCTAACCGCAGCCGCGTTGGAGCTGATCGACCTCGCGGCCCGTGAGGGCGAGCGTTTTCCCGCGCTGCGAGCCGGGATCGCGGCCGGCCCGGCGCTTGCGCGCGCCGGCGACTGGTTCGGGGCGCCGGTGAACCTCGCGAGCCGGATCACCGCTCTCGCGCGTCCCGGGAGCGTGCTCGTCGAACGGGCCGTGCGAAACGAGCTTGGCGGCGGATACCGGCTCTCGTTCGCGGGGGAGCATCGCCTGCACGGGGTGCGCGAGCCGGTCGCGCTCTTTCGCGCAAGACGGGCACGCAGCTGACCTCGACCGACCCGGCCGCGCGGGCGGCCGCTCCCAGGCGGGGCCCAGCTCAGGGGCCGGCGGGCGCGCTGACGGCGCCGACGGCGCCGACGGGCGCGGCGGCGGCGTGCGGCGGCTCGGCGGCGGGCGCCAGGCGCACCGCGACGACACGGTTTCGCCCGCCGCGCTTGGCTTCATAAAGCGCGCCGTCGGCGGCGCGGAACAGGCTGTCGTAGTCGACCTGGTCCCCGGCGGCCGAGCTGACCCCCAGCGAGATCGTCGCCGTGAGCCCGGCGGGCTGCGCTGCCTGCACCGAGGCGCGCAGGCGCTCGGCGAGTACCTCGCCGGTCTCCAGGTCGATGCCCGGCAGCACGATCAGGAACTCCTCGCCGCCGAGCCGGTAGATCAGCTCGAACGAGCGCAGCTGGCTGCGCATCTCCTGCGCGACGGCCTGCAGCACGGCATCACCGCGGTCGTGGCCGTGCCAGTCGTTGACTTCCTTGAAGTGGTCCAGGTCGACGAGCACCAGGCACACCGGCTGGCCGCTGACCTTGGCCTGCTGGGCGATCTCGTTGAAGCGCGGCAGCAGCGCGCGCCGGTTCAGCAGGCCAGTCAGATGGTCGAGGATCACCTCATCGCGGTGCTGCAGTTCGGCTCCCTCGAGCGCCCAGACGACCGCGGCGACGCCGACCAGCAGCGCGAGCGTCGCGATCACCGGGACGGGGTCCGCGAGCGTCCAGGCGGGGTGCACGCCAAACGTGACCGTGAGGATCACTGCGCTCGTGAGAGCGAGGCTCGCGATCAGCACCTGCGGGCGAAAGCGCGCGGCGACCATCGCGGCGGGCAGCACGAGCCACGCCAGCATCGGGCTTCGCGGCCCGCCGCTGTAGGCGATGCCGCCGGCGAGCAGGCCGATCGTCACCAGCACGCCCGCGGCGCTGACGAGCTCCGGTCGCGGGCTGGAATGGATGCGCCGCTCGACTACGGCGAAGTTCACTGCCGAGAGCGCCAGCAGGGCGAGCGTCCACCAGCCCAGCCACGGCGCCGCGAGAACGAGGGCAACCCCTACGCCGCCGGTGCCGATCCGGCGGATCGTTCTCACGCGCTCGTTCGCGTCGAGCAGCCGGTTTCGGTCCAGCTCGGTCGGGCAGAGCCATGACATGCCGCTCATGCGAGCCATTTCGGCCCGCGCGCGCTACGCCTTGAGTTCCAAGACCTCTGCCGCGACGGATGTGCGACCGGTGTTTATCGCCGGCCACGGCCCGCCGCCAGGCGCGTCGGCGGCAGGTGAGCTGTGCCTTTGCCCTAGCAGTGTCGCGCGCCGCTCGGCGTGAGTCCCGAAAGCGTGCCGCGCGCCCGGGCTAACGGTCTCGTGCCCGTTTACGCGAGGGTGGTCGGCGCGCCGGGCGCCGGCGGCTATTTGAGTTCGGCGGAGCTCTTGCCGAGCAGCTGGCGGGCGACGATCAGCAGCTGGATCTGCTGGGTGCCCTCGAAGATGTCGAGGATCTTCGCGTCGCGCGCCCACTTCTCCATCAGATTCCGCTCGCTGTAGCCAACAGCGCCGCACAGCTCCAGGCATTCGAGCGTCACCTGCACGCACATCCGGCCGGCCTTCGCCTTCGCCATCGACGCCTTCAGGCTGTTGGGCCGGTTGTTGTCGGCCATCCACGCCGCCTGGAGCGTCAGCAGGTACGCCGCCTCGTACTCGGCCTGCATCGCCAGCAGCCGTGCACTCCCGGCCACCTGGCTGCTTGCGGGCCTGTCGTAGTCGATCTCGGCGCCGGCGCCCGCGAGCAGCCTGCGCGCCTCATCGAGCGCGGCGCGCGCGACCCCGAGCGCCATCGCGGCGACCAGCGGCCGGGTGTTGTCGAACGTCTGCATCGCCCCGGCGAAGCTCTGCTTGACGTCGACTGCGGGGTCGCCGAGCAGCGCGTCCTTCGGTACCCGGCACTCCTCAAGCCGGAACGCCGCGGTGTCCGAGGCGCGTATCCCGAGCTTGTGCTCGAGGCGCTCGAGCTTCATCCCAGGGTTCGAGCGCTCGACGATGAACGACTTGATCGCGGCGCGGCCCTTGCTGCGGTCAAGGGTCGCCCACACGACGACGAGATCGGCGCGCTCACCGCAGGTCACGTAGATCTTCTCCCCGTTGAGCACGTACTCGTCGCCATCGAGCTCGGCGGTCGTGCGGATCGACGCGGAATCCGAGCCGGCCTCGGGCTCGGTGATCGCCATCGCAGCCCACCGCCCGCCGTACCGGGCGAGCTGCTCGGGCGTCGCGACCGACGCGATCGCGGAGTTGCCGAGCCCCTGTCTGGGCATTGTCAGCAGCAGCCCGACGTCGCCCCAGGCCATCTCGATGATCGAAAGGACCGTCGAGAGGTTCGAGCCGTTGCGGTTGCCCGCGCCGTTTTCCCTGTTCTCGCGGCGCACGCCGGCGGCGCCCGCGCCGCTGCCGCCGCCCTCGCTCATGCCGTCGATCAGCGACGCGAGCACGTCGAGCTCCTTGGGGTAGCTGTGCTCGGCAATGTCGTACTTGCGTGAGATCGGGCGGAAGATCTCCTGCGCGACCTGGTGGGCCTGGCCGACGAGCTGCTCGAATTTTCTTGGTGTCTCCAGATTGATCATCTCTCTCCTTTGCCCTAGACGAGCAGGGCGCCCTCCATGACGCCGACCGCCGCTAGATCGCGGTACCAGCGCTCGACCGGATGCTCCTTGATGTAGCCGTGGCCGCCGAGCAGCTGCACGCCGTCCGAGCCGATGCTCGCGGCGTGGGCGCTGCACAGCTGGCGCGCCAGCGACGCCTCCCGCGCGAAGCTCGTGCCCGCGTCCGCGCGGCTCGCGGCGCGGTAGGTCACCAGGCGTATGCCTTCGGACTCGATCGCGAGGTTCGAGACGGTGAACGCGACCGCCTGACGGTTGGAGATCGGCTCGCCGAAAGCTGAGCGTTCGTTGACGTACGGGATCACGTGGTCAAGGACGGCCTGCGCGGTGCCGGTCGCGAGCGCCGCCCACGCGATGCGCGCGCGCTGCACGCATTCGCTGTAGAGCTCGCGCGCGCCGTCGCCGATCAGCGCGCCGCCCGGGACCCTCACCGCCTCGGCGACCAGTCGGCCGGTGGCGGCGGCCCGCAGCCCCATCGCGGGTTCGGCCTCGATGGAGAGTCCTGCGGTCCCGGACTCGACCAGGAACAGCGCCGGGCCGGACTGCGTGTTCGCGGCGATGATGAACAGCTCGCAGTCACCGGGCCGCGCGACGAGCGCCTTTGCCCCGTCGATGATCCAGTCCGCCCCGTCGCGGCTCGCGCCGGTGTGCAGATCCATCGGGTCAAACAGGGCCCGCGGCTCGAGGATCGCGAGCGCCGCCGCCGGCGGCGCCGCTGCGGTGAACGCGGGAAGGTAGGTTGCCTGCTGCTCGGCGCTGCCCCAGCGCCCGATCGCCGCGGCGACCGCGGCGGGGGCGAGCGCCGCGTACGCGATGCCCATGTCGCCGTGCGCGAGCGCCTCTGCGGCCAGCACGCCCGTCACCGCCGGCTGCTCGAGCGCGAGTCCGCCGAGCTCCTCCGGGATCCCCAGCGCGCCGACCCCGAGCTCGGTGATCTGCTCAAGCAGCTCCGGGGCGACCTGGCATTCGCTGTCGGCGAGGCTGGCCGTCGGGCGGATCTGCTCTGCCGCGAAGGCGCGCAGCGCCTCCTGAAGCATGCTCTGCTCCTCGTCGGGAGTCAGGTCCAGCAGGCCCGACGACGGTGTTCCCGCGGCCGGCCGGGCCGGCCGCGTCAGGTTCTGCGCGGCCTTGAACGTTCGGCTCGCACGGGTCGCCGAGCGAAGGCCGCCGCGGGTGCCTTTGAAGACTGCGTGCTCGAGGCCGCTGCGCAGCCCGATCCGGTCCAGGGTGCCTGAGCCCGCAATCCGGCCCAGGGCCCTGAGTCCGTAGCCCATGCCGCTGCGGGGACTCTGCTGTTCGGTGGCGTTCACGTTGCCTGTCCTCCTGTCGTCGTGGCGGTCGCGAGGTCGGGGTCGAGCTGGCGCACGCGGCCTCGCAGATGCGTGCGGCGAAGATCCTCTGAGCGCACGGACACGTCGATCTCGCCGTCCGCGCGGGCGCTTTCAAAGCGCACGAGCGCGGGCAGCACGATCGGGCTGCGGAAGCTGGCGAGCATCGAATAGGAGTCCGGGATCTCGTCGGCGAGCGCGGCGAGCACCCGCGCGTTGGTCCACGCGCCGTGCGCGATGACGCCGGGAAACCCGAGTGCGCGCGCCGCCAAAGGATGCAGGTGGATCGGGTTGCGGTCACCGGACAGCGCGCCGTAGCGGCGTCCGAGGTCGCCCGCGAGCTCCCAGTTTTCGCTGCGCAGCGGCTCACCGTCGAGCTCCAGTTCGCCCGGGGTGTCGGCGCGCCCGGGTTCGCTGCGGCCCTCGTGCTGTTCGGGGCGGCGGGTGCGCTGGAGCATCGTGCTCGTGCCCTGCCAGAGAAGCTCTCCCGCCGCCTCTGCCTGCGTGAACAGCGTGAACGTGCGCCCGCGCCGGTGCGCGCGCAGGGCTCCCGCCCGGACGTGCAGGTCAAGGGGCTGGCCTGCCGGGATCGGCCGGTGCTGGTGGATCACGTTCTCCAGGTGCACGAGCCCCGCCGGGCCGCACGGGAAACGCGGGTCGCTCATCAGCGCCATCTGCAGCGGAAACGCCATCACGTGCGGGTAGGTTCCGGGCAGCACGTCCTTTGCCGGGAAGCCGCACAGCTGCCGGTAGCCGTCCAGCGCGGCCCGGTCGGCGCTGACGTGCTCGAGGCGCAGCTGCAGGTCCGGGAGCGGCCCGCCGCCGCCCGGCAGGAACGGCAGGCGCCCGGCGCCCGGGATCATCGCCGCCGCGGTCCGCGCGTACAGCGCCGGCAGGCGCGGCGTGCGGGTGAGCGTGCGGGCCGCGCTCATGCGCCCAGCAGGCTCTGTCCGCAGACCCGGATCACGTTCCCGTTGACCGCCGTGCAAGCGGGGCTCGCCAGCCACGCGACGCTCTCGGCGACGTCGACCGGCAGGCCGCCCTGGCGCAGGCTGTTCAGCCGTCTGCCGGCTTCGCGGACCCCGAACGGCATCGCGTCGGTCATCGCCGTCTCGATGAACCCCGGCGCCACCGCGTTGATGCTCGCGCCGGTCGCGGCGAGGCGTGGCGCGAGCGCCCCGACCATGCCGATCACGCCGGCCTTGGAGGCCGCATAGTTGCTCTGCCCCGGATTGCCGGCGATGCCGGCGATCGAGGAGACGCACACGATCCGCGCGTTGGGCGCCAGCGGCCCTTGGCCGAGCAGCGCGTCGTTGATGCGCTCCTGGCTTGAGAGGTTGATCTCCATCAGCTCGCTCCAGCGCCCCTCGGGCATCTTCGCGATCGTGCGGTCGCGCGTGACGCCCGCGTTGTGGACAAGGACGTCCAGGCCGCCCGAGCAGTGTTCGGCGATCCGCTGCGGGGCGTCCGCGGCCGTGATGTCGACCGTCAGCGCGCTGCCGCCGACGTCGCGCATGACTGCTGTCAGCTCGCCGGCTGCCTGCTCGACGTCGACGCCGACGACGGCTGCGCCGTCGCGCGCGAGGGTCCTTGCGATCCAGGCGCCGATCCCGCGGGCGGCGCCGGTCACGAGCGCCGCTGCTCCGTCCAGCGGGCGCTCCCAGTCGACCGCGGCGGCGCGGGCGTGCGCGCCGGTGACCGTGATGAGCTGGCCGCAGACGTACGCCGAGCGCGGCGAGAGCAGGAACCGCAGCGTGCACTCGATGTGCTCCTGTCCGCCCGGCGCGACGTGCACCAGCTGTACGGTCGTGCCGCGCCCGCCGAGCTCCTTGCCGAGCGAGCGGGTGAACCCCTCAAGTGCCCGCTGCGCCGTCTGCGCGCGCGGCCCGCCCGCGTCCGCCGGGGGCAGGGCGAGGACGATCACCCGCCCGTTGGCTTCCAGTTGCCTGACGGCGGGATGGAAGAAGCGCTGCAGCTGCACGAGCTGCGTCGAGTCCGTGATCCCCGACGCGTCGAAGATCAGGCCCTTGAACGTGCGGCCGGCGTGCTCGCCGTCAAGGTGCTCGGCGCCGGGTCCGCCGGCGGCTGCGGCGCTGATCGTGCTCTCGTCCGCCGCGAGCGTCGCCGGGACCCCGGCGCCGGCGAGCACGCGTGCCGCGGCGGCGAGGAGCCGGCCGCCGGGCGCGGCGCCGAGCAGGACCGCGCCGTCGATCAGCGGGCCGCCCGGCCTGTAGCGCTCGAGGCGCGCGGGGACCGGGAGGCCGAGCGGGCCCGCCAGCTTGCGGCCGGCGGGGGAGCCCGTCAGCTGGGCGTAGCGGTCTGCCATCACGCGCCTCCGGCGCTCTCGAGCATCGCCAGGCCTCCCTGGCCGCCCGCGGCGCAGATGCTGATCACGCCGCGCCCGCTGCCGGCCTGGCTGAGCTGCTTGGCGAGCGCCGCGAGGATCCGCCCGCCGGTCGCGGCGAACGGGTGGCCCGCCGCGAGCGACCCGCCGTTGACGTTCAGCTTGCCGGGGTCCACCGCCCCGACCGGGCCGGATAGGCCGAGCCTGCGCTCGCAGAACTCCTCGTCCTGCCAGGCCTTCACGGTGCACAGCACCTGCGCCGCGAACGCCTCGTGGATCTCGACGTAGTCGAACTGGTCAAGGCAAAGGCCGGCGCGGGCGAGCATCACCGGCATCCCGTGGACCGGCGCCATCAGCAGCCCTTCGCCGCCATTCACATGGTCGACGGCGGCGCTCTGGGCGCCGGTGATGTAGGCGAGCACCGCCAGGCCCCGCGTCCTTGCCCACTGCTCGCTGGCGAGCAGCACCGCGGACGCGCCGTCGGTCAGCGGCGTCGAGTTGCCCGCGGTCATCGTCCCGCCTGGCCCGCCGAAGACCGGCGCAAGGCGCGCGAGCGCCTCAACGCTCGAACCTGGCCGCAGGTTCTCGTCTCGCTCGAGACCCCGATACGGGCTGACGAGGTCCGCCTGGAAGCCCCGCTCGTATGCGCCGGCGAGCCGGCGGTGGCTCCTGGCCGCGAGCTCGTCCTGTTCGGCGCGGCCGATGTCCCACTGCTCGGCCATCAGTGCGCAGTGCTCGCCCATCGAAAGGCCCGTCCGGGGCTCCTCGTTGCGGGGAACCGCGGGCATCAGGTGCGACGGACGAACTGTTGCGACCGCGCGAAGCTTGCCGGCGCTCGAACGTTCACGGCTTGCCTGCAGCAGCGTCTGGCGCAGCTGCTCGTTCAGGGCGATCGGAGCATCCGAGGTGCTGTCCACGCCGCACGCGATGCCCGAATCGATCTGCCCGAGGGCGATCTTGTTCGCGATCAGGACCGCGCACTCAAGGCCCGTGCCGCACGCCTGCTGAACATCAAACGCGGGCGTCTCGGGCGAAAGCACGCTGCCGAGCACGCTCTCGCGCGTGAGGTCACGGTCCCGGGAATGCTTGAGCACCGCGCCTCCCGCGACCTCGCCGATGCGCTGCCCCTGCAGCCCAAAGCGCTCGGCCAGCCCGTCGAGGGTCGCGGTGAGCATGTCCTGGCATGACACGTCGACATAGGCCGACCCTGACCTGGCGAACGGAATGCGGTCGCCGCCGATCACGGCGACGCGCCGCGGCGCCTCGCTCAACACTGCGGACTCCGCCGCCGGGCACGGACACGCGCGACATGCGCCCGGCGGGCTGCGGTATCGGCACCGGTAGAGGTTGGCTTTCTATGGGGTCTGCGGGGGTACATGTATGCGGTGCAGCCGGCGTTCTGCCCGGCGTCCAGACCTGTGGCGTGCCGAACGGCGAAACTATTCACATTGTATACGTTTATAGGGCTGCGAGGCGGCGACTCAGCCGCCTAGAAACCCGCTGTGACGCCTTGAGAAACGCGAATGATACAGGTGATCGGAGGCGTAGGGCTGCTCCGGTCACTGCGCGTTCGCGGGTCACATGGTAACGTTTATCGTGCGTGCCGGTCGCCTCTGCTCCTTGCGGCGGCCTGCACGGCCAGGAGCAACAAGGTGCAAGACAAGAAGTGCAGCAGACACCCCTCGCGTCGGCGCGTCGGGTGCGTCACGCACGGTGCGTAGTTTCCCTCTCGTACCGGTTCGGGCGCCGCGGCCACTCCTCCTCGCCGCGGCGCCCGGCGTGCACGCAAACCCCGTAGGTAGCCCGCCGTGCTCGGCGCGCTACTTCTTTGCCGTCAGCCGAGGGCTCTTGGCGGCGGGCCGCTTTGCCTGCCGGAGGGCGCGAAGCTTGTGGGTGATGAAAGCGTCCGCGTCGGCGCTGCCGAGAAATGGCGTGAGCCACAGGTGCGCGATGTACGGCAGCATCGTCACCTCCTCGCCCCCGGGGGCCCGCGCCTGCTGGTAGATCACCTCGAAGACGCTCGTGACGATCACCTCCATCACGACCCGCGACGGCGGATCAGGCTGGGACCCGAAGACCAATCCTTCCTGCAGGAAGAACATGAACGACGTGTAGCTTTCCTCGATCCGCTGGACCGCCGCGGAGCCGACGGCATACGCCTCGACGAACCCGATCTGCGCGACCAGCGGATTGTCCTGCAGCACCTGTGTGAGCGCGCGTCCGGCTTCCCAGCAGCGCTCGGGCCACGGGCCGCCTGCGAAATAGGCTCTCGAGGTCACGTCCATCACCTGCTGCAGGCCGAGCGCATGGACCGCCATGAACGCATCCTGCTTATCCGCGAACAGCCTGTAGAACACGTGACCGTCGACGCGCGCGAGCTTCGTGATATCGGCGACGGTGGTCGCCGTATAGCCCTTGCTCTCCGCCATCCGGGCGGCCGCGAAGAGGATTCGCAGA
>Ga0182016_10005120_pt1 | contig 14228 bp, 9 predicted proteins | sample 712S2MmetaG_FD_120491 | JGI IMG/M metagenome (GOLD analysis project Ga0182016, IMG submission 120491) | Permafrost microbial communities from Stordalen Mire, Sweden - 712S2M metaG | ecosystem: Environmental > Terrestrial > Soil > Wetlands > Permafrost | place: Sweden: Stordalen | collected...
ACTCCGCAAGCTGCGCACCGGTGAAGCAAAACGCGGCCCCGCCTGGAAAATGGCGACGGATTTTACCAATGACCGGCAGGAAAAGTTTTCCATCAACGAATACTTCGCCACCCATCCCGAAATGATGTTGGGCCAGATGCGGCTCGCCAGAGGAATGTATCGGGACGGCGAGCCGGTGCTGGTGCCGGACGACCGCGAGCTGGGCGCGGCGCTGGCACAGGCGGTTGCCCGGCTGCCCCAAAACATTTACGAAGTCCAAACCCAATCCGCCGGCGAAAAAGCTTTTGACCCGGCCATTCCCGCGCCGGATTACATCAAGCCCAATGCCTATTGCATCCACGAGGATGGCCGGTTGTGTCTGAACGAGGATGGCGTCTTGCAACCGTTGGATGATTTGGCGGTCGAAACCCGCTCGCGGATTCGGCGGCTGATTGCCGTGCGCGACGCGGTGCGGGATTGTATGCGCTCACAGCTCGATGGCAGTGGTGAGGAGCAGGTTGTCGAGGCGCGCGAACAATTAAATTTTGCCTACGACCGTTTTATTTCCCGGTTTGGTTCCATCAACGCTCCGATCAATCAACGGGCGTTTCATGGCGACCCGGATTTGCCGCTGTTGCTTTCGCTGGAAAACTACGACGAAGAAACCAAAGTTGCGGTCAAACCCTCGATTTTCCGCGAGCGCACCATTCATCACAAACAGCCGGTTGAATCGGTCGGTTCACCCAAAGAGGCATTATTGGTTTCGCTGAATGAAAAAGGCCGGGTGGACTTGGCGCACATGGCCGGTTTGCTGTCCCGTCCGACAGAGGAATTCTTGCCGGACTTGAAAGGGATGATTTTTCTCAACCCGCAGACCAAACAATGGGAAACCGAAGACCAATACCTTTCCGGCAACGTCCGTGAGAAGCTTATCACCGCCGATTCTGCCAGTGTCGCCGATGTCCGTTTCCGTGAAAATGTCGAGGCGTTGAAATCGGTGCAGCCGCAGGATTTGCCCGCGACCGAAATTGACGTGCGCCTTGGCGCATCGTGGTTGCCGCCCGCAGACGTGCAGCAGTTCGTCCACGAGTTGCTCGCCGTCCCGTCCGGGGTTGAGGTCGGCCACATCCACGCGCTCGGCTCGTGGCACGTCACCGCCAATTGGGAGGCGAAAGGGGCGACCGCCAACACGACCGATTGGGGAACGAACCGTTACACCGGCCTAGAACTCATCGAGGAAACGCTGAACCTCAAAACGCCCACGGTTTATGATTATGTGGACAAGAAGCCCGTCGTCAACGCGCAGGCGACCGAGGCCGCGCGCGAAAAACAGGAGCGCATCAAGGAACGGTTTGCGAAATGGATCTGGTCGGATGATGACCGGCGGGAACGGCTTTGCCGCCTTTACAATGACACGTTCAATCATTCACGGGTCCGCACGTTCAACGGGGAACACCTGACGTTGCCGGGAGCCAGTGCGGCCGTGCAGCTTCAAGGACACCAAAAGTCGGGTGTGTGGCGCACTTTGCAGACGCCAAACATATTGCTCGGCCATGTCGTCGGCGCGGGCAAGACCTATACGATGGTTGCCGCTGCGATGGAACTGAAACGGCTGGGACTGGCGCGCAAGCCCCTGTTTGCCGTCCCCAACCACATGCTCGGCCAGTTTTCCAGCGAACTGCTCATGTTGTATCCGGGCGCGAACATCCTCGTAGCGGGCAAGGAGGATTTTGAGGCACAGAACCGCAAGAAACTTTTCAGCCGCATTGCCACCGGCAATTGGGATGCCGTCATCGTCACGCATTCCGGCTTTGAGCGCATCCCGTTGTCACGCGAAACCCAGGAGCGTTTTTTCAAAGAACAGTTGGAGGAATTGGAAAAAATCAAACGCGAACACGCCGACCCGGACAACCGGCGCTTGGTGAAGGAACTCGAAAAGGCCAAGAAACGTCTCGAAGCCAAACTTGAAGCCCTCGCCGCCGGTCACAAAAAAGACAACACGTTGACCTTTGAGGAACTCGGCATTGACCGACTTTTCGTGGACGAGGCGCATTATTTCAAAAACCTGTTCTACGTCTCCAAGATGACGCGCATTGCCGGTCTGCCGCAGACCGCGAGCGAACGCGCCTTCGATATGTATTTGAAAGTTCGTCATGTTCAATCCGTGAACAACGGCGGCGGAGTCGTGTTTGCGACTGGCACGCCCATCGCCAACAGCATGGCCGAGATGTTCACCATGCAACGCTATTTGCAGCCGGACAATTTGAAAAAACATAACCTGAATCATTTTGATTCATGGGCCGCAACCTTCGGCGAACCGGTGACGGCGATGGAGCTTTCGCCGGATGGCGCGGGCTACCGGATCAATACGCGCTTTGCCCGGTTCGTCAATGTCCCGGAGTTGATGCAGATTTTCCGACAGACGGCGGACGTGCAGACCGCGCAGATGCTCAATCTTAAACGTCCGAAACTGGAAGGGGAAAAACCGGCCATCCGCAATGCGCCGGCCTCGGCAGAACTCAAAAAGTTTGTCGAGGGACTGGCCAAGCGCGCCGAGGCGTTGAAAACCGGGCGGGTTGACCCGCGCGAAGACAACATGCTCAAAATCACCACCGAGGGCCGCAAGGCCGCGCTGGATTTGCGGCTGATGAAGCCAGGCCTGCCGGATGATCCGCAGAGCAAAGTTAATCTCGCCGTGGAAAAAATTCATCAGATTTGGGAGGCGACGAAGGATGATCGTTTGGTGCAGCTTGTGTTTTGCGATTTATCCACGCCGCAAGACCGGGGCTTTTCCGTTTATCGTGACGCGGCCGACAAATTGAAGCGTCTTGGCGTCCCGGAAAACGAAATCGCCTTCATTCAGGATTACGACGCCGACAACGCAAAGGTGGCGTTGTTCCGTTCCGTTCGCGCGGGCAAGGTTCGTGTGCTGTTCGGCAGCACGCAGAAGATGGGTTCCGGCACCAATGTCCAAGAACGTCTGATTGCGCTGCATCATCTGGACGCGCCGTGGCGACCCGCCGATGTTGAGCAGCGCGAAGGCCGCATTTTGCGGCAGGGCAATCGAAATGCCAGCGTGCAGATTTATCGCTACGTCACGGAAGGCTCGTTCGATGCCTATATGTGGCAGACGTTGGAAACCAAGGCCAAGTTCATCGCGCAGGTAATGAGCGGTGACATGACCATGCGCCGCCTCGAAGACATGGACTCCGCCGCGCTGACCTATGCCGAGATCAAAGCCATTGCGTCCGGCAATCCGCTCGTCATCGAAAAGGCCCAGGTGGATGCCGAGTTGATCCGGTTAACCCGGCTGCGCTCCGCCCATGCCGAGGAACAGTATCGCATCCGCGCCAGCCTGCGCCATTCGCACGAGGAGGTTGAGACTTGGACGGAACGGCTGGCAAACTTGCGCGAGGATTTAACCGGGCGGCAGGATACATCCGGCGACCGGTTTCGCATCGAACTGGACAAGCAGGTTCTGGACAATCGCGGAATTGCCGGGGAGTTGTTGTTGCGGCGGGCGGAGAAAATCAAAACCCGTTTTGGCGAGGACATCCGAATCGGGCGGTTCGCTGGTTTCGATCTGTTCATCCGCTCCGGTTTCAACAACAGCGCCGAACTCGTCCTGCGGGGTAAAAATAGTTACAGCAGCCGCGTTACCGATACGGCCTTGGGCACCATCCGTTCGCTGGAATCCGAGGTGCAGGGTTTTGAGGAACGCGCCGCGCGGCTGGAAACCGACATCCGCGATTCACGAAAACGCGGGGTCGAACTGGAAGCCAAGGTTGGCGCACCCTTCGAGAAGGAGGAGCGGTATCATCACCTGGTCAAACGCCAGTCGGAGATTGAGGAGAAACTTGATCTCACCAAGAACCAAGCGCCAAGCCAGATGGATGCCGTTGCCAGTGACGAGCGCGAGGAAAATTCCGAAAAGCAAACCGAAACGAAATCAAACCGGCAAACTCAACTAACTGCGGTTCGCGTATGAATACGGAAGAGCGATTAAAGCGGATGTTTGAGGCTTCACCGGAACAAATCGGAGCGATTGACGCCATTCTCGAAGGGAAGATTCAGAAATCGCCGCCGCAAACAATTGGCCCTCTTTTAATGGGAATGACGGCATCAGCAAAATTTCTCGGCGTTAGTCGCACAACTCTTTGGCGGATGGTTGACAAAGGGCGGCTGCAAAAAGTTGAAGTCTTACCCGGCAGCTTTCGGCTTCGCCGCGCCGATCTCGAAGCGATTGCAAACAAAAATTAAGCCGCTTTGAACGGCTTTTGTTTTCAAAATTACAGTTGATTTTTTCACTTATTGATATAAAATTTCACTCGAAACTTGTTGGTGGTTTTGTTGGTTTTTGTGCGAGAAAATTCACCTTGTTTCATCATGTTCCAAGTTTTGACGAGGAATTGAAAAACATAATGAAAATCGCACTGAAAGCCTTGAAATGGGATAAAGAAAAGACCCAATTGGGGACAAGCCTTCACACTCATAACCTGAAGGTCGTTGGTTCAAATCCAGCCCCCGCAACCAATTTACGGCCATGAAATCAACATTTCATGGCCGTTTTTATTGCGTTTTATGAGTATTTCGCCTTTTGGTCGTTTTTTGTGAGACATGGCGAACTTCCTGAAATACCCCGAACAAAAACAAACACATCCACAAACACATTTGCCAACACTTGTCATGGATCAATGTCATAGCGTGAATTTGGAGTTTTTGTTTCCAACGAAATTTGCAAATTATCGATAGTTGAAACGGATTTTTGCAGATAAATGCCGCCGCGAATCAACAGTTCAGCCCAAGCGTAACGGTATCTATGGTGCGTGATCCCTTTGATGTAACGACTGTGGCAGTCTTTCTGTAATTCCGTCCACCGGCCCTCCCGGGCACCAGCCTCTTTCGACCCATAAGAATGCCAGCATATGTTCTGGAAAAAAATCGGAAGAAACCCCGTTGACATTTATTTATATTCTGTTATTTCTGTTGTGACGGAATTAACAGAAATATGAATAAATTAAATCCAGTCGAGCAAAAATATATCCTGCATTGGGGCGAGATGGGGACGAAGTGGGGAATCAACCGCACCGTCGCGCAGATTCACGCGCTACTATATATCTCGCCGAAACCGCTCAATGCCGAGGAGATAAGCGACACGCTGGCCGTGGCGCGCTCAAACGTCAGCAACAGCCTTAAAGAGTTGCAGGGCTGGCGCATTGTGAAGCTAGTTCATGTCATGGGAGACAAACGCGACCACTTCGAAGCGTTACCGGACGTTTGGGAAACATTCCGCATCGTGCTAGACGAGCGCAAAAAGCGGGAGATTGACCCGACACTGGCGATGCTGCGCGAGTGCATCGCCAAGGCCAAGGAAGATTCCAACACCGGCAAATACACAGAACAGCGTCTCCGTGACCTCGCCGGCTTTTTTGAAACGACAAACGAATGGTATGAACAAATCCATCGCTGGCCGACGAGCGCGTTCACGAAATTTGTGAAGCTCGGCGGCAAAATCCAAAAACTATTAGGCATCGGCAAATGATTTTGTGAACACAGAAATTCCAGACAAAGATGCTGAAACTACGCAAGGCTGGGTGCTTTACGACGGCGAATGTTCGCTTTGTGCTGGCGCGGCGGCACGGTTCGCGCCGATGTTGCATCGTCATCGTTTTAACCTCGCGCCACTGCAAATGGCGTGGGTGCAGAAACAGATCGGCCTGAAACCAAAGGAGCCGTTGACCGAAATGAAATTATTGGCTGCGGATGCAAGAGTTTATGGTGGCGCAGATGCGTTGGCGCAAATCGCCCGGCGCATCTGGTGGGCATGGCCGTTGTTCGCATTGACTCAAATTCCCGGAACGATGATTTTGTTTCGCGCGCTTTACCAGCGCATCGCAGCTAATCGAAATTGTTTTGGAGATGCCTGCCAATTGCCGAAGCAAAACCGGTATGGTGATTATTTGCCACTGATCATACTGCCGGTTCTGGCATTGCTAACGCGCAACATTTTCCCCGCATGGATTTTCATGTGGCTGCTGGCTTTCTCGATTTATTTCGGTTGCAAATTGGTGACGTGGCGTCGGGCATTGCGGCAAACCCACGACGTGAATATATCTATTTCTCTTGGATACTTGTTCGCCTGGGTTGGCATGGACGCGAGGGGTTTTCTTCGAGGCAAGCGCGACCTTGTTGCGCCAAAACCACGCGAGTGGCTGTTGGCGACAGTTAAAGTTATTCTCGGCTTTTTTTTGATTTGGTTCGTGGCCCGCCGCTTTCTTGGAACACAGCCGCTGGCGGCAGGCTGGATTGGCATGGTTGGAATCATTTTGTGCCTTCACTTCGGCTTGTTCCAGCTTCTCGCATTGACATGGCAACGAGTTGGGGTGAACGCGCAGCCCATCATGCGCGAACCGTTGCGGTCAACATCGCTGGCCGATTTTTGGGGACGCCGTTGGAACGCGGCATTTCATTTTTTGGCGAATGATTTTGCCTTTCGACCGCTGTTACGAAAGTGCGGTGCGACAACTGCGACGATCCTCGTGTTTTCACTTTCTGGCCTGATCCACGATTTCATCATCTCACTGCCAGCACGCGGCGGCTATGGTTTGCCGACGGCGTATTTTTTGATTCAAGGATTCGGGGTGGTTTTCGAGCGAACGACTTTTGCGAAGCAAATTGGCCTTGGCCGTGGCTGGCGCGGCTGGCTGTTCACCGCCATTTGCACCATTGGCCCAACTTTCTGGCTTTTTCATCCAATTTTTGTCCGCAACGTAATCCTGCCGATGCTTCAAGCCATCGGCGCAACCTGAAGGAAAAATGAAAACACCAAACCTGATCCTATTACTTCAAATCGCCGGTGTGCTGTATCTCGGATTGATGTGCGCAGGCGCACTTATGCCGCGTGCAGTGAACCTGCGTGCAAACCTTGCGACGCTGCCGCCATTCATCCGTCGGTTGTTCTGGGTTTATTACGCATTCATCGGACTTTGCCTCGTGAGCTTTGGGTTGATCACCGTTATCTTCGCCCAAACTCTCGCTGCGGGCGGCGGACTGGCGCGTGCCTTGTGCATTTTTCTGGCACTGTTCTGGACGGTCCGGCTGGTTGCAGCGACTTTTGTCTTTGACGTTCGACCATATCTTACGAATTCATTCTGGCGTCTTGGCTATCACGCGACGAACATCGCGTTTATTTATTTACCTGTCGTTTATGCGTGGGTTGCATGGAAAGGAGGCCAGCCATGAAAATCGCCATCACCGGAGGCACAGGGTTTGTCGGCCGCAACATCGCCCGCGCGCTTGCCCGTGACGGACATGAAGTCGTGCTGGTGTCTCGCGGGTTTGATAAGACTGATCCGACCATTATTCAACTTCCCAATGCGCGGTTCTTTCGGATTGGCCTGGAGGACGCGGGAAAACTCGCCGAAGCTTTTGTCGGGTGCGACGCCGTCGCGCATTGCGCCGGCATCAATCGCGAAATCGGTTTGCAGACTTACAAGCAAGTTCACATTGAAGGCACCCGGCATGTCGTTGAAGCTGCGCGGAAAGCCGGTGTGCGCAAGCTGGCATTGATCAGTTTTCTTCGCGCGCGACCGCATTGTGGCGCGGCTTATCATGAATCCAAGTGGGCTGCCGAGGAAATTGTGCGAGACAGCGGGCTGGATTACACGGTGTTCAAGTGCGGTGTCATCTACGGCAAGGGTGATCACATGCTCGACCACTTGAGCCACGCTTTCCATACCTTTCCGGTATTTGCCTTCGTTGGCTTCAATGACAGACCCATCCGGCCAAATGCCGTTGAAGACGTGACGCACATTGTGGAAACTTCTCTGGTTGGTGGCGCGCTTTCGCGGCAAACGGTCGCCGTGCTTGGCCCGGAGGAATTGACGTTGCGTGAAGCGGTTCGCCGGGTGGCGCGTGTCGTCGGCAAGCGCCCGCTGATGTTTCCGCTGCCGCTTTGGTTTCATTATATTCTGGGTTGGTTTGTTGAGCGAATCATGGCCGTGCCGCTGGTTTCCGTCGCGCAAGTGCGGATGCTTTCCGAGGGATTGGCCGAGCCGTGCCCGCGATGCGACATGCTGCCGCCTGAACTCGCTCCTAAAATCCCGTTCAGCGAAGGGCAAATCCGCAAAGGGTTGCCTCCCGCCGGTTCGTTTGGTCTGCGCGATATCCGTTGCTGTCACCGCGCAAGCCATGGGCAATCATCGCATTTTCACCGCGCCTTTTTTGAAATGCCATGAAACCAAAACTTTCCGACCTATGGCGATGGAACGGTGCAATTGAGCGGGGCGTATATCTTTTTTGGGGCGTCTGTCTCTGCGCGGTGAAATTTAATCTGGATCGAATCATCGGTGCGGTTTGGTTCGACAAGTCGTGGACGATTTTCAATTGGAACACGCTGCGCTTTTACTTGTGGCAATCGCCGGTCGGAGAGGCAGGGGGAACTTATTATCTGGTGCTTTTGGCGGCGGCTCTGCCGTTCATGTGGTCGGGAGTGGTGTTGACGTTACGGCGATTGCGTTCGATTGGCTGGCAACCGTGGTGGGTGTTATTTTTCTTCGTGCCGGTCTTGAAATTGTTTTTTTTCGCGCTGCTGTGCCTGCTACCGTCGCAGGCGGAAACCGAAAAGCCGCCGGTGATTTTAGAGCGACGCGTTGGAAAACTCGGCGCGATGATTCCCATCGGTATATTTGGCAGCGCAGCTCTGGCGGCGGTCATTTCTGCGGCTTTGGCGTTGTTTGTCGCGTGGGTAGGAACGTCATTGTTAGGTGAATACGGCTGGACTCTTTTCGTTGGATTGCCCTTCGCAATGGGATTTCTCTCGGCGTTGATTCACAGCTTTCGTCAGCCGCGCGGGATTGGTTCGTGCATTTTGACGGCCATCGTTGCTGTCGGTTTGGCTGGCGCTGGTTTCTTTCTATTTGCGATGGAAGGCGCGATTTGCCTTGTCATGGCCGCGCCACTGGCGCTGGCATTGGGAATTGTCGGGGCGATCATTGGTTACCTCGTTCAACGGACGCTTTGCTGGAGAGCGGATTCGTCGCAGTTGTTTTGCGTGGCCGTTTTGTTTGTGCCACTGACAATGGGACTGGAAAAAGGCCTGCCGCCGCCGTTGCCATTGTTGGAAGTCAAATCATCGGTCATTGTGGATGCGCCGCCGGAAAAAGTCTGGCGCAATGTGGTTTCCTTTTCGGAATTGCCGCCGCCTAATGAAATGATTTTCAAACTTGGCGTCGCGTATCCCATTCGCGCGGAAATTTCAGGCAAGGGAGTCGGCGCGATAAGGTATTGCAATTTTTCCACCGGCCCGTTTGTCGAGCCGATTGAAGTTTGGGACGAACCACGTTTACTGAAATTTTCTGTCACAGAGAATCCTGAACCGATGCAGGAATGGACGCCTTATCATAACGTGCATCCTACGCATTTGGACGGATATTTACAATCGTGTGGTGGCCAATTCCGCCTCATCCCGCTTGAAGGCAACCGAACGCTCCTCGAAGGAACGACGTGGTATTATCATCATATGTGGCCGGCGGGTTACTGGCAGTTGTGGTCGGATTACATCATTCACACCATCCATTTGCGCGTGCTCAACCATGTTAAGGAATTATCCGAAAAGAAATGAACATGAATAAAAAACGCATTATTCTCGCTGGCGGCAGTGGATTTCTAGGCAATGCCTTGGCGAAGAAATTCATTCAACACGATTATGATGTCATCGTGCCGACTCGCTCGCCGCGTGCGCGCAGTGATGGTGCGAAGGAAATTGCTTGGGACGCAAAATCGCTCGGCGATTGGACCAAATTCGTGGATGGCGCGGAAGTCGTCATCAATCTGGTTGGCAAATCGGTGGATTGCCGTTACACCGACGCGAATCGCAAAATCATCATCTCCTCGCGCGTGGATTCTACGCGTGTTTTGGGCAAAGCGATTGCGCAATGCAAACAGCCGCCTCGCGTCTGGCTCAATTGCAGTTCGGCAACCATTTACAAGCATACATTTGACGCGCCAAAGGATGAAGCAGGCGAAACGGGCGCAACATTGGAGGCCAAGGACGAATTTTCCATTGAAGTTATCCACCAGTGGGAACGCGCGCTTGATGAAGCGCAGACCCCAGGCACGCGGAAGGTCGCCATGCGTATCACAATGGTTTTCGGAAAGGACGGTGGCGTTTTTCCAATGCTCCGGCGGCTCGCGCGGTTCGGGTTGGGCGGCAAAATGGGCAGCGGAAAACAATACGTTTCCTGGATTCATGTGGAAGATTATCTGCACGCGGTCAAGTGGCTCATCGCTAGGGATGATTTGAACGGGGTGGTCAATCTTGCCGCCCCGAATCCGCTACCGAACCGCGACATGATGCGGTTGGTGCGCGAAGCGTGTGGCGCTCCATTCGGCCTGCCCGCAACTAAATGGATGCTCGAAGTCGGCGCATTTTTTATCCGAACTGAAACGGAATTGATCATCAAAAGCCGTCGCGTTGTGCCGGGACGATTGCTGGCGTCGGGATTCAAATTTCAATTTCCAGAATTGCGCGGCGCGCTTGCGGATATTTGTGGATAAAATTTGAATGCCAAAGAACGATGGGTAATTAAAATTTGAAACTTTCTAATTGTAAGAAACGGAATTTTTTCAGCCTTTGGCGATCTGAAAGGCTTTACTTCGATTCAACTTTTCTCAGGCCGGCGGCGATTGTCTCCAGATCGGCGCGGCGAAGCCGGAAGCTACCGGGCAGCACTTCGATCTTTTGCAGCAATCCGGCTTTGGTCATCCGCCAGAGGGTCGCGCGGCTGACGCCAAGCAGCTTTGCGGAAGCCGACATTCCCATGAGCAGTGGGCCAGGAGTTGCCATTGGTCTTTTCTGAACTCCAAATTCAAGAATGCCGTCAATGGCCTCCATCTGTTCTGGTGAAGCTGCGAACAAGCGCTTTAATCGGTCTTCTGAGTTCATACGCAAACGGCAGCGCGTCGTGACTGCTGATTTGATTTCGTTTCGGTTTGTTTCGCGGAATTTTCCTCGCGCTCGTCCGTGAGTGCGGCATCCACCTGACTTGGTGCCTGATTCTTGGTGAGATCAAGTTTCTCCTCAATTTCCGACTGGCGGTTGACCAATTTGTGATAACGCTCCTCCTTCTCGAATGGCGAGCCGACTTTGGCCTCCAGTTCGGTCGCGCGCTTTTGTGAATCCTTGATGTCGGATTCAAGCCGCCCGACACGTTCCTCAAATCCCTGCACCGTCGATTCGAGCGAGCGGATGGTGCCAAGTGCCGTGTCGGTGATGCGGGTGCTGTAACTGTTTTTGCCGCGCAGAACGAGTTCGGCGGTTTTGTTGAAACCGGCACGGATGGATAAATCAAAACCGGCAAAGCGTCCGATACGAATGTCCTCACCGAGACGGGTTTTAATTTTCTCCGCCCGCCGCAACAGCAATTCTCCGGCGATGCCGCGATTGTCCAGAGTTTGCTTATCCAGCTCGACGCGAAATTTGTCCCCTGAAGTATCCTGCCGGAGCGTCAAATCCTCGCGCAAATTTCCGAGCCGTTCCGTCCAAGCCTGCACCTCCTCGCGGGAATGGCGCAGGCTGGCTCGAATGCGATACTGCTCCTCGGCATGGGCGGAGCGAAGCCGGGTCAGCCGGATTAACTCGGCGTCCACCTGGGCTTTTTCGATGACGAGCGGATTACCGGACGCGATGGCTTTGATTTCAGCATAGGTCAACGCGGCGGAGTCCATGTCTTCGAGGCGACGGATGGTCATATCGCCGCTCATCACTTGGGAAATGAACTTGGCTTTGGTTTCCAACGTCTGCCACATATACGCATCGAACGAACCTTCGGTGACGTAACGGTAAATCTGCACAGTCGGGTTCTTGTTGCCCTGCCGGAGAATACGTCCCTCGCGCTGTTCCACGTCGGCGGGCCGCCACGGAGCATCAAGGTGATGTAAGGCAATCAACCGCTCTTGCACGTTCGTTCCTGAACCCATTTTCTGTGTGCTGCCGAACAAGACACGGACTTTGCCCGCGCGGACGGAATGGAACAGCGCCAGCTTCGCGTTATCTGCGTCGTAATCTTGAATGAAGGCGATGTCGGTTGCGGGAATGCCCAGGCGTTTCAATTTGTCTGCCATGTCATTGTAAACGGAAAAACCACGGTCTTGCGGCGTGGACAAATCACAGAAAACCAATTGAGCGAGACGGTCATCCGTGGTCGCCTCCCAAATGCGATGAATGTTTTCCACGGCGAGATTTACCTTGCTCTGCGGATCGTCCGGCAAACCGGGTTTCATCAGCCGCAAATCCAGCGCGGCTTTGCGGCCTTCGGTGGTGATCTTGAGCATATTGTCTTCGCGCGGGTCAACCCGCCCGCGTTTCAACGCCTCGGCGCGGCGCGCGAGACCTTCGACAAACTTTTTCAGTTCAGGAGAGGCCGGTGCATTACGGATGGCCGGTTTTTCACCTTCCAATTTCGGTCGCGCGAGATTGAGCATCTGCGCGGTCTGCACGTCCGCCGACTGCCGGAAAATCTGCATCAGCTCCGGCACATTGATGAACCGCGCGAAGCGCGTGTTAAGGCGGTAGCCTGCGCCGTCCGGCGCAAGCTCCATCGCCGTCACCGGTTCGCCGAAGGTCGCGGCCCATGAATCAAAATGATTCAGGTTGTGCTTTTTCAAATCCTCCGGCTGCATATAGCGTTGCATGGTGAACATTTCGGCCATGCTGTTGGCGATGGGCGTGCCGGTGGCGAAGACAACGCCGCCTCCGTTGGCTGACTGGATATGACGAACTTTCAAATACATATCGAAGGCACGTTCACTGGCCGTTTGTGGCAGTCCGGCGATACGGGTCATTTTTGAAATGTAGAAAAGATTTTTGAAATAGTGCGCCTCGTCCACAAAGAGCCGGTCAATGCCGAGTTCCTCGAAGGTCAGCGTGTTGTCTTTCTTGTGGTTGGCCGCAAGTGATTCCAATTTGGCTTCGAGACGCTTCTTGGCCTTTTCGAGTTCCTTCACCAGCCGCCGGTTATCATCGTTGGCGTGTTCCCGTTTGATCTTTTCCAATTCCGCCAACTGCTCTTTGAAAAAACGCTCCTGTGTTTCGCGCGAAAGCGGGATGCGCTCGAAACCGGAGTGCGTGACGATGACGGCATCCCAATTGCCGGTGGCGATGCGGCTGAATAATTTTTTCCGGTTCTGCGACTCGAAGTCTTCCTTGCCCGCCACGAGAATGTTTGCGCCCGGATAAAGCATGAGCAACTCGGTCGAAAACTGGCCGAGCATGTGGTTGGGCACGGCGAACATCGGCTTGCGCGCCAACGCCTCGGTGAACGCCTTGTCTTGGAAAATACCGCTGCGGATAATCTGGCCGGTAACGGCGGCCAGCACTTCGTTGTCGCGCGTGGCGAGAATTTCAATCTGTCCAATCTCAACTTTCTGGTGAAGTTGTTTGGAACGAAACTCGACTGACTCTTTAGTTTTTTCATCCTGCGCCTTGGCCAGCGCGGGTTTCAAAAACATCAATTTGAGCAAATCGGCATTGTCGAAGTCTTTTGGATTGCGTTCGAGGAACGCAAGGGTCGCAAGCTCGGCCTGTTGAACGTGCAAGTCTTTGGCTTCTGAAAATTGAAGCAACGGACTCAAGTAGTAAGTGCCAGCGGGGTCAATGATGACGACGCGCTCGCGCTGCTTGAACAGTGAGACGATGTGGTAACGGTCAATCGCCGAGAGCAGCAACACGGTGACGGTGAAGAAAAACCAGAACCACGGCAGCCGGTCGCGTTGCACCAAAAGTCGGGTTGGATCAAAACGTCGTGGCGGAGTTTTTGCGGCGTCCGCACTTTTAGTTTCGGTGGTTCGTAATTCGGGTGTGTCCATAGGTCAGTAATAATTTGGTTTGGATTTGGAGATGAGGTCGCGGACAGCCTTGTTGCCGGTGATGTCGTCGCCGGGCCGCCCGCGCGCGGAGCGTGGCGGCAGGCCGGAACCGGCGATGATGATTGCGCCCGCGCTGCCCATGTTGGCGGCGGACGACATGGTGCTTAACAATGCGGCCACGCCCGCCGCGCCAGCGGTGACGGCGGGAATGCCGGTGCTGGAAGCGGTCGCGGCAGCGCCCGCAGTCGTGGCGGCGGTCTGGAGAAAACTGCTGACGCCGCCCGCGAGCAACGCGCCTCCGGGCTGAATGCCGTGCGCTATGACATTTTGAATGATGACGGGCGCGGCAACGGTGCTGAAAATTATCCAGAAGCCAACCACGG
>Ga0182016_10005123_pt1 | contig 14226 bp, 8 predicted proteins | sample 712S2MmetaG_FD_120491 | JGI IMG/M metagenome (GOLD analysis project Ga0182016, IMG submission 120491) | Permafrost microbial communities from Stordalen Mire, Sweden - 712S2M metaG | ecosystem: Environmental > Terrestrial > Soil > Wetlands > Permafrost | place: Sweden: Stordalen | collected...
CGCTTATTCTGCAAATTTCTTCAACACCCTGCCCAGCCGCGCGATTCCTGTGCGGATGTTTTCCTCGTTCGCGCTGTCATTCAGCCTCGGCTGTCGCTTTTTGCCCGCCGGCACCCCCAATAAGCCCGCACAAATCGAAAAATAGCCGCGCGGATGGGAAAATCGCCCCACGAACTGATAGTTGGCCAGCACGGAACGCCAAATCCTCCGCACGAACCGGAAAACACGCGCACGGACAGCCAAATCGTCCGCACGGATTGAAAAATGGCTGCACGGAGCGGCAGTTGCCCCGCATGGAACTAAAAACAGGTGTCGGGAAGCGAAAAATGCCCGCACGGAGCGAATTACCCGGCATTTCCTTACAGTAATGGCCGTCGCAGATCGTCGAAAGGGCGTCGCAAGTCGAGAAATGGCCGTCGCAGCCCGGTTTTCGGCGTCGCAGGTCGTCGGAAGCCCGTCGCACCTTGGAAATTGGCGTCGCAAGCCGTCGGGACGCCGTCGCAACCCGGCAATTGCCCGTCGCAGGGTGGATCAGGCGGCGCAGCAACGGCGCTCTACCGGATGAATTGCTTCAACACCCGGCCCAGCCGCGCGATGCCTTTGCGGATGTTTTCCTCGCTCGCGCTGCCAAAGCTGATGCGCATTTCGTGATCCGGCTTGGCGCGCGACGGATCGTCGGCGTAGCACAATTCGCCGGGAACGTAGAGCACGTCGTGCTTCAGCGCGGTCTGGAACACTTTTGATTTCACGCCGGCGGAAACGTCCTCCGGCAGCCGCGCCCAGAAATAAAGTCCGCCGCCGGATTCCCAAATTTCCACGCTCGCCGGAAAATGTTCCGCGAGCGCCAGCTTCATCACGCGCGCCTTGCGGGCGTAATTTTTCCGCACCTTAGCGACGTGTTTGTCATAAAGTCCCGACGCCAGCGCGCCGGCCAGAAGTTGTTGCAGCAAATTTGCCGTGCCAAAATCGTGGTTGCCTTTGATGCGCTGGACGGTTGTGAACAGCGGCTCCGGCAAAATGCCAAAGCCGACGCGTGTGCCGGGCGCGTATGGCTTGCTGTAAGTGCCGGTGTAAATCACGCGCTCCGCCGCGCCGGGCAGCGTGAGCGCGGTCGGCACGTCCTCGCCATGGTCAAAGCGCAGTTCACGATACGCGGCATCTTCGAGCAGGTAAAGCGGATGGCCGGCGGCGCGCTCGAATTTTTTCAGCAGCTTCAGCGTGGCGGCTTTTTTCGCGAGCGAAGTCGTCGCGCCGGTCGGATTTTGAAAATAGGTGACGAGGTAAAGCGCCTTCACGCGCCGGAGTTCGCCGGATTTTTTCAACCGTTCCAAAACGGTTTCGAGGTGGACCAGATCAATCCCATCGCGTTCGAGCTTCACGCCGCGCGCCTGAAGGCCGCGGCTTTGGAGAATGCTCAGGAAAACGAAATACGTCGGGTCTTCGACGAGGAGAATGTCGCCTTCGTCGCAGAGCGCTTCGAGCGTCATGTAGAGCAACTGCTGCGAGCCGCCGGTGATAATGACATGCTCCGGCGAATGCGCGTGGTCGTGTCCGCCGTCGAGCTTTTGGAGATGCTTCGCGGTGAGCGTGCGCAGATTCATCTCGCCGGCGGTGATGCCGTATTGCAGCGCGGACTGGCCGGTTTTGGGCGAACGCAGAATTTGGTTCAGCAGCTTGCGTGAAAGTTCAACCGGCAAAGTGGCGTTGTCCGTGAAACCGGCGGCGAGCGAAATGAGCTTGGGCCGCGTGAGCGCGGTCTGCATGAGCCAGGAAATCGGCGGCAGACCGGTGCGCCGGCCCATTTGAGACAGGAAATTTGGTTTCATCTGAAAGTTGATGGTGACGGTAGCAAGATTTGCGTGGTCCAATCAAGGGACGTTTGCTCGGCGTCTTTTCATAATCTTAATCCTGCTCGTAATCATAATCGGTCGGAGAGATTAAGATTACGATGAAGATTAGGATTACGGTCTGAATCACTGCCGCGAGCCGAACACGCTGTCGAGAATGACCTCCTTGGTTTTCCAGATCAGCGCCATCGTCATCGCGAGCGGTAGCAGTGCAAAAAATGTCAGCGCCCAGAAACTGAAGCGGTTGAGCCAAACAAACAGCGAACCGAGGCTGACCAGCAGGCGCGGATCGTGGAGCAGGACAACATACGCCGAGGCGCAGAGCAGCAGCGCGACGAGCAGCCAGCGGTTGAGCACGGTGAACTGCCGCGTTTCCTGCCGCAGCGTTTCGTCCGGCAGCATCGCGCCGAGCTGCTTGAGAACGACGTTCAGGTTGAAGAGAAAAAGGATCGCCGACAGCATAAGCACGAAGACGGCGGTGTTGAAAAAAATTTCCTGCGGCATCTTGTTTTGCCAGTAGAGAAACGGGCAGAGGCCGAAGTTGACGAGACCGAGCAGCTTGGCACGGTCGAGCGCGCTGCGCCAGGGACGCTCCTGCTTTTGAAAACGGCCCATCTGCCAGAGACCGTAGAGCAGCAGGCCGGTGGCAACAAGCGCGGGCAGAATGCCGAGCGGCTTGAGCAAACTGGCGCGGGCGGTTTCCGCACAGATGATGAGCGTGGCGGGCAAACCCCAGAACAGCGCGGACAATCCGCGCGCGAGCTGGCCCAGCGAGCGGAGCAGTTCGGTGTTGGGCGCAGGGTCAGGCATTGGGGAAATTTTGAATCACAAATTTCGATTCGTCGAATTAAAACAAACCAGCGCCGCACAAAATCCACTCGTCATCCGGCATTTGCAATTCGCAATTTCAAAAGCTCAAATAGGTGTAAGCCTTCAGCCCGCGTTCGTAATCATCCAGCAGGCGCATGGCTTCGGACGGTTTCATGCGGTCGGACTTGATGGCTTCGTCCATTTGCGCCTTCATCTGGCGCTTGAGTTCGTTCTCGTCGTATTGCACCTGCGAAAGCGAATGGATGACGGTCGCGCCTTCGATGATTTCCTCGATGTAATAGCCGGTCGGCTCATCGGGTTCGAGGAAGACGTGAACCTCGTTCACGCGGCCAAAGAGGTTGTGCAGGTCGCCCATGATGTCCTGATATGCGCCCATCAGGAAAAAACCAATGAAATACGGGTCGGGCTTGCCGTTGCCGTTTGAATTTAACTGGTGCAGCGGCAGCGTGTCGCGCACATCGCGCAGGTCAATGAACTTGTTGACCGCGCCGTCGGAATCGCAGGTGATGTCCACCAGCGTCGCCTCGCGCGTCGGTCGCTCGTTCAAGCGCGAGACCGGCATGATCGGAAACAGTTGTCCGAGCGCCCAATGATCCAGCAGCGACTGGAAGACGGAAAAATTGCAGAGATACTGGTCGGCCAGCGTGTCTTCGAGCTTTTGAATTTCATCCGGGATATATGCGTGGCCCTTGAAACTCGCGACGACTTCCTGGCTGATCTCCCAGTAAAGATTTTCGATGCGCGCCTTGTCCGGCAAATCCAGCAGGCCGAGCGCGAACATCTGCTGCGCGTCCTCCTTGCGTTCCTGCGCGTCGTGAAACGCCTCGAGCTTGTTCGCCTTCGAAAGATTTTTTTTGATGTCGAGCAGCTCCTTTACGAGCGCGTGTTCGCTTTCGCCGTATTTGAAAGCGTCTCCCGGACGGATTTTTTCAATCGTGCCAAAGACTTCCACGATCAAAACGCTGTGATGCGCGACGATGGCGCGGCCGCTTTCGCTGATGATGGTCGGATGCGGCACTTTCTCGGCGTTGCAAACGTCGGCGATGTAATAAACGATGTCGTTGGTGTATTCCTGCAACGAGTAGTTCGTCGAGGAATCAAACGCGCTGCGCGAACCGTCGTAATCCACGCCCAGCCCGCCGCCGACGTCCACGAATTCAATCGGGAAACCCATCTTGTGCAGCTTCGCATAAAAGCGCGCGGCCTCCTGCACGGCCTTTTTCACGGTCAAAATGTCCGGCACCTGCGAGCCGATGTGAAAATGCAGCAGCTTCAGGCAGTGGCCTAGATTTTCCGCCTTCAACATTTCCGTCGCGGTCAACAGCTCAACCGTGCTCAAGCCGAACTTCGCGTTTTCGCCGCCACTCTCGGCCCATTTGCCCGCGCCTTTGCTCAACAGCCGCGCGCGGATGCCGATGACCGGCTCCACGCCGAGTTGCTGGGAAACGGCGATGATCTGTTTCAGCTCCTCCAGCTTCTCGACGACCATGATGACCTTTTTGCCAAGCTTGATGCCGAGCAGCGCCATCTTGATGAACTCGCAATCCTTGTAGCCGTTGCAGATGATGAGGCAGCCCTGCTGGTTTTGGAGCGCGAGGCCGGCGAACAGTTCCGGCTTGCTGCCGACTTCGAGGCCGAAATCGAAGGGTTTTCCGGCGTCGAGAATTTCCTCCACGACTTCGCGGAGCTGGTTCACCTTGATCGGAAACACGCCGCGATATTTTCCCTGGTAATTGAATTCGGCGATGGAATTCAGAAACGCCTTGTTGATGGCCTCGACACGGTGTCGCAAAATATCCTGGAAGCGGATGAGCAGCGGAAATTTCAGACCACGGCCCTTCGCCTCCTCGATCACGTCGGTGAGGTCCACCGTCGCGCCCGCGTCCTGCAACGGTTTGGCGATGACGTGGCCGGCGTCGTTGATGTCAAAATACTTCGCGCCCCAGCGCTGAATGTTGTAAAGCGCGCGGGCGGATTCGATGCTCCACGCCGGCGCGGCGTCGTTCGGATTGCTCATCTCAATGGTTCAAACGAGCGAACTATAAAACGCCGCGCGCAGAAAGCAATCCGCGGAATGAAATTATTTCGTGACACGCCGGCGACAGCCTGCAAAGAACCCCTCCCCGCGAACAATTTCTGCTCGCGGGAGCCTGCGTCGTTCCCGAAATCAGCTCACCGAAATATCAATCTGTTTCGGCTTGGCTTCCTCGGTTTTCGGCAGTGTGACCGTGAGCACACCGTCTTTGTAGGCGGCTTTCACCTTGTCCGCAGCGACGGGTGCGGACAGCGTCAAGCCACGCTGGAATTTCCCGCAGAAGCGTTCCTGCCGATGAATCTCAACGTCTTGATTCACCTGCTCGGCCTTGCGTTCCCAGGAGATGACGAGTGCGCCATCCTGCAACGAGACGCTGATGTCTTCGTGTTTCATTCCGGGCCGTTCCACGCTGATGGTGTAGTTGTCCTTGTCCTCGTGCAAATCGAGCGCAGGCGCCCAGCCCGTTAAAGGCGATTCAAACAAACGATCCCAGTCGTCCTGCAAGTATGCCAGCCGGCCAAACGTTGGCCAAGCCGCATTGGGTCTTTCATATTTTGTCAGTTTCATTTTTGTCCTTTGGTTGATGGTTAAATGCTGTCAATTGCTTATCAGCTTTGGAGATGCCAATATCGCAAATCCGTTGAAACCATTTGAAATCAATGGTTTTTTTCGCAGCGATGAAACTTCTCAATTGCCTGATTGGAAAAATCTGGTACAGCCAGGTGTGCCACTTGTGCCAAAAACTCTCCTTTGCAAGCGGCAATAAAAAAGCCCCAAGCGTTGTCGCCTGGGGCTTTGAAGATTGAAACCAATTATCAGTCGAATGCGTGGCCAGCGCAGCACAGGACGTTCTTGACCTTGTGGCGGACAAGATCCTTGACCATCTGGCGCGCGGGGCCCATGTATTTGCGCGGATCGAATTCCTTCGGGTTCGTCGCGAACACCTTGCGGATGCCGGCGGTCATGGCCATGCGCAGGTCGGTGTCAATGTTAACCTTCGTGCAACCCACGCGGCGCGCAACTTCGATGTCGGCTTCCGGCACGCCCTTGGAGTCGGGCATGTTGCCGCCGTATTTATTGATTTCGTCGGCGAGATAGGGCGGCACGCTGGAAGCGCCGTGCAACACGAGCGGATAATCGCCGAGGTTCGCATCCATGAGCGCTTTCTTGATCGCCTTGAGACGTTCGAGGTCCAGGTGCTGTTCGCCCTTGAACTTGAAGGCACCGTGGCTGTTGCCGATGGCGACGGCGAGGGAATCGCAGCCGGTCTCCTTGACGAACTTGACCGCTTCGTCCGGGTTCGTGTAGTGGCCGCTGGTGGAGTGGGCACCGCCTTCTTCACCTTCGTCGAACTGCGCGCCGACGAGGTGGCCCAGTTCGGATTCCACGGAGCAATTATGCTTGTGCGCGTATTCCACGACTTTCTTGGTGACCTCGACATTCTTCTCCCACGGTTCGTGCGAGGCGTCAATCATCACGCTGGTGAAACCTTCGTCAATGCACTGTTTGCACAGGTCAAACGTGTCGCCGTGGTCCAGATGGACGGCGATCGGGATGTTGGACAGGCTGACGGCGGCCTCAATGAGTTTCTTGAGGTATACCGGGTTGGCGTAGGAACGCGCGCCCTTGGAAATCTGGAGGATCAGCGGTGCCTTTTCCTCCTCGCAGGCTTCGACGATCGCCTGGATAAGTTCCATGTTGTTGACGTTGAATGCGCCGAGGGCGTATTTACCCTTCAAGGCTTTGGCGAACAAGTCCCGTGTGTGTGTCAGTGGCATAATTTTTGTAGTTAATTTGCGGTTAAACGAACCTAAATTTTTCCAACGGGGGGAAAACATAGCTCATTTCGCCTGAAAGGAAATAAAAAACATGTGATCCCGATGGAGTATTCGCTATGCTTCTTTCATGCAAAACCCCACGTTGGCCAGATGGTTTGCCGCGCTGACGGTTTTGATCTTATTGCCAAGAATCGCCCGGCATTGTCTGAATCCCGCTCCGGCCGGCAATGCTTCTGCTCCCGTTTCCATTGCGCCGGTGAATTATTTCAATCCGTCTCAAAACGGTTCGCAATAAATTCCTTTGCGCCTTTGCGCCTTTGCGTGAAAATCCCGGCGTGCAAGCGCGCTTTCTCCTCGGCCCCGCCGGCAGCGGCAAGACCTTCCGCTGTCTCGCCGAAGTGCGCGCCGCACTGGCCAACGATTCCGCCGGTGAACCGCTGATCTTTCTCGCGCCCAAACAGGCCACGTTCCAGCTCGAACGCCAGTTGCTCGAAACCGGGGAAATTTCCGGCTTCACCCGGCTGCAAATTCTTTCCTTCGACCGGCTGGCGCAATTCATCTTTGAAAAACTCAACGTCGCGCCGCCAAAACTGCTGTCCACCGAAGGCCGGCTGATGGTGCTGCGCGCCCTGCTGCTGCGGCACGCCGACGAATTAAAGCTGTTTCGCGGCAGCGCCCGCCGCGCCGGCTTTGCGCAGGAACTCGGCACGCTGCTGGCGGAATTGCAGCAGCACCAGTTCGGCCCCGCCAAACTCCGCGCGCTGGCCGGGGAAAATAATTTGCGCCGTGAACTCCGCGACAAGCTCCTTGATCTCGCGCTGCTCGCGGAAAAATACGCCAACTGGCTGCGCGAACACGAATTGCAGGACTCGAACAACCTGCTTGATATTGCAACCAAAGCGTTACGGGACGAATTCAAAATTCAAAATTCAAAATTCAAAATTGAAAGTTTGTGGCTCGACGGCTTCGCCGAGATGACGCCGCAGGAACTGGCGCTGCTCGCCGCCGTCGTCCCGCTGTGCGAACGCGCCACGCTGGCCTTCTGCCTTGAAACCGAACCGATGCCGGAAACCTCGTGGCTGTCCATCTGGTCGGCCATCGGCAAGACATTTCAACAATGCCGCGCGCAGATTGCCAACCTGCCCGGCTGCAAAGTTGAAATGAAAATTCTCCAACGCGAATCCGGAACAAGTCGTTTCACCGAAAATTCCGCGCTGGCCGAGCTGGAAGCCGGCTGGTCGCTGCCGAACCACGCCTCGGAACGCCGGTCTCCGACCCGGCGCGAACCGGAACTCGCCGGGTCGGAGACCGGCGCTCCCGCCGTAGAATTTGAAACCTCAAATCTCAAATCCCAAATCTCCATCGCCGCCTGCACGAATCCCGAAGCCGAGGCCACATTCGCCGCGCGCGAGGTTTTGAAATTCGTCCGCGCCGGCAACCGGTTCCGCGATTGCGCCGTGCTCGTGCGCCAGCTTGACGGCTATCATAAGCCGCTTGCGCGGATTTTTCGGCGCTACGGAATTCCGTTTTTTCTCGACCGGCGCGAAAGTGTCGCGCACCACCCGCTCGCCGAACTCACGCGCAACGCGCTCCGCACCGTCGCATTCGACTGGCAGGCCGACGATTGGTTCGCGGCGCTAAAATCCGGCTTTTCGCCCGTGGCCGAAACGGAAGTTGACCGGCTGGAAAATACCGCGCTCGAATTCGGCTGGCGCGGCAAAAAATGGCGCGAGCCGCTGCCGGATGAATCTTGCGAGCAGATGCGCAAAATCATTTTCCCGCCGTTTGAAAAATTCCGGGTTTCGTTGGAAAATCATAATTTCAAGCCGGACGGCGCACAAGTCGCCGGAGTTTTGCGCGAGCTTTGGTCCGATTTGAATGTCGGGCCAACCTTGGAACGCTGGGCGTTCGCCGAGGAAAAATCCGCAAGCCTAAGTTCGCAGTCCGCAATCCATTCGACAGTTTGGGAGCAGATGAATGCCTGGCTCGACAACCTCGCGCTCGCCTTTCCGCGTGAACCGCTGTCGCTGCGCGACTGGCTGCCAATCCTGGAAGCCGGCCTGGCGAACCTGACCGTCGGAGTGATTCCGCCGGCGCTGGACGAAGTGCTCATCGGCGCGATTGACCGGGCGCGCAATCCACCGCTGAAATTCGCCCTCGTGATCGGCCTCAACGAATCGGTTTTCCCCGCCGCGCCCGCCGCGCCGGTGATCTTGACAGATTCCGACCGCGATGAGCTGGCAAGGCAAAACGGCGCGCTCGGCGCAAACCGATTTGACCAGATTTCCCGCGAGCGTTATCTCGGTTACATCGCCTGCACGCGCGCCAGCGACAAGCTGACGCTGGCCTTTTCGCGCCAGAGCGCCGATGGCCCGACGCTGAATCCGTCGCCTTTTGTCACGCAGGTGCAACGGATTTTCCCACAGCTCGCCATCGAAGAATTTTTTGCCGGCCGCGATTGGCGCGAGGCGGAGCACGCGGGCGAACTCATCGTGCCGCTGACGGCAGTTCAAAATTCAAAATTCAAAAATCAGAATTGGGACAGCCTGCTCGAACTTCCTGCGCTCAAATCGCTCGCGGAAAGTCTGCAGGCGCTGCACGAACCGGATGAAAAAGAAAATCTCGCGACCGGGCTGGCGGAAAAACTTTACGGCCCGGTTTTGAAATCGTCCGTCAGCCGGCTGGAGGAGTTCGCACAATGTCCGTTCAAGTTTTTTGTCCGCTCCGGCCTGCGCGCGAACGAGCGCAAGATGTTTGAGCTGGACGCGCGCGAACGCGGCAATTTCCAACACGATGTTTTGAAGATTTTCCACAACCAGTTGACGGCGGAAGGCAAGCGCTGGCGCGACCTTGAGCCGATTGAAGCGCGCGAACGCGTCGGCGCAATCGCCGCCGCGCAGATGGAGCATTTTCGCGACGGGTTGTTCCGTGATTCGGCGGAAACATTTTTCGCCGCGCGGTCGCTGGCGGCGGCGTTGCAGGATTTTGTCGAGGTCATCGTCGGCTGGATGCGCGGGCAGTATGAGTTTGATCCGGCGGCGGCGGAACTCGGCTTCGGCGGCAAGGATGACCGCGCGCCGGCCTGGGAAATGGAATTGGGCGCCGGCCACAAGCTCGCGTTGCAGGGGCGGATTGACCGCGTGGATTTGTGGCGCGACCCGTCCGGTGACACTGCGTTCGCCGTGGTGACGGATTACAAATCAGGCGGCAAGAAACTGGATTCATTGCTGGTGCAAAATGGAATCCAGTTGCAGTTGCTCGCGTATCTCGGCGCGCTGCGAAATTGGAACGCCGGTCTCCGACCCGGCGAGTTGTTGCCTTCCATTTTCGCAAAACACGCATGGTCGGAGACCGGCGTTCCTGTCATAAAAAAAATCATTCCCGCCGGCGCGTTTTATGTGAACCTGCGCGGCGAGTTCAAAGGCGGCGGCTCGCGCGCGGAGGTTTTGGGTGACGTCGAGGCAAATAAAATGGCCTATCGCCACAACGGGCGTTTTGACGCGGATGAACTGCGGAAATTCGACCGGCGGGCGGATGCAAGCGGTGGTGACCAGTTTAATTTTCGTTTGAACAAAGACGGCAGCTTGCGGGCCGGTTCCGCGGAAGCGCTGCCGCATGCACAGTTCGCCACGCTGATGGACGACATGGAGACCAAGCTGCGCGAACTGGGCGGACAGATTTTTTCCGGCGCAACGGCGGTGAACCCGTATCGCAAGGGCGGCACGACGGCGTGCGACTATTGCGATTACCGCGCGGCATGCCGGATTGATCCATGGACGCACGAATGGCGCGTGCTGCGCGCGGCTTCAGCGTCCGGCGAATGATTTGTTTTTGGCGGCGCGATAAATCCGCAGGAGGCCGAAATCGTATTTTTCGCCAAGCAGTTCCCGCGCGCCGACGATGTTGCCCCAGCCGGTGCGCTTGAACGCGGCGGCGATTTCCGTCTGCGCTTCGGCGTTGATGAGCTGCGCCAGTTCAATCACTTCGCCGGCTTCAATCGCGGTGGCGAGATGGCCGTAGATTGTGCCGACCACCAGCCCGCGGGCGCTGGCGATTTCCTGCGGTGAGCCACCCGCGCGAAACCGCCGGAGCGTTTCCCGCGCGGTGTCGCCCAGGCTGGAACGCTGCGCGATGGGAACGACAAAAGATTCTTCCGCAAAAATCTGGCGTGGATTCGTCTGTAGATGCGCGGCGATTTCGCCGAGGAAAATTTCGCCAAACTCGCGCAGCTTCTTTTCGCCGACACCGCTGATGCGGGCAAAATCGCGTTCGGTTTCGGGATAATTCCGCGCCATCTGCCGCAATGCCACGTCGGAAAATACGATGTAAGCCGGCACGTCGCGCTCGTCGGCGAGTTTTTTGCGGAGCAGGCGCAGGCGCTCAAACAGTGCCTCGTCACAGGCGATTTCGCCGACGTGGCTCACGGCTTTTTCCGGCGCGGTGACGGGCTTGGTGAGCGTGACTTTGGCACGCTGTTTCAAAATAGCCACACCGGCATTGGTCAATTCCAGCGTGCTGAATTTTTCCGCTGTCTGCCGGAGAAAACCCAGCCGCACCAGTTCGCGCCCGATGGCCGCCCATTCCGGCCGGCTGTGTTCCTTGCCGATGCCGTAGGTGGAAAGCTGCGCGTGCTCCCACTTGCGAATCTTGTCCGTGTCCGCGCCGGTGAGGACTTCGACAACATGATTCAACCCGACGCCAAAGCCGTTTTTCTCGCGGATGCGATAGACGCACGAAAGAAATTTCTGCGCCGCCAGCGTGCCGTCAAAGGTTTCGCGCGGCGACAGGCAGTTGTCGCACGCGCCGCAGTTGGTAGTGGCACAGGCATCCTGCCTGTGTGCTTCGACCTGCGGACTGGAACTCACAGGCGAGACGCCTGTGCCACTAAATTCCTCGCCAAAATACGCGAGCAGTTCCGCGCGCCGACAGTTCGCGCATTCGGCGTAGTGAACCATTTGCTGCAATTGTTTCCGGGCGATCTCGCGTTCCTGCGGGTTCGGTTTTTCGTCAATGAACGTCGTCTGTTTCACCGCGTCGCCGGCGCTGAAAAGCAAAACACATTCGCCCGGCAAACCATCGCGACCGGCGCGGCCGGTTTCCTGGTAATAGCCTTCGATGTTCTTCGGCAGGTCGTAGTGGACGACGAAGCGGACGTTCGGCTTGTTGATGCCCATGCCAAAGGCGATGGTCGCGCAGACGACGCGGATGTTGTCGCGCAGAAAAAGTTCCTGATGCTCGCTGCGTTCCTTCGGCGCCAGGCCGGCGTGATATGGTCTGGCCTTGATGCCGTTCTCGTTCAGGCGTTCGGCCACGCTTTCCGCGCCTTTGCGCGAGAGGCAATAGACGATGCCGCTTTCCTTCGGCCGCGCGCGGAGAAATTCAAACAGTTGATCAAACGGCTTGTTTTTGGCAATGACGCGGTAGGTCAGGTTTGGGCGATTAAAGCTGGCGACGTAGCATTTCGGTTCGCGCAATTTCAAATGCGCGACGATGTCCTCGCGCACGCGGCCGGTGGCGGTGGCGGTGAGCGCCATGAACGGAACCTTCGGAAAATAATTTCTCAGCGTTGAGATCTGGCGGTATTCCGGGCGGAAATCGTGGCCCCATTCGCTGATGCAATGCGCCTCGTCAATGGCGATGAGCTGGACGTTCCAGCGCTGCAAATCTTCGAGAAAACCGGAAAGCATGAGCCGCTCCGGCGCGACGTAGAGCAGGCGAAATTCGCCGTTGTGCAAACCGCGCAGACGTTTCCGCGATTCCTCGGCAGCGAGCGAGGAATTCAAAAACGTCGCCGGCACCCCGGCGGCTTGCAGCGCATCCACCTGGTCTTTCATCAGCGCAATCAGCGGCGAGACGACGACGGTGAGGCCGTCACGCGCGAGCGCGGGAAGCTGGAAGCAAAGTGATTTACCGCCACCGGTCGGCAGCAGTGCGAACGTGTCCCGACCCGCGAGCGAATCGCGGATGATCTCCTCCTGCAACGGGCGGAACGAAGTGAAACCAAAATACTGCTTGAGCAACGGCAGCAAGGAAGTTTCCATTTTCATCGGAACGGGCGGCTCAATGATATTCCTGCACGGTCTTCACCGCGTAGCCGGATTTTTTCAGCGCGGCGATGCCGAGCGCGGCGGCCTTGGCACCGCTCAACGTCGTCATGATCGGCGTGCCGGTATAGACGGCAGTGGTGCGGATTTTGATCTCATCCTCGCGCGGGCTTTGGCCAGCGGGCGTGTTGATGACGAGCTGGATTTCCTTGTTCTTGAGCAGGTCAATCACGTTGGGCCTGCCTTCGAGCAGTTTGTTGATGCGCTGCACTTTCAGCCCGGCCTTTTCCAAAGTGGTGGCCGTACCGCTGGTGGCCACCAGTTCAAAGCCGAGATCGGAAAATAATTTTGCGACCGCCGCCACTTCGGTTTTATGCGAGTCGCTGACGCTGATGAAAACTTTCCCGCTCACCGGCAGCGGCGAGTTGGCCGCCATCTGCGATTTTGCATACGCCACGCCAAGATCCGCGTCGAGCCCCATGACCTCGCCGGTGGAACGCATTTCGGGCGAGAGCAAAATGTCCTGGCCGACAAATTTGTTGAACGGGAAAACGGATTCTTTCACCGCCCAATACTTTGTCCAGATTTCTTCCGTGAAATTCAATTCCTTCAGCGTTTTTCCCGCCATTACTTTGGCGGCGAGTTTCGCCAGCGGCTGGCCGATGGCTTTGCTCACGAACGGCACGGTGCGCGACGCGCGCGGGTTCACTTCGAGCACATAGACGGTTTCGCCTTTGACAGCATATTGCACGTTCATCAGGCCGATGACTTTCAGCTCGCGCGCCATCGCATGCGTGTAATCGCGGATGATGCCAATGACTTTTTCGGACAGCGTGTGCGGCGGCAGCACCATCGCGGCGTCACCGGAATGCACGCCGGCAAATTCGATGTGCTCCAGCATCCCGCCGATGACAATCGTGCCTTCGTTCGGATTCTTAAACTGGCCGACATCGGTGATGCAGTCAACGTCCACCTCGGTCGCGTCTTCGAGGAATTTGTCCACCAGCACCGGGCGTTCGGGCGAGGCCTCGACGGCGAACTTCATGTAGTGCGACAGCTCCGCGTCCGAATAAACAATCTGCATCGCCCGCCCGCCGAGCACGAAGCTCGGGCGCACGAGCACCGGATAGGTCAGGCGCTGTGAAATGACGAGTGCTTCTTCCGCATTTGTAGCGAGGCCGTTCGGCGGCTGCGGGATGTTGAGCTTGTTCAGCATCGCGGCGAAGAGCTTGCGGTCTTCGGCGATCTCGATGCTCTGCGGCGAGGTGCCGATGATGTTCACGCCGTTCTTCTGCAAACCGAGCGCGAGGTTCAGCGGCGTCTGCCCGCCGAACTGTGCGATGGCGCCCCAGCATTTTTCGCGCTCGTAAATGTGCAGCACGTCTTCCAGCGTGAGCGGCTCGAAGAAAAGTTTGTCGCTCGTGTCGTAATCCGTCGAAACGGTTTCGGGATTTGAATTCACCATGATGGTTTCAAATCCGTCCTCCTTGAGCGCGAACGCGGCGTGGACGCAGCAGTAATCAAATTCAATGCCCTGGCCGATGCGGTTGGGTCCGCCGCCGAGAATCATCACCTTCTTCGCCGGGTTGCCCTTCACCTCGTCGTCGCCGCGATCATAGGTGGAATAATAATACGGCGTGTAAGCCTCGAACTCGGCGGCGCAGGTGTCCACGAGCCGGTAGCTCGGCACG
>Ga0182016_10005127_pt1 | contig 14221 bp, 15 predicted proteins | sample 712S2MmetaG_FD_120491 | JGI IMG/M metagenome (GOLD analysis project Ga0182016, IMG submission 120491) | Permafrost microbial communities from Stordalen Mire, Sweden - 712S2M metaG | ecosystem: Environmental > Terrestrial > Soil > Wetlands > Permafrost | place: Sweden: Stordalen | collected...
GCATAAGTTTGTAGGAGGAATGTACCCTCGCCTTAGTGTCTCTGGTGGAATTGGGGCTGGAGCGGGGTTGGGCGGTAAGTGGTTGAGGGGATTGAGGCGATTTTTGGAAAAGTCGGTGACCGACAAATATACCTTAACAGGCATATTCCCGGCGAAGTATATTAGCGGAGTGGAATCTGTGTTCGGGATCATTGCGGACCGGCGAGTGCCGTCTCTACCGACTGAGGCCAGGACCACTGGAGGAGGTGGATGCGTGGCTGGCTCCGTTCCGCCGGTACTGGTCCGCCCCTGTGGATGCTCTCGAACGCCACCTCGACCGGATGGATCCGCCACCTTGACAAAGGAGAAACGAAGTGAAAATCAAAATCACCAGCGTATACGTAGATGACCAGGAGAAGGCAGTGCGTTTCTATACGGAGGTACTGGGTTTGCCAAGAAGGCTGATTTCAGTCAGGGCCCATTTCGCTGGCTGACCGTGGCCTCGCCCAAGGAGCCGGACGGCACTGAGCTGCAACTGGCGCTGAATGACAACCCCGCGGCCAAGGCGTACCAGCCGACTTTTCAGCAGGGCCAGCCCGCGGCCATGTTCTTCACCGACGACGTCAAGAGCGACTTCGAGCGAATGAAGGCCCACGGCGCCGAGTTCACGATGGCGCCCACCGACGTGACCTACTCGACCATTGCGAAGCTGAACGACACCTGCGGCAACCTGATTCAGATCACCCAGTTGGCCCGCTATTGACGGCGCAGATCCAAAAGGACGGCGAGAAGTGGACTAACATTCTGGTGGGAGAACTGCGCCACTCGCCGGAAGTAATCTGGCAGGCGCCGACCGACCCGGCGCATCTGCGTGAGTGGGCTCCGTTTGAGGCCGACGGGAGCGCCCGCGCCGCATGTTACCGAAGCGAGAGTAACGCGCGCCGACGCTCCCAGGGCGCTTGAGTACAACTGGGGTGACCACGAGAATGCGGCGGCGGGACGCGCCTTACGCTGTGGACGAACATCGGCCGCCGTTTCATCGCAATGGGCGCTGCCGGGTGGCACATTTGTTTCGATGTTCTGGATCACCTTCTGAATGGAAGTCCCTTTGGTCGAATGGCCGGCCCGGACGCGATGAAGTTCGGCGTCTGGCAACGGCTGAACGCGAAGTATACTAAGCAGTTCGGCTTTGAAACGCCGACTGGAAGTCTTCTCAGTAAGTCGCCCGCTCAGGATGACAGAGATGCAGCTGGGTGATCAGACAATCCGCTATGATCGTGACGCAACGGCGGCCGTATACAGCAATCTCAAGGACGGCTTTGCCGAACGGTGTGGCTGCATTTTCTGCAAGCTGAATTCGTGGAAGGAGATCGCGGCATACCTCAACCGCGATGTGACCACCGTCCAGCGCTGGGAGAAACGCGAGGCGATGCCGATACACCGGTTTCCCACGGACCCATCGCTCAAATATTGACACTACGTCGGGCTCCACCTCCCGCATGCAGCACACTCACAACATCACGATCCAGGGTGGCACGGTGACGTCAATTGCAACGGGAGGGCTGCAATTGACCGGCCCGGTGAGCATTACGAAAGATGGCAGCCCGGCGCCACTCGCGACGTCCACATTATCCGTATCGATTACCGGAGGCAAGACGATCGAGTATTCGAACATCACATTACAGTTCCAGGGCGGCGCCCCGGCTCATTTCGGGCCGCAGTTGATCCATGGAGTGGTGACCAGCCCGAAGCCCGGTTGTCTGCAGGATATAGCGCCGGTTCTGGCGGCAGTGACGGACAGCAATTACGGCGCGATGCCTTCGGCTAACGGTATCGTCCTGGTCTGGGGTCAAGGATTCTCACAATCGGGCGGGAACACGCTCCTCTTCCAGAGGTCCGGATACCAGGATGTTGCGTTCACCGAAAGTGACGGCCTTTACTATTGGGACCTCGACCCTGGTCAGATCAATGCCTCACTTGGTGGGCTGCTCGTCCCCGGGCCTTGGACATTAACGGTGCAAAGCGCTTGCTCCAGTACGCCGTCAAATAGTCTTTCCGTGGCAATCGAGTAAGGAAGGATCGAGTGAAGGAGCGCGGGCGGCAAGCTGCCCGCACCTTACTTTTTCACGCTCACGCGCCAAATCGAACCGGAACCATCATCGCTGACGAGGAGCGAGCCATCCGGCATGACGGCTACGCCCACGGGGCGTCCCCAGACATCGCCGTCCGTGGTCACGAAACCGGTCATGAAATCCTCCCACTCTCCGGTGGCTTTGCCGCCGACGATCTTCGCCCGGATCACCTCATAGCCTGTGCGCTCCGCGCGATTCCAACTGCCGTGCTCCGCGGCGAAAATCTGACCCTTATACTCCGCCGGGAACATGGACCCTTCATAAAACAACATCTCCAGCGATGCGAAATGCGGCTGCAGCAGGATGTCCGGCACCAGCACGTGCCCCTTCAATTCCGGGTGCGTGCCCATGTGGCGGGGGTCTTGATTCGACCCCATGTAATACCAGGGCCATCCGTAAAATCCGCCTTCCTGCACGTGGGTGATGTAATCGGGAACCAGGTTGTCGCCCAGTTCATCCCGCTCATTCACCGAACACCACAACTCGCCCGTTTCCGGCTGAATCGCAATCCCGACGGGATTCCGGATGCCCGATGCATACACCTTCACGAATTTCCCGGCCGGGGTGAATTCCAGAATGTTGGCGCGGTGAAATTCGGCGGGATGCGTATCCGGGTCGTCCACATTCGATGCTGAACCCACGGAGACGAAGAGGCGCTTGCCATCGGGCGAAAACGCCAGATCGCGCGTCACATGATTCCGCATCGCGGGAAGCGCGTCGATCACCACTTCCTTCGGCCCGCTGGCCTTCAGGTCGCCGTTCTTGTAAGGATATCTCCAAACCGAATCCGTGTTTCCCACGTACAGATACTGCGGATTCGGACCCAGCGGATAGAAAGCGATTCCGAAGGGCTGCTTCAAACCATCCGTGAAAAGAGCCATTTGCGGTTTGCCGTTCACCACGCGCAGCACCTTCAAATTTCCGGGCCCGCTCTCGGCGAGGAACACGTCCCCATTCGGCGCGGTGCGGATCTCGCGCGGCTCATGAAGACCGGTGACATACTGCTCAACCTGGAAACCGGGCATCACCCGCGGCATGGCTCCGGCCGGCCGCTCCACGATGTGCGCGCCGTTCCCGGAGGATTTGGTGGCATACGGCTGCGGCAAATCCGCTACCGTGATGTGGTGCCATGTGCCGGGACTCAACGTCCGGTAGTCGTTGAAAACACTCACCGCGGTGGCCGCCATTGCCGCGGCGGCGCTGAATCCGACTGCCAGCAAAATTCGCTTTTTCATCATCTCGCCTTTCAGTTTATTCCCAAGCCGTTATAGAATACCGAGCGTGATCTCTCGACGCCAAATTCTCCAGACCGCCGCTTCCGCCGCGATCGCTTCTCCACTCGCTCTGGGCGATACTCCGCCCGTCAAGGTTGAGGGACGCCTCAATCAATCGGTCGCGCGCTGGTGCTATCGCGCCATGTCGCTCGAAGACCTTTGTAAGAACGCCAAGGCCATCGGCCTCAAGGGGATCGATCTGGTGGGTAAGGACGAATGGCCCATCGTGCAGAGCTACGGCCTGGTTCCCGCGATGGCGCAACCCGGCGCGGGGACCATCGCCAAGGCGTGGAACCGCCTGGAAAACCACGACGCGCTGGTGAAGGAAATGGAAGTGAACGTGAACCTGGCTTCCGCCGCCAAACTGCCCAACGTGATCACGTTCTCCGGCAACCGGGAAGGCATGTCGGATGTGGAAGGCTTGACCAATTGCGTCACCGGTCTCAACAAGGTCAAGAAAATGGCCGAGGAGAAGAACGTGACGATTTGCCTCGAACTGCTCAACAGCAAGATCGACCACCACGACTACATGTGCGACCACACGGCCTGGGGCGCGCAGGTGATCGACCAGGTGAATTCACCGCGCGTGAAGCTGCTTTACGACATTTATCATATGCAGATCATGGAAGGCGATATCATCCGCACGATCCGCGGCAATATCACCCGCATCGCGCACTTCCACACCGGGGGAGTGCCGGGACGCCATGAGCTGGACGATACGCAGGAACTGGACTGGCACGCGGTAGCCCGCGCGATCGCGGACACCGGCTTCCAGGGCTTCGTGGCACACGAGTTCATCCCGGTTTCAAAAGATCCGATGAAATCGCTGGCGCAGGCGTACCAGACCATGACTGTCTAACATGACGGTCTAAGGCTGTTACTTTATGTAATGGCCTCGCTGGAAATCACGCGCACGCCCGCCTTCATGGTCACCGACCCGGAAGGCAACCGTTCGCGGCAGCAGGTGCAGGAGTTTCCTTTCACACTCGGCAGGCAAGCCGGCAATCATCTGCTGCTGCGCGATGCACGAGCGTCGCGCCACCACGCGCGCCTCAACATCGAAGAAGGCGAGTACGTCCTGGAAGATCTGCAGAGCCGCCACGGCGTGTTCGTGAATGGCGACCGCATCGACCGCAAGGCACTGCAGGATGGCGACCGCGTGGAGTTCGGTTTCCCCGATTCGGTTTCGCTGGTCTTCGAACGCCCGGGCAGCCGGTTCGTGGAGATTGCCGATCAGTTCGGGACAACCGACGTGGGCGACCGCGGTTCCACCACCAACGGAAACCTGCCGCGTCTGCGCGCCGTTCTCGAAGTGGCTCGCGCGCTTCAAACCTCCTTCTCGATCGATGCCATTCTCAATGCCGTCCTGGATGCCGCGCTTTCGCTGACGCACGCCGAACGGGGATTCCTGCTGCTGAAAAAGGACGACTCGCTTGAGGTACACTCCGCGCGCAGTAAATCCGGTCCGCTTCCCGAGGAGGATCTCGCGGTGCCGCGCAACCTGATCCTCCAGGAGCTTGAGCACCGGCCCCAAACCTTCTCGATGCAGTTCGATCCGGAGCGTGAGTCGCCCTCGCGCAGTGTCTTTGCGCTCGAATTGAGGAGTGTGGTCTGCATCCCCCTGGTGCGACTGCAGACGTCGCCGCTCGAAACGATAGGCGTGCTCTATCTCGACTCGCGCATCGAAGCGCGCGACCTCGCGTCCGGGAATCAGGAGCTTCTGGAAACGCTGGCCATTGAGGCTTCGACCGTTCTTGAAAATGCGCGCCTGCTGGAGCAGGATCGCGCGCGGCAGGTGGTTCACGAGGAACTCTCGCTGGCCCGCAATATCCAACAAAGCCTGCTTCCCGCCACGCTGCCGGACACGGGCTGGCTGCGGGCCGCCGGCTACAGCATGCCATCGCGCGAAGTGGGTGGGGATTACTACGATGTGTTCCGCGTGGCTGCGGATTACTGGGCCGCTGTTGTGGCGGATGTCGCCGGCAAAGGGGTCAGCGCCGCTCTCGGCGCGTCACTGCTGCAAGGGGCATTTCTGGGGATCGACACGCGCCCCGAATCCCTGCGCCACACGGTGGAGCGGCTGCACGCCTTTTTCAAGGAACGCGGCCAGAAGCATGCCACCGTGCTCTGCGCGCTCATCGACAAGCACGGCAACTTCCACTACGTCAACGCGGGCCATTGCGCGCCATTTCTGGTGCCTCTCAACGGTGCGCCGGATACGCTGGACGACGCGTCATCCGCCGTCGGCCTGGTGGATGATGCAGCCTTCCATACGGGACATTGCTTTCTCGAATCCGGGGACCGGGTCGTGATTTACAGCGACGGCTTAACGGATGCGCAAGATCCCGCTGGCGAATTCTTCGGCAAGCGGCGCCTCAAGGAAGTGATTGCGGCTCATGCGGATTGCCCGTGCGCACAGCTTCATCAAGCCATTCTGGATGCTGTGGAAGACTTCACGGCGGGCCGGGAACAGACGGACGACCTGACGCTGCTGGTGCTGGAATACGTGAGCTAGGAAATCCCGTAAACGTAGGCGTCTTCAACGAAGCGGTCGCCAATCATCCGGCCGCCGAGCCGCATGCCTTCGGCGCTCTTCAGCGGGGGTGGTCATCGACGAGTTACGTTTGAATTCTCGACAGAGCCGAGAAGGTGCTTGAAAAACTCAGTCTCATTCTCCACCTCCACGCCCACGCGCAGCCACAACACGGGCATCTGGGTGAAGATCGCCTCGCAACCCACCGGGAAGTTCACGACATCCTTTTCCGTGGTCACAAGCGCAGTGGCGCGCAGGCATTCGGCATAGCGCGCGAGGTCAGTCAATTCGCGCGGGGAGTACTGGTGATGGTCGCCGAATGATAATTTATCCAGCGGCTGCAGGCCCAGTTCGCGCAGGCTCTTCCAGAACGAATCGGCATTGCCGAGCCCACAGAAAGCCACGACGCGCTCCGGAGCGTTCTGCTTCCCATTACCGAAGGCCGAAACCCATCCGCGCTCGACGAGCCGCGACCGGAACACCGGCGCGTGGGTATTCCACTTGCGGAGGGCGTTCTCAATGCCGCGATAGTCGCGCGAAAAATCGCATCTGGTGAGCACGAATACATCCGCGCGACCGAGCGCTTCGAGTGGTTCGCGCAGTCTGCCCAGAGGAATCAGCTCGCCGCCGCCGATGGGGTCGAGGGAATCGATCAACAAGACGTCCACATTCCGCGCGAGGCGGCGGTGGGTGAAGCCATCATCCAGCAAGAATACGTCGGGGTTCAGCGACTGCTCCGCCTGCAACCCGGCGCGGTAGCGGTCGAGCCCAATCCCGATGCCCGCCATTCCAGATCGCAGAACAATCTGCGGCTCATCGCCGGTGTGCCATACGGTGGCGGCTCCGCCGCGCCGGACGATGAGTTCGCTGTGCGGTGAAATGCGCCCGTGCCCGCGGGTGAGCACCACGGGTTCCAGGCCCTGCTGGCGGTAGTGGCGAGCGAGTTCCAAGGCGAATGGAGTCTTTCCCGTGCCGCCGGCCGTGATGTTCCCGATGCTGATCACGGGGACATGCAAATGGCGGCACTTACGCAATTGCCGGGACGTCCGCACGCGCGAGCCGGCGGCCCACAGCGCGGTCAATGGCCTGAGCAACCACCGAATGAGGAACGGCCTGCGGCGGCAGAACAAAGCCTCTTCATAGAGCTGGACCGCATGCTTCGCCGTCACCTCCACTGCGCCTCGCCTGGCGATGGCGCAGGCGCGCGCGCGGCCGCCGATGACCTGGTCTTCCCTCGCCCGAATCAGCGCGCTGCGCAGCTCCGTCCCGGTTCGAATTTCAATAAAGGCCTCGCGCGCCCGGAACTCTTCTGCGATTTTGCGGAAATTCTCGAGGTGCGGCCCGACAACAACGGGCTTGCCGGCGAAGGCCGGCTCCAGGAAATTATGGCCGCCCGTCGTGGTGAGCGAGCCCCCCATGAACACTACATCCGCGAGGGCGAAGAGCGAAGCGAGTTCACCAATCGTATCCAGCAGCAAGACGTTTCCCGAAAAGCTTCCACTGGTGCTGCGCCAATAGGGGATGCCGCGCGCTTCGAGCTTGCGAGCAACTACGTCGAACCGTTCGGGCTTCCTGGGCGCGAGGATCAATCGCCAGCCGTCGAGGCCGGCGAAGGCGTCGAGCACCACGTCATCTTCATCGACGGAATCGTCCGCGGTTGTACTGGCCGCAATCCACAGCGGACCCGCGCCGCCGCGCGCCCATTCCGCAGCGGGCGATTTTGCATCCACTTCGCGCGGCTCGAAGTCATACTTCAGGTTGCCCGCCACCAGGACGCGTTCGGGGTCCGCGCCCGCCGCGAGGAAGCGCTGGCGCATGCCGTCGTCCTGCGCCAGGATGACATCCGGCCAGGTCAGGACATGCTGAAAGAACCAACGCCGCTTTTGATAGGCCGGAAAAGCCCGATCTGAAATGCGCCCGTTGCCGATCATCAGCCCGCACCCCGCGCGTTTGGCTTCCCGAAACAGGTTGGGCCAGATCTCGGTCTCGAACACAATCACAAGAGCCGGCTGAATATGATTCAGGACGCGGCGGATGACATGGGCAAAATCGACGGGCGCATAGAAGCAGCCCGTGGTTTCCGCAGCCAGCCGCTTGCGCGCCGCCGCGTAGCCCGCCAGCGTGGTGGCCGAAACGAAAATCGGCGCATTCAATGCTCGCAGCCTGGGCATGAGGGTTGCGGCGGTCATGACCTCCCCGACGGAAACCGCGTGCACCCAAATCGCGCCGCCACTCGATTGTTGAAAACCAGGCGGCAGAAACCCCAGCCGCTCCCCAAGCGTCCCCGCATATGCGTGGTTCCGGATGACACGGAAGACCGCGTAAAATAGGACCATCGGCGCAAGCAGGGCCAGAACGAGGCGGTAACCAGCGTATATGATTCGTTTCGACAAGTTTCTGCTCGTGTTTTCCCTCGTGAGTATAGCCCTCGGAGCCGATAAGGATCACGACACCCTGGCCATTGGGCCCGCTTCCAGCTACACCTACAAGCAAACCAGCGAAGGGGTCACCATTGCCGCCGACGTTTACGAGACGGGGGATAAAGTGAAGGAAGCGTTCGGCAAACACAACCCCTACGACTACGGGGTGCTGCCGATTCTGGTGGTGATTGAGAACCACAGCTCGAAGGCCATTCGGGCCGAACGCCTGGACGTGGAATACACCATGCCGGGGCACGGGCGCGTGGAAGCCACGCCCGCAGGCGAGTTGAAATACATCCACGGCGTTCGGCAGCCGCGCGCGAACCCAGCCCCCATTCCGGGTTTGCCTGGCGTGGGCAAATCCAAGCAAAGCCCGCTCGCCGAATGGCAGATCGAGGGACGGGCTTTCTCGGCCAAAATGATTCCGCCGGGCGATTCCGCCAGCGGCTTCTTCTATTTCCAGACCGGGCATCGTTCCGGCTCGACGCTCTACCTGAGCGGCCTGACCGATGCGGCTTCGGGACACGAGTTGCTCTACTTCGAAATCCCTCTCGCGCCCGTTCAATAAATCGTCGCGTATGATGGGATTTGGGGGGGCGCGAGTCTGAGACCCCATGGGGAACATCTAATTCCCGAAAGGATCAAATCAAATCTGTGTTAGTTCCGATGGTTGTGGAACAGACGTCGCGTGGCGAGCGCGCGTATGACATTTACTCTCGCCTGCTGAAGGAAAACATTATCTTTTTGGGGACGCCGATTGACGACCAGGTTGCGAACTTGGTGATCGCGCAACTGCTCTTCCTGGAAGCGGAAGACCCGGAGCGCGACATTTCCATTTACATCAACTCCCCGGGCGGCTCTATCACGGCCGGGTTGGCGATTCTGGACACCATGTCCTTCGTGCGGCCGGATATTATTACCATCTGCGTGGGACAAGCCGCTTCCATGGCGGCCGTTCTGCTGGCGGCCGGCGCCAAGGGCAAGCGCTTCAGCCTTCCCAATTCGCGCATCATGATCCACCAACCCAGCATGCAGGGCCTGGCCGGGCAGGCGGCGGATATCGATATCTACGCGAAGGAAATTCTGCGCATGCGCGAGGTGCTGAATAAGATGCTGGCCGATTCCACTGGACAGCCGGTGGAGCGTGTTTCCCGCGATGTGGATCGCGACTATATCATGAGCCCGGAGCAAGGCGTGGAATACGGCATGATCGATCGCGTGATCTCCAGCCGCGAGCTGGGTCCGACACCAGTCGCCAAGCCTTCTTAGGTTCGTAATATGATCGAAAGCTGATATGAGGCTTTCGAACAAAGTAGCAATTGTGACAGGCGCCGGCGCCGGAATCGGAGAAGCGATCGCTGTTCGTTTCGCCGAGGAAGGCGCCGCCGTGGTTTTAGCCGACCTGAATGCGGCCGGGGCGCAATCGGTGGCCGACCGGATCACGGAATTGGGCGGCCGGGCGGTGGCGATCGCGGCCGATATCTCGGATGAAGCCCAGGCGCGCGCGATCAGTGAACTGGCAGTCACCGAATTTGGCGGCATCGATATCGTTGTGAACAACGCCGCTGACTTCACCACTTTTGGGGTGGAAGATGCTACGCCGGAGCAGTGGCGGCGCGTACTGGGAGTGAATGTGATCGGCACGGCGCTGGTGTCGAAGCACGCCATTCCGCATCTCAAGAAGCGCGGCAGCGGGGCTATTGTGAACATCGCGTCGATGAGCGGCATCATCGCGCAGCCCAATTTTGCGACCTACAACTCGAGCAAAGGCGCGGTGCTGACGATGACGCGCTGCATGGCGCTCGACTTGGCCCTATTCAAGATCCGCGTAAACAGCGTCTGCCCCGGCTGTATTTACACCACGGCTACGGAGCGGGAGTGGACGCGGATGGGCGAAACCAAGGAGCAATGGTCCGCCCGGCAAGCGCCGCTGCACATGCTCAACCGCGTGGGCGAGGCTCGCGAGGTGGCGAATGCGGTGCTGTTTCTGGCGTCGGATGAATCGAGTTTCGTCACGGCGGCCGAGTTGATGGTGGACGGCGGCTATGTCGCGAAGTAGACTAACTCGCCCATGCGCCTAGCAAGCGGCGCACCAAGACCAATTGCCCCAAGTGATAGGCGTTGTGATCGGCCAGCAAAAGCGCTTCCCGCAAGACTGTCTTTTCGGCGTCTTGTGAAAGAGGGGCAAGCAGGTCCGTCGATTCATCCCGCACCAGCTCCACCATCGCGTTCAGACCAGCCTCGAAAGCAGACACGCTCTTTCCCCACGCATGTGAACCGGTAGGCTCGGGCGAGGCGGGCCAATATCCCGAGGGCCACGCGGGAGACACATGCTTGGGGTCGCGCGTGAATTCCAGGATGTCCCCTTGGGCAATGCGCATATGTTCGAGCAGTTCCCACGGTGAGTGCGGCAGGCCCGTTGGACGATTGCCCTGGAGACTGGCGGGCATGTCCTTGAACGTACCTTCAAAACCAACGTGAGCGCCTTCGCCCTTCAGCAGAAATACAACGTGTTCTCGTAATGACTGGTCTTTTCTCATGGCTTCCTGTATCTGTTGTAGCGTATCGCGGGGTAAGACACCAACCACACTCATATTTTATTAAATCTGCGCTCATTTATACTATCCCCCCTTGTATTAGTTCCTTGTTGGTGATATTAGGTAGGCCACGGCACTTATTCCGGTTGACATTCGCCGGAATTCCGCCAGAAGGAGTAGTAACATGCCAAACGTAACACCCGATAAAATTAAGCAGTTGGCGAACCGGTATGAAGCAGCATCGAAGCATCTGAAAGCAGCGGTTTCCTCTTCCTCCGATTCCGAGTTTCTTCAGATCATCCATCGCGGCGGCTGGACCACGCTGATTGACGTGGAACGAGCGGCGGCCGTGCTGGAAGCGTTTGAACACCAGGCTCAAGCGGTTGCCGCCACGCATAAGGCCCTTGTCGACGGCGCACGCGGAGCCCTGAATCAGTCCGCCTCGGCTTAGGTGAGTTCCGCCCCGGCCAGCACCGCGCGCGAGGATATAGAACGCCTCCCGGTGGGTCTGGTAGATGCCGCAACAGGCATCATAGGCCGCGTGGCGTGCGGCGGCGCAGACGGTACACCGGAAGGGTTGCCGGTCTGCGCCGTTGCCGCGCTACGTCGCTCGGGAGCATGTGAAGTCGGATTTGGGAAAGGTTTGACCGGGGCCGAAGCAACCATCGGCGCGATTGGAGAAGCACTCGAGATCTACGGCGGGTCGTCCTATTCAGACGACGACCTCAGGCGCGAAGCATTCGTCAGAATGGGCGATGGCGCGATGGACCCCAGGCTGCTTTGTCTGTATGAAAATTCCTCTTATGACCGTCCGGGGTTTCCTTATGCCCGCTTTGAGCCGGAGCGCCCGATCCACTGGACTAAGGGGCACTGGTTGGATACAGGTGAGCCCGTTTGGTTACCCGCTCTCACAGTCTTTCACTACTTTCCCGCTGCGCCCGCGGAGCGCTTCTGCCAGGTAACATCAAATGGCTCCGCGACAGGGAGGGGCTTCGCTGACGCCGCATTCCGCGCCGTGCTGGAGTTAGTGGAACGCGACGCCTTCATGTTGACGTGGTACGCTCGCGTTCCAGCGACGGAAGTGATCGTTGATGAAGATCTTGATCCGGGCCTCACGGCGATTCTCAATCAGATTCAGGCGAAGGCGGCGCGCCCCCAGTTCTACATGCTGAATGCTGGAATCGACATCCCGACGATTCTTTGCTGCGCGCGCGGAGATGGGAAGAACTGGCCGGGCGCAACGCTCGGTCTCGGCACGCACCCGAGCCCGAGGATTGCGCTGAAGAAGGCCATCCTGGAAATGGGACAGACGGCCCACTCTCTCTGCCGGGCGATGCATTCCGGCGAGGAACCGATTCCGGCTAAGCCGAGCGATGTGCGAACCTTTCGGCAGCACGCTCTCTATTACCTGCGCGCCGACCGCGCAAAGGAATTTGACTTTCTTGACGCCGGCAAACGGGCGATCCGCCTTAGCGCAGTCGATGAGCCGGGCGATTTTCCTCTATCCACACTGCTCCAAAGGATGAGCGACGCGGGCACGCGAGTCGCGGTCAAGGATCTTACGACACCCGACCTGCGGACAACGCCATTCTCGGTCGTGCGGGCTCTTGGAACCAACCTTCAGCAGATCCATTGCGGCTTTGGGATGGAGCGGACGAACAATGCGAGACTGCGGCGGCTGCTGCGCGGCCGCGTCAATCGGGCGATACCGCCTTTCTGCTAGACCAGTTTTTCTCGACACATTTTATTTGACACCTTGAGCTTCTACCTATCAAGGTGTATATGTAGAAGCATGAACTGGTGGCTGCGCCTGCTCAAGCGTCGTCAGATGGAGACGGCACTGGAATCTGAGATTCAGTTCCACATCGATCTCCACGTAGCCGCCAAGATGGAGGCAGGAATGACGGACGAGCAGGCGCGCCGGGACGCCCGCCTGGAGTTTGGCGGACCCGGCCAGGTGAAGGAAGAGTGCCGGGATGCGCGAGGCACGCGGTGGATTGAGAACATCTGTCAAGACGTTTCGTTCGCGCTGCGCACCCTCTGGAAGAACCCGGCGTTCACAGCGGTCGCAGTGCTGACTCTTGCCCTCGGGATCGGCGCGAACACGGCGGTGTTCGCCATCGTGAATGGAGTGCTGCTGCGGCCCCTGCCATTTTAGCAATCCGGGAGACTGTTTTTCATTTCGTATATCCCGCAGCATAATGCCTTCCCGACGGAGCCCGGCCTAAGCGATGTCCACTATCTGGAGTTCCGCCGCCAGAACCAGATGTTCGAACATGTTGCGACCTTCGGCGGAAACGCGATGACCCTGACCGGCGCGGGTGATCCTGTCCGCCTGCATGGTGTCTCGATAACCCCGGATTTCCTTGCGGTTTTGCGAGTGAGCCCTGCCATGGGCCGCCGATTCGAGCCGGGAGAGGAACGCGCAGTCTTACTGAGCAGCCATCTTTGGCGAACCCTATTCCGCGCCGATCCTGAAGTATTGGGTAAGACGATCAGCCTGGATGGAGTGGGCCACACAATCGTCGGCGTGATGGCCGGGTTGGAGACTTTGGCACAAAGGCTGCCGCTGGGCCACGGAGAGAATAGAAGCGAGTTTGTGGCGCGCGTGATCCCGCTCAAAGACTCGGTGGTGGGTAATATTCAAAACCCGTTATTGATATTCGCGGGAGCGGTGGCGTTTGTGTTGTTGATCGCGTGCGCCAAAATGGCCAATCTATTGCTGATTCGAGCTACCACCCGTCGCCAGGAAATCTCGGTACGCGCAGCGCTGGGTGCAAGCCCCTGGCGTCTGATGCAGCAACTGCTCACCGAGAGCATGCTGGTTTCTCTCGCTGGAGGCGCGGCGGCCAAGTTGCTCGCCGTGGTGGCCGTACCCTTGTTGCTCGCGCTGGCGCCCGCCGGGAAAATCCCACGGATCGACGAGATTCAACTTGGGTGGGGAGCGTTCGCCTTCACTCTGGGGCTTTCGGCCTTGACGGGTTTCGTGTTCGGGTTAGTGCCAGCATCTGACTTGACCCACCGCGAATTGCGTGAGTCTTTCAGCGGACAAGGCCGCGCGGTAACGGGGCGGAGCGGCGGATTTCGAAATGCACTGGTTGTCGGGGAGATCGCACTCGCGCTGGTGCTGCTTGACGGCGCCGGATTGATGCTCAAGAGCTTCGCGCGGATGCGCGCGGTGGATCCCGGCTTTCAGCCTGAGCATGTTCTCACGATGACCGTTGACTTACCGGATTCCACTTACCGCACGACGCCCTTCTAAGTAAGTCGCCCGCAAAACGGAGTGCGCGGGCCGCTTTACTTGAATGCAATGAGGGTGCCCGACGCACCCTTTGCGGGCTAGCTA
>Ga0182016_10005128_pt1 | contig 14219 bp, 9 predicted proteins | sample 712S2MmetaG_FD_120491 | JGI IMG/M metagenome (GOLD analysis project Ga0182016, IMG submission 120491) | Permafrost microbial communities from Stordalen Mire, Sweden - 712S2M metaG | ecosystem: Environmental > Terrestrial > Soil > Wetlands > Permafrost | place: Sweden: Stordalen | collected...
CACCGCGACTACAAGCGCTAACCAGTTCACAGCAAAGTTTACGGTGCCCCATTCAAGCCTGATATTGGCTTGAGTGGGGTAATTGCATTTGACCTTGCACTCAACCTCTGAAACCTTCGAAACCTCTGAAACCTTGTTCTTTCCCTACCGGTACATGTATCTGCGCACCCTGGCAGGGAAGAGGCTCATCAGTCCAAAGCCTGCGGCAAATCCTCCCACGTGAGCCCAAAAGGCCACGCCGCCCATTCCCTTTTCGTTCTGCACCAGCGCCGTGCCTACTCCACTCAAAAACTGGATGACGAACCAGTAGCCCAGCACCGCCCATGCCGGCAACCACAGAAAAAAGATGAACAGGAAGGGAACCAGCATCAGCACCCGCGCCCGCGGATACAGCACAAAGTATCCGCCCATGATGCCGGCAATCGCTCCGCTGGCACCCACCATCGGCACCGTCGTCGTCGGGTCGCTCAGCACCTGAGCAGCCGCCGCGGCCACGCCACACACCAGGTAGAAGGCCAGATAGCGCCCGTGCCCCAGGGCGTCTTCCATGCTGCGCCCAAACACCCAGAGGAACCACATATTCGGCAGCAGGTGATACCAGAAGCTGGCGTGCATGAACATGCTGGACAGCACTGGCAGAAGTGCCATGGGCAGCGTCATGCCATGCGCAGCGCCACCAGCAACACCATGAGCAACCCCGTGCGCTCCGTGCACCACCGCCGGATGCAGAAAGCCTTCGACGCCCGCCACCAGCCGCGCCGGATTCAAGGCAAAGATCCGCACAAACTGCGCCTGCGCCCGCGGGTCCAGAGTGCCTTCCAGCAGATACGCCACCACGTTGGTCACAATCAGAAGGGTGTTGACCAGCGGCGCCGAATATCGTGGAGTGTCGTCTTTCAGTGGGAGCATGGTGGGTGGCTGTCAGTTCGTCCTTGGTCTATTCATCATACGGCATCGCGGCCGCCCTTGGGACGGCTTCAAAACACGCTCTGCCGGACTCCTGTTGAAACCCACTTCGCCGGCATTCCACTCGCACCGCGCCCCGGCATTTGACCCCGGCCGACATTTCCTTGACCATGGAAGGGAATGCTCAACGCCGTTCTCATCATAGACAAGCCCGCCGGATTCACCTCGCACGATGTCGTCAACCGCCTCCGCCGCATCACCGGAGAGCGCAGCATCGGTCACCTCGGCACCCTCGATCCCATGGCCACTGGCGTCCTGCCCATGGTCCTGGGCCGCTACACCCGCCTGGCGCAGTTTTTCACCGACGCCCGCAAGACCTACGAAGGCGAGATCCGCCTGGGCTTTGCCACCACCACCTACGACGCCGAAGGCGACCCCATCGGCCTCTCCGGCCAGCCGCAGACAGCCAGCGACAACGAATCCACCCCGGGGCAGGATGCTCCAGAGCAGGCAGCGGGTGCCCCATTCAAGCCCTCCGCTGGCTTGAGTGGGGTAGTTGACTTTGATTCTGATAAGGCAGAAGCGCAGCATTCCATTCAACTGCCGCCCCAGCCGCTGCCGACTCTGGACGAGCTTCGCGCCTATCTTCCGAATCTCACCGGACGCATCCTCCAGCGGCCGCCCGACTTTTCCGCCAAGAAGGTGAAAGGCGTCCCGGCCTACAAGCTGGCCCGCCGCGAACAGCCCGTCGAGCTCCAGCCCGTGGAGGTCGAGGTCCACCGCTTTGAACTGACCAGCATGGAAGGCGACCTCGTGCATTTCATTGCCGAAGTCTCCGCCGGAACCTACGTCCGCTCGCTCGCACATGACCTCGGACAGGCTCTCGGGTGCGGCGCTCATCTGGCCACTCTGCGGCGCACGACCAGCGGGGAATTCAGTATTGCCGACGCAGTAACTATCGAAGAATTAGCAGCCTACACGGATAATCTCAAGCAGAGTCTAGATAACTTTTCCAGCGTTTCTACTTTGTCAGAATATACATTATCGGACATCGTAGAGGAGGAGATTCGCCCCGAGGAGGTCAACGGCAACGTCGCCGACACCCCCTCCCCCCTGCCGGCCGCTCTCCACGCCGGGGAGCTTCATTTCGCACCTGAGGTCGCCGCGTCGGCACACACGACCAACGCTCAGGAACTGCCGAGCCCCTACCTGCATCCGCGCCGCATCCTCTCCGGTATGCCGTCGGTCACCGTCGCGCCAGAGGTCGCCGCCGCCATCCGCAACGGCCGCCCCGTCAATCTGCCGGAGTTCTCTACCGCGCCGCTGGTCAAGGTCTTCGCCAACCGCGATCTGCTGCTGGCCGTGGCGCAGCGCATCGCCGGAACGCTCTTCCAGCCCAAGGTTGTCCTCTACGGCAGCAACGAGCCCCTGCCGGATTAAGCCATCATCAAGCTAAGACTCGGTTATTCAGATAGTTGGGGATACCAGGGCGGACGACTCTTGGTTGCAGTAAATGGCTAGGCCGTGGCTTGCATGATTCGCTCCACGTCTTCCGTAAAGCGCTTCAGCTCGGCCAGGCGCTCGGCGGTGGCCTCGACGATTTCGTCTTTGTATTGAAACACTTGGCGCCCATCGCGCTCTACCAATACGCCCAGCAGTTCTCCCATACGCCAGCCAGGACGCCCAATCATCTCCAAGCCTGCCTGGCCGCGCTCCGCCGGTATGTTCTGGAGCAGAACCAGGCACTCTCCGCGCAGCACTCCAATGGCGCGCGGATAGCGTTCGAAGGTTTCCAATGAGTAACCCTCGGCGTACAACATGGCGAGCTGTCGGGCTGATCTATCGTTATCGGCCATACTATTGCACATCGCTCTACATATTTATTGTCTATCGTTTAGCACTATTACATAAAGTCTTTGATTATCTTTGGAACCATCTGCAATATTAACCTTCCTGCACACCTACCTCGGTCACGCCGGAGCGCCGGTAGGCCCGCAGGATACCCTCCAAGTCCACCACGCCAACCAGCATTCCCAGGTTGCCACGGTGCACCACCGGCAACAGATGGCGGTCCTCCACAAAGCGCAAAGCAATCTCCAAAGACTGATCCTGATGCAGACGCGGCACACGGCTGCGGACGAGCGTGCGGACCGGCTGTCCGCCATCAACCCCATCCGCCAGCAGGGCTTGCCGGCTCAACACGCTCCAGCGCCCCTCGCCAAGGTCCACGGGAAGGTAGGGCTCCGGGCTGGTATTGGCCAAGGCGCGCGCGGAACTCAAAGGCTCGTCGCCCAGCAATGCCCTGCCCTGCACGGGGCGCATAGCGTCCTCTACGGTCAACACGGTACGCTCGCGCTCTTCTTCCAGCGACGGCAGGTCAAGGCCATCCTGGCGGGAGAGAATGTCAAACAGCGGCGTGGGCTGCCCCCAGCTCGAGATGACGTAAGCGATTGAATTGGAGATCATTACCGGCAAAATGATGGAGTAGTTCCCGCTGACCTCCAGCACCATGAAGACCGAGGTCATCGGCGCCCGCATGATTCCGGCGAAGAGCGCGCCCATGCCGACCAGCGCGTATGCCCCAACGGATACAGAGAGATACGGGAACAAATGCTGCTCATAGGAGCCGACCGCGGCGCCGACCATGGCTCCCATGTAGAGCACCGGCGCGAAGATTCCGCCCGGGGTTCCGCTGGCAAAGCTGAGCACGGTGGCGATCAGCTTGAGGATGGCGAAGAGGGCTAACATCTTCCAGGCAAAGCGGTTATGCATTGCCATGTCCATCCACTCGTAGCCCGCGCCCAGAGGCTGCGGAAAGCGGATGGCGATGAAGCCAATCATGCTGCCTGCCAAGGCCGGCTGCAGATACAGAGTCCACTGCGGCTGGCGGCGAAGATAGGGGCGCAGGTGCTTGATCAGCTTAACGAAGAGCAGTGACGCCACGCCCCCGATGATGCCCAGGGCGGCAAAGGCCAGTAGCTCTCCGGCGCTGCCCAGCCGGTAGTCCGGAACGTGGAAGAGCGGCGCGGAACCAAGGAACCAGCGCTCGACGACGACGCTGGAGATGGCTGCAAGCACCACGGCTCCCAGGATTCCGGCGCTCCAGCGGCCGATGACCTCCTCGATGACGAAGAGGACGGCCGTGATGGGAGCGTTGAAGGCGGCAGCCAATCCGGCGGCGGCACCGACAGGGGCCATCAGGCGCAGGCGCTCACGGCTGAGCTTGAGCCAGCGGCCGAGAGCCGAGGCCAGCCCGGCGCCGATCTGGAGCGACGGGTCCTCTGGGCCGAGCGACTGGCCGCTGCCGATGGCCAGCGCGGAGAGAAGGAACTTCCCTGCCACGGTCTCCGGCGAAATGTAGCCGTCGTATATGTAGAGCGCGCCCTTGGTCTGGTTGATGCCGCTGCCGCGCGCCTTGGGGAAAAATCGGATGGCCAGGAAAGCGATGACCAGTCCGGTGAGCGCCGGGACGAGCACGACCCGCGGCCAGGACGGGTGCATAGAGCTGCCCAGCAGGAGAATGCGCGCCCATCCGATGGCGATGCGGAAGAGGACGACAGCAAAGCCCGCGAGGGCTCCGATGGCGATGGCCAGAAAGAGGAAGAACTGCTCCTCGCGGATGCTGAGAACGCCGGTGGGGCCAGCCATGCGGCGCAGGCTCTCAAAGTACTTTCGGCGCACGGGGGTGGAGAGCAGATCGTGGAGGACCTGGCGGCCGAAGCGTCCACGGGGGGTCATCGAATCGCTCCCAGGCGCTGGCGGCCAAGCTGCATCAGGTGTTCGTCGGCATCGTTGGGCTGGGAGCAGCCGGCCTCGGCGCTGGTCTCCGCCTGAAAGGCAAAGCGCATCGCACTCTCAATGACGTCATCCCGCCCGCGGAGCTTGCGTGGGGTCATTAAGGGCTCAAGCTGAGCGGCCCACTGGCGCAGCCCGGCCCACTGGCTGCGCGTTGCATCCCGCAGGGGCGAGGTGACGATGGAGGCGTCACAGGAGTCCAGACGCTGGCGGGCGATGCGGTAGGCGGCAATGGTGCGCTCGGCGCGGCTGACGGGCGTGGCTCCGGGAGCAAAGGGGTCGAGTGCCTCGATGGCCTCCAGGTCCCGGGAGAGGATGACGCCGGCGCTGCTGGGCGGATGGATGGCGTCGAGGTAGCGGCGCGCCTCGTTGTAGTTCCCTTCCAGAAAGCTGGCGCGGGCGGCGCCGAGCAAGGCATCGCGGTCCACGTGGTTGCGGACAAGAAGTAGCTGGTAGAGCATCCGGGAGCGGGGCGCGTCGCCGTTGCTCAGAAAGAGTTCGGCGAGCTTGGGCTGCTGGGTACTGGCGCCGGGCATGGACTCCTCGGCACTGATGAGAACGGATTCGGCCTCCTGCTGGCGGCCCAGGGCGATGAGGTATTCGGCGGTCTCCAGGCGAACGCTGACGTTGGCGTCGGCCTGGTCGTTGCGGCCTGTCCAGACGCCTTCAATGGCGTTGCGGTAGTGGACGAGGGCGAGGTCGGGCTGCCTGGAAACGGCCTCCAGACGGGCGAGCTTGAGGTTGACCGAGGCATCGTCGGGACGCTGCTCCCAGAGGTCGCGGATCTGCGCCATGGCCTCATTGCGGAAGCCGCTCTCCAGCAGCGCGTCGCCCAGGTTGAGGCGGACATGGCGCTCGTCGGGCGAGTAGGCGAGGGCGCTCTCATAGGCTTTGACGGCCTCCGCGGGGCGGTGCGCGGCCAGCAGGCTGTCGCCTCCGGCTGAGTATTGCTGGGAGAGTGAGGCCGCCTCCTGCTGATAGTGGGTGACGACGAGGCGGGTGAAGCTGAAGCCGAGAACGATGATGAGGGCAAGCTCCGCCAGGGGGCGCCAGTCACCGAGGCTCCACACATGGCCGGCCTCGTCACAGGCGCGACAGTGGCCATCGGGCCCCAGAGGCTTGCGGCAGATTTTGCAGGTACCCGTTGTCTCGCTCATCCACACCCGGCGTCGGAGGCTATGGACTTGCAACGGCCCCGGCGCGAATTTCCAGCCATCTGTCTATGATGCGCCGGGGGTGAGGAAAAAATCCAGCTACAAAAAGGGTGGAGTGGCCAAGGAGTGGCGATTGCGGACTGTGAGTGCCGTCAGAGGGCGCTGAAAGATATAATAGGTAGATTCTTAGCCCGATGAAGTGGAGACAAGAGCCGCGTGGACCTGAAGGCAACCGTCAATCTTCCCAAGACCGATTTTCCGATGAAGGCAAACCTGCCGCAGAACGAGCCCCGTATGCTGGAGCACTGGCAGAAGATTGGCATTTATGAGCTGGTGCGAGAGTCGCGTAAGGGCTCGCCGACTTGGGTGCTGCACGACGGACCTCCGTATGCCAACGGGGCGATTCATCTTGGCCACGCGCTGAACAAGTGTCTGAAGGACTTTATCGTGAAGTCGAAGACGATGAGCGGCTTCGATTCGCCTTACGTGCCGGGCTGGGACTGCCACGGCCTGCCGATTGAATACAAGGTGGACCAGGAGCTGGGCGGCAAAAAGCTCCAGATGGACCCGCTTGAGGTTCGCGAGGCCTGCCGCAAGTATGCCGCGAAGTGGGTGAAGACGCAGAGCGATCAGTTCGAGCGGCTGGGAGTGTTTGGAGACTTCGCGAATCCCTACTCGACGATGACGCCGGGGTACGAGGCCAAGGTCATCGAGAACTTCTACGCCTTCCTGGAAAAAGGGATGGTGTACAAGGGCCTGAAGCCGGTGTGGTGGTGCATCAACGACCGCACGGCGCTGGCCGAAGCCGAAGTGGAGTACGAGAACCACATCTCGCCGACGGTGTATGTGAAATACAAGCTGAAGAGCGACGCCGCGGCGATTGCTCCGGAGCTGGCGGCCTACGCGGACCAGGTGAGCACAATCATCTGGACGACGACGCCGTGGACGCTGCCGGCATCGCTGGCGGTGACGTTTAATCCGCGCGCGGAGTATGTGGCGCTGGACTGCGATGGCGGCGTTTACATTGTGGCCAACCAGCTGGCCGCGGAGACGATCCAGAAGTGCGACCTGAAGAGCCGCAGGCAGAAGAATGCTCCGGCATCGCAGGCCGATGTGGTGGCTCGCTTTGTGGGCGCGCAGATGGAACGCGCGGTGTTTGCGCATCCGTTTTTGGAGCGCGATGTGCTTGGCGTGGTGGCCGACTACGTGACCATGGACACGGGCACGGGCGCGGTGCACACCGCTCCGTCGCACGGCGCGGATGACTTCTACACTGGCGTGAAGTACGGGCTGGACCCCACCTGCCACGTGGACGAGGCGGGCGTGCTGCACGACGGGCTGCCGGAGTACGAGGGCTTGAAGGTCAGCGTGGCCAACGAGCCGATCATCGCTCTGCTGAAGGCTCGCGGCGTGCTGATGGGGCGCGAGGACATTGAGCACAGCTATCCGCACTGCTGGCGCTGCCACAAGCCTGTAATCTTCCGCGCCACGGAGCAATGGTTCATCAGCATGGAAGGCAAGCTGGGCGAAGGCACTCTGCGCACGGAGGCTTTGAAGGCCATCGCCGGCGTGAAGTGGGATCCGGCGTGGGGCGAAGAGCGCATTGCCAACATGGTGGCCACGCGACCCGACTGGTGCATCAGCCGTCAGCGTTTGTGGGGCGTGCCGATTGCGGTCTTCTTCTGCACGAAGTGCGACAAGCTGCATGAGTCCAAGGAAGCGAACCGCGCCGTGGAGAAGCTGTTTGCCAGCGAGGGCTCGAATGCCTGGTACGCACACAGCGCGGCGGAGATTCTCCCGTCGGGAAGCCAGTGCGCCCACTGCGGTGGCACGGAGTTCCGCAAGGAGATGGACATCATTGACGTGTGGTTTGAGAGTGGCGCCTCGCAGGCGAGCGTGCTGCCCGGCATCTACGGCAAGTGGGAGCCCTCCGATATGTATCTTGAGGGCGGCGACCAATACCGCGGATGGTTCCACTCGTCGCTGCTCTGCTCGATCGGGCTGAACGGCGTTTCGCCGTATCGCTCGGTGGCGACGAATGGATGGACTCTGGATGAAAACGGCCGCGCCATGAGCAAGAGCCTGGGCAACACCGTGGACCCGGTGGACATTGCCAAGCGCATGGGTGGAGAGATTGTGCGCTTCTGGGTGGCCAGCGTGGACTTCCGCGAGGACGTGCGCGCCAGCGAGCACCTGATGGCCAGAGTCGCGGAGAACTACCGCAAGATTCGCAACACCTTCCGCTACATACTGGGTAACCTCGACGGCTTCCGTCCGTCGCAGGACGCGGTGAGCTTCGACCGGCTGGAGCCGATGGACCAGTACATGCTGTTGCGCATGGCCGACGTGGCCGACGAATGCCGCGGCTGGTACGACCAGATGCTCTTCCACCGCATCTACCAGCGCCTGAATGAGTTTTTTGCCGTGGACCTGAGCGCCGTGTACTTTGATGTGCTGAAGGACAGGCTGTACACCTTCCCGCGCACGTCGCCCGAGAGGCTTTCGGCGCAGACTGCGCTGTGGAGGATCGGCGAGGCGCTGCTGCGGCTGGTGGCTCCCGTGCTGAGCTTTACCGCCGACGAGGTCTGGCAGTACATGCCGAAGCTCGCCTCGCGACCGGAGAGCGTGCACCTGGCGCTCTTCCCCAACGCGAACGATGTGACGGGAGAGATTCGCGACCGCGAGCAGGCCACGCAGGTTCGCGCCGACTGGGACGCCTTGTTTGCCGTGCGCGAGCTTGTGCTGCGCCAGTTGGAAGAGTTGCGCAATAACAAGACGATCAAGGCGAACCTTGAGTCCAAGGTTGTTGTGACGGCCACGGGCGACGAGTTGAAGCGGCTGCGACTGTATGCCGACAAACTGCCGGCGTTCTTTGTCGCCAGCCAGGTGGAGATTCGCGAGGGCTCGGCGCTGAGCGTGGAAGTGACGAAGGCCGAGGGCGAGAAGTGCGAGCGCTGCTGGAACTACTCGACGCACGTGGGCGAAGATGCAACGTACCCGACGGTGTGCGAGCGCTGCTCGGCCAACCTGAGGACGATTGTGGGCGAGGGCGCGGCGCATGAGTAACCGCGGGTTGCGGGGAGCCTACTTCGGACTCTCCGCACTGGTGATTGCCGCCGACCGCATTACCAAGTATGTTGTGGCGCACCGCGTGGTGCTGAACTACGAGAGCATTCCGGTGCTGCCCGGCCTGTTCAGCATTACGCACGTAGAAAACTCCGGCGCGGCATTCAGCATGTTCGCCGACTGGCCCGCGCACGTGCGGGTTCCGCTGCTGATCGGCTTCAGCGCAACGGCGATGCTGGTGGTGGGCTGGATGCTGTGGCGCTCAGTGGGCCGCTCGATGGTGATGAGCCTGGCCCTGGCATTCATTCTGGGCGGCGCCGTGGGCAATCTCTACGACCGCATTCTATATGGCCGGGTAACGGACTTTCTTCACTTCTACATAGGCACGCATGTGTGGCCGGACTTCAACCTGGCGGACTCGGCCATCGTCTGCGGCGCGGTGCTGCTGGGCTGGGAGCTGATCTTCGGCGGCGAAGGGCACACGGCGTAAAGAGTTTTATGCCGCGCCGCTGGCACATATTTCCATAACAACAAGCTATTGCTTTGGATATAGCCGCTGGTACACCTGTGCGTTGCGCAGGATGGCCTGCACGTACTCCCTGGTCTCCGTGAACGGAATGGATTCGACGAATTCCGGCACGTCGCGGAAGTGTCCGTCGGCCAGCCATTGGTCCACGCGATTGCTGCCGGCGTTGTAAGCGGCAAGGGCGTATTCGACGCGGCCGTTGTAGGCGTCCACCATTTTGCGGAAGTAGTGCGTGCCCAGCAGCAGGTTGGTGCGCGGCGTGAGCAAAGCATTGTTGTTGTAGCCGCTGAGGTGTGCCGCGTGCGCCTCCTGCTTGCCGACCTTGGGCAATAGTTGCATCAGGCCGTAGGCGTTGGCGTGCGAAATGACCGTCGGGTTGAACTCGCTCTCCTGGCGGATGAGCGATGCGACGAGGTAGGGGTCGAGCTGATTGGCCTGTGCGTCGGCCACAAGGTCGCTCCAGTAGGGACGCGGAAAGAGCAGCTCCCAGTAGGGGCGCGGCAGGCCGGGAGCTTCATAGCTGTAATAGCCCGGCACGGCCTTCTTCAAATATTGAATGCCCTTGTGGTCGGCGTCGTCGGCGTGGATGCGCGCGATCATCAGGGTCATCCAGTTGGGGCCCTGGCCGGCGCCTTCGGATTGCAACTCGCGAATGGCGTACTCGAAGAGTCCGGCGTTGACCAGCAGGAGAGCTTTCTCAGCGCGCAGGCGGTTGGGCGGCGGTTCGGTCTGCTGCGCCTCCGCGGGCGTTGGCCGGCGCGCAGGAATGTGCGCGAGGATTTCATCCTGCGCGTGCACGGGCGCCGCCGCAGCAGAGAGCGCGATGAGACGCTCGCGGGCAAGCGCCGCGTAATAGAAGTTGGGATAGCGCTCGCTGAGTTTGGCGTACCAGGCGCGCGCCATGCCGATGTCGCCATCGCTTTCCGCGAGGCGAGCACGCCAGTAGAGCGCGGCGGTGACCTCAGGACGGTCGGAGTAAAGCTCGACTTGTTCCTCAAAAGCGCGGCGAGCCTCATTCGTGCGGCCCTGGCGATACATGATCCACGCGGCCTTCCAGTGGTTGTAGCTGGCGCGCTGGCTGGCGCGGAAGCGCTGTGCGGCCTCGTCGAAGAGGACGATGGCGCGATCGTAGTTCTTCTCCAGCAATGCCATGTTGGCCGCCGAGAGCAATGCCTGCTCAAACCAGGGACTGGCCGGATAGCTCTGGCGCATGACCTCAAGATTGGCTACCACGGCGGAGTCATCGGAGTCGTTGCGCTCGAGTTCGCCGATGAGATACAGGCGCTCGGCGTTGGCTTCTCCGGTGGCCACGGTGTCACGCAAAAGGCGGCGGCTCTCTCCGGCATTGGTGTGGCGCAGCACGTCGGCCAGCGCGATGCGAACATCGCCAAGCTGCGTGCCTACGGCAATGGATTCGGCTCGGCGATAGCTCTTGATGGCCTCGGCCCAGTGGTTGGACTTGGCCAGCAGATCGCCACGCTGCTTCTCCTCGGCGTAACTGCCGTCAAGCGGATAGCTCTGCGCAGCAAGCAATGTGGCCGCGGTCTCCGCCTGGTCGCTGAGCGGCATGGTGTAGTAGAGATGGCGCAGCACGCTGACGCCTTCCGCGCGGCCGGAGTGCAGGTAGGCCTTGCCCAGGGCAAGCTCGACGGCGGCGCGTGCGGGGGTGCGATGCGCCTCAAGATAGCGCGCGGCATCTTCCGGGTGGCCCTGCGAATCGAGCGCGGTGGCGTAAAGATCAACAGCCTCGGCATCGGCGAAGATGGAGTCATTGCCCGAGGCGTTCAGCGTCTTGATCAGATCGGCGACCTTGGGCTGATTGCCAAGATTCGCCTGCGCGCTGGCCTCAAAGTAAAGCACGTAGTCAAACAGCTCTCCGGCGTGAGGGCGGGCTTTTTCCAACGCTGCGATGGCCTGGGGAAAATCCTTTTGCCGCAGGTGTGCGTAGCCGAGGGCGAGCCAGGCGAGCGAGCCGGCATCACTGTCAGGATGGCGGCGCGCGAAGCCCTCCACGGCACTGAAGGCCACAGGCGTTGGGTCCTCGATGAGCTGACGCGCCATGGGCTTGAGCTCGGCGCTGGCGACAAATGCTTTTTTGAGTCGAATGACGCGCGCGGGATGCACGGGCTTTGCGGCGGCGCGATGGGCAGTAGTGCGAGACTTCCCTGCCGCTGACTTTGACGTGGATCGTGGCGCCGATTTGAAAGACGCTGCGCTGGAGGGACTCTTTGCCGCGGAGGATTTCCTGGCCGCGCTGGCCGGCTTCTTCGCCGTGCTGGAGGCCTGTGTGGAGCTCTTTGGCGCGGCCTTCTTGTGCGCGGAGGTGTCTCCGCCGTCCTGCATGGGCGCGGCGGCACAGATGACGGAGCAGAGCAGGAGAATGCCGATGGGCTTTAGAAACTGGAACACGGGGAATTTTTCCATGGGAGAGTGGGTCATGCCGACTACTGCCAGTGTACCCCTTTTCACCCCTGGAAGCCGGGACCCATCATGGCTCGATTGTTGTCGGCCAGGATGCGGACCAGTTCCTGCGAGAAGTAATCCACGTCGCGCACCGTCTCCCCGTAGCGCTTGACGTAGGCGGCGCGGCTCTTGTCAATCTCCTCGCGGAGGCGTTGATAGAGGTCATAGTGGGCGCGGCCTTCGGCGACCCTGGGCTCGTAGTAAAGCTTGATCTCATCCACCAGCAGCTTGGCAAAGCGGCGAGCCTTTACGTGAGCCTCGTCGGTGGGCTGGGCCATGGCCACGTGCGCGGCGCTCTGGCGCAGGGCCGCCGCGGCAGCAGCCAGGCCCTCGTCGGGACGCGCGCTGCCAGGTTCAATCTCCAGGGCAGAGGCCAGCGCCGAGCGATAGAAGGCATCCTCACCCTTGGGCGCGTTGGAGGCATGCTGCGCCACCAACTGCTCAATCGGCTCGGCCGAATGGTATGCCGGCGGAGCAGGAGCGGCGGGTTGCGCAGGCGCGACCTCGGGTGCTGCGACCGATTCCGGCTCCGGCTGCGACTCCGGTTGCGGAGACGCGTGAGCGGCTTCGGCCGGGCGCTCGGGCTCAGGCTCCGGCGAAGGCTCTGTGTATGGCGTAACCGACGGCGCAGGGTACGCGTCAACGGACGGCCTTCCCTCGGTGAGCGCGTGTTCTGTTAGATGCGATGGCACAAAGGGTGGAACGGAAACAACCTCGACGGGCGGGTAGGCCAACTCGGCTGCGGGCGCTTCGACCTCTGGAGTCTCGGGCTTTAGGGACTCTGGCTCGGAGGCCGCGTGTTCCGGGCGTCCATACTCAGGCGCGTCGTGCTCTGCCGTTGCGTGCTCTGGGGCCTCGTGTTCTGTATGCTCAGGCGCTGCATACTCTGGGGCCTCGTATTCCGTGGGCTCTGACGCTGCGTGCTGTGGAGTCTCCGCGGCTGGTGCTTCGTGGCTAGGAGCTTCATGCTCTGACGCGTGGGGCTGTGCAGCTTCGGGTTCTGGTGTCTCCTGCACTGACGCCTCATGCACTTGCGTCTCATTCTCAGGCTCGTGCGGCGCGACTTCAACCGCTGCGGGCTCCACGGCTTCGACGGCTGCAGGCTCGTGCTCTGCGTCAGGAGATTCCACAGGCGCGGGAGAATACTGCACGACCGGCGAAGTCGAGTACGCAGCAACGGATGCCGCTTCTGCCGCGGGCGCTGGGAGGTACGCAGCAGCAACTGCCGCTGCTCCGACCTCTGGCTCATGCACTGCGGGCGCTGGGGCGGGCGAGTGCGCTACCGCTGGTGCCGCGGGCGCCGGGGCATGGGCGTCTGGCTTAGGAGCCCCTTTGCGATAAGCCTGGAGGTCAATGACAAACTGCGCCATTTGCAAGAGAATTTGAAGGGCGGGCAGTTCCCGACCCAACGGAGCAAGGGTTACCAGAAGGGCAGCCACGCGCTCCTTGAGCAGAACCGGCAGGATGGCCAGGCGGGCGTGCGGTTGCAGTCCGAGCGCGGCCGTAAAGGTTCTATCCAGCTCGCTGGCGGAGACCTCGGCTGCCTGCACGGTGCCGACCACGCGGGCGGCGGCGCCGTGAGCGCAATCCAATACGACGCGCTTGAAGCGGTCACCTTCCACCAGTCCGCGACTGTTCCAGCCCACGGCCTGCACTCCGCGCAGGATCAGCAGTCCGCAGCCGGGGGTGACGGTGGCGGCGGCGGCGATAAGCGCTTCCAGTGTCTCGGTCTGTGTGCGAGTGGCGGCAATGGCCAGCGCTCCGTCGCGAACTTCGATCAGCCCTGCGGGCGGCGTGTCAATCGAGGCGCTGAGAGGATCGTCACTGGCGGTGCCGTTGGGTGCCTCGGCGGCGACGCGGCGGGCAATCTCGGCGGCCACCTCCTCAATGTGCGAGTGGATGAGCTCCTCGAGGGCAGCGGCGGCGATCTCCCGGTAGCGTTCTTCGTTGGCCATGGCAGCTTTCCGCTCACCCCGGCGGGGCAGCACAATTCGGCGTATCCAAATACGCGTATCTTACGGATTATGGGTTGGGTACGGCGGGCTGTCAACGCCTTGGGACTCAACTTTGCCATCCCCGCGGCGGCAGATTGCGGAGCACGCGCTTTGTCATATGGCTCAAGGCCCGTTACAATGACGCCAGACGATTCTTCCTGTAATTTGTGAATCAGTTTACCCATGGAAACCATCGAAAAGAACGTAGCCGAAGCACCCAGCGAAGAGACGCTCCTGGTCAATGCCGCACGCGGCGGCGACATTGGATCGTTTGAGAAGCTGGTGAAGCGGTACGACCGCAACGTTTTCCGCATC
>Ga0182016_10005129_pt1 | contig 14217 bp, 13 predicted proteins | sample 712S2MmetaG_FD_120491 | JGI IMG/M metagenome (GOLD analysis project Ga0182016, IMG submission 120491) | Permafrost microbial communities from Stordalen Mire, Sweden - 712S2M metaG | ecosystem: Environmental > Terrestrial > Soil > Wetlands > Permafrost | place: Sweden: Stordalen | collected...
GGACGGGCCACGCCTTTATGTCGTCGCGAGACGTCGCGCGAACTCAATGACGGCTGAAGACCCCCTTCACGCCGTCTCCGTTCCAGCGCCAGAGGTCGTGGTCGCGCCGTGATCGCGACATTCGATCACGGCGGCCCGTATCGCGGCAAGATCGTCGTCGACGAAGGTTTCCTTGTCGAGCAGACGTTGCGCCGATTCTTGATGTACTCTCGCGCAGCTCCGCAATATATCGCAAGCGCGATTGAAGGCCTGTTCGATCAGATTGCGAATGGCGTTGTCGATTTTCGCGTTGGTCTCGTCGCTGGCTTCCGACTGACGCTGGCCTAGTTCCGATAAATCGAGATAGCGAGGGCGCTCCGAGACTAACGAAGCTTGCCCGATTTCAGGCTCCATGCCGTATCGCGTGACCATGGCCCGCGCCATTTCCGTCGCTCTTTGAAGATCGTCGGCGGCGCCCGTGGTCGCCTCCGCGAAGATCACCATCTCCGCTGCCCGCCCGCCAAGCAACACGGTCATGCGGTTGAGCAGTTCCGTGCGCGTCATCAAATAGCGGTCTTCGGTCGGCATTTGCATCGTATAGCCCAAGGCGCCAATTCCCCGGGGAATAATCGACACTTTTTTGATCGAATCGGTATCCGGCAAAGCCATGGCGACGATCGCATGTCCCATCTCGTGAAACGCGACTATGCGGCGCTCGCGCGGATTGAGAAGACGATTGCGCTTCTCAGGGCCGGCGATGACGCGCTCGATCGCGGCGGTGAAATCCTCGAGCGAAACCGATTGCGCCCGGCGGCGCGTCGCCAGGACAGCCGCTTCATTGACGAGATTGGCGAGATCGGCGCCCGTGAAGCCCGGCGTCAGCGCCGCGATCGCGGCGGGATCGACGTCCGTGGCGAGTTTGATCTTCTTCAAATGCACCTGGAGGATGCCGACGCGGCCGATCTTGTCGGGCCGATCGACCGAAACCTGGCGGTCGAACCGCCCCGCTCGCAGAAGCGCCGGATCCAGCACCTCGGGGCGGTTTGTCGCCGCGAGCAGCACGACGCCGATCGTCGGGTCAAAGCCGTCGAGTTCGCTCAACAGCTGGTTGAGGGTCTGCTCCTTTTCGTCATGCCCGCCGCTCAGCCCGGAAATGCCGCGCGCGCGCCCCAGCGCATCGAGTTCGTCAATGAAAATGATGCAAGGCGCGTTGGCGCGGGCCTGGGTGAAGAGGTCGCGGACGCGCGCGGCGCCGACGCCGACGAACATTTCGACGAATTCCGAACCATTGATCGAAAAGAACGGCACGCCGGCTTCGCCCGCGACCGCGCGGGCAAGCAGCGTCTTTCCGGTTCCGGGTGGGCCGACGAGGAGAATGCCCTTTGGGATGCGCGCGCCGAGGCGCCCATGGGTCGTCGGATCCTTGAGGAAAGCCACGATTTCTTGCAGCTCTTCCTTGGGCTCGTCGACGCCGGCGACATCCGCGAAGCCGATCTTGATGTCCTTCTCGACAAACACCTTGGCCTTGCTCTGCCCAACCGACATGATCGAGCCAAGGCCTTGCCCCATCCGTCGCGTCAAAAGGCTCCAGACGAAAAAGAAAAGCGCGACCGGCACGACCCAGGAAAGCAGCGTGGAAACCCAGGTGTTTTCGACAACGCCGGAATATTTGACTTTGGCCGCCTCCAACTCCTCGGCGATGTTGGGATCGACGCGCACCGCCAGTAATTCCTTTCGTCCGTCCGGCAATGGCTTTTTCAGCGTCGCCCGGACGACATGCTCGCCGACCTCGACATCGGCGATGTTATTGTCTCGGAGGAGGCTCTCGAATTCGCTGTAGGGCACGACCTCCGCATCCCGGTATATCGACCAGAACTGCTGCAACAGAAGGATTGCGATCAGCGCGAAGAGCACATAACCGATGTCGAAATGCCAAGGTCGCTCAGATGTCGGCTTTTCCATGATCGACGCCTCATTCCGGGATATATGTTTGATGTGCCGCCGACGAAACCCTATATAGCCATCTCTTTTCGCGACAGTAGCTGAAGCGGCTCCGCGCGCAACGCGGAAAATGCGCCTATTGTCCCACCGCCCCGAGCCGGCGCGAACGTCTTCACTTGAATGGAGCGCGAGGATGATGAAGGACTTGCCTCTATCCAAGGTTTATCGGTTGTTGGAGCCTGGTCCAGTCGTGTTGTTGACGACCGCGCGCAACGGGCGCGCCAATGTCATGACGATGTCCTGGCATATGATGGTCGAGTTCGAACCGCCGCTGGTCGCCTGCGTCGTCAGTCCAGCGGACTACAGTTACGCCGCCTTACGGGCGACCAAGGAATGCGTGATCGCCATCCCGGCGGTGGAGATGGCGTCCAAAGTTGTTGAAGTCGGCAATTGTTCAGGCCGTGATGTCGAAAAGTTCGAACTGTTCCATTTGACGCAAATCACGGCGGAACGGGTTAAGCCGCCGCTGATCGAAGAGTGTTTCGCAAATCTCGAATGCAAAGTGGTGGACACGCGCCTCGTGGACAAGTTCGGGCTATTTATTCTGGAGGTGGTGAAATCGTGGATTGACCCAACTCAAAACAATCCCAAAACTATTCACCATCGGGGCTTCGGCGAATTCGTCGTCGACGGCGAAACGATCACACTGGAGTCCAAGATGCCCTGAGACGATGCGCCAAACGCCTTCAGGCGCGACGCGCTCAAACGAAAGCGAATCGTGGGGGATTCGCGGGAATCGCGGGTGGCGGCTGGCTTGGCGAAAAAGTCGGATATCCGAGGCCGCTTATTCGCCATGAGGGCCGAGGAGAGAAGCCGATGGGCGAACCGGTCGGGAATTGCGCGCCTCGGTGGGAATGGCGCACCTTCGGCGCCCGACTGCCGGAAATCGAAGCCAAGCTCGGCCCGACCAGGCGGATCGCCGCTCGGCAAAGTGACGAAATCTATTTGTTGAACTCCACCACGCCACATAGCGCAAAAATTTGCGGCGGCGTGCTTGAGATCAAGCGATTATTGCAGGTCGACTCCAGCGGGCTCGAGCAGTGGACTCCCGCGTTCAAGGAACGTTTTCCCCTTTCGGCGGCCATGTTGCGATCCGCCTTCGCCGCGCTCGATCTTCGACCCATCACGACACGGCAAGTACTTTATGATTTGGAAGAGTTTTTGGCGGAGGCGGCCTCAAACGACGAGCCGATGCGGGCCGTTGAGGTGAAGAAGACGCGTCACCAGTTCATGTATCGCGACTGCGCCGCTGAATTTGATCGCGTGCATATCGGTCCGGTCGCGCGGGAGAGCTTCTGTATCGAAAGTGAAGACCCATCGAAGGTTATCGCCGCCGTCCACGAGATGGGGCTCGATCCTCACGCCAATATTAATTTCCCCAAGGGCATTGAACGAGCCTTGGCGCTCTCGACGCGGGCTGGCTAGGCCCGCGCCGCCGGCGATGCGAGATCTCGAGGGCCATTATCCGCGGGATGTTCGGCAAGCCTTTTTTAGGGTTGGCGGCGGTGGGGTAAATTGTAGCGCGCCAATTGTTTTCTCGTCGGCGACCCATAGGTCATTTAGCGTGCGGCAGGCCGTCGCCGTCGCGGCTATCCTGGACGGATCATCCGGTCATACAGGCGATAATTCGGTCAGTTAAAGTTGGTTTGTGAATGAACTCACGTTGTCCAAAGTGACTTCCAACATCACGAGGGAGTGCGCCCATGAAAATACCAGGCTTGTGGCCCGGCAATCAGGATCTGATATCCGACCTAAACATCAAGAAGCCCGTTGAAATCGCGAAAAGCGCCAAGACCATAGAGATCAAGCCCGGAGCGCCGCCGAAAGCGCCGGAATAAAGTCCATCCCTTGCCGGGAACAATGGGCCGGCGCGCCCGAGGCGCCGCCGGCCCGGATACGACAGGATACGACAGGAATGAAGCCGGGGATTGCACGCCGGCGATTTCATCGCGATCACGGTTGATATCGAGGCCGCGGGGAAGCAAGGCCGAATGCGAGTCCCTATGAGATTAAGGAACATCCCATGCAGACGCCGCTTGATATCTCCTTCCAGAACTCCGAGCCGTCGGAGGAAATTCGCTCCGAGGTCGAGCGGCACGCCAAGCATCTGGAGAAATTTCATGATCGGATCACGAGCTGCAATGTGACCGTCGTCGCGCCACAATCGCGGCATCAGAAAGGCGGCCTGTTCAAGATCGATATCCGCATCGCCATGCCGTCGCACAAGGACATCATCGTGACCAGGACTCACGGCGACGCGGCGGCGCACGAGCATGTCGCGGTCGCCATCAAGGACGCCTTCAGCGCGGCGCAGCGTCAAATTGAGGACGCCGTTCGCGAAATGCGCGGTCAAATAAAGCCGCATGAAGTGGAAGATCACGGTCACGTGGCGAAATTTCTCGCAGGCGAGGATCATGGGTTCATCGAAACCGCCGATGGCCGCGAGGTCTTTTTTCACCGCAACAGCGTTCTCGATGACGCCTTCGACCATCTGACTGTCGGCTCCGAAGTCCGATTCGTCGAGGAGATGGGAGAAAAAGGGCCGCAGGCGAGCACTGTGCGCGTCATCGGCAAGCACCATCTTCAATAATTGAGACAGACGTCCCGAGCCTGTGACTGAAATCCGGGTCACCGGCGCCGCGCTCAGGGAGCTGATGAAACCGCGGCATTTCTCAACCACTCATGGCGCGGTCGGGCGCTCGTCGCACAATCGCACGCCATTGCGAACGCTTGGGCAACGCTCCGCGGAGGAATGGTCCAAGACGCCGCCGAACCTGGCGCCGCAAGTTGAAGAGCCTTCTCGCACAAGCTCCTTGGCGCATTCGAGCGCCCGCTCGGGATAAGTTCTTAGCGCCGGCAGACTTATGTAATTTCGAAAAGATTCCGCCCACTGAAATTCGGCGAAGGGCGTGGAATCCTTCTCATGTTCGCCACTTCGACGGACCCGCGCGGCGAGCCCGCGGAATGGATCGTCGGTCAATTCGCTCAAAGCCTTTGGCATCTCCGCGAAGTCGCGACGTCGGCCCAGCGCGTCATATGAATAGATTAACCGGCGCGAGTTCATGACCCGCCAAAATTCGGTCTCGTCAAGATGCGACATATTTTCAATGAGGGAGAGCCATACGGCGCCGACTCCCTCTTCCAATAGAGCGCGACCAAGGTGGTGACCATCCACGATGTAGTAGTATGAACTCGGTCCTTGCACCGCCGGAAAGTGATGTTCGAAGATGAAGCGACAATTCTCCTCGTCGGCGCGCTCGACCCATTGCCGTCGCTTGAAAGCGACCTCATCATACCCAACGGTCACTTGTGTCGGGCGCAATTCACTCAGTTTCGCTTCAACCAATCGCTCTTCGGCCGCGCGCACGTCTTTTCATCCACGCCTCCCGCGGCAGTTCGCGGGATCCAACATCGCGATTAAGCTACTATGACTTGCTGTCTAGCGGTCGTCGAATTCGATGCGACAAATTGCCCGCGCGATATTGGGAGCTGGCGACACCAAACGCCGCCTCGGCGTTCAGCCCGGTCGAAGGTCGCTACCCAACCCAACGGATTTCCGGATCCTTTCGGGGAACCGCCGGTGGGGTGGCGTTTGGAACGCCGACGATGATCGGCGCGACGACAACATGGGAAACCGGAACGCCGAGCGTCTCCTTGCCGTTCGGCGTATCGAGCCAAGGTTGCGCCAATCCAATCCAACAAGAACCAAGCCCCATGCCGTAAGCCGCGAGCATGAGATTCTCCGCCGCCAGAGCACAATCCTCGGCTATCCACGGGCCTCGCTCAATCGTCGAAATCACGATCAAAACGGGGGCGTGGTAAAATACATGGAAATCCGGGTTGGCTAGGCTCTCGTAAAGATGCGCCGGCAGAGCCGCCGGTCTGATGTTCAGCATATGAGCCTTGGCGTCATGCGACATTCGATCAAGCAGACGCGGGTCTCGAACAACCGAGAAGGACCACGGCTGTTGATTGACCGCGCTTGGCGCGTGGATCGCCGCCTCAATCAAGCGCGCGACCGTTTCCCGGGGTAAAGGATCCGTTCGATAATCCCGAACGGAGCGACGTTCGAAAATTGCATCCATGAGTTCCATGTTCGGATCCCGTCCCTGAAAGGCAATGACCGGGATCGAGACTGACTCCGCCTGGACTTTGCCGCAAGTGCGATCTCTTCCATCGCCGTCCAACCGAACCGGGCGCGGCGTCGCGTGAGCGATGGCGCCCTCGCATTCGAATTGCGCCCGCGCGCCGTTAACGGATCGGACACGCATTCCCCGCCCGAATCGCGCGACCCTGATTCGGGCGGCGTTTGTTCGGCTTGCGTGCGGATATTCCAAAAGCGGGACGGCGAGATGGAAGGTCCCGCAAGACTTGAAAAAGGCTTTGCCGCGGAGCCCATGGCCGAGCAAAATGCGCGCGGACGGCCGGTCGCGCGAACTAAAGGAAATCGTTTCGTCGCGCCTCTTACTATCGGGGGATCGCGGGGCTATATCTCAAGCTGATCTTGCTGACCCTTGGAGACAGTCGATGGCGAAATTCATGACCATCCCGACGGCCCTCATTGTCTCGATTGCCCTATCGCTTCCCGCCGGCGCGCAATCGGTTGATCCATCCGTGGGTCGACATCTCGCCGAGACGACATGCCGCGCGTGTCATCGGATTGGATCGGCGGGCTCGCCCCAAAACGCGAAACCCGTCGCGCCGAGTTTCGAGGACATCAGTCGCATGCCGTCGACGAACGAACTCGCGATCAAGGTTTTCCTTCGCTCTTCGCATCCGACAATGCCGAATATCATACTGAGCCCTGAAGAGATTGATTCCGTCGCCGCCTATATCGTCGGCCTGGCGGGAAAATAAGCTTCCGTCGCGATGAGCGTGCGCCCCAAGATCAATCCCGGCGACGCGTCATTCCTCGTCAGCTTGAGGACCCCGCCGCTCAACATGGCCTTCGTTCGCGGGATTGATTCAGGCCATCCAGCGGCCGCCGGACTCTCACGCCTATTGTTGTTGGGCGGGCGGCTCCGCCGCTGGGGTTTGCTCGGCGGGCTTCGGCTTCGGCTTCGCTTTTTTGACCGGAGGCTTCGGATGAGGTTTGGCGACTGGCGCTTTTTTCGCGACGGGTTTTGCTTGCGCGCCCTCCTCCGCGTTCGATGACGTCGCGCTCATGGCGGGGGCCGCGGGCTCGGCGCTTGGAGCCGTCTGGCTGCTGGAACCTTCCGCTTGGGTTGCGCTCGGAGGGGCGGCGTTGGCGTCCGGCATTTCTTTGTTGTCCGGCATGTCTTTCTGTGCCGCGGCGTCGGCGGCGGGAGCTTCGGCCGCTGGCTCGGCGGGGACCGCCGATTGGATTTCCTTGGACGCGGCCTCGGGCGCTGTTGGGGCCGCCGCCTCTGACGGCGCCTTGGCTTTAGGCTCGATCGCGGCCCGCTCGCGATGCACGAAGCCATTGATCTCGTCGAGCTTGCTATTCACGAGCGCGCGGAACTCGTCGGCCTGGTCGGGCGGCGTGGCGTAAACGCCCGCGCCAAAGCCGACCGCGCCCGAGATCGCGGCCGTGATCAATGTCGATAAAATGCGCCGGGCCATTTTTCCTGTCCTCCCTGAATGAATTATCCCAAACTTCCGCGAGGGGCGGCGTTTCGTCAACACTCCGCGGTCGATAGACTAAGCTGGCGAAGCGGCAGGATTGAGGCCGTGGGGCAGCGGCGGCGCGGCTTCCTACTCGCCAAGGCCGGAGCGACGCCTTGGGATCGCGGGGCGCGATTGCGCGCGGAGTGAACTCGGCGAGACGTTCCCGCGCCGTTCGTCTTTCAAGGGCTTGAATTCGCGCATTGCAGCGCCAGATGGGGTTTAAAGTGCTGGTGCTTCTCATCAGCAAATCCTCTCAGGTGATGCGATGCCCGGTCAGGGATGGCCGGGATTTTTTCGCGCCAGCCGAGCCTTGACGATCGCCGACCGCGCCGGGTTGAATATGACGGTCGGCCGAAATTAAAATGCGATCGAAACCCATGCCGAAAATTTCTCAGCCGCGATTGACGGATCGTGATCGCGACGTAATCTAACCGGCATACTAATGGTAGTAGAGGAGGGACTTTGCTATGGCGCATGCGAAGCATGTCTCGAAGGTCAAACGATCGGGTAACGCCGTCAAGGTGCTCGGAATCGCGGGAGCATCCTTGGCGGCGTCGGCCAGCGGCTCGACGGCCCTGATCATGATCGACACGTCCCCGTTTGATGTCGGAAATCCCGATCAGGGATACACGCTCAACGACGAGGAGATCTCGGACGTGAGCTTGGCGACCTTCCATTTCTTCAACGAGGAAGCCTTGGGGACACTTCCGTCCGGGATACAGCTTGCCCGGGGTTGTGGTTGCGGACATGGCGGCGGCGGCTGCGGCGGCAGGGGCTGCGGCGGCGGCAGGGGTTTTGGCGGCGGCGGCTGCGGCGGCAGAGGCTGCGGCGGCAGGGGCTGCGTCGGCGGTTGGGGCGGCTGTGGCGGCTGTGGTGGCTGGTATGGTTGGGGCGGCGGCGGCTGCTGTCTGTCCTGGGGCGGCTGCTATTACTGCTAAATGCAATCGTTTGGCCCGAGAGTCGGCGCATTTCGAACTGGATGACGGAGCCATGGCGCGCGGAACGCGCACCATGGGGTGGGGCTTCTTTGTGACAACCAGGGCGTGGGTGCCGAGCTCATGACAGATGATGATTTTGCGTCCTTTGATGCCGACGATATTCCGCGGTTCGCGCCGAATTTCAGTGTCTATTCGCAAGCTTCCAACATCGTTTGCCTCTATTCCGAGGATCGGAAGTTCTTGCTTCACGGCGAGCTCAATTGCGCGCTCGCCGCCGCGATAGCGAAGGGCGGGAAAAGCATTCGGCAGCTCGTTCGCTCGCTGGAGCGCGATTTTCCTCCCGACAATATCCGCAAAGCCCTGAAGCGGCTGATCGACCGCCGCTACATTCTGCCCGCGTCGCGCTCTTCAGACAGCGTTTTAGACGCTTATTGGGCTAGTCTCGGCCTCGCGCCCGAGGCGGCTGAAAAGAAGCTCCAAAAGTGTCGTGTGCGCATTCAATCATTTGACGTCGAGGGAAGGACGCAACTCGAGACCGCCCTAATCGGGATGGGCGTTCGCGTCGTCAAGCGCTCTCCCGATCTCACGGTCACTTTGGTCAATGATTATCTGGACGCGAGATTGGACGAACTGAACCTTCGGCATTTATCGGACCAAACCCCTTGGGCGCTCGTTCAGCCGTCGGGGATTTTCCCGCTCGTCGGACCCGTGTTCGTCCCTGGAAAGAGCGCCTGTTGGCAGTGTCTCGCCGAGCGGATGAAAAGGAACCGGGAGGTCAAGGCGCTTCTCGATCGCAAAGACGCCAAGCGTCTCTCCGTTTCGCCTCTTACGGGGCACATGGTCGGACAGAGCGGCGTCCAGCTCGCCGCGATCGAGATCGCGAAAGCGATCGCTTCGGATTTTCGCACCCAATTGAGCGATCACGTCTTCAGCCTCGACCTACTCGGCTCGACCATCGTGAAGCATTACATTGGCGCCCGCCCGCAATGCCCAAACTGCGGCCATAAGAAATTGCGCGATCCTCGCCGCGCGCCGGCGCCGATCGAGCCAGGCGCGGGCGACAGAGTGGTGATGACCAGCGGCGGTTACCGCAGCGTCGCGCCGGCGGCGACCGTCGCGCGCTTCCGCAGGCATGTGAGCCCCTTGACCGGCGTGGTCTCGCGACTCGAACGAATCGAGGCCGATTTGCCCCTGAACACCAACTACTACGCTCAGCATAACTTTTCGGGAGCGGCGGAGACGGTCAATGAATTGAGGGCGGGACTAAGAAGCGGCAGCTTCGGCAAGGGCAGCACCGCCGAGCAGGGCGAGGCGAGCGCGCTCATGGAGGCGATCGAGCGCTACTCCGGGGTTTTTCAGGGCGACGAGATCAGAGCCAAACGGCGGTTCGCGGATTTTGCGTCGGGCGAGGCCATTTCCGCGAACGAAGTTCTGTTGTTCAGCGACGCCCAATTGCGGCGCGGCGCGGATCCGTCGCTCGGATCATGCGACGGGCAGGAGACGAGCCCGACGCTGTTCGACGCAACGGCGAAGCTCGAATGGTCGCCGATCTGGTCGCTGCGTGACGAGCGCTTCAAATTTCTTCCCACCAGCATGTTGTATTTTTTCTATCGCGGCCCGGCGCCCTTCGCTGCTGACTCCAACGGCTGCGCCGCCGGCAACACACTGGCGGAGGCGATCGTCCAGGGGTTTCTCGAGCTCGTGGAAAGGGACGCCTATGCGATCTGGTGGTACAATCGGTTGCCGCGTCCAGAATTGGACCTGAGCCGGTTCGACGACAGCTACGTCCGTGAACTGCAAAAGCAGCTCGCCGCGACCGGGCGCAAACTTTGGGTGCTCGATGTGACCAGCGATCTCGGCGTGCCGACCTATGTCGCGATCACCCATTGGATAAAGGACGGACGCGAAAACGTCGAATTCGGTTCCGGCGCGCATTTCGACGCGAGAATCGCCTTGCTACGCGCGCTGACGGAGCTGAATCAATTTCTATCGCTCGGTCTGATGGGCGGCGGAACCGGGGACAAATCCAGCCTCGACGGCATGACCCCGCTACGCCTCGATGAATACCCGTATTTGAGCCCAAGCGGAAATCAACTCATCCAACCCGACTTTGACTCAAAATTCTCTCAGCTCGACACGCAGGAGCAGGTGAGAGCTTGCGTGCGCCTCGCCAAGGAAGCAGGACACGATTTTCTCGTTTTGGATCAGACGCGTCCCGACATCGGCGTCCCCGTCGTCAGAGTCGTCGTTCCCGGACTACGCCATTTCTATCGCCGCTTCGCGCCCGGCCGTCTTTACGACGTGCCGGTGAAGTTCGGCTGGCGCGACCAGCCGCTCCAGGAAAACGAACTCAATCCGATTCACCCGCATAGCTGAGGTCGAGGCCGAATGCGCGCTCCCCAGACGAAGAGTGCGCGAGGCGTCTCGTTGGCGGCTTTTTCCGTTCGGCTCGACGCCCGCGTCGCGCTCGAAGCGAACGCGTATGGTGAAATCACGGCCTGTTTCCATGGCTACTCCGTCAGTCTCGGAACGTTCAGCGCGGCCGCGGCCGATCGCGCGCGGAAACTGCGAAAAGGTCTGCCGTTCGCCGCCTTCGCGTCCAACAGAGGGAATATCGACGAGGAGATCAATCTGCTGGCGCGGCGCTTGGCGAAGCGCGGTCTCTTGGAGTTCCGCCTCGGCGCCTCGCGCGGCGGCGAGGATCTCGTCATCATAGAACCGCAGACTTCCGATTATTGGCCCGAAACGCCGCCGCTCGCCGCCGCGGACGCGCTTGTCCTGTCGCGGTTCGCCTATATGCGACGGCGCGGCGACGAACTGGTTTTGGAATCGCCGCGCGCCGGCGCTTTGTTCAAAATATGCGATCCAAAGATCGCGACAGCCTTGGCCATGTTGTCCAGGCCCCAGCAAATCAAACGTCTGCGACGGCGGGACGGGTTTCCGGGATTGGGGCTTCTCGCTTTGCTCACGGATTGCCAAATCCTGTTGAAAACGAGTGACGGAAAAAGTCCGCAGGCCGCCGAGGGCGACAGCGGTCTCGCTCTTTGGGAATTTCACGATCTTCTGTTCCATGCCCGCAGCACGGGAGGCCGACACGCCAACCCGCTGGGCGGAACCTACCCCCACGTCGGCGTCCTTTCTCCGCTGCCGGCGCTGCGGCCCGGCTGGCCCGGACAGAAAATCGATCTGCCGGATCCCGGGGCGCTCTCGCCGTTCGCGAAGCTGCTGCGAGAACGTCGCTCGACGCGCGGCTTCGACGACCAGCGACCGATCGCATTGGACGAGCTCTCGCGGTTCCTCGACGGCACGGCGCGCGTGCTGTCGAGATGGAACGACGCGGCGGACCTTGACGACGGCGGCCATACGGTCAGGCCGTACCCTTGCGCGGGCGCGAGTTACGAGCTTGAACTCTATCTCGCTGTCGACAAATGCGAAGGGCTCGCCCGCGGTTTCTATCATTATGACGCCGGCGCGCATCTATTGGTGTCGATCGACTCGGCGACGAATGAGTTGGAAGCTCTGCTTGCTGGAGCCACGAATGCCGTGGGCGCGCCGGCGCCGCCTCAAGTTCTGATCACGATCAGCGCGCGGTTTGGTCGGGTTTCATGGAAATACAGCTCGATCGCTTATTCTTTGATTCTGAAGGATGTTGGCACCTTGCTGCAAACCTTTTACCTGATGGCGACCGACATGGGGCTCGGCGGCTGCGCGATCGGGGTGGAGAATATCGATCTGTTCGCGAAGATGACGGGCCTCGAATTTCACGTCGAAGGCCCCGTCGGTCAATTCGCGCTTGGTCGCGGCGCGAAATCGTGACGTTTCGAATGACGAGCGCGGACTCTATTTGTCTCGCGCCGCGCCGGAAGGGCCTCGCTGCACGGAATATCCGATCGCTTTGCGGCGACGCCGCTCCAGCAGCGCGAATATGGCGCCCTGAGGATCGGCGCAATGCGCGATCCCGGCCCCGCCAGGCGCTTCGAGCGGGCCATAAAGGATTTGGCCGCCGCGCGCCTCCACGCGGTTCGCCGCCGCCTCGACGTCCGCGACGTTGAAATAGTAAAGCCAGAAAGGGTGAGGCAGTGTCGGCGGCTTGGTGAACATTCCTCCGATCGTCGTCGCTCCGGCGGCGAAGCCCTGATATGCGCCTAGCAAACCGACGTGCCCATCGGATTTTCGCCAACGGAAGAGCGCGCTGTAAAAAGCAAACGCCTTCTCCCAGTCGGCGGAGAGCAGTTCGTGCCAGCCCACGCGACCCGGCGCGCCCAGCCCGGCGGGCGGCTCTTGACGAGGCTTCAGCCCTTTGACCATGGCGAATGTCGCCATTTGCGGATCGGCGACGATCGCAAAGCGGCTGATGTTGGGCACGTTCGTCGGCGGGACATACACCGTTCCGCCAAACTGCTGGGTCCGCTCCACGGCGTCGTCAACGTTGTCGACTTCGACATAGCCGATCCAATGCGCCGTCGCGCTCCTCCTTGCGGCCTCCTCCGGCATGCTCATGAGCCCGGCGACGGGAGAATCTCCAGCTGTAAGAAGGCTATAGGTTGAACCGGGCATGGAGATCGGCTGCGCGCCCCAGCCGACGACATCCGCGTAAAAGGCCTTGGCCGCATCCACATTTGTCGTCATTAGCTCATACCAGACGAACCGGCCATGAGACTCGATCATGCTCTTACTCCGTTCGAGCCCGCGAAAACGCCGCGGGGCCAGTCTTTGAGGCGCCATGGAGCGAATCTAATAGCGTGCGTTTCTCATGAATCTGTATCGCAGCGGCCGTCGCCTTCTATCCCGATCAATGAGTCCTGAGCCTAAACCAAATGGCCGACCATAGGTTCCTTTTGAGGCGGGCGCTCGCGCCCAAGTGATGACGAACGGATCAGGCGCTTCAGCTTTCGCCGGGCGGCGACGCGCAATATTGGATAAGAGACACCCGCGATGGAGTTGGTTTTTCTTGGGAAGGCCAACACCCGCGGGCTGAACAGCGTTAAGCTTCCGGCCTATCTTCCATGTCTTCCTCGAGCGTCAATCGGTCGCATTGATTCGGGAGGCGGCCAAAATTACCTCTCGATTACATCCCTCCTATCCTTGAACTTGGCCCGGCCCCGAGCCGGGCCGTTTTTTTTGAGCCCGACGCCTGGCCCTTTCCATTTTCGTCGCCGGAGATCGCACCGGCCGATTCGAAGGCGGCGCGGATGACGGTCGCCGCGAATCTGGCTCCGCCGGATTTGCGCCGGCGACCCTGCGTTTAACGCCTGCCCGACGCTTTGATCGGCGGCCCATCATGACCGAGGCGCGTCGCCAAGTCCGAGCATCACCCTCAGCCTCGCTATTTTGACGGCGCCACGTTTAGGCGAGGATCGCTCCTTGGGTCGACATAATCGATGTCCCAAGGCCCAATTGCGTTGATCTGAATGACCGACTCCTCGTCGACGAAGACGTAATGGACGACGCCGGCGGGCATCGACGAGAAGCTGCCAGCCGGCAACGATTCGACCTTGGCGCGATCCGCCGCTGGCCCCATGCCCAAACCGAACTCGCCCGATATGACCGTGAGAAGCTCTGGTTTGGAATGCATATGTGGAGGGATGCGATAGTCCTTTGGCGCCCTGATTCGAAGCGCGAACATGCCCTCTTTCGCCGGGTCGCCGAACAGCACCGCCGCCTCTGCTCC
>Ga0182016_10005135_pt1 | contig 14205 bp, 12 predicted proteins | sample 712S2MmetaG_FD_120491 | JGI IMG/M metagenome (GOLD analysis project Ga0182016, IMG submission 120491) | Permafrost microbial communities from Stordalen Mire, Sweden - 712S2M metaG | ecosystem: Environmental > Terrestrial > Soil > Wetlands > Permafrost | place: Sweden: Stordalen | collected...
CAGGCCGAACATCAACGCCAGGCCGCAGGCGAGCATCCCGTAGAAGCCGCCCAGCATGATGCCCTGGATGACATCGTTGACCCAGGTCACGGCTGGGTCTCCCGGGTGCGTCGCAGCCCGAAGTAGGCCTCGGTGATCTGCTCGCGCGTGAGTTCGCCGCCGGCGCCCTCGAGCACGATCCGCCCCTCGAGCATGCAGACCACGCGATCGGCGACCGCCGCCGCGCGTGTGAGGTCCTGTTCGACGAGCACGACCGTCGAGCCCTCCGCGATCACGGTTGCGAGCGAGCGGTAGACGTCCTCGACGGCGAGCGGGGCGAGGCCGAGCGAGACCTCGTCGAGCAGCAGCAGGCGAGGATTGGTGATCAGCGCGCGCCCGATCGCCGCAGCCTGCTGCTGGCCGCCCGAGAGCGTCGCGGCGCGCTGCCCGCGAAGCTGATCGAGCATCGGGAAGGCCTCGATCACGGTCTCGACGTTCCAGCGTCCGGGCCGGCGGCGCTGCGCCGCGACGAGCAGATTCTCCTCCACCGTCAGCGCCGGGAACAGTCGCCGCCCCTCCGGCACGAGCGCGATCCCCATCTGCACGCGGCGGTAGGCCGGCACGCGCGTGATGTTGGCGCCATCGAAGCTGATCGTGCCGGCGCTCGGCCGGTGGGCGCCGGCGATCGCCCGAAGCAGCGTCGTCTTGCCGGCGCCGTTGGCGCCGACGAGCGCCACCGTTTCGCCCTCGGCGACCGACAGCGTGAAGTCGCGCACGGCCTCCAGCAGGCCGTAGCGGAGGTTCAGCTGCTCGACCTCCAGCAGGCTCATGCGACGCCACCCCCCAGGTACGCGTCGACGACGCGCGCGTCGCGCATCACGGCGGCCGGCTCGCCGTCGGCGATCACGCGGCCGGTCTCCATGCAGACCAGGCGCTCGATCACCTGGACCAGCACGTGCACGATGTGCTCGATCCAGACGATCGCGATCCCCGAGGCGTGAAGCGTCTTGATCATCGCGACCAGCTCATCCGCCTCGGCGTCGGTCAGCCCGGCGCCGATCTCATCCAGAAGCAACACCAGCGGATTTGTCGCCAGCGCGCGCGCCAGCTCGAGCCGCTTGCGCCCGAGCAGCCCGAGCGTCTCGGCGCGGCGGTTGCCGAGCTCGGTCAGGCCGCACAGCTCGAGCACCTCGAGGCAGCGGGTGTAGGCGGCGCGCCGCCGCATGCCGCCGCCGGTGCTCGCGGCGACGAAGCAGTTCTCGAAGACGGTCATGCCACCGAACGGCCGCGGCACCTGATGCGCGCGAGCGATGCCCAGACGCGAGCGCCGGCTCGCTCCGGACCCGGTTACGAGCGTCCCCTGGAAACTGACCGCGCCGCTGGAGGGCGCGACGGTGCCGGCAAGAACGTTGAGCAGCGTCGTCTTGCCGGCGCCGTTGGGGCCGACGATGCCCACGGCCTCGCCGGCGTCGACGGAGAAGTCAACGCCGTCAAGCGCCGCAAGCGCACCAAATTGCTTGCGGAGCTCGACGGCGGCGAGCATCGGCTGCGGTCCCATGCTCGGCTTTCCTGGCAGGCGCTCTAGTTGTACGGGTTCAGCTTGCTGGCGACCGGCACCTTTGGATCGTCGGCGTGGTCGGTGACGATCAGCTCGAGGTTGAACTTGCTGCCCTTCGCCGCCTTGCGCCACTGGTTGCCGATGATCGGCGTGGCGACGACGTTCGGGGACGGGTTCTTCGCCCCGGTGGCACCCCAGTGGACCGTCCCGACCGGCGTCTGCACGTTCAGCGTCTTCAGCGCGTTGGCAACCGCCGCCTTGTCCTTCGGGTTGCCGCTCGCCTTCAGCGCCGCGGCGGCGACGTCCCACAGCGCCATGCTCGCCCCGAGCTGCTGGTTGACGTAGCGGCCCTTGGCCTTGGTGTAGCCGGCGCCGAGCGCCGCGCTACTGATGCCGGTCAGCGAGGACTTGTACGGCCAGGTCGGTCCCCAGTACTCGCCGCTGGCGAGGTTGTAGCCGAGCGATCCGACCGCCTGGACCTGCGAGGCGAACAGGCCGGTCTTGGCGATCTGGGCGATCTTGAACTGCTTGGTCAGGCCCTGCTGTGCGGCCTGACGCCAGAACGTGGTGAAGTCGGAAGGGATCGGGAAGGTGTTGAAGATCTCACAGCCCTCCGACTTGAACTGCGTGATCTGCGGCGTGAAGTCCATTGTGCCGTCCTGGTATGCGCCTGGGTCCACGATCGTGTACCCGGCTCCCTGCAGGACCGGTCCGAGGGCTCCGCGGATCGCGTTGCCGTCCGCGTCGTTGGGCCACATCACGGCGACCTTCTTGTTGTTGGGCACCTGCTTCCACTGGTCCAGGTAGGAGGCGGCGAAGTCCGGGACGCCGAAGCTGAAGTGGTAGACCCACTTGAACGCGGGCGAGTTCGGCACCCCCATGTTGGTCAGCGTGCCGCCGAGTGACAGCCACCAGGCTTCCCATGGCACGACCGTCGAGACGCACGGAACGCCGGCGGCCTCCGCGGCGCTCGAAACCGGAACCACGACCTCGGGCGTGGAGGTGGCGAGCAGCAGGTCCACGTTCGAGCTGCTGATCAGCTGCTGGGCCACCATCGCGGAGGTCGCCGGCACGGACTGGGCGTCCTTCTCGATGATGTTCACGGTGTAGGTCTTGCCGCCGATCTTCAGACCCTTGGCGAAGGCGGCCTTCGCGAGGCCGATGACGTACGGATCGGGCTCGCCGAAGCCGGCGTCCGGGCCGGTCAGCGGGCTGACGTAGCCGATCGTGATCGTCGATGCAGCCTCGTGAGCGCCCGCGACGCGTCCACGCGACGCCCACGCGGGGGCTGCCGCGGCGCCACCGCCGAGCACGACGCCGCCGACCGCAGCGCCGCTGCGCTTGAGGAAGTCCGCGCGGTTCAGACCGCCCGAATCCTTCGTCGTCTTTACAGACATCAACTCTCCTCTACCTCTCGATTGTGCGCCCCCTCTGGCGCCCAGGGCCGGATGCTAGAGCGCACCCCAAACCAAGTCAAGTTATAACCAAAAGCGCGATCTTTTGGGCTGGATACCCGCCGAAGCGAAGCAACGCGGGGGCATTGGAAGAGTTTTGTGCATGTCTCGAGGTTCGCGCTAGGATACCGAGATTCAAGCCAAGAAGATCGATCTTTCCCCCGTCACGTCGCCCGCGGTCCCGTCCAGTGACCGCGTGTCGCAGCTGCTGCAGCAGGCGATCGCCGCCCGCGGGCTGGTCCCGGGCGACCACGTGGGCACCGAGGCGGAGCTCGCCGGAGCGCTCGGCGTCAGCCGCCCGGCCGTCCGCGAAGCGGTGCGGCTGCTTGTGCGCGCGAACCTGCTGCGCGCCGCGCGCGGCCCTGGCGGCGGCGTGTTCGTCGCGCGCAGCCCCGACCGCGGCCTGGCAGCGACCGTGAGCGACTCCGTCGCCGCGATGCTCGCCACCGCCACGACGTCGCTCTCCGAGCTGACCGAGGTGCGCCTGCTGCTCGAGGTGCCGCTGGCCGGCCTCGCGGCGGAGCACGCAAGCGCGGAGAGGATCGCCGAGCTGTGGCGCATCGTCGAGGACGCCACCGCCCGCCCCGACGACGACCTCGTCCAGCGCGAGACCGATATCGGCTTTCACCAGACGATCGCCGAGGCTGCCGGCAACCGCGTCGCATCCGCGCTCAGTGCCTGGTGCTCGGAGGTCCTTCAGCCGCGGCTGAAGGACATGATCGCCCCGGCGATCGTCGAAGCCGTCGCGCGCGACCAGCACCGCGAGATCATCGCCGCGATCGAGCAGCGCAAGCCGGTGCTGGCCGAGCGGGCGATGCGCGTGCACCTGCGCTACCTCGGAGACCTGCTCGAGACCGTGGGGCCGCCCGCGCACCGCGCGCCGCAGTCGGAGCCTGTCGCCAACTACGTTTGACCAACGAGGAGAGACCGTTGAGCACGACCACGAAGTCCGCCTTCCCCAGTCCCCTGTCGATCGCCACGCCGGAGGGTTGCGAGGGCTGGGAGGAGATGTACCCCTACTACGCCCTGCTCAGCGAGGACCGCCGCGAGGCCGACGAGCAGCGGCTGTGGTTTTGGAACTCGATGCACTTCCCGGAGCCGATGCCTGCGTTTGACGTCGTCGCGATCGACGGCCCCTACTACGCCCTCGCGAACTGGCAGAACCGCGTGTTCGCGATCCCGCCGGCGATGGGAATCGACTACCGGATCGTCAACGGCTACGTCTTCATCACGCCCAACGCCGTGAGCGACCCGGAGCTGATCGGCGAGCGAGCGGCCTACTTCGGCGAGCGCGCCGGCTATTACTTCAGCAACTGGGACGAGCTCTACGGCCGCTGGCGCGAGAAGATGGAGAAGCTGATCGCGGCGATCACGGCGCTCGAGGTGCCCGAGCTTGGCACCTACGAGGAGGCCGCCGTGGCCTTCGAGGATCGCGACACGGCGTTCGTGCGGGTGCTCGACTCCTACAACCTCGCGCTGCGCATGCACGAGCAGATGTGGCAGCACCACTTCGAGTTCCTGCTGCTCGGCTACGGCGCCTATCTCACCTTCTCGGACTTCTGCAAGAGCGCACTCCCCGAGATCCCCGATCAGCACATCGCGCAGATGGTCTCGGGCATCGACGTGCTGCTGTTCCGCCCCGACACCGAGCTTCGCCGCCTGGCGCGGCTGGCGCGCGACGCCGGCCTCGATGAGAGCTTCTCGAACGGGCGCACGCCGGAGGAGATCGTCGCCGAGCTGGGCACGAGCGATGCCGGCCGCACATGGCTTGCGGCGCTCGAGGCGGTCAAGGACCCCTGGTTCAACATGGGCTCGGGGGACGGCTTCTACCACCACCACCGCTCCTGGCTGGACGACCCTTCGATCCCGTTCTCGGCGATCCGCGGCCACATCGACGCGCTGGCCGAGGGCCGCGACACCGAGCGGCCAACCGAGCACCTCACGGCCGAGCGCACCCGCCTCGCGCAGGAGTACGGCGCGCTGCTTGACGACGCTGCGCGCGCAACGTTCAACGAGCTGCTCGCGCTCTCGCGGACCGTGTTCCCATATGTCGAGGAGCACAAGTTCTTCTGCGAGTACTGGTTCCAGTCGCGCTTCTTCAACAAGATCCGCGAGTTCGGAGCGCTGCTGGCCACGCACGGCTTCCTGCACGATGGCGAGGACGTCTTCCAGCTCTCCCGCCACGAGGTCGGCGAGGCGCTCGAGGAGCTGGTCCTCACCTGGGCGCACGGCGGCCCGCCGCGCGGCCCCCATCACTGGCCGCCGATCGTCGAGCGCCGGCGGGCCCTGCTCGAGCGTTTGCGGGAGTGGACGCCGCCGCCGGCGATGGGCACGATGCCGACAGAGGCGATCAACGACCCGATCTCGGTGATGCTGTGGGGCATCACACCCGAGCGACTTGCGAGCTGGGCGAGCGCGATGAGCGGCGACTCGACGACGCTGAGCGGGGCCGCGGCCTCGCCGGGCGTGGCGGAGGGGCTGGCGCGCGTCGTGCGCGACGTGCACGAGATCACCGACGTCCAGCCCGGCGAGATCCTCGTATCGACCGTCACCTCGCCGGCGTGGGCGCCGATCTTCCCCAAGATCCGCGCCGCCGTCACCGACATCGGCGGCATCATGTCCCACGCCGCGATCGTCTGCCGCGAGTACGGGGTGCCGGCCGTCGTCGGCACCGGTCGCGCCACGGCGGAGATCAGGACGGGGCAGCGGCTGCGCGTCGACGGGACCACCGGCGTGGTCACGCTGCTAGAGGACGAGGAGCCCGCATGACGGAGCTCGCGCGGGCGCTCGAGCAGCTGCGGGCGCCCGACGAGGAAGGCTACGGCGGCAAGAGCGCGAGCCTCGGCGAGCTGATCGCCGGCGGCATTCCCGTGCCGCCCGGCTTCGCCGTCTCGACGGCGGCCTTCGAGGCCTTCCTCGCGGCCGATTCGCTGGGCGAGCGCGTGGCGGGCCTCCTCGCCGGCGTCGACCACGACGACGTTTCGGCCGTCGCGACGGCGTCCGCCGCGGTCGCGCTGGCGATGCGCCGCACACCCGTGCCGGAGAGCGTCACCACCGAGGTCGAGGCCCGCTACGCGGCGCTCGCGGTCGCGTCGGAGAAGCGGCAGCCGCCGGTCGCAGTCCGCTCCTCCGCGCGCGGCGAGGACTCGGCGGAGGCGACGTTCGCCGGGCAGCAGGAGACATACCTGTGGGTGCGCGGCACCGACGGGGTCTGCGAGGCGATCCGCGGCTGCTGGATCTCGCTCTACAGCCCGGAGGCGATCTCCTACCGCGCGAGGATGGCAGGCGGCGACGGCGCGCCGGCGATGGGCGTCGCGGTGCAGCTGATGGTCGATGCCGCGGTCTCGGGAGTGATGTTCACCTGCAGCCCGCTGACCGGGGACCCCAGCGTCGTCGCGATCAACGCGAGCTGGGGCCTCGGCCTAGGCGTCGTCGGCGGCGAGGTGACCCCCGACGACTTCCTCATCTCCAAGGTCAGCCGCGAGGTGCTGCGCACCACGATCGCCGACAAGCAGATCGAGTACGTGCCGGACCCGGGCGGGCGCGGAACCCACCGGGTGGCGGTGGCGGAGCCAAGGCGGAGCGCCCCGTGCCTTGACGGCGAGCAGCTGCGCGCACTTGTGGAGACCGCCGCCGCGGTCGAGCGCCACTTCGGCGCCCGCCAGGACGTCGAGTGGGCGATCGCGCGCACCGGCAGCCTGCCCGGGAACCTCTTCGTGCTGCAGTCGCGCCCCGTCACAGCGACCGCCAAGGCCGGATCGGAGGCCGTGGCGGACCGCACCGGACTCGACGCCATGTCGCTCGTGCTCGGCACCTTCGGCGTCAAGCCGGGGAGGGACTGAGCTTGGCGCTCACCGACGAGGACGTCAGCGAGATCCTGCGGATCATTGACGAGTCAGCAGTCGAGGAGCTGACGATCGAGACGCCGTCGTTCTCGCTGCACGTTAACCGCAGCGCCGCCGCACCCGGGCGCGACCGGCTCGCCGCGCCCGCCCCGATCGACCCGGAGCCGGCGGCGGCGCCGCCGCCGCACAGCCCAGCCACCCCCGCGCCGGGCGCCGCCGAGATCGAGGCACCGATGCTTGGAACCTTCTACCGCACTGAATCCCCGGCGCACCCGCCGTTCGTGGAGGTCGGCGACGCTGTGGCGCCAGACACCGTCGTCTGCCTGATCGAGGTGATGAAGCTGATGAACCACATCCAGGCGGGCGTGGCCGGCACGATCGTCGAGATTCTCGCGCGCAGCGGCGAGCTGGTCGAGTTCGGGCAGCCGCTGTTCCGCGTCGCGCCCGCCGGCGAATGACGATCGCCCGGCTCTTCATCGCCAACCGCGGCGAGATCGCCGTGCGGATCGTGCGCACCTGCCGGGAGCTCGGGATCGAGACGGTCGTCGGCGTCTCGACCGCCGACCGCGACTCGATGGCCGCCGGCCTCGCCGACCGCGCCGTCGTGATCGGCCCGCCCCACGCCTCCGACAGCTATCTGCGCGTGGACACGATCGTCCAGGCGGCGCTCGGGACCGGCGCCGACGCGATCCACCCCGGTTACGGCTTCCTCGCCGAGAGCCCGGCGCTGGCGGAGGCGACGACGCAGGCGGGGCTGCGGTTCGTCGGGCCGCCGGCGGCGGTGATCGCGACCGCCGGTGACAAGCTGGCGGCGCGGGCGCTCGCGCAGCGGGCGGGCCTGCCGGTCGTCCCCGGCCGCGAGATAGCGACGTTGGAGGAGGCCGAGGCCTTCGCCCGCGAGCACGGCTACCCGGTGCTGCTGAAGGCCGCCGCCGGCGGCGGCGGACGCGGCATCAAGCTCGCCGGCGACCTCGCGCAGCTGCGCCTGCGCCACGGCCTGGCCCGGGCCGAGGCGGGCGCCGCGTTCGGCGACGAGCGCCTCTACATCGAGCGCCTGATCGCATCGGCGCGCCACATCGAAGTCCAGATCGCGGCCGATGAGCGCGGCGGCGTGATCCACCTGGGCGAGCGCGACTGCTCGACGCAGCGCCGCTACCAGAAGCTCGTCGAGGAGGCGCCGGCGCCGGCGCTCGAGCCGCGGCTGCGCGCGGCGCTGCTCGACGCCGCGATCGCGTTCGCCAAGGCGATCGGCTATCGCAATCTCGGCACCGTCGAGTTCGTGCTCGACGCCGACACGGGCGAGCACCACTTCCTCGAATGCAACTGCCGCATCCAGGTCGAGCATCCGGTCACCGAAGCGCTCACGGGCCTCGATCTCGTCGCGCTGCAGCTGGCGATCGCCGACGGTGAGCCGCTCGCGTGCGCCCAGCGCGACGTGGCCTTCGACGGACACGCGATCGAATGCCGCCTGGTGGCCGAGGATCCGGCGGCCGGCTTCGCGCCGAGCCCGGGCCGGGTGACGCGCTTCGCGCTCCCGGACCTGGCGGGCCTGCGCGTCGACACGCACTGCCGCGACGGGACGCTGATACCGCCCTACTACGACTCGCTGATGGCCAAGCTCATAGCGCACGCCCCGGACCGCGACGGCGCCCTCGCCACGATGGGCCGGGCGCTCGAGCAGCTGGAGGTCGAGGGCGTGCGGACGAACCGCGAGCTGCTCGCGCGGATCATCGCCGACCCGCGCTTTCGCGCCGGCGCCGTCACGACCACCTGGCTCGAGCAGGCGCCGGCATGAGCGGCGCCGTCATCGAGCTAGTCGACACGACGTTGCGCGACGGCAACCAGAGCCTGTGGAGCGCCACCGGCCTCGCGACCGGCGACGTGCTCGCGATCGCCCCGCAGATCGACCGCGTCGGCTACCACGCCCTGGACTTCACCTCAAGCACGCATCTGGCGGTGTCGGTGCGCTACCACCACGAGGATCCCTGGGAGCGCCTGCGCCTCGCGGCAGCGGCGATGCCGAACACGCCGCTGACCTTCCTGACGACGGGCACGCGCTTCATAACCTGGCGCCCCGCCGCTGAGGACCTGCTCGAGCTGGCGTTCGCGACGGTCGTGCGAAACGGCGTGCGTCGCTTTCAGATCATGCATCCCGCAAACGACGTGGAGGCGCTCCACTCGCTCGCGCGAATGGCCAGGCGCGCCGGCGCGCAGGAGGTGGTGCTGGCGCTGACCTACTCGCTCAGCCCGGTCCACGACGACGCGCACTTCGCCGCGAAGATCGCCGCGCTCGCCAACACCGCGGACGCCGATCGCTTCTACCTCAAGGATCCCGGCGGACTGCTCGTGCCGGAGCGCGCGGCGGCGCTCGTGGGGATGCTGAGCGCGGCCGCCGGCGAGCGGGCGGTCGAGGTCCATTCGCACTGCACGACCGGGCTGGCGCCGCTGGTCTACCTCGCGGCCGCGAGGGCGGGCGCGAGGGCGCTGCACACGGCGGTGCGGCCACTGGCGTGCGGGAGCTCGCAGCCGTCGGCGGAGATGACGCTGCACAACCTCGCGCAGGAGGGCTTCGCCACCCAGATCGACGAGCAGGCGCTCGCCGTGACCTCCGCCTACTTCGCGGCGCTGGCGCGCGAGAAGGGTCTCCCAACCGCTGAGATGCCGGAGTACGACGCCGCCTACTACCGCCACCAGCTGCCTGGCGGGATGGCCTCTACGATGCGCCGCCAGCTGGCGGAGATGCGCCGCGGCGAGCTGTTCGACGCCGCGCTCGAGGAGGCTGAGCGCGTCCGCGCCGAGCTCGGCTACCCGATCATGGTGACGCCGCTGTCGCAGTTCGTAGCCACGCAGGCGGTGATGAACCTGCTCGCCCCCGAGCGCTACGCGAACGTCCCCGACGAGGTGCTGCGGATGGTGCTCGGGCAGTTCGGCGAGCCGGCCGCGCCGCCGGACGCCGCGGTGCTCGAGCGGATCCTCTCGCACCCCCGCGCGCAGGAACTGCGCGACGTCGAGCCGCTCTCCCTGGACGGCGCGCGCGAGCGCTTCGGCGCCACGATCACCGATGAGGAGTTGCTGCTGCGCCTGACGATGCCGGCCGAGCAGGTCGACGCGATGCTCGCTGGCGGCGAAGCGCCGGCGCCCGCCGCGGAGCACCCGCGGAGCTCGCCGATCGTCCGCCTGCTGCGAGAGCTCGAGCGGCGCCCCGCGGTCGGCTACCTCGAGCTGCGCACCCCGGAGGATCTCGTTCGGTGGCGTCGTGGCGCTCGCTGACGCCGCCGGCTTCATGTTCGACCTCGACGGCACGCTCGTGCAACGGGCGCCCGAGGGCACCTTCGCGCTGCCCGGGGCTGCCGAGGTGCTCGCCGCGATCCGCTCCTCGGGCCGGCCGCTCGTTGTCTTCACCAACGCGAGCGACTCCGATCCGGGCGCGATCGCCGAGCGTCTGCGCCGCGGCGGTCTCGAACTCGAGGCGGAGGAGGTGCTGACCGCCGCCTGCTCCGCCCTCGGGCACCTCCAGCGCCGCCACCCGGCGGCGCGCGTGCTCGTGCTCGGGACGCCGGCGGCACAACGTCGCTTCGCCGCCGCCGGAGTGACGCTTGCGCCCGAGGCGGAGGCCCAGGATGCGCAGGTCGTGACGGCGCTCCACGTCGACGAGGTCGCACTCAGTGTGCTCGAGGCCGCCGCCCGCGCGGTGCTCGCCGGCGCGGCGTTCCTGACCGCCAACTACGTCCGCGCCTACGCCGGCCTGCACGGCCCGATCATCAGCCGCGGCGCGATGGCGGCCGCCGCGATCGCGAAGGCGTCCGGCCGGCGTCCGACCGTCGTTGGCAAACCGTCGCGCGCGGCTGTGCACGAGGTCGCCCAGCGCCTCGAGCTCGACCCCCGCCGCGTGGCCTTCATCGGCGACGACGTCGCGATGGACATCGCGCTCGGCCGCTTGGCCGGCGGCCAGACTGTACTGGTTCGAAGCGGCATCGACGCGGACAGGATTCCCGCCGGCCGCGGGCCGGATCTGGTCGTGGACGGCGTCGCGGATCTACTCGAGATGCTGTAGGGAGGCTGTTCGATGTGGTGCATGCACCACATCGGCGGGCGGCGCATGCGCCGCCCGCGGGAGCGGTGCATGCACCGCTCCCACAAACCTAGCGGCGGCGCATGTCCTCGACGCGGCGCGCTTTCAGGCGCTCGGCCTTCAGCACGCCCGGCATCACCGGGACGACGCGCACCCGCAGCGCGAGGCGGCCGAAGATGCGCTCCTCGATCGTGCGGACGACCGCCGGGTCGGTCGCTTCGACCAGCACCCTGATCTCGTCGCGCTCGGTCGCCTCGGTGTAGAAGCGGATGCGGTACTCGCCGAGCAGGCCGGCCTCGCGCAGCGTCTGCTCGATCGCGGACGGGAACACGTTCATGCCGCGGATCACGACCATGTCGTCGGTGCGCCCGACGATCCCGTTGGGCAGCCAGACGTCGTCGTGACCGGCCGGGCACGTCCCGCCGACGTCGACGACGTCGCCGCTGCGGAAGCGGATCGCCGGGAAGCCCGCGCGCGTCAGCGCACTCAGCACCAGCTCGCCCTGCGTGCCCGGGCCGGCCTCGCCGCCGCTCGCCGGGTCGAGGATCTCACAGAGGAACTCCTGGCCGTTGATGTGCAGGCCGCCGCCGGCAGCGCACGGGTAGGAGAACACGCCGACCTCGGTGGAGCCGGCGTGATCGAAGACGCGCGCGCCCCAGGCACTCTCGATCCGCTCCCGCGCCGCCGGGATCGACGCGCCCGGCTCGCCCTGGCAGATCAGCGCGCGCACCGACGCGAAGGCGTCCTGGAGCCCGTGCTCGAGCGCGACGTCGATCAGTCCGAGGGCGTAGGTCGGGGTGCAGACGATCGCGGTCGCCTCGAACTCGGCGATCGCCCGCAGACGATCGCGGCCCTCCAGGCCGCCGAGCGGCAGCGCCAGCGCGCCGATGTCCTCGACGCCGGCGGCCGCCGCCCAGAACTGCAGGTAGGCGCCGAACGGGAACGGCAGCGCCACACGGTCCTGCGCGGTGATCCCCGCCGCCGCGAGCACGCGGGCGAAGCAGCGCCGCGTCGCCTGCCAGTCCTCGGCCGTCTGCAGCACGCGCAGCTGCTCGCCGACCGTCCCGCTCGTCAGGTGCAGGTGGGTGTAGGAGTCCAGCGGGAAGGTCAGGTTCGTGCCGTAGGGCGGCGAGGAGGCCTGGTCGCGCAGCAGTTCGTCCTTGGTCGTGAACGGCAGCTCGCGCAGATCCTCCACGGTGTGGACGCGGGCGCCGCGAAGCCTTGCCCGCTGGAACGCGTTGGTCTCATGAACGCGCTGAAGGAGCTCGTCGAGCGCGGCGATCTGAGCGGTTCGTGCCAACGCGTGGATCGCGTGATTGTAGGGCGCCCGTACCGGCTCGCGGTTGGAGCGCTTTGAAGACGCGGGCTAGTTCGCCGGCGCGAGGTCGCTGCGGCCGAGGATCCGCGCGAGCGCGTCCGCGAGCGCGGCGGCGGGGTCGGCGGGCAGCGCCGCGGCGCGCCAGCCGACATGCTGGTCGGGGCGGACCAGCACGCATCCGTCCTCGGCCACCTCGGAGAGCGAGACCCAGTCGTCGTAGGTGTCGAGCACCTCGCGGCCGGGGCCGATCACGTAGGCCGCGATCGCGACACCGGTGCGCGCGCTGTACTCGTTCGCGGCCGCCACCCAGGGCTCGCCGCCGATGCCGGTCAGCAGCGCGAAGCGCCCGTGGCCGGCGAGGTCGAGCGAGCTGACGCGCCGCCCTTCGTGCTCGAGCCAGCAGTGCGGCAGGCGCGCGCCGGGCCAGGTGGTGGCGTGGTAGTAGAGCTCGGGGTCGCGGTCGTAGGCGGGCTCGGGGGTGCCGTCGGGGACCACTGCATCGGAGCGGTAGCGCTGGCCGAGCTCGACGCCGTGCGCGTTGAACTCGTAGTTCTTCAGCTCGATCGCGGCGCGGAGCTTCGCGCGCTGCTGCGCGGCCTCCGGCGTGTTCTGCGTCCGGGCGGCCATGTTGCGTTCCATCTGCGCCGGGTCCTCGGTGTCGAGCAGGCCGAGCGCCTCGAAGATCGGGCCGAACTCCTCGATGCTCTTGTTCGCCCGCTTGACGATCTGCTCCCCGACCGGCACGCGCTCGTCGTCGTAGGTGCGTAGCAGCGACGGCGCGGCCTGGCCGCGCAGGACATGGGCGAGCTTCCAGCAGATGTTGTAAGCGTCGGCGACCGAGGTGTTCGAGCCGAGCCCGTTCGATGGCGGGTGACGGTGGACCGCGTCGCCCATGGCGAACACCCGGCCCTGCGAGTAGCGCTGCGCCCACAGCTTGTTGTTGGTCCACAGCGAGGTGGAGACGATCTCCACGTCGATCTCGTCGGTGCCGATGAGCTTGTGCGCGATCTCGGTCGCCCGGGCAACGTCGACGGCGGGCGCCGGGCCCGCGATGTCGTAGCCCCAGACGATCAGCCACTCATACCACGGGCGGACCATGCGCACGAGACCCATCCCGATCCCTCCCATCCGCGCTCCCGGCGACATGATCCAGTAGAGCACGCTCGGACGGTGGGCGACCAGCGCCGAGAGGTCCGCGCGGAACACGATGTTCATGCTGCCGGCAACGTCGGCCTGGCCGCCGAACGGAAGCCCGAGCTGCTCGGCGATGACGCTGCGACCACCGTCACCGGCGAGCAGGTACTTCGCGCGGATCTCGTAGGTCGAGCCGCTCAGGCGGTCGCGAACGGTCGCGGTCACACCGTCGGCGTCCTGCTCGAAGGAGAGGAACTCGGTGTTGAAGCGCAGACGCGAGCCGCGCTCCGCGGCAGCGCGAACGAGGATCGGCTCGAAGTAGGTCTGCGGCAGATCGATGTGCAGGCAGGGGCTCGCCAGCGTGTAGTCCGCGAGGCGCCGGGGGTGGGTGCCCCAGGTGTGCAGGCGGGCGAGCTCGTCGCCCGCGAGGCTCGTGGCGAAAACCGTGTCGCCCATCAGCTCGTTCGGCGTGCCGTCGCGCTCGCACTCCGCCTGCAGGCCGAGGTCGCGCATGATCTCCAGCGCACGCTGGTTGGTGATGTGCGCCCTTGGCGTGTTCGCCGTCCAGCCGTACTTGGTGACGACGACGTTCGCGATCCCGTAGGTGCTGAGCATCACGGCCGCCGAGCCGCCGGCCGGGCCGGTGCCGACAATCAGCACGTCAGTCTCGATCATGTCGCTCACCGGCTTTGCTGCGCCGCAGCGGGCTCGGCGGCCAGCACCAGGTCGTAGTGCATCGTGAAATAGGGCTGCTCGAGTGCGCGCCCGTCGGGTGCGACGCCTGCCTCCTGGCGCTCGAACGGCGCGATCAGGGACGCCTTGACGCCGAACACCGCGTCGCTGTC
>Ga0182016_10005136_pt1 | contig 14201 bp, 9 predicted proteins | sample 712S2MmetaG_FD_120491 | JGI IMG/M metagenome (GOLD analysis project Ga0182016, IMG submission 120491) | Permafrost microbial communities from Stordalen Mire, Sweden - 712S2M metaG | ecosystem: Environmental > Terrestrial > Soil > Wetlands > Permafrost | place: Sweden: Stordalen | collected...
GAGGGCAACAATGCGCAGAACGCCGGATGCGAATCCTGCCACGGCCCGGGTAGCGTCCACTCGAATTCAGGCGGCGACACCCTGCCACCTTACTCCTTCACCCCGGGACGCGAAAGCCGCAGCAGTTACGGCGCTCGCCTCATCAACGATCCGCCCCGTTCGCAAGAAACTGTTTGTTACCAATGCCATGCCGAAGTTCGCGCGCAGTTTGAATTGCCGACCCATCATCCCGTGCCCGAAGGCCGGATGACCTGCACCGACTGTCATGACCCCCATAAGGGCTCCATTTTCAAAGGGGGCGGCACGGAGTTGCTCTCGCAAAACGACAACTGCCTGAAATGCCATCCCACGCAAAGGGGCCCATACGTCTTTGAACATCAGGCACTGCGCGAAGGTTGTACCACCTGCCACAACCCGCATGGCTCAATCAACGCCAAATTGCTGGTGGATCGGGATGCCAATCTCTGCCTCCGCTGCCACTTCGAACAATACACAGGTTCAAGTATTTTAATCGGCGGGTCCGACCATACCGTCCGCCTGGCGGAAGGCACCTGCTGGACGGCCGGTTGCCACGAGGCGGTGCACGGCTCCCGCGTCAACCCATACCTGGGATTTTAAGCGTTCCCACTGCTATGAATACACCAACAAAAACCCGGCCGAGCAATGGCGTGAGTCTGTGCCGTTTTCTTTGGGTGTTGCCGGCGGTGTTTGGCGCGGCGGCACGCGCTGCGGACACCAACACCCCGCCGATGGCACCGCAGGATTATTTTGAAGGCGGCACCAACACTTACAACAATTGGGTTGAATTTACCGCCGGTGGTTTCCTGACCCAAGGCAACCGGGCGCAGGCGCAGGCGATGCAAAGCTGGAACCCGGGCGGGTTTGGCGGCATTAGCGACCTCCATGTTCAGGGCAACGTTTTTACCAACACAACTTTAACCCTGGACGGGCGCGGCCTTTATGACCAGCACGACTACGACATTAATTTGCGCCTCGAGCATCCCCAAAAGTGGTTTCTTCAATTTCACGCCGACAATGCCCGTACGTGGTCTGATGACATCGGCGCTTTTTTTCCGCCCACCGGGACGCAATACTACGGTCTAAAAGGTAACAACCCGCTGGCTCTGGACCGCGGCGAGTATTCGTTCCTTGGAGGATTAACCTTGGATAACTTGCCGAGTATCACCTTCCAATACACACACAGCTACCGTAACGGCAACGAAGACTCGACCAGCTGGGCCCCGGTGCATCCAAACCCGTCATCTTCATCGGCCGTGCAAGGACTTGCGGCCAGTCTTTATAATTTTGATGAAACAGTGGATGCCTTTGATTTAAATGCCAAAAAAAATCTCTGGCACACGGATTTGGGCCTGGGGTTGCACTTAGAACACGGCGATTTAAACGATGGCCTGTGTTCGACGTTTTTTCCCGACACATCGTCGGCGTATGACGTCAACGGGAATCAAAAGAATACATACAATCTTTTTAGTGCCTCCGCCACCGGCGAAAAGTGGATTCAACAGCATGTATTCGTTTCGGCAGGCGGCATGGTCGCCAATCTGGATAACAATTTTTCCGGCAGCCAGATTCTCGGAGACCCTTATGGATACAATAATCTGGTTGGCAATTCTCATTTGCAGGAATACGCCTTGGATTTGAACCTGCTCACCATTCCCATCAATACGCTCGACATTATCCCCTCCATTCGTGCCAATAAGGAAAGCTGGAGCGCCGACTCCACCGGGGTCGGAACGTTAAGCTCATTGCCCACCGAACCTTTCAACAGCCAAAGCTCGAGGGACGTGATTGACGTCTGCGAAGCCCTCGACCTGCGTTACACCGGCTTTACCAACTGGGTCCTTTCCGCGGGCGGCCAATGGGATGAAAGCAGCGGAAACCTGAACCAATTCGGCGGCTTGAGCCAGGTGGACGGAATTGGTGTGCCGGGGGTGACGAATTACACCGACGACACCAGCTTGTTGCAGAAATACTCGGTCGGCGCCAATTGGTATCCCCTCAGCCGTCTGGCCCTGGACTTTGGCGGCTATTACAAAAATGATCGCTACAACTATTCTGCTTCTACGGATAGCACGCCGGATGGGGATACATACCCGGGCTATTTTACCATTCAAAGTCTTGAGACCTTTGACGGCAACTGCCGTGCAACCCTGCATCTCCTTCGAAACCTCAGCCTGATCAGCCGGTACGAATACCAAGTCTCCACGATTGACACCACGCCCGATCCAACCTTTGGTTTAAGCATGCAGCAAACGTCGAGGATGCACAGCCACATTATCGGCCAGAACATCAGTTGGGTTCCGTGGTCGAGATTGAGCCTCGAGGCTGGTTTCAGCTATGTACTGAGCACCACCGCAACACCCGCATCGCAGGATACCGCCGCCGTCGCCTCCCAGGCAACGCCGCCGACAGCCGCCGCTGTTCTCAACGCGGAGAATAATTATTGGACATTGAATTTTTCGCCCAGACTGGTGCTGGACGACAAGACGGACCTGAACCTCGACTATTTTTATTATCAGGCGGATGATTATGTGAACAATTCCCCGGGCGGCGTGCCGCTGGGCGCCGGTTCGCGCGAACACGCCGTGACCGCCACGCTCACCCGCCGCATCAATCCACACCTGCGCGCGAGCCTGAAGTACGGCTATTATGATTACGAGGACGCGCTCACCGGCGGAAACAGCAATTTTAAAGGGCAGCTGATCATGGCCAGCCTTCAGTACCAGTTCTGACTTTGGACTTGCGATTTCCCATCGCCTTCCATTAACGCCGGCGACGCGAATGGCCTATCGCAAATTCATTGTGGTTCGTCAGTGGCTCCAACCGAACGTCATCATCTGTCAAATATTGTGTTGTAAATGGCAATCCATGGTTGGTCGATCCCCTCTGTTCCCCGCAGATTAATGCAAGCAATTATGCGCAATCATTATCAACAACATGGCCGCCCGCTGGGGTTCAATAATATTATGATGAATCATTTTGGAAAAAGCCGCGATAAAATCACTTCACTTTTTCGCCTGACACCGCTTCTGCTACTGGCCACCGGTTGCCACCAGGACCAGGTGCAGGTCTACCAGGTGGCCAGTGACAGAGATCCGTCGGCCCAATCCGCTGCCTCGACTACCAACTTGTCAAACCCGGCCTTGCCGCCAGGGCATCCGGATATTTCAACCATGGGCAGTTTGCCAGGGCAAATGCCCGCCAGCATCGCCGCTTCCGACACCCAAAATACCCCGCCTCTGTCGTGGACGACTCCGGCTGGTTGGACGGAAGTTGCACCTGCCGCCATGCGCGTGGCTTCCTTTAAAATTGCCGGCGCCGGCGGCCAGACTGCCGACCTGAGCATTGTTCCACTGTCCGGCCTTGCGGGCGGTGACATTGCCAACGTCAATCGCTGGCGCGGGCAGGCCGGTTTGCCGCCCGCTGAGGTTGATGTGTTGCAAAATTCCGCCCAAAATGTGGAGGCTGGCGGCCAACCCGCGCAGCTTTATGACATCGGTGGCGCGTCCAGCCGCATTCTTGGCGTCATCCAGCATCGCAATGACAAGACCTGGTTTTATAAAATGACCGGCGACCCTGCTTTGGTTGAACAGCAGAAACCCGCCTTCATTGCCTTCCTGCAATCGCTCAATTTTCCCTCACAGCAGTCGCAAGCCGCCTTGCCGACAGGTCATCCCGATCTCTCCACTAGCGCTAATGCCGCGACGGATTCCGCCGCCCCCATTTCCCACGAGGGCCAGCCTGCCTGGCAGGTGCCTTCGGGCTGGCAGGAAGTTTCCGGCGGCCAATTTCTCATCGCCAAATTTCTCATCCCGGGAGCAGGCGGCCAACGCGCGGCCGTCAATATCAGCCGCTCCATCGGAGATGGAGGCGGTCTCGCCGCCAATGTCAATCGTTGGCGCGGACAGCTCGGCTTGCCACCCGCCAACGACATCTCCACCATTCCGGTCCAAGTCAAGAGCGGCGATGCGGTCTTGGTGGACCTGTCCGGCGTCAGCATACAAACGGGCCAACCCGGACGCGTGCTCGCCGTCGCGGTGAACCAATCCGGTCAGTCCTGGTTTTACAAAATGATGGGCGACCCGTCCATCGTCGCCAGCCAGCGGGACGCGTTCCTTCACTTCGTCGAGGGCGTCAACTACTAATTCCATGGTGAAGCAAGTCATCCAGCTTTTTTCATCGCTCCGGCTCACCGTGACTTGCCTGGTGCTGGGCTGCGTCATCGTCTTTTGGGGGACGTTGGCCCAAGTGCAAATCGGGCTTTACCGGGCCCAGAGCGAAATCTTCCGGAGCTACCTGATCTACTGGCATCCCGCCGGAGCATCCTGGAAAATCCCCATTTTCCCGGGCGGTTACTTGATTGGTGGCGTGCTCCTGATTAATCTCGTGGTCTCCCACTTCCGCTATTATCAACCTGGCAAACGCAAAATCGGCATTGCCCTGATTCATCTTGGCATCGTCCTTTTGCTGGCCGGCCAGATGCTTACGGATGTTCTTTCCGTGGAAAGCACCCAGCACCTGCGCCTCGGTGAAGCCAAAAACTATTCCGAATCAGAGCGAGCCTCGGAACTCGCCGTGATCGATATCACCGATACCAACACTGACAAGGTGCTCGCCATCCCCTGCCAGCTTCTGGCCCGCCGGCAATCCTTTCAGTCCTCCCAATTACCGTTTCAAATTCGGGTGGCAACCTTTTACGCCAACTCCGAGCTCTCGACCAGCCCGACCGCGGGCTTTGCAGCCATTAAGGCCAGCGCCGGCTTTGGCAGCGATCTCTGGTGGCGCGAACTACCCCACGAAACTGCGATGGAGAAAACCGATGTGCCCTCCGCCATCGTGGAAATCAGCAGTCCAGCAGGCAGCGCCGGCACCTTTCTGGTTTCTGAATTCCTTGGTCAGCCCCAAACGTTTGACTTCCAGGGTCGCGAATACCAGTTAATCCTCCGCCCCGAACGCTTTTACATGCCATTCAGCCTGCGGCTGCTCGAATTCAAGCACGATAAATATCCCGGCACCGACATCCCGAAAAACTTTTCCAGTCGCGTGCGATTGCAACGCCCCGACACCGGCGAGGATCGTGAGGTCCTGATTTTCATGAATAACCCCCTGCGCTATGCCGGCGAAACCTTTTATCAGGCCAGCTTCGATCCCGACGACCGCGGCAGCGTCCTGCAAGTTGTCCATAATCCCGGCTGGCTCACCCCCTACCTCGCTTGTGGCTTGGTGGGTGTCGGCCTGCTCATCCAATTTCTCATGCACTTAATTCCCTTTTTGAAACGGAGGAACTCATGAATGCGAAAAACAGCCTGACCAGATTCATACCTTGGATCTGTCTTGCCATATTTGCCGCCTGGATCGTTTCCGCCTTTTTCCCCAAACCTGAAACGGGATTTCATTACCGCGATTTCGGCCGCTTGCCCGTGCTCATGGACGGAAGAATCCAGCCTCTCGATTCGGTCGCGCGCAATTCCCTGTTGCAAATTCGCACGAAACAGACGGTCCTGCTCGACGACGGTCGGGCTGCCAGCGCCACCGAATGGCTGCTGACCACCCTGGCCAACCCGGAAGTGGCCGACGGCTGGAAAATCTTCCGCGTGGACAATAGCGAAGTCCTCGCGCTCCTCAAGCTGTCGCAAAACCAGGTTTATTTTTCGTACAACCAACTCAAGACGGGAATCGATGAATTGAGGCGGCAGGCGGACCGGATCGACGGCATTGAATCGTCCAAGCGGAGCGTCTTTGAGTCACAGATCATGAAGCTCTACGCCGCCGTCAACCTCTACGATCAACTCGAGGTCAGCCTGAAACCGCCCGGCACCACCGATTTCGCCAGAGAATTGGCGGTCTTCCAGAAAAGCATTCCCCCGGGGATTGCCGCCATGCGCGCCCGGGCCGCGGGAGAAAAGGTGGATGGCGACGCCCTCAGTTTTCTCCTTAGCTTCATGGCAAATTACGATACCACCGCCAAATACTCGCTCCTCCTGACCATCCCCCCGGCCAACGACCATTCCCCGCGCGACGCCTGGGAAAACATCGGCACCAATCTTTTGCGAAGCGTACGTGACGGCCAGCTTAATCCCGCCGTCAAGTCTTACGCCACCATGGTCTCCGCTTTCCGTGCCAACAACCCAGCTGCTTTCAACCAAGCCGCGGCGGAGTACCGCATATCGCTGGCTGACCGCTATTCACCCGAACTAAATAAAGCGGGCGCCGAGTTTATTTTCAATAGCGTCCAACCCTTCTACCTTGCCACTGTCATCTACATTGTCGCCTTGCTGCTGGCGTTCAGCTCGTGGTTCCGGATGACCGATTGGCTGCGGCGATCGGCCTTTTATCTGATCGCCCTCGCCTGGACCCTGCATACCTTCGGCCTCGGGTTCCGCATGTACCTCGAGGGCCGTCCGCCCGTGACCAACCTGTATTCCTCCGCTGTCTTCATTGGTTGGGGCGCCGTCATTCTCGGCATGATCCTTGAAAAAATCTATTGCGATGGCGTTGGTTGCGTTGTGGCCTCTTTTGTTGGATTCGTCACCCTCATCATCGCGCACAACCTTGCCCTTGGCGGCGACACCATGGAAATGATGCGCGCCGTGCTGAACACCAACTTCTGGCTCGCCACCCACGTCGTCACCGTCACCATGGGTTACGCCTCAACCTTTGTCGCCGGATTGCTCGCCATCATTTATATTCTGCGCGGCCTGCTCACCACCACCTTGACCACGCCCTCCGCCAAGGCGCTCGCGCGCATGGTGTACGGAGTCGTCTGTTTTGCCACTTTCTTCAGCTTCATCGGCACCGTCCTGGGCGGCATCTGGGCCGATCAATCCTGGGGCCGGTTCTGGGGCTGGGATCCGAAGGAAAATGGTGCTCTTCTCATCGTGCTTTGGAATGCTACCATCCTCCACGCCCGCTGGGGCGGTCTGGTCCGCGAACGCGGCCTGATGATCCTCGCCGTCATTGGCAACATTATCACCAGCTGGTCCTGGTTCGGCGTCAACATGCTCGGTATTGGCCTCCACAGCTACGGCTTTACTAACGCGGCCTTCCAATGGCTCATGTTCTTCGTCACCAGCCAACTCATCATCATCCTCCTGGGCCTCTCCCCCTTGAAATTCTGGCGCAGCTTCCAGAATCAAAAAACTGAAGCCTCCGCCAATTTTAGTAAATCAATATAAAATTTCCGCCTTGCTTGCGGAAACAACCTTGGAGCACTTCAAGGAACAATGCTGCCACCGAAGGCGTTATAGCTTCACTGATTTGCCGCCATTACCGTCACCTTGAAAAAATATTCTCTGGGTGGGGCGATACTCCGTGGAGCCCTGACTGTTATGGTTTTTGTGCCGCCCCTTCACCGAAAATGAACAAACACTTGCAAACGCATGACCTTATAGCTGCCGGCATTGGCCGCAAAAGTCCAATCGGGATTGTTAGTGGGTTGATTCCCAATGCCGACATCTGCATGGGCCCCCTCACTCCAGTGATTGATCGCGAACAGCGTCTGCCGCGCATCGTGATTATGCACCTGCATCGAGCCGTAACCATTTTCGGGATCGGTTGGCTGGTCGCCGAAGTCAAAAACCTCCGAAGAAGCGTTCGGCACATTGGCACTGTTTTGTGGCGCGTAATTGTTCGGCCAGAACTCAAGGTTGCCGCCGTCCAGATGGGTGCCGGTTACGATTCCTTTCACATTCGAAAACACATCCATGTCGGCAACGTTTTGTTGAAAATGTTCGCCCAAGCCGAACGCAGGAACGCCAATCTTGCCGGGATCATCCGTGAATGCGTTCATGGAGACATAAAGATCCTTGGTGTTCCAGTCCGAGTCCTGCAATTCCACAAAGTACGCGATGCGATCGAAAGGACGGTGAACGTTTTGATGATTGTCCACATCGTAATTAATCGGCGAGCTGAGTTTGGTCAGGTCTAAATCGTAAATCACGTCATAATCCTTCGCCTCGGGAACATTCATGCCAACCCAATCGCGCTTGGGTACGCTTCCCGCGCGGAACGCGCCAGCCGGGAGCCCTTCCACATTCATCAGGTTGGGCACCGCCAGGCCGCTCCACGCAAATCGCATGGCCACCGGATGTTGTACTCCGTCTGCCGACAGAATCACACTGTCCCCATCAATGCGGGCATCAGCTTTGACGAATCCTCCCTCATCCCCGTCAATGACTTCAAACCAATCCAACGGTTTGCCGTCCCGGCTGGCCAACCCGCCGCCCACGTGATCAAAAGTGACCCGAAGAGTATTTCCTTCGACCGCCAGGGATTTGAAAGTCGGCCCACTGTAGACCAGATCCTGCTGCCCGTAGGTTTTGGCCAATGCAAGCAGGGCTAACCGGTGCCCGACATCCTGCTTGTCAGTGGGATGAATGTCATTGAGATCGCCGATGTCATTGACTACCGCCATGCCCGCGTTGGGCATGGTGTCAGCCGCAATGGCTTGGGCTTCCCAAAGTTCCGCTTCAGTTTCCGGGTTGCCGCCATAATTATAAGGCGCGATTTGCACGAGATAAAAAGGGAAATCCCCCTCGTTCCAGAGGGTGCGCCAGCCCGTCACCAGCGCTTTCAAACGTTCGGTATACCGCCTGCCCTCTCCCATGTTCGCTTCTCCCTGATACCAGATGGCTCCGCGCAAAGCGAAGGGCTCAAGGGGATGAATCATGCCGTTATAAAGTGCTGTGGCCTGCTGCAAATCGTGCGGTGCCAGCAATTCGTCGGGATACGCCGGAACGGGCGGGACGACTTCTTTGCCGTCCATCGCCTTGCGCGCCGTTTGCAGCCATTGGTCATACTGGTCCAGCGTCGTTTGCAATCTCTGCCTATGAAGATCCGTGCGAGGATCACCTGCTTGCACCTTTTCATATTCCTGCTTCAAGGCGGGCTCGGCCGCGAAACCCTCGGGCGGCGTCCACGACTCGATGCGGGTGCCGCCCCAATCAGCATCAATCAAACCGACGGTCACACCCAGTTTCGCGTTGAGTTCGCGTCCAAAAAAATAGGCGACCGCGGAAAAGCCCTGCCAGCCGCCCTCGACCACGGTCTCGGGTGTGCACACTTTCCAGGTGCCATCCATGTCGCTCTGGGGAAGCGGAGTCCAGCGGTTTTCAACCATCAGCAGGCGAATGCCCGGATGGTTGGCGGCGGCCACCTCGGCACTCGCATTTTTGACGCGTCCAAGGCCGAATTCCATGTTCGACTGCCCCGAGCACAACCACACTTCGCCAACCATGACGTCATCGTACTTCACGGTGCTCGAACCGCTCACGGTAAGGGTGTAAGGTCCGCCTGCTTCCATCGCCGGCAGCACCACCTTCCATTCGCCGAGATCATTAGCCTGCGCCGTCTGGCTCACCGTGCCCAATTGCACCGTCACAGTTTCGCCGGGCGCCGCCCAACCCCAAATGGTCAGCGGCTTTTCCCTTTGGAAAACCATGTGGCTGCCAAACACGTGCGGCAGGCGAACCTCTGCCTGCACGCCAGCTGGACACAAGATGCAGGCGAGCAACAACATTAACAGCAGCCGGCCTGAAGCCGTGATTAAATGAGCAACGGGGGAGAAAGATCGTTTCATAGTCATTTTGCGTTTTGTGAATTTTATCGCCAAAGGCAGCCTCAACGCCATGCTGGATTTCAAAGTTTTTAAAAAATAAATCCGGTCAAGATTCTTTTTGTTCGACAACCTTTCGAGTAGCCCGAAAAGCAACTCTATCCTGCGCGGCGTGAGCCTCCACCTGAATCGAGATAATCGCCGCCGCAAAAACTCCCAAAGCAACGCAGACAAGCCAATAGACCTTGGCCTCAGTCACGAACAATTTTATGCCGGCGGCCGGACCAATAATCAAGGCCAATGCCCAGGTCAGACCGGACACTCCCATGTAACGACCGCGCATATGCACCGGTGCCAGGTTGGCAAGGTAAGCCGAGGACATCGGCATCATTATCATTTCGCCCAAGGTAAAAAAGATCATGCAGCTTACCAGCGCGGGAATCGTGTGCGCAAAAGCGTTAAGCGCATAGCCAAGGGCGCACAACAAATAGCCAGCCGCCATGACCCGTCGCGTGGGAAAGCGGCGGGTGATGGTGACGATGGGCAGTTCAAGACAAACCACCAGCGCACCGTTTAATGAAACAACCGCCCCGTAAGTGGCGGCAGAAAATCCCAACTGCAGAACATACAGGCCAAAGGTTGAGGCAATCTGGAAAAAGAGGAGTCCAATGGCAAAATTCGCCAGCAGCAATTGATGCAGCTTTCTGTCCCGGCGCAACTCGGTCAGGGCTTCACTCCAGCTGGCATTGTTCTGGCGGCCTTGTCCGCCGCCCGGCAGTGCAAACCACGCCACAAGTCCGAACAACAACGACGTTGTTGCGTCGCCCGCGAACAGCCAGAAATATCCCAGCGCGGCCAGAAAGCCGGCCGTCGCTGGACCAAAGGCAAACCCCGCGTTGAAAGCCATGCGCAGCGTTGCAAAAGCCGTGATCCGCTGGCCGGGAGGCACCAGATCGGCGAGCAACGCAGTGCTAGCCGGTCGATAGAATTCGTTCGTCAATCCCGTCAGCGCTGTCAACGCGATGATAACTGGCAGGCTCCGGGCTTGTGACAAGAGCATCATCACCACCGCCCCGGAACACATCGAGAGCACGATGGTTTTGCGTCGCCCCAGTTCGTCGGCGAGATGACCGCCTAATAACGAGGCTGCCATGCTCCCGACACCGTAAGCACTGATGGCAAGCCCCGCTTGCCCCACCGTGCAGCCCCGGCTGGTCAGATACAAGGTGAGGAACGGCACCACAAAAGCGCCGAACTTATTGAGAAACGTGCCAAAGCACAGAATCCACGCCGGGCGTGGCAACTCGCGCAAGCTCGCAAGCAATGTCGGTTTGGCGGTCAATGAAGTTGGAAGCGTCACCTTCACGGGAAAAAGTCTCGGTTCCCATCCATGGAATTAAGTAAAGTTCGTAGCATGTTGGTTTGTTCGCGATTGTGAATTTTATTTTCAGTGGGAGAGTGAGCTTTGAAGCCCGCTCCCCCGTTTGGATCAGGGCTGCTCCTAGAGGAACAATTTCCACGCCGCAATCCCCTTCTTATCCGGATCACGAGCCAGGTATACGGACAACGGCATTTCCTTCGCTGCGCGCGGAACACTCAGCAGCGTAAGCCCGGCCTCATGCGGGAGGCGTTCAGCCTTGCACTGATTCACGTCCTTCGCGGACCAGACCAGGTTCTCCCACGAATCCGCACCGCCGCGCGAGCGAGGCACGACATGATCGAGGCTACCCTCGTCCGGGAGCAGTAACCGACCCGTGGATTGGCAGCGATTACCTTCACGCTCACGAATGTTCTTCGCGCAGAGCTTCGGGCGCTTCCTCGGCACCTTGGCGAAGTTCACCGCTACAATCACCGTCGGCACTCGGATCGCACCGTGCACCGTGCGCACGGACTGGTCGCCTTCGCGCACCGGTAGCCTGCGCCATTCATCCCACCTTACCGGGCGGAGCGCGTTTGCGCGGTCGCCATCGCCCAATTCGATGTCGAGTGCGGTCGCGGCGTTCGTGGCCATTTGGCAGAATGCCTCTGCCGGCGTGCGAATATTGATCGCCTGCCATTTCCGATTCAGCACCAGCACAATCGTCTTATTCAGGATGTTGCTCATAAAATCTTGCCCCAGCCATTGCGCTCGCGTAGTCAGGTGTTTGGTCTTTATTGAAATGGCTAAAAGTTTTCGCCTCGCGATGAGGAGGTTCTTGTGTATCTTATGAGAGAGATTCAATCGCTGACTTCTATGAGACCTTACGTCATCTGCCACATGTGCACTTCGCTCGACGGCAAAATCATCGGCCATCGCTGGGGCAAGCTGCGGGGCTATAAACACGAAAGTGAACTATTCGAAACGACCGCCGCCAGTTTCGGCATCGGCGCATGGTTGGTGGGCACCACCACGATGGACGAATTTGACGACCCCAAAATAAAATTGCCGCGGGCGAAAATCCGCATTGCGCACCGGGATTTTATCGCGAACAAGAGTGCCAGGAGCTTCGGTATCGGCGCGGATGCCAAAGGCGTCCTGCGTTTTCAGAAAAACGAGGTCGGCGGCGATCAGGTGGTTCTGCTCGTGACCCAGCAAGTGAGCGATGATTACCTGGCCCATCTTCAATCCGCCGGCGTGTCCTATCTGTTCTGCGGCAAGAGCAAAATCGACCTGAAACTGGCGCTGCAAAAACTGGGCCGCGCTTTTAAGCTACGCAAGCTGATGCTGCAAGGCGGCGGCAAATTCAACGGCGCCATGCTGGAAGCCGGCCTCGTAGACGAGGTCAGCCACCTCACCGTGCCGGTGGCCGACGGCGGGACAGGAATTGCCAGCATCTTCGATATCCCGGGCAGAACTCGTGCCAAAGCAGCCGCTAAGTTGCGCCTGTTGTCGCACAAATTGATGCCAGGCGGCGTCATTTGGGCGCGCTACCGGGTCGTAACCTGAGATGTCAACCACGAAGCTCCCATAAAGAAGCTGGCCTGACCAGATTTGCACCAATCCGTTCGGGGTCAAAAACCGGTATTCTGAGGTTCCACCGCTAGGCAATAAATGGTGGAATCGAAGGTGGTTGTAACCGCACCCTGCCGGATTAAAAGTCCGGTGTCGGTCTGCTGTGGGTTCGGCTCCAAACCTGCTCTGCTCCGAAAGCCTTCTGGACTCCATCAATTGAATGATTGCAGGCCGAAATGACGCTTGCGACAGGATTTAACTCTGGAGTACCTCTGGAGAACAATCGACATCATCGTTTTAGCTTGAGGACACAATCCAAAACCTCCTACCTTGAATCGTCCCCTTTTTAACCATGAAACGAATAACGCTTCTAATCACTCTGACATTGGCCTCCCTCACGCTGGCATCCCATGCGCGTGAGATACCCGTGGTGGCTCCGGAAAGAGCCGGGCTGTCCGAAACCAAGCTGGCCGGGATCGAGCAGTTCATGCAACAGGAGGTCGCTGAACAAAAACTCGCCGGCGGCATCGTGATAATTTCGCACCAGGGCAAGATCGGTTTTTTCCACACCTACGGCCTGATGGATCGCGAGGCGCAAAAGCCGATGTCTCCGGACACCATTTTTCGCATTTATTCCATGAGCAAGGCGATTACCACCACCGCCGCGCTGACTCTTTATGATGCCGGCAAATTGGGATTGGATGATCCGGTTTCAAAATACATTCCCAGCTTCGCAAAGCTGATGGTGGCAACGACGAACGGCCTGCGCCCGCCGTCACGGCCCGTAACCATTCGCGATCTGATGCTGCACATCTCCGGGCTGACTTACGGCGACGGCACCGATGCGCTCAAGGACGCCTTCTCACGCTTGAAGCCGATGGAATCCACCAATCTCGCGGAGATGGTGGACAGGCTTTCCCAAGTGCCGCTGGCGTTCGACCCCGGCACCGACTGGCATTATGGCGTTAGCATTGATGTGCTCGGCCGTGTGATCGAAATCGTCAGCGGCGAGAGCCTGGATGTGTTTCTCGCGCAAACTATTTTCGAGCCGCTGGACATGAAAGACACCGGCTTTAGTGTGCCGCCCGATAAACTCGACCGGTTCGCGGCGAATTACACCCGGACAAATGGATTAAAAGTAATTGATGCACCCGCTGATTCGAAGTTCGCCAGGAAAGTCACCCTGTTCTCGGGTGGTGGCGGACTGGTCAGCACCGCCCGCGATTACATGCGGTTCCTGACCATGATCCAGCGCGGCGGCAGGCTGGACGGGCATCGCATCCTGCGATCCAAGACCGTGAAGTTCATGTCCACCAATTTGCTCCCCGAAGCAGCCTTCCCGATTTACTTCGGAAATGAAAAACGTTACGGCACCGGCTTTGGCCTGGGCTTCGCCGTGTGCACCGAAGTGACAAGCTGGGATCCGGCAGCCCACGTGGGCGAATTCGGTTGGGACGGTGCGGCATCCACTCATTATTGGATCAGTCCCGCGGACAATCTGATTGTGGTGACGCTTGAACAAATTATGCCTTACGAATGGGACACCGAGCGCGGCATCAAAAAAATCATCTACGAAGCCGTTCAGAAATGAAATGGTTGGCGTACCGGGTAACGCTCCCGGACCAGGCCCTCATCTAGCAGGTTGTTGAAAATCGATGTTTTAATTTGAAACCAACGTTGAAACTGTAGCGTCAAACA
>Ga0182016_10005137_pt1 | contig 14199 bp, 16 predicted proteins | sample 712S2MmetaG_FD_120491 | JGI IMG/M metagenome (GOLD analysis project Ga0182016, IMG submission 120491) | Permafrost microbial communities from Stordalen Mire, Sweden - 712S2M metaG | ecosystem: Environmental > Terrestrial > Soil > Wetlands > Permafrost | place: Sweden: Stordalen | collected...
ATCCACGCTTCCTCCCCACACTCGGTCGCCCTCATGCAGTTGCGTTTCACTTCGCTCGTTGTGACCAACTCGCGACGGGACTTACACCCGTAAGAGTGCGCCCATGCTGGGCGCACAGCGAAAAAGGCCACGCCGAGGGGCATGGCCTTTCTGTTGAAAGCGGAGAGAAAGTGGTTACTCTGCGGCGATGGGCTCGATAGAGGCGAAGCGGCCGCGGTTGCCATGGTCAGAGAACTTGACGCGTCCGGTGACCTTGGCAAAGAGAGTGTCGTCAGAGCCGATGCCGACGTTGGTGCCGGGCTTGATCTTGGTTCCGCGCTGGCGCATGATGATGGATCCGCCGGTGACGAGTTGGCCACCGAAGGCCTTTACGCCAAGGCGCTGTGCATTTGAGTCGCGTCCGTTTGTGGAGCTGCCTCCACCTTTTTTATGTGCCATTTCTGAATCCCCTTCCTGAGTATTCGCGCAGGCTTAGCTGGCGGCGGTGTAGGTAACGCCGTCGGACTCGATGGCCTTGATGCGTACCTCGGTAAAGTTCTGGCGGTGCCCCTGAAGCTTCTTGTACTGCTTCTTGCGCTTGAGGTGGAACACCAGTATCTTGGCGCCGCGGCCTTCGCCGAGGATCTCGGCGGTGACCTTTGCGGTGCCGGGCAAGGCCACGGTTCCGGGCTCGCCGCTGACTGCGAGAACATCGCTGAACTCGATGGTCTTGTCGTCGGAATTAAGGCTTTCAATCTTGAGAACGTCGCCGGGAGCAACCCGGTACTGCTTACCGCCGGTACGAATAACCGCGTACATACTACCTCCAGCGCAGGCCGCAAAGTGGCGGAAGCGCTTAATCAAAATATGGCCATGGGTGTTACAGGCCAAGACATGGTTGCTACAGGCCAAAACAAGGGCCATGGGTGTTGCAATCCAAAAACGGCTCGGTCGGAAAACTTCTGTGCCGGGATACTGTTACGCTCAAGCCCAAACGGCGGGGCGAACGGCAGATCCACGGCGCCAGGCAGGAATCGCCAAACTAAGGTAGTTTACAGGGTTTTCGGGGTCGGGGTCAACAAGGGAGCCATGCGGGTGAATGCCGGTCGGGGTGTACAAGGGTTCGTTCGCCCCTACAGGGCGGAGGGCCCTTCCAGGGATGGGATGCAAGGTCTGCAAGGGCCTGCGTGGGGCTGTGACAGAATGCGCTGGGCTGACTTTCGCGTGGCAGGCCGGGGGTTGTAGGATTCGTTTGCGCGTGGAGACACGTGCAAAAGGAGCAAGTCGATGTCGTCTTATTCCGTACCAGAGCTGGAAGCGGCGAAACCTGTGGCGGCGAATGAAGTGTTGCTGGTGGCGAGTGGGGACCTAAGGCAGTCAGCGAACGAGAAGTGCTGGCCGGCGCAGGCGGAGATGGAGGCCAAGCTTACGGAGGCCTTCAAGACGGAGGGTTTCACGCTGCGGCGGGCGCATGCCTATGACGGGAAGCTGAAGCATGGGTTCATTTTCAATCAGCGGATGGGGATGGATGTGTTTGCGGGGATCGACTGCCATGCGCCGATTGTGGTGGCGGAGGCGGTGTGGCAGTACAGCAACCACGTGCTGGCCGGCCTGGCGAGCCACAAGGGGCCGATATTGACGGTGGCGAACTGGAGTGGGCAATGGCCGGGACTGGTGGGGATGCTGAACCTGAATGGGAGCTTGTGGAAGGCGGGGGTCAAGTTCAGCACGCTGTGGAGCAAGGAGTTTGAGGATGAGGTGTTTCGGCGCGGGCTGCGGCAGTGGCTGACGGCGCACCGGGTGACTCACGACATGAGCCATGTGCGGGATCTGGACCTGGGCTCGCTGGCGAAGGATGAGCGTGCGCTGGGAACGCAACTGGCGAAGGTGATGCTGACGCGGAAGGCGATTTTGGGGGTGTTCGATGAGGGGTGCATGGGGATGTATAACGCGATTATCGAAGACAACCTGCTGAACCCGCTGGGTGTGTACAAGGAGCGGCTGAGCCAGAGCGCGCTGGTGGCGGGGATGCGCGAGGTGACGGACGACGAGGCGCAGAGGGTGCGCGACTGGCTGGATGCGAAGGGGATGACGTTCAGGACGGGGCCGGTGGAGGAGACGGACCTGACGGATGCGCAGATTCTGGCGCAATGCAAGATGTACATTGCGGCGGTGCGGATTGCTGCGGAGTTTGGATGCGATGCGATCGGGATTCAGTATCAGCAGGGACTTAAGGATATGACGCCGGCATCGGACCTGGTGGAAGGGCTGCTGAATAACGGGGAGCGGCCGCCGGTGTTTGCCAAGGACGGGCGTGAGCTGTATGCGGAGAAGCCGCTGCCGCACTTTAACGAAGTGGACGAGTGCGCGGGGCTGGATGCGCTGGTGACAAATCGGGTTTGGAGCGCGATGCATATGGACCCGGCGACGACGCTGCACGATGTGCGCTGGGGCGAGCATTACACGGGCGAAGGGATTGACGATTTTGTGTGGGTGTTTCAGATATCGGGGGCGGTGCCGGCGTCGCACATTCATGGGGGCTATGCGAAGGCTATCAGCGAACGGCAGCCGCCAATGTATTTCAGGCTGGGCGGCGGGACGCTGAAGGGGATTTGCAAGCCAGGGCATGTGGTATGGAGCAGGGTGTTTGTGGAGGGCGACGCGGTGCATGTGGATATGGGGCGGGCGACGGCGGTGGAGTTGCCGGCTGAGGAGACGGAGCGGCGCTGGCAGGCGACGACTTCGCAGTGGCCGATCATGCATACGCTGCTGCATGGGATTACGCGCGACCAGTTTATGGCGCGGCACCACGCGAACCATGTGAATGTGGCGTACGCGGGTACGGAGGATAAGGCGGACCGGGCTCTGGCGGCGAAGGCAGCGATGTTTGCGGAGCTTGGGGTGCAGGTGCATTTGTGCGGGGTGTAGGGCGTTGACGGGAGACTTGAGCCGATGCCATCTATGTTCCTATGGTTTGCGATCAGGGTCGCATTGGCCAAGGGTTTCAGCGCATAATTGTGAAAGGAGTCGACTTCATGACGATCACCGTTCCCCTGGAGCCACAAACAGAAGCCAAGCTCATCGCATTGGCGCAGGAAAGAGGCTTGACTGCAGATGAGTTCCTGCGGGTGGCACTCCAAAAGATCATTGCCGAAGCGACAGAAGGACAGGGCCCTGAGTTGCCTGTTTGGCATCTAGGCGGCGCGGGAGCGCTGCATCGGCGGGAAATCTACGACGATGCCCGTTAAACCCGGGCTGATTGACGCGAAAGTTCTTGTCTACGCGATGGACGCAGACGCTCCGCAACATGCAGCAGCTCGTGCTTTGCTCGAATCCGCCCGCGACCCTGGCACCACTTTTCATGTGACACTTCAGACGCTTTGTGAGTTCTATTCAGTGGTGACCAATGCGCGCCGCGTTTCGAAGCCTCGTTCTCCCGGCGATGCATCAATGGCAATCTCAGGTCTGCTTTCCTTCGTCAATGTGTTGCCTGTTCCGGCTATTAGCGTGAACGAGTTGTTGGATTTGCTTCGTCGCAGGCCAGTGAGCGGTGGCGACATCTTCGATCTGCATCTTGTAGCGACTATGAAGGCAAACGGCATTCTGAGGATTTATACCTTCAACACGGACGATTTTGTGGTGTTTCCCGAACTTGAGGTATTGAAACCCTAGCTGCACGAGGGGCTGAAATGCAGATACTGTAGCTGCTGCGATTTGCGACCCGCGCACGTCGCGCCGGGGCACAGGGGAGTGGGAATGTCCTACATGCTTGTACACACTCTCGCCTGCGAGGCGCATCTTTGGTTTGCGATTCCGTGCCTGAGGTCGCTGGTTGAATGCAGCGAGGAGCCGGTGCGGCTGGTGATCCACGATGATGGATCGCTGACGGAAGAGTCGCTGGCGCAGTTTGCAGCGGCATTTCCGGATGCGGAGTTGGTGAGGCGGCGGGCGGCGGATGAGCAATTGGGCGAGGCGCTGGAGCGCTTTCCCCATATGGCAGTGGCAAGGGAGCATCTGCCGCATGTGCTGAAGCTGCTCGACGTAACGATGACAAATCCCGAGGGGATGACGCATGCGGAGCAGGTTGTTTGTTATGTGGATACGGATGTGTTGTTTCAGAGGCGATTTCGGGGATTGTTTCCAAGCGAGACGCGGGGAGTTGGTGCTGGGGCGTTCATGATGGATCATGGGAACAGCTTTGGGGCGCATCCGGGGGACTTTTGGCCATTTGGTCCGCTGAGGGTTGCAAGGCAGCTTAATTCGGGTCTGTTCTGGGTGAAGCGCGAACGGATTGACTATGAGCGGATGGAGTATCTGTTCAAGCGATGGGGGCCGGCGCGGATCAAGAAGTATCACGGGTGGTTTGAGCAGACGGTTTGGGCTGATCATGCATGGCGGACGCGCTGTTCGCTGTTTGATCCGAATCAGTTTGGGACTGCGAGCGCGGAAGCTGGCCGGAATGATGGGTTGGTGGGCGTGCACTATGTGACTCCGGCGCGGCATATGCTGAAGGCGGTGCTTGAGGCAAGGCAGCCAGAGATGGCGCACGGAGCGGTGGAGGAGATTCGAGTGCAAGCGGCGAAGCCGTTTGGCGTGATGGGAGCGGTTTGGATTGCGGCGCGTGCGGTGATGGGGCGAAACGTGGCTGGATGAGCAGCGACTTGCCGTTTGAGCATGGGATGATCTTCAAAGGATGGGAATGCAGATGAGCAAGCTCCTGAGAGAGCCGTGGAGGGTACTGCCGGTCGGTGTACAGAGCCGATTGATTGGATGGCGCAGGGGCATGCGGGGTGGGGGAACGGTGTTGCAGAAGTCCGCTGAAGTATCGAATGCGGAAACGGGGAAGTTTCGCGCGGGCGTGCCGAGTTTGGCGGGGCTGCTGGAGCATCTTCGCGACAATGGATTTTTGCCGTCGGCGATTCTGGATATTGGCGCAAATGCGGGCGAGTGGAGCAGGGTTGCGGCTGGAGTTTTTGGAACGTCGCGAATATTGATGTTTGATGGAGACCCGGAGAACGAGCCGGCGCTGCATAACGCGGTGCGCGAGATTGGGGCGCGTTCGAGTTATTTTCTCAGTTTATTAGGGGCAGAAAAGAAAGACGCGGTGACGTTTTATCGGCCGGAGGCGGGGACGACCGGATCGTCGGTGCTGCCGGAGTTGACCTCGTATGACAAAGAGGCAATCAAGTTGCGGATGAACACCCTGGACAGCCTGATAGAGGGCGTTGAGTTGAGCGGAACGCTGCTGATGAAGCTGGATGTGCAGGGATTCGAACTGGAGATCCTGAAGGGCGGCAAGAAGGCGTTGGGAGCATCTGAGGTGGTGATCATGGAGGCTTCGCTGCTCGAATACAACGAGGGTGCGCCGCTGTTTGCGGACGTGGTTGCGTTCATGCGTCAAGAGGGGTTTGAGGTTTACGACTTCTGCGGGCAGAACAGGCGAGAGACGGACCAGGCGCTGTTTCAGACGGATGTGGTGTTTGCTCGGCGCGAGAGTGGTTTGAGGGCTCGGCGGAAGTTCTGGTTGAAGGAGCCATAGGGTTTCTCTGGAGTTGTTATCAACAATACTGAAGAATCAAAAGCAGATTCTTCGACTCACCACCCCCAAACTGACGTAGGTTTGGGGCCCCTTTCCCCACCCCAGCGACGAAGACCTGTCGCCGGGGACCCCGGTTCGCTCAGAATGACACCCGCATTATTGTTTGGAACTTCCGGGACACCACGCTAGGGAAGTTGAGCAGGGCAGGCGATCGGGGTTGTTGTTTCGTTGGCAGCAAAAAAAAGGAAATGAGAGACTGAGAGGCATCGATGGGTTCCCCCGCAAACCTCGCACCAAGCCTGCGCAACACGAACCTTGATGCGCTTCGCGGGATTGCCATTCTTATGGTGCTTGGGCGGCACGCGGGGCTGGCGGTGGATTATCTTCACGCCACGAATCGATTCACGTTTTGCACGATGAGGGTGGGGTGGGCGGGGGTCGACCTGTTTTTTGTGCTGTCGGGATTTCTGATTTCGGGATTGCTGTTTTCGGACTATCAGAAGTGGGGACGGATACATCTCAAGCGGTTTTACATTCGGCGTGGATTCAAGATATGGCCGGCGTTCTATGCGCTGATTGCGGCTGGACTGCTGATTGACATTGTGATGCCGGGACATCATCTGACGACGAAAGGGCTGCTGCCGGAACTGACATTTTTTCAGGATTATTTCTTTGGGATCTGGGGCATTACCTGGTCGCTGGCGGTTGAGGAGCACTTTTACATCTGCCTGCCATTGCTGCTGCTGTTCATGATCTGGCGCAATCCGCAGAAGCCGTTTACTTCCCTTCCCTGGGTCTTTGCTGGGATTGCTGCTTTCTGTTTGGCGTGCCGGTTTTGGGTGGGCTGGAGCCAGGACGGAAACATCAACTACTATCAATGCGTGTTTCCGACCCACCTGAGGATGGATGGGCTGATGTTTGGGGTGCTGATCGCCTACTTCAAGCGGTTCCAACCGCGCGTGTTCGATTGGATGGCGACGTGGCGCGGGGGTTGGGTGGTGATTGCGGCCGCGGTGACGGTGCTTTCGATATTCCCCTGTGAGGACCGCAATATGCATACCTGGGGATTCACGGTGCTCTATGTGGGCGCCGGATTCCTATTGGCGAAGGCGGTGGCATTCAAGGGGCCGCGGGCGATTCGCGCGATGAGCTTCATGCTGGCCCAGATTGGCGTGTACTCGTACTCGATTTACCTTTGGCAAATGTTCTATGTGTGGAAGGTGCTGCCGCACTTTCACATCAAGGCGCCGATGTTGTTGTATTGGGCGACCGTTGGCGGGGCTATTGTGTTTGGAATTCTGGCAGCGAAGGCGATCGAGATTCCGGCATTGCATTTCAGGGATAAGATGTTTCCGCCGGTGGCGAAGGAGCTGGCGGAGTCGGGGCTGGTGAAGGCTGGGTAGGGCGGTGAGGCGAGAGTTCTGGCGATGAGAGTCCGAAGAACAACAGCAGATTCTTCGCTCACCACCCCCGAGCTGGAGTACGCTCGGGGCCCCTTTCCCCACCCCAGCGACGAAGACCTGTCGCCGGGGACCCCGGCTCGCTCAGAATGACAACCGTATTCTTGTCGAGGTTTGGGTTTGGGACGCTAGGGTGTGGTCCAGATGGCGAGGTCGGTGTTGGAGTAGCGCTGGGTGAGGGCGAGGTCTGGGGGGGGCACCCAGTTGGCGGGAGAGACATAGAGCACGCCGGGACGGTTCCAGTCCGGGAGCGCCTGGCCGTTGGTGAACATGCGTTCAACCTCATCGTGGCGCTGGTTGATCCATGGAGTGTTGTGCTCGTGGCCCTGCCAACTGAGGGCGGGGGAATATGTGCTGACTAGATAGCTGACGAGCTGATCCTGACAGACGACGAGATCTCCGGGTTTTACATTTTGGCTGAGCCAGGTGAGGGCTGCGCTTTGGTTTGTGGTGAGAGTGACAATGAACTCGTTGTTGATCGCAGTCTTGATGAGCCAGGCGGCGTTGTCCAAGAGGAACAGGCCAAGGACGAGCGCGAGGGCGGCGTTGCGGGCAAGGGGACGGGGCATTTTGAGGATGCGGTCGAGGATGGCGAGGAGCAGAGGAGCACCGAGGAAGAAGAGGGCCATCCAATCGTAGCCATGGGCGAAGTGAATGGGCTGGAGGGGATGGCGCATGACGAGGTTGTGCTGGGTGAGGGCGAAGACGACGACAAACCAGACTGCGAAGAGGCGGGTGCGGGGATCGCGCAGCGGGCGGAAGGATGAGCTGGCCAGGCGCCAGATTGCGAGACAGGCAACGATTATCAGCGCGCCGATGAAGACCTTGGGGGGGTAGAGCCAGGCTTTTTGAAAGTTTTGCTGTACGGCGCGATGGTCGGCAAAGCGGTTGAGCCAGACCATGTAGTAGCCGAGATGGAGAACGGCGAGGACGATGGCCCCAAGCAGGAATTTGACAGTGACGACGCCGCTGCGCAGAAACAGCTCGATGATGGAGTAGGCGATGAGAATAAGGATCAACGTGACGCCGGTAAACGGATGGCTGATGCAGGCAATGGCGGCGATGACCAGAGACAGGGCCAGGCGGCGGCGAACGAGCGCGAGAAGCGCGAACAGGAACAAGCCGTGGTAGAAGGCCTCAGTGGGATAAACGAGGTTGCGGCCAAAATTGAGCATCCACCAGCCATACGTAGGTTCAACCTCGAAGATGGCGGAGAAGCGGTGCATCCTGAAAAGCGCACGCGCGACGCCCCACAGGGTGAAGATGCCGCCTCCCCAGAAGAAGCAGAGGAGAGCGATTTTTTTCGATCGGGTTTCGACGCCGACGACTTCGAGGTAGAACAGTATGGCTGCGGCAGCGGCAAAAAAGAGGGTGAGCAGGCCAAAGAGATTGAAGGTGATGCCGGGATCGAGGCCGAGTTGCTGGAGGAGGCCGAGCAGAAAGGTGTGGGGCTGGAAGTAGATGGCCGGGGAGTTGTAACCGGCATAGGGATTGGCGTAGAGGAGATGGAAGCCGCGATCGAAGTAGGCTCGGCCCTCAGCGTGATACGAGGGGAGATCGTATTCGATAAAGCCGGTGGGGACCTGGTGGTGGAGCAATGGAACGATGACTGCGCCGATGAGGGGAATGAGAGCGGGGAGCGGGAGAAGGAATATCGCCCAGAGAATCCATTTGCGGGTGGGCAGGCCGGTGGGTGGGGAGGTGAGCGGCGGCGCGGGAGGATGCGACGGAACCTCTAGATCCGGCATTGGATTCTCATTTCTGCGCACACAGTTCGCTGTCGAGGGAGGGTTCCATTGAGGCGATTCTATAACGGCTGATGGGAGGCGGAGCGGGTGTGGGCAACGCGATGAAGGCAGATGCGAAAGGGCGTGGAAGACCGCAGAGTTGGGCGTGAAACCAGTTGAGGCGAGGGCTCGATTTAGAGGCTTCCAACAATTTGATTCCAGCACTCGATACCGGCTTGTGATGAGCCGAGCTGATTAGGACGTAAGTACATGAATTTAAACCTCTTAGTTAAATGGGCTTAAAAATGATGGTTTGGGTTAGCCGCGGATGCCAAAAATAGCGTCTAAGCCTTCAATGTTCTTAGTTCGGTGAATCTGAACCACTTGGGAGAAAACATGAGAATTGCCATTTTGGGTGGCGATGGATACTGTGGATGGGCCACAGCCCTTTACCTTTCGAGCAAAGGGCACACGATTGCGATCGTTGACAACTTTGTACGCCGCCAATGGGACTTTGAACTTGGAGTGCAAACGCTGACGCCAATCCGGCCACTGCCCGAGCGGCTGATGGTTTGGCAGGAGCTGACCGGCCGAACGATGGAGACTTTCGTCGGCGACATAACCGACTATGACTTCCTTGCATCGACAATCAGCTCGTTCAAGCCGGAAGCGATTGTGCATTTTGCCGAGCAGCGCTCGGCACCCTACTCGATGATTGACCGAAAGCACGCGGTTTTCACGCAGGTGAACAACGTGGTGGGCACGCTGAACTTGCTTTTCGCGATTCGCGAACTGGCTCCGGATTGCCACCTGGTGAAGCTGGGGACGATGGGCGAATACGGGACGCCGAACATCGACATCGAGGAAGGTTTCATCACCATTGAGCACAATGGGCGCAAGGACAGGGTGCCCTTTCCGAAGCAGCCGGGCTCGTTCTACCACTTGTCGAAGGTTCATGACAGCCACAACATCATGTTCGCGTGCAAGATCTGGGGATTGCGGGCAACGGACCTGAACCAAGGCGTGGTTTATGGCACGGTAACCGACGAAGTGGCGATGGACGAAGCGTTGATCAACCGATTCGACTACGACGACGTATTTGGCACGGTGCTGAACCGATTCTGCGTACAGGCGGCGATTGGCGCACCTCTCACGGTGTATGGAAAAGGCGGCCAGACGAGGGGATTTCTGGATATTCGCGATACGGTGCGATGTATTGAGATCGTGTGCAACAATCCCGCCGAATGGGGCGAGTTCCGCGTCTTCAACCAATTCACAGAGCAGTTCTCGGTGCTGGAGCTTGCGCAGTTGATTAAGGAAGTAGGCCGGGATCTTGGGCTCAAGGTGAAGATCGAACATCTGCCTGATCCGCGTGTAGAAGCCGAAGCGCACTATTACAACGCCAAGCATTCAAAACTTGAGGACCTTGGGCTTGAGCCTCATCTGCTTTCGGATGGGCTGGTGAATTCGCTGATCAATATCGCGATTCGTTACCGAGACCGCATCGATCCAGCGATGTTTACGCCGCAAGTGAACTGGCGGGTTGGGAACAATGAGCGGCGGATTGTGAATGCACTGCGTGCAGAGGTGCTGGCGGAGAAGGTGGCTGGATAGGCTTAGGGCCGTTGTGACCAAAGGGGGGAGCGCGGGCTGGTGTCCTGAATCGAAGGTTCGATACATAATTCCCGAAGTGCAGAAGCAGGTCCTTCGACTCCGCTGAAGTGCGCTTTGCTCAGGATGACCGCGCTCTTATTTAATGAGCTTCAGGCTCAGGCCGCTGGTGGGCTGCGCCTCTACGCCTTTACGGTTGTTGAGGATGTGGCTGGGCGAACGGGAACGAGGTTTCCGCTGACGATGCGATAGTCCTGACCTCGCCAGCGGATTGAGTTGCGGGTGAAGCTTGTGAGCCAGATGGCTGTGGCCAGGGCGTCCCAGGCAGGAATGAGAAGCAGCTTGGCCCAAACGCCGGGCTGCTTGAGGCCTGCGGAGCCGACGAGCAGGGTCAGGATGGAGCGGAAGACGAAGTATCCGCCAAGGTATGCGGCGGCTACTGCGGCGGTTGGGCGCAACGCAACGGCGAAGAGGCACCAGGGCAGGCCGAGGGTAAACACCAGGCCTGCGTGCCCCCAAGGCCTCATCTGACGCATGACTGTAATCCAGCGCAGACGCTTGAAGAACAGTTCGCGCAGGGAGTTGTAATCAGGCACGGTAGAGACGGAGTAGTTGAGCAAGACGACTTCGTATCCTTGCTCGGCGATGCGGCGACCGACCTGCAAATCGTCGGCTGGCTGATTCTCAAGGACGGGATAGCCGCCAAAATCCCCGAGACGCTGGCGGGTTGTGCAGATGGTGGGGCCCAAGGCAAACTTGATTCCTTCAAGCTGCCAATCGACGAGGATTCCTGGGTAGAAGTCGGACAACATGCCAACTTCCTGAAGGCGCTGGACGAAGGTGGTCTCGCTGGATGGCACGTAGAAACAGGTGACTGCGCCGATGTGGGAATCCTGGAGCGGCGCAACAAGGCGGCGGAGGTAATCTGGCTGAACGCGGACATCGCTGTCGCTGATGACGAGGTGCTCAAATGAGGCCTCTTCAACGAGTCGCGCGAGCCGGGAGACTTTGTCATTGGCCCCGGTGCGACCTGATCCGATGATGATTCGGATTTGGGTTGTGGGGAAATCGCTTTTCAACTTGTGGAGCACGGGCAGAGCGGGATCGTTGGCGTCAATGCAGAAGAGGATTTCGTATTTTGGGTAGTCCTGACGGCAGAAGCTGGCGAAGTTCTCATATGCCTCAGGGTCGAGGCCGAAAACAGGCTTGATATTGCTAACGGGAGGCAGAAAGCCGGATGGCTTGAGTTGGGATACTCGGAAATAGCGAAGGCTGCTGAAGATGGCGATGCAGTAGTAGAGGAATGGGATTGCGGATAGAGCGAGGAGTGCAATTCGAATTGTGGGCCAGGTTAGCAGGAGAACACCCTCAACCAGCTTACGACCTGAATTCGGTATTGGCGACGGGGAGAAATTGTGGGCGGGCAGAGATGTTTGTCATTTCTAGCTGTCCTCGGGATGCGGCAAATCAAGAGCCGAATTCCGAAGAAACTGATTCTATACAATCGAGAGATGTGAATTGAACCCCTTTTCGATAAAGGATCTGAACCAGATATGGCTGAGCACAAACCACTGCAACTGAAGACGTATTTGATGATTCTGGTGATGGTGCTGGCTGGGCCGGTGGGCAATATTCTGCTTGGCATGGGAATGAAGGCGGTGAGCCCGGTGACATTTTGGCCTCCTGCGCAGTTGCTTCATTCGGGCATCAGGGCATTTGGGAGCTTGCCGATTTGGCTGGGGATTCTTTCGCTGATCACATTTTTCGCAGCGTACATGCTGGTGTTGTCGTGGGCCGACTATAGCTTTGTGCAGCCGGTGTCGTCGGTGGCTTATGGGGTGGTGGCGGTTCTGGGATGGCTGGTGCTGGGGGAAAAGGTTTCTGCAATGCGTTGGGCGGGAATCGCGGTTATTTGCCTGGGCGTGTTTGTGGTAAGCCGGACGGGCGCTCAAACAACCAGCCCTCAAGCGACTGGCCGGCTGAATGCCGGGAACGGATAGGATGCTGGATTTTATTCTGTTCACGACAATTGTTGCGGCGGGAACTGGCGGCGAGCTGTGCGTATCGCGAGCGATGAAAAATGTGGGCGAGGCGAGGAGCTTTCAGCCAGCAGAGCTTGGGCGGGTGGGGCTGCGCGCAATCCGCCAGCCTTGGATGTGGGCGGGCATAGCGATGATGGCGTCCGCGTTCTTTGCGCTGCTGGGGGCGCTGTCGATGTACAACGTGAGCTTTGTGGTTCCGGTGACTGCGTTGAGCTATGTTGCTGGGGCGTTTGGAGGGGCGGCGTTTCTGGGCGAACGAGTGACGGCGCGGAGATGGATCGGGGTGTTGCTGGTGACGATTGGGGTGACGCTGGTTTTCTTTGGGAAGGGGTGAGGGGACCGAACGCGGCGAGGCAGATTATGCAGCCTTCGAAAGTAGCTTGATCCTGGGAAGCTTTTTACGGGATGCCTGCCAAAGATCATAAGCGGCTTGCATTCGGAACCATAGTCCTGGGGAAGTGCCCAGAGCCGCGGACAAGCGGAGGGACATTTCAGGAGTTACGGCGCCGCGGCAGTTCAGCACCCGCGAAAGTGTTACACGGGAAACGCCAATATGCCTTGCAACGTGCGTGATATTCTGGCCAGCCAATGCTTCCTGCAGTACCTCGCCAGGGTGAGGCGGGTTGAACATCTCCATATTTCCTCCAGTCAATCGTGGTAATCCTGATAGTCAACAAGAATCGCATCCGTGCCGTCCCATGCGAAGGTCAAGCGCCACATTCGACTGACTGTAACCGCAAAATGACCGTCGAGGTCTTCGCTCAACTCGTGAAACCACCATCCTGCAAGGTTCATATCGGAAGGTGATTGCGCTTCATTTAGCGTGCCTAGTTGCAATCGAAGGCGCTTCGCATGGTTCGGTTGGATTCCCGCCTTGCTGCCGGTTTTGAAAAACTTCTCAAGTCCGGTATGGCGGAATGACTTAATCACGGATACGACTGTATCACTACCCTTTACACTTGTAAATGGCTTCTCGTCTAACTTGTTGATTTGATTGGCGTCCCCGACGGGATTTGAACCCGTGTTATCGCCGTGAAAGGGCGGTGTCCTAGGCCGGGCTAGACGACGGGGACGCGATGGATAGGGTTGGCTGGACTCGAAATGGCCGCGAGCGCCCTTATTGAGGCTACCAACTCGCAGGGGGCATGTCAAAGAAGACTCTCTTCCACTACTAGATGAGCCTGAGCGTTGGATTTGATTCCAACGGAAGATGAGCCTGAAGGCGGAAATTGGCTCAATGGCTGCTTTCGTACCGTTGCGCCCATGGCCAACTCAGCCCAGAATGCTCGAGTGCGCGTAACCGCCCTCAGTCCGGCCCTGCCAGCAGCGATCTTATGCTTATCGGTCCAATGCTTATCTCTGCATGCGTCCTTGCCTCCAGCACAAGGCGAATCTGCATCGCTGGCGACGCAGTTAATGCCCCCCGCGCGTGCTTCCGCCACAGCCCCGATAGACATCAATCGCTGTTCTGCGAAGGAACTTCTCGTGCTCACGGGCATGACTCGGGTCTGGGCTGATCGAATCGTCCGCTTTCGCCCTTACCGCACCAAAGCGGACCTGGAAGAGCAAGGCATAATTCCAGCCGGCCTATACGACCGCATCAGGGACTCCATCATTGCGCACCACGTGAAGGAATGATCTCGATCAGCTCCTAACTTTCTACCCCTGAAGTTGTTATCAGGAAGACTGTAAGGACCAAAAGCAGGTTCTTCGACTTATCACCCCAGCGACGAAGACCTGTCGCCGGGGACCCCGATACTCACCACCCCCAAACTGAAGTACGTTTGGGGCCCCTTTCCCCACCCCAGCGACGAAGACCTGTCGCCGGGGACCCCGGTTCG
>Ga0182016_10005138_pt1 | contig 14199 bp, 10 predicted proteins | sample 712S2MmetaG_FD_120491 | JGI IMG/M metagenome (GOLD analysis project Ga0182016, IMG submission 120491) | Permafrost microbial communities from Stordalen Mire, Sweden - 712S2M metaG | ecosystem: Environmental > Terrestrial > Soil > Wetlands > Permafrost | place: Sweden: Stordalen | collected...
CGTCGCCGTCGGACGGCTCTACCAGGGCGCCGCGGTCGGCATCATCACCCTGACCGTCGCCGGACTCGTCCTGATCCACCGGAGGGCCACGCTGCTCACCGGGCTCCACCGTCGCGGCCAGGTCCTGCTCGCCGTGATGCTCGCCTCCCCGGCGGTCCTGGTGGCGATGACGCAGATCTACCCCGACCTGCTGTCCGGCGTCCTGATCGCCTGGGCCGTGCTCGAGATCGCCCTCGTCGAGCGGCGGGGCCGGGTCACCGGCGCCGGGCTGGTCATCCTGGTGGTGTCGATCGGCTTCCTGCCGTGGCTCCAGGTGAAGAACTTCGCCCCGGCGGCCCTCGTGGCCGGGGCGCTGACGGTGGCGCTCCTCCGGGTGCAGGCGCCGAAGCGGCTGCTAGCGGTCATCGGCGTCCCCGTCGTCGTGGCCTGGCTGGTGCTCCTCGCCTACAACGAGCACTACTTCGGCGGCATCCGGGGACTGCCCGAGCCGTCGGTCCAGCTCACCTCGAAGGGCATCGAGTACATGCTCGGGCTCACGTTCGGACGTGACCAGGGCCTGTTCGTCCAGGTCCCCTTCGCCGCCCTCGGCCTCGTCGGGATGTGGATGGGCCGTCGCCGGCTGCCGGCGGCCGCCCTGGCGACGATCGCCTCCCTCGCGGCGATCCTCGTCCTCAACGGCACCTACACCATCAATCCCTACGGCGGCGGATCGCTCGCCGGCCGCTTCATGTGGACCCTCATCCCCGCCGCCGTGGCCTGGTCGGCCGTGGTGGTGGCGCGGTGGGAGCGGGCGGGGCGCCTGCTGTGGGCTCCGGCGCTGCTGATCGTCGGCTTCTGGCTCTACGAGGCGGTCCCCCTGGTCGCCGACGCCCACAACTACTTCAACATCTTCACCGAGCTCCACGTCTGGGATCCCCTGGACGTGACCGGCTGGTGGCCCGGGCTCGACCGCGTACTCCCGACGTTCGACCTGCCCGGCACCACCTTCGGCTCGCCGGCGACGGGCCTGGCGTTCGAGCTCGGCGTGCTGGCGCTCGTGGCGATCGCCGCGGTGGAGTACGGCCGACCCGGACGGTTCGCGAAGGGCTCGCTGGCCGCGATGGGGGTGCTCGTCGTGCTGCTCGTGACCGCCGTGGTCGTGTCCGGACCCGCCCTGCCCGGCGCCGCCTACTCGCTCGACGTCGCGCTCACCGGCGCCCCGATCCAGGGAGGGGTGACCCCCACGTCGACCCCGGTGTCGGTCCTCCTGCTCGCCCAACCGGGCACGTACCGCATCACGATGGCCTACCGCCTGACCGGGCTCGCCGGTCCCCCCGGGGACGGCCGTCTGCTGCTCATCTGCACGTCGACACGCGGCTCGATCACCCGCGAGGCGTCGGCCCGTCTGCGCGCCACCGCCCGGCTCGCGTCCGTGGGCATCACCTGCTCGGGCCACGGCGCGTTCTTCTCACAGCTCACCGTCGCCGCCCACACCCGGCTCGACGTCGACAGCTTCCGGATGCGCAAGACGGCGACCTGAGCGGCCGGGCCCCCGGAAGGGCGGGAGGGCGACGGTCCGGGCGGGCCTTATGCCTTCGGGCGGCGCGGCTCCCACTTGAAGCGGCGGGCGGTGACGACGAGCGCGGCGGCGGCCCACACCAGCATCACGAACAGGTCGTGGGGCTGCAGCCCCGATCCCGGGCCGCCCTCGAAGGCCGACACGAGCGCCCGGATCATGTGGAAGATCGGGAACCAGTCGGCGATGCGGGCCAGCACGGACCCCTGCGACAGCGGATAGAAGACGCCCGAGATGAAGACCACCGGGAAGTAGATCCCGTTGATGATGGCCGGGGCGGCATCGGCGTTGGGGACGAGGATGGTGACGGCCAGTCCGAGGGCGCAGAACGTGACGATGCCCACCACCAGGGTGACCAGCACGGCCAGCGGGTGGAAGGGGAAGTGCAGGTTGTAGAAGGCCATGCCGATGCCCACCACGAACACGGTCAGCAGGGCGACCACGATGAGCACGGAGCCGATGAGGCCGGCCATGTAGGACCCGATGGCGATCGGGGTGCCGCGCATGCGCTTCAGCACCCCGGTCTCCCGCCGGTTGCAGATGGCCATCGCCAGGTTCGTGTAGCAGGCGGCGATGAGCCCGAAGGTGAGCATGGCCACCACCACGTACTGGTCGTAGCGCAAGGAGTACCCCGGCACCTTCGACGAGCCGGCCGAGCTCCCCACCACGACGAGGAAGATGATCGGGAAGGCGAACGTGAAGACGGCGGCCATGGGGTTCCGCCAGTAGGCCTTCTGCTCGTAGCGGACCTGGTGGAGGGCCACCTGGACGTCGTTCACGACCCACCGTCCCCGGTCAGCGCCAGGTAGACGTCCTCGAGCGAGGGACGGAGGACGGTCAGCCCGGCCAGTTCCTCGCCCCGGCCGAGGGCCCAGTCGGCCAGGTCACGCAGGACCCGGGTCGGCTCGTCCACCGCGAACTCGACGGACCCGCCCCGCACGACCGACGACACCCCGACGGGCAGCGGCAGGTCCTCGGGCGTCACACCCGGCGGCAGCACGAACCGCACGGTGGTCACCCCGTGGTCCCGTCCGCCGAGGGTGTCCGGCGATCCCGCCGCCACGATGCGGCCCGCCGCCAGCACCACGACGGTGTCGGCCAGCGCCTGGGCCTCGTCCATGTAGTGCGTGGTGAGGACCACGGTCCGTCCCTCCGCGCACAGGTCGCGCACCACGTCCCAGGCCTCACGGCGGGCCGAGGGGTCGAATCCGGTGGTGGGCTCGTCCAGGAAGATGAGCTCCGGGTTGCCGATGAGCGCCAGTCCCAGGTCGAGCCGGCGCTGCTGGCCACCGGACAGCACCTTGATCCGGGCGTCGGCCTTCGCCTCCAGTCCGACCAGGGCCACCACCTCCGCGATGGGCCGCGGGGTGTCGTAGAGGTGGGACCGCTGGGCCAGCGCCTCAAGCACCGTCAGGTAGGGGTCGACCGCGCACTCCTGGAGGACGATGCCGACGCGCGACCGCAGGTCCCGTTCTCGGCGGGCCGGGTCGTGGCCCAGGACGGACACGGTGCCGGCGTCGCGCCGGCGGTACCCCTCCAGGATCTCCACGGCGGTGGTCTTGCCCGCGCCGTTCGGACCGAGCAGCGCCAGGACCTCACCCCGCTTCACCTCGAGGTCGATCCCCCGCAGGGCCTCGAAGCTGCCGTAGGACTTCGTCAGCCCGGAGGCCGCGATGACGACATCGGTCGGGGTGGGCATGGCCCGACGTTACCCGGCGGTGTTGATCTGGTTCATGGCCGCCTCCACGCCCACGGAGGCGATCAGCTCGACCGCGTCGGCCGCCACCTCGGCGGCCACGGCCAGCACCTCCCGCTCGTCCCTGCCGGGCCGCTTCAGCACGTAGTCGGCTCCCGGTTGGCGGCCCGGCGGCTTGCCGATGCCGATGCGGACGCGCAGGTAGTCCCCGGTGTGGAGGTGGGCGTGGATCGACTTGAGGCCGTTGTTGCCGGCCGTGCCTCCGCCGACCTTGACCTTGACGCGTCCCGAGGGCAGGTCCAGCTCGTCGTGGACCACCACCAGCCGGGTGGCCACCGCCGGGCCGCCGGTCGTGTCGTCGGGGCCGTCGAGGCCGGCCCGTCGCACCAGCGGTGCCACCGCCAGGCCGGACTCGTTCATGTAGGTGAGGGGGACGGCGCAGAGGACGCGGCGGTCACCGATCCGGATCTGACCGGCCCGGGCGTGGAGGCCCTTCTCCGAGGACAGGGTGCCGTGGTGGCGGGCCACCAGCCGGGTGACCGCATCGGCCCCGATGTTGTGGCGGGTGCCGTCGAACTCGGCGCCCGGGTTGCCGAGTCCCACGACCAGCAGGTCCACGGGGGTGCCCCGGCGTGCGCCTCCCGCCCCCTCGCGGCGGCGGAGCAGGGCCTAGTCCTCGGTGGTCTCGGCCACGGGCGCGGCCTCTTCGCCGGCTGCCTCCTCGGCGACCTCGGTGGTGACCTGGACGCGGGGCGGGTTGCCGGCCACGACCGTGGCGTCGAGGTCCGTCTCGAGTTCCACACCGGGCGGGATCACGATGTCCGACACGTGGAGGGCACCACCGATGGTCAGCGACGAGATGTCGATGTCCACCGACGGCGGGATCTCGGTGGGCTTGGCCTTGACGTGCAGGGTGAACAGCTGCTGGTCGACGATGCCGTCACCGTGGCCGACCTCGACCGCCTCGCCCACCAGGTTGATGGTGACCTCGGCGCTGATCAACTCGTCACGGTTGACGATGAGGAAGTCGATGTGGGTGACCGTGTTCCGCACGGGGTGGTGCTGGATGTCACGGGCCAGGGTCAGGTGCGACGTGCCGTCGACCTTCAGGGACAGCAGCGTGTTGAGGCCGGCCTCGCCCGACATGGCGATCTGGAACTCCCGGGCGACGACCGCCACCGGGATCGGGTCGGCGCCGTGGCCGTACACGACACCGGGGATCTTGCCCTCGGCGCGGAGGCGGCGGGTCGAGCTCGACCCGATCTCGCGGCCGGTCTGGGCGGTGAGCGTGGCTTCGGACATGCGGGGACTCCTCGGGAGGTACGGAGACGGGCGCAGGGCCGCCCTCACCGGTCGTGCCCGTGGCACGGCCCGGCAGCGACCGCTGCTGACGGCCCATCATGATAGACGCACCGGGGGGACGGGGCCACACGCCCCGGCGGAGGGGCGTTCAGGCCAGGTTTTCGCCGCCGAAGATCTCCGAGACGGAGGTGTCCTCGAACACGGCGTCGATGGCGTCGCTGATCAGCTTGGCCACCGACAGCACCTCGAGCTTGTCGAAGTGACGGTCCGGGGCGATGGGCAGGGTGTTGGTCACCACGACCTTGGTCAGGGCGGAGTTCTTCAGCCGGTCGATGGCCGGGTCGGACAGGACGGCGTGGGTGGCCATGCACCACACCTGGGCCGCCCCCCGGTCGGCCAGGAGGTCGGCGGCGGCCACGATGGTGCCGGCCGTGTCGATCATGTCGTCGATCAGCACGCACTGGCGGCCCTCGACGTCACCCACCACGTGCAGCGCCTGGACCTGGTTGGCCACACCCCGGAGGCGCCGCTTGTGGACCACGGCGAGGTCGGCGGTCAGGTGCTGGCTGAACCGTTCCGCCACCTTCACCCGTCCGGCGTCCGGGGCCACGACCACGAGGTCGTCGCTGAGGTGCTTGCGCAGGTAGTCGACCATCACCGGGGCGGCGGTCAGGTGGTCGAAGGGGATGTCGAAGAAGCCCTGGATCTGGCCGGAGTGCAGGTCGACGCTGACCACGCGGTCGGCGCCGGCCACCGACAGCATGTCGGCCACCAGCTTGGCCGTGATCGGCTCGCGCCCCGTCGCCTTGCGGTCCTGGCGCGAGTACCCGTAGTAGGGGCACACCGCGGTGATCCGCTTGGCCGACGCCCGTTTGGCGGCGTCGATCATGATCAGGTGCTCCATCAGCGAGTCGTTGACCGGGCCGCAGTGCGTCTGGACGATGAAGACGTCGCTCCCCCGGATGGAGTTGTCGAAGCGGCAGTGGATCTCGCCGTTGGCGAACTCCCGGAGGTTGGCCTCACCCAGCTCGACCCCGAGCTGCGAGGCGATCTCCTGGGCCAGCTCCGGGTGGGAGCGGCCCGACACCAGATTGAGACGGCGGCGCGGGGTGAATTCCATGCCGTGACGCTACCGCGACGGGGCGCCGGGGTCAGATGCCGCCGGACCGACCACGCCGCCGGCCGGCACCTCGGTGCCCTCGGCCAGGACGGCGAACGGCCCGACCCGGGCGTCGGGGCCGATGACCGACCGCCGGCAGACGCTGGAGGCCACCATCGCACCGTCGCCGACCACGGAGTCGACCAGGCGGGTGTCGGGCCCGATCTCGGCGTGCTCGCCGACGACGCAGGCCCCCTGGAGGATGACACCGGGCAGCAGCACGACGTCGGTGGCCAGGGTCACCTCGGTGTCGATGTAGGTCGTCTGGGGGTCCCACATCGTCACGCCCCGGCGCATCCAGCGCTCGTTGATCCGGTCGCGCAGCTCGGCCTCGGCCACCGCCAGCTGGGCCCGGTCGTTGACCCCGGCGACCTCCATGGTGTCGGCGACGACCACGGAACCCACACGGTGGCCGGCCTCGTAGAGGACCTCGACCACGTCGGTCAGGTAGTACTCGCCCTGGGCGTTGGCCGGGCTGAGCCGGCGCAACGACGGGGCCAGCACGCTGCGCTTGAAGCAGTACATCGACGTGTTGACCTCGCGGACCTCGAGCTCCTCGTCGGTGGCGTCGCCGTGCTCGACCACGTGGGCCACCGCGTCGTCGCGGCCCCGCACCACCCGGCCGTAGCCGGTGGGGTCGTCGAGCACCGCGGTCAGCAGGGTGGCGGCGTCGTCCTGGGCCCGGTGGGTGCGCACCAGGGCGGCGAGGGTGCCGGGCCGCAGCAGCGGTGTGTCGCCGGGCAGCACCACCACGTCGCCGTCGTCGCCGTCGTCCTCGTCGGGCAGCCCGGTGAGGGCGACCGACATGGCGTCGCCGGTCCCCCGCTGCTCGGGCTGTTCGACGAACTCGATGGCCAGGCCCGGCGGTGCGTGCTCGATGAGGGTCTTGGTGACCCACTCGGCGCGGTGGCCCACCACGACGACCACGCGGTCGACGGGCAGTTCGGCCAGGGCGTCGAGGACGTGGAGGATCATCGGGCGCCCGCACAGGCGGTGCAGCGGCTTGGGGCGGTCCGAGTGCATCCGCGTGCCGTGGCCCGCGGCCAGCACCACCGCCGACAACGGGCGGCGTGGCGGGTCCGAGCGCGAGCTCCCCACCGAGGCCGACTCCCAGTCGTCGGCGGCGCCCTGGGGGTAGGTGCGGATCACCACCGGCCTCCCTCCGATCCACCGATGGCCACGGCGCTGCCCGACTCGTCACGCGGCATAGAGGTCATGGGCCTATTCTTCCCACGTCGGCCGCTCCGATGCGACACACCGCCGGCCCACCTCCCCCGACCAGGGGATCAACGAACCCCATGCCCGTACTCCCCACAGCCATCGACCCCGGCTCGGACACCTTCCGCGCCAACGAGGCCGCGCTGGTCGAGGGCCTGGAGCTCGTGAACGCCGAGCTGGCCACGGCCCGGGCCGGCGGGGGCGAGCGCTACGTCACCCGCCACCGCGAGCGGGGCAAGCTCACCGCCCGCGAGCGGATCGAGCTGCTGGTCGACCGGGACGCCCCCTTCCTGGAGCTGTGTCCCTTCGCCGCCTGGGGCACCCAGTACACGGTCGGGGCGTCGTCGGTGCTCGGCATCGGCGTGGTGGAGGGCGTCGAGGTGCTCATCAACGCCACCGACCCCACCGTCCGCGGCGGGGCCATGAACCCGTGGTCCTTCCGCAAGGGCGCCCGGGGCGCCGACATCGCCCTCGCCAACCGCCTCCCGACGGTGAGCCTGACCGAGTCCGGCGGGGCCGACCTGCCCGCCCAGGCCGAGCTGTTCATCCCGGGGGGCCGGGCCTTCCGCGACATCACCCGCCACTCCGCCGCCGCCATCCCCACCGTCGCCGTCGTGTTCGGCAACGCCACCGCCGGCGGGGCCTACGTGCCCGGCATGAGCGACTACGTGGTCATGATCGAGCAGCGTTCCAAGGTCTTCCTGGGTGGGCCGCCGCTGGTGAAGATGGCCACGGGCGAGGAGTCCACCGACGAGGAGCTCGGCGGCGCCTCGATGCACGCCCGGGTCTCGGGCCTCGCCGACTACCTGGCGGTCGACGAGGTCGACGCCATCCGGCTGGGCCGCCAGATCGTGCGCCGGCTCCACTGGCGCAAGGAGGGGCCCGGGCCGTCCGGTCCCGCCGACGATCCCGTCCACGATCCCGACGAGCTGCTGGGCATCGCCTCGGCGGACCCCAAGATGCCCTTCGACCCCCGCGAGGTACTGGCCCGCGTGGTCGACGGCTCCCGGTTCGACGAGTTCAAGCCCCTCTACGGCACGAGCCTGGTGACCGGGTGGGCCTCCATCCACGGGTACCCGATCGGCGTGCTGGCCAACCACCGCGGCGTCCTGTTCTCCGAGGAGGCCCACAAGGCCACCCAATTCATCCAGCTGGCCAACCAGATCGACGTGCCCCTCCTCTTCCTCCAGAACACCACGGGGTACATGGTCGGCAAGGAGTACGAACAGGGCGGCATCATCAAGCACGGGGCGATGATGATCAACGCCGTCGCCAACTCGTCGGTCCCCCACCTGACCGTCAACATCGGGGCCTCCTACGGCGCCGGCAACTACGGCATGTGCGGCCGGGCCTACGACCCGCGGTTCCTGTTCGCCTGGCCCAACGCCCGCTCCGCGGTGATGGGCCCCGCCCAGCTGGCCGGCGTCCTGTCGATCGTGGGGCGGCAGTCCGCCGCCTCCAAGGGCGTCCCCTTCGACGAAGAGGCGGACGAGGCGATGCGCGCCCTCGTGGAGGCCCAGATCGAGTCGGAGTCCCTCCCCCTCCACCTGTCGTCGCGCCTGTACGACGACGGCATCATCGACCCCCGTGACACCCGCACGGTGCTCGGCCTCTGCCTGTCGGTCATCGACAACCAGCCGACCACCGGTACCCGCGGCTACGGCGTGTTCCGGATGTGATCGGCCGATGACCCCTCCCCCCGCCCACGCCGGACGCTCCGTCCCGGTCGCCCGACCGGTCACCCGCCTCCTGGTGGCCAACCGCGGCGAGATCGCCCGTCGGATCATGCGGTCCGCACGCGCCATGGGCATCGCCACGGTGGCCGTCCACTCCGACGCCGACGCCGACAGCCCCCACGTCCACGAGGCCGATCTCGCCGTCCGGCTGCCCGGGACCGCACCGGCCGACACCTACCTCCGGCACGACCTGCTGCTCGACGCGGCGCGGCGCACGGGCGCCGACGCCGTCCATCCGGGCTACGGCTTCCTGTCCGAGTCGGGCCCGTTCGCCCGCGCGGTGACCGGTGCCGGCCTGATCTGGGTGGGACCGTCCGCCGACGCCATCGACGTCATGGGCAGCAAGATCGGTTCGAAGGACCTCATGCGGGCGGCCGGGGTGCCGACGCTGCCCAGCATCACCGTCGACGACGACACCCCGCCCGATCCGGACCGGGTCGCCGACCTCGGCTGGCCCCTGCTGGTGAAGGCGTCGGCGGGCGGCGGCGGGCGCGGCATGCGCATCGTCGAGGACCCCGGCGCGCTCGCCGAGGCGCTGGCCGGCGCCCGGCGGGAGGCCCAGTCGGCGTTCGGCGACGGCACCGTCTTCCTCGAGCGCTACGTGACCTCGCCCCGCCACATCGAGGTCCAGGTCCTGGCCGACGCGCACGGCAACACGGTGGCGCTGTTCGAGCGCGAGTGCAGCATCCAGCGCCGGCACCAGAAGATCATCGAGGAGGCGCCGTCACCGGTGGTCGGACCGGACCTGCGGGCCCGTCTGTCGGAGGCGGCCGTGGCCGCCGCCCGGGCCGTGGGCTACGTCAACGCCGGCACCGTCGAGTTCGTCCTCGACACCGGCGGCGCGGAGGGCGCGGGCGACGGCGAGCCCTACTTCCTCGAGATGAACACCCGCCTGCAGGTGGAGCACCCGGTGACCGAGGAGGTGACCGGGCTCGACCTGGTGCGCCTGCAGCTGCTGGTGGCCGGCGGATCGATCCTCCCCGACGAGGTCCACGAGGCGGTCGCCCGGGGCCCGGTCGGGCACGCCGTCGAGGCCCGGCTCTACGCCGAGGACCCGTCGGCGGGCTGGCTCCCCTCCACGGGCGACCTGCACGAGTTCACCGTGCCCGAGGACCGTCCCGGCGTCCGCGTCGACGCCGGCGTGGCGTCCGGCGGCGTGGTCAGCCCCCACTACGACCCGATGCTGGCCAAGGTCATCGTCCACGCCCCGACCCGGGACGAGGCCGTGGCCTCCCTGGCCGCCACGCTGGCCGACGCCCGGATCCACGGCGTCACCACCAACCGGGACCTGCTCGTCCGCACCCTCCGCCACGACGCCTTCGGCCGCGGCGCCACCGACACGGGGTTCCTCGACCGGCACGGCCTCGACGTGCTGGCCGCACCGTTGGCCGACGCCGACGCGGTCGGGCGCCACGCCGCCGCGGCCGCGCTCTGTGCCCAGGCCGCCCGCCGGGCGGGGGCGCCGGTGCTGGCCCCGCTGCCGTCGGGGTGGCGCAACAACACCGTGGACCACCAGACCGCGACCTTCGGCACGGACGACCGCGTGGTCGTGGTCGACTACCGCTTCGGCCGTCGGCACCGCGCGCTGGACGCCCTGGCCGTCGACGGGGTCGACCTCGACGCCGCCGTCCACGACCTCACCCCGGACGGGGTGGCCCTGACCGTCGACGGCGTGACCCGCCGGTACACCGTGCAGCCGGTCGGCCCCGTCGCCTACGTGGACGGACCCGACGGGTCGTCTCGCCTCGTGGCACGCGAGCGCTATCCGGTGGCGGCCGAGCAGGTGGCCGAGGGATCGTCACTGGCGCCCATGCCGGGCAGCGTGGTCCGCGTGGCCGTGGCGGCGGGCGACCGGGTCGAGGCCGGCCAGGTCCTGGTGGTGCTGGAGGCCATGAAGATGGAGCACGCGGTGGCCGCCGGCGGTCCGGGCACGGTGGCCGAGGTGGCGGTCGCCGAGGGCGACCAGGTCGAGACCGGCCGGGTGCTGGTGGTGGTGGAGGCCGACGGCGCCTCCGCCGACGGGGCAGCGGACGGAGATATCTCGACGTGACCGAGCCGCTCCGCATCGCCAACTGCTCCGGCTTCTACGGCGACCGTCTGTCGGCCGCCCGCGAGATGGTCGACGGCGGCCCCATCGACGTGCTGACCGGCGACTGGCTGGCCGAGCTCACCATGCTCATCCTGTGGAAGGGCATGCAGCGCGACGCCTCGCGGGGCTGGGCCCACACCTTCCTCACCCAGATGGAGGAGGTGCTCGGCACCTGCGTCGACCGGGGCATCAAGGTGGTGACGAATGCCGGCGGGCTCAACCCGGCGGGCCTGGCCGACCAGGTCAGCCAGCTGGCCGACCGTCTCGGCCTGTCGGTGGCCGTGGCCCACGTCGAGGGGGACGACCTCCTCCCCCGGCTGGGCGAGCTGCGCGACCAGGGACACCCCCTCACCCATCTCGACACCGGCCAGCTGCTCGAGCAGGCCCGGGGCACGGTGGTGTCGGCCAACGCCTACCTCGGCGCCTGGCCCATCGTCGAGGCCCTCCGATCCGGCGCCGACGTGGTGGTGTGCCCGCGGGTCACCGACGCCTCGCTGGTGGTCGGCCCGGCCGCCTGGCACCACGGGTGGACGGAGACGGACTGGGACGCCCTGGCCGGCGCGGTGGCGGCCGGCCACGTCATCGAGTGCGGCCCGCAGGCGACGGGGGGCAACTACGCCTTCTTCACCGAGGTCCCGGGCCTCGAGCACCCGGGCTTCCCGATCGCCGAGGTCGCCGACGACGGGTCGTCGGTCATCACCAAGCACCCCGGCACCGGTGGCGCGGTGACGGTCGGGACCGTCACCGCCCAGCTGCTCTACGAGATCGCCGGTCACCACTACCCGAACACCGACGTGGTGGCCCGGTTCGACACGGTGCAGGTCGACGAGGTCGGACCCGACCGGGTGCGCCTGTCGGGTACCCGCGGCCTGCCGGCCCCACGGGACGTCAAGGTCTGCTGCAACCTGCTCGGCGGCTGGCGCAACTCGATGACGTTCGTCCTCACCGGTCTCGACATCGAGGCCAAGGCCGACCTGACGGTGCGGTCGCTGGCGGACGCCCTCGGCGGGACCGGGCAGTTCACCGAGTTCGACGCCCGGCTCATCCGCTCCGACAAGCCCGACGCGCCGACCAACGTCGAGGCCACGGCCCAGCTGCGGGTGACGGTCAAGGACGAGGACGCCGACCGGGTGGGACGGCGGTTCTCCGGGGCCGCCACCGAGCTGGCCCTGGCCGGCTACCCCGGTCTGCACCTGACGGCCCCACCCGGTGCGGGCACCGCCTACGGCGTCTACTGGCCCGCCCTGGTCCCCGCCGACCTCGTCGTGCCGGCCGTCGTGCGACCCGACGGGAGCCGCGTCGAGGTCCCCCACCACGACCACCGGGCGCCGCACGGACCCGCCGTGGTCGAGGCCGCCGACGCGTCGCTGGCGCCCGGGGTGCCGGTCGCCCCGGACACCGCGGCACCGGCACCGGCACGCCCCCCGGCACCCGACGGGTCGGCGACGACGGGCGCGACGGTGAAGGTGCCGCTCGGCACCATCATCGGGGCCCGGTCGGGCGACAAGGGTGGCAACGCCAACGTCGGGCTGTGGGCCCGGTCGGACGAGGCCTGGACGTGGCTCGACGCCGAGCTGACCCTGGAGCGGTTCCGGGACCTGTTGCCCGAGGCCGACGCCCTGGAGGTCCGACGCCACGCCTTCCCCAACCTGCGCGCCCTCAACTTCATCGTCGTGGGCCTCCTGGGTGAGGGGGTCGCCTCCTCCACCCGCCCCGATCCCCAGGCCAAGGGCCTGGGCGAGTACCTGCGCAGCCGGGTGGTCGACGTGCCGGTCCACCTGGTGCCCCACGCGTCCTAATCTGGGCGCCGGGTGGTCCGACCACCCGCCGGACCCGATCAGGAGGCAGTCATGGACTTCACCCAATCCGACGAGCTCACCATGCTCCGCGAAGCCGTCTCCTCGATCGCGTCGAAGTTCGGCCACGGGTACTACGTCGAGAAGGCCCACGCCGACGAGCGCACCGACGAGCTGTGGAACGCCGTGGCCGAGCAGGGCTTCCTGGGCGTCAACGTGCCCGAGGAGTACGGCGGCGGCGGTGGTGGCATCACCGAGCTGGCCGCCGTCGCCGAGGAGCTGGCGGCCCAGGGCTGCCCGCTGCTGGTCATCGTGGTGTCGCCCGCCATCTGCGCCACCATCATCGCCAAGTTCGGCACCGAGGCCCAGAAGCAGCGGTGGCTGCCGCGCTTCGCCACCGGCGAGCTCAAGATGGCCTTCGCCATCACCGAGCCCGACGCCGGATCGAACTCCCACAACCTCGGCCTGACCGCCACCAAGGACGGCGACGTCTACCGCCTGAACGGGCAGAAGTACTACATCTCCGGCGTCGACGAGTGCGAGGCGATCCTCGTCGTCACCAAGTCGGGCGTGGACCCCGACACCGGACGCGGGCGGCTGTCGCTGTTCGTGGTGGACACCGACACCCCCGGCCTCGACAAGCAGGTCCTGCCCGTCGAGATCACCGCACCGGAGAAGCAGTTCACCCTGTTCTTCGACAACGTCCAGGTCGACGCCGACCGGCTCATCGGCGAGGAGGGCGAGGGTCTGCGCCAGGTCTTCTACGGGCTCAACCCCGAGCGCATCCTGTCCGCCGCCACCGCCAACGGCATCGGCCGCTACGCGCTCGACAAGGCCGCCGAGTACGCCACGAGCCGCGAGGTGTGGGGCACGCCGATCGCGCGCCACCAGGGCATCGCCCACCCGTTGGCCAAGTGCAAGGTCGAGGTGGAGCTGGCCCGGGTGATGACCGACAAGGCCGCGTGGTACTGCGACAACGACGGCGACTCGCCCCTGGCCGGCGAGACGGCCAACATGGCGAAGTACGCGGCCGCCGAGGCGACGCTCGCCGCACTCGACCAGTCGATCCAGACCCACGGTGGCAACGGCATGTCGACCGAGTACGGCATCGCCGACCTCTGGGGCATGGCGCGACTGATGCGGATCGCGCCGGTCAGCCGCGAGATGATCCTCAACTACGTGGCCCAGCACTCGCTCGGTCTGCCCCGCTCCTACTGAGCGATACCTCCTGAGCGACCGGCGCGGGTGCGCCGGTCGACCGCGCCGCACGCGCTGACCGCGCAGGACCGCCGCAGGCGTGGCGACCGGTCGACCACCCGCGGCCGGCAACCCTCGACCACCACTTGAGCCTTTGCCGTCGCGCCCGCTGACGGGCGGCGACGCTCCCGCCGGCCCAGGCAACCGACCCGCCGCGGCGGCGCCGACACGCGTCGCGCGCGCCTCTCGTGACATCGCCCCGGCACCCGCTCCGGGCCCGCGTCGCGGATTGCAACGAACCTGCAACCGACCCGCACCGGTGCACCCCGGGTTGATGCATCCCTCAAGTCCAGGTGGTGCCCGGACGATAGGTGCGTAGGTGGAATTACGCCTAGGACCGGGGATTTCCCGCATTTACTCTGCCGAAAGAGCACCATGCACCGAACGACAG
>Ga0182016_10005143_pt1 | contig 14187 bp, 11 predicted proteins | sample 712S2MmetaG_FD_120491 | JGI IMG/M metagenome (GOLD analysis project Ga0182016, IMG submission 120491) | Permafrost microbial communities from Stordalen Mire, Sweden - 712S2M metaG | ecosystem: Environmental > Terrestrial > Soil > Wetlands > Permafrost | place: Sweden: Stordalen | collected...
GTTGTCTCACCCGTTCTACGATTCGCCCACGTCACCCACTCCAGTCCCTTATCGCCCTCTAAGCCCACGATCTCTGACCCCGTGTAAAGCGTGATGTGAGACGAGCTCTCGATCCGCGATATCAAATACTGCGACATGGTCGTTGCCAGTGACTTACCGCGGACGATGTAGTGCACATGCTTTGCGATCCCTGAAAGAAACACCGCTGCCTGCCCTGCGGAGTTTCCCCCTCCCACTACAATCACTTCGTTGTCGCGGCACAGCACGCCTTCCATCGAAGTCGCAGCATAATAGATTCCGCGATTCTCGTACTCCGTGTAGTTATCAACCGACAGCTTCCGGTATTGCGCGCCAGACGCTACTACGACAGCGCGAGCGCAAACGGGAATCCCACCCGCCAGCGTCAGCTTGTGAATTCCGGCGACCTGCTCCGCCGTTACCACCTGTCGTGAAATTGCAAACTGCACACCGAACTTCAAAGCCTGCAGTTGCGCGCGGCTCGCCAACCTTTGCCCAGAAATGCCCGTCGGAAATCCGAGGTAGTTCTCAATCTTCGAGCTTGTTCCGGCTTGCCCGCCAGGCGCGGTTCCTTCGATCACAATGGTGCATAGCCCTTCAGAAGCCGCATACACTGCCGCGGCAAGTCCCGAAGGCCCGGCACCCACCACGGCCACGTCGTATATCCTCTCAGGATCGGGTAGTTCCGTAATGCCAAGTTCATCCGCGAGCTCCGCAATCGTGGGCTGGTATAACGTGCGTCCATGGCAGACAGTTACCGCTGGAAGTCGTTCATTCGGAATCTGCGCCGAGGCGTCGAACGAAACATCCGTAGCCGATACCTCCGATCCTGGCGCCTCCACAATCCGGTGTGGATAGCTGTTGCGGATGAGGAATCGCTGCAACTCCGCCGTCTTCGCATCGCCGCCACGGCCAAGTAGCGTCACGCCACCAGTCTCTTCGCCGATGATCCCTATCCTTCGCCACACCGCCGCAGACGCCACAAGGTTCGCGATATCGCCTTCGGACCGCATCATGTGCTGCAGTTCATCCCGCGAAATCCTCAAAAGTCGACTTTCCGTCGCAGTACGCGCTTCTAACAGTGAGCCCTGTGAGGTCAGCAGATTCATCTCACCCAGGAAGCCGAACCTCTGCTGGCGGGCGAACACTTTTGCCTGGCCATTCCCAGCGGGCAGTGAAGCATGCACCTCGCCTTCCAGCACCACGAACATGTCGATCTTCCGTTGGCCATGCGTAATGAGCACCGCGTTCGCTGGAAAGCTCTCTTCGCGTCCGTAGGCACGCATGCGTTCCACCATATCTTCCGTCAGCTTCTGGAATGCCAGGTCTGCACGGAACTCTGGTGTATTCCACGCGCTGCTCTCGCTTGTTGCTCGGTCGTCCATGCTGTCACCTTAACGTATCCACGCAGACGCTCCAAGAGCGCTTGCGGCTGAATCGTTTACTTCGAATGAAGGCCATCTGCCGTTGGGTTTTCGGTGCGAGAACGACATAACACTTTCTTGAGTGGACAGGTCTCGTAGACGACGGACTGCTCGGGATTCAGACGGTGAATTCAAGTTGGCCAGTTGGCCTCTCACGGCTCATCTGTGCGTCGAGGGAAAGGACTTTGCCCGAGCGGCCTCGCGAAATAATGCTTATTGCGGTTATGACGATGGCAAGTGCTAACCCAGCGCCAAATTCTGTGGTGATGTACTTGGCCCAACCAACAGGAACTGTCAACGGGTCAAATACTCCCTGAACAAAAGTGTTGTGGGTAGAGTGGAGTAGAACACAAGGCCATATGCTGCCCGAGCTCGTTCTGAGGTAGCCCATGATACAGGCCATCGCGACCACGGCTACTGTGAAGCATGCTAGGGCAAAGACGGCGTTTGTGCCTGCGTTATAGTCGGCCCAGAGCAGCTCTGGAAAGTGCCAGACTGCCCAGATCGCTCCAGAGATCAGACAGGCGCCGTGGAAGCCGAACCTTTGCTGAAGTCTGGGGAACAGGAACCCGCGCCAGCCCAGTTCCTCGCCGAGCGCCCACACGGCCGTTCCGATCACAGTGATGGTAAACAACAGCGGCATAGCCACGCCAAACGTCCCCAGAGCAGGCCAGCGCCCCAATCCATAGATGCCTGACATGGTTGCCTCGTAGGTTTTGAGGGAGAACGAACCACGGATAATCAGCCAGGTGAAGAGGTAAACGGGCGCGGCATAGATCAGCGGTAGACAATACGCGATCCTAAGAAAACGGCGCGCCGGCCAATCCCAGCCCAATGTTCCCAAGGGGATGCGGAGGAGCAGACAGGTGCATAACGCAGCGAACCCGGGACACCACATCGTAAACCGGCTAAGTGCTGCGCCCTCGTGATGGCTGTGAATGATAAGGGCATAGGCGGCCCCGCTAAAGGCGCAAAGAAAAATTAGGAAGAGTGGGAGGGGTCTTTTCAGAATGTTCACATTTCACCTCAGGTTATGGGTCATCTATCGAAAGGGCATACACCCCTCGAACGGGCGCTGGGGTGGGGTGGGGTGGGGTTTGGGTGCGCTAGCGTGAGCCGAGCAAGCATCGGTGAATTCGAGTACCAAGAGGACGGACGCTTTCTCAAGAACGATTGTGGGGCACTGAAGCAAACGATCAAAAACGTACGCTGATGGGAAGTTCTACTTCGCTTCCTTAGAGCACCCCACATGGAAATAAGTTACGCGGATTTCGACTGGCCCTTTGGGGCCCACGGGTTGAAGTGACATGGGTTAATACCCGGGTTTAGACCGATCTACTCAAAGGCGCCTCTCCGCCTCAGTGATTGCGAGGTCGTTGATGCTTGCCTCCCGCCGTCGCATGAGTCCGGATGGAGCAAACTCCCAGAGTTCGTTCCCGTAGGAGCGATACCACTGGCCTTCCGTGTCGTGCCACTCATACTGAAACTTCACCGCCATCCGGTTTTCTCTGAAGCCCCACAGTTCCTTCTTCAGCTTGTAGTCCAACTCGCGTTCCCATTTCCGCGTCAGAAACTCCACCACTGCCGTTCGGCCGGAGAGAAAGTCGATGCGGTTTCGCCATTGGGTGTCCTCAGTGTAAGCGGCTGCGACGCGCTCGGGGTCGCGCGTATTCCAGAGATCCTCTGCGATTTGTACTTTCTGGATTGCAAGTTCAGGGTCGGTGAATGGCGGGACGATCAGGGTACTCATGGCATTTCCTCTCTGCTGTTAAATGGCGCTTCATGAACTCTTGTTGACATGCTGAAGCTCAGCCCGTTTGGCACGCAAGAGTGTTAGAAAGGTATCCGTGACACTGCTGCTCTCGTTCCGACGCCATGCGAATATCGCGTCCACCTTACAACGCCTGTCCGCCAGGGGCCGAAAGACAACATCGTTGGCGCGCAGATGCTGCACGCATGACGGAACCAGCGCCACGCCCTCATCGGCTTCCACCATAGTGAGAATCGACTGCCAAGAACGAGGTGTATCTCCGATCTTGGGCGAAAACTTTGCTTTTTTGCACACCGCCACGATTGCGTCGAATACCTCCGGGGCGCCCTCGCGGCAATAGAGAATCAGGCGTTCTTCAGAAAGACGATTCAACGCAATCGCTTCCTCGCTGGCGAGCGGGTGGCCCTTTGGTAGCGCTACGACTAACGGCTCTGTGAGAAAAAGCTCGTGACAGACAGATGGTTTGAATTCCGCGGATATTCCGCGCGTAAACGCAATATCTATTTGGCCGTTGAGGAGTGCTTCAATCTGAGCAGATGGAGCCAGCTCTCGCAGCGCAAGCGTGACGCCAGGAAACTGTTTGCGAAAGTTGCGGATTAGCTTTGGAAGAAACGCGGCTGTAACAGGCCCGCAGAGCCCTACCGTTAGCGTCCCGGAGACGCCCTGAGATGATCTGACGGCCACTCCAACCGCCCGGTCAGCTCGAATCAGAATCTCTCGCGCCTCGCGAAAAAAGACAGATCCTTCAGGGGTAAGTGTCACTTCGCGTTGCTTTCGCCGAAACAGATTCACGCCGATCTCTTTTTCAAGATCGCGCACCTGCCCGCTGACCCCGGATTGGGAAACATTGAGCTGTCTGGCGGCGTTCGTAAAACTTCCGTGCTCAGCAACAGCGCAAAAGTACCTGAGATGACGCAACTCCATAATAAAGAAGCGTACCACTGATCTGTGGTATCAGAATTGCTGATAACCGCCATCAAAATAAACGGTGTAACTTCTGGCAGCAAGAGTGCTCAAATAAAGCGTATCGACTGCCGACATTCGGGACGGACATGTCCGTCGGGGACTTTACGCAGATCGCTGACCGCGCGAAACCAGCTTGTTGAATTGGCTTCCGCATGGTTGGAGCAACCGCAATTGAGCATTTCACCGCCATGGAGAGAGCAGACATGTCATCTACGTATTCCCCAACCATCACGCCACAGACGGTCACGTATAAAACACTTGAAGTGGATGGACTCAACATCGCCTACCGTGAAGCTGGCGACCCTTCCAGTCCAAAGCTTGTTCTTCTACACGGTTGGCCTTCCTCATCGCACCAATACCGTAACCTTATTCTGGAGCTCGCTGGCCGTTTTCACGTCATCTCGCCCGATTACCCTGGCTTCGGCAACAGCGATACGCCTGACCCGGCCAAGTTTTCGTACACGTTTGACAAGCTGGCCGAAATCGTCGAGCACTTCCTGGATGCCAAGGGCTTTGACAAGTTTGGGCTGTACGTCCAGGACTACGGCGGTCCTGTCGGCTTCCGCATCGTCGGCAAAAGGCCGGAGCTTCTCGAATGGCTTATCGTGCAGAACACGAATGCTTACGAGATCGGCTTCACCGATGCGTGGGGCGGGCTTCGCCACGCGCTCTGGCTGGATCGTAGCGCAGAAAATGAGGCGGCCGTCGCCGGCCTTCTCGAATTGGAGACAGTCAAAGCGGTATACCTCACAGGCTCACCAGTCCCGGAGCTCATTAGCCCAGACAATTGGAACTCGGATTACCTGCTCACACTTCAACGCCCTCATGGTAAGAAGATTCAGCTCGATCTCTTCTATGACTACCGTACGAACGTGGAGCACTACGCGGAGTGGCAGGCCTTCCTCAAACAACATCAGCCGAAGACGATCATCTTCTGGGGCCAGGGCGATATCTTCTTCACGCCTGCAGGAGGAGAAGCTTATCTGGAAGTCCTCCCGAACGCCGAGATCCATCGGTTGAACGCGGGCCACTTCGCGGTGGAGGACTGCCTCGACTACATCTCCAGCCATATACACAAGTTTTATGACACGAGTGTAGGACCGAAGGCCTAGATCCGTGCGGTTCGGTACCACTAAAGGGAGCTCGCTTAACGCGATTCCAACCCGACTGCGCGGACAACCTGGCTGTGCGTGCAGTTGGTTCGTGGAGACAATACATGGGGCGTCAATTTGCAAAGATCGCGTTTACACCTCTCGTCAAGCAGCAGCAAGAACTCCACGGCAGTCGTCGGCAATACCAGAGGATAGAAGAAGCCGGCGAACCGGGTAGTCGGCTCGGTGAGTACGAGCGGGCGTTCATTCAAGCCCGCGACGGATTCTACATGGCTTCCGTGAGCGAAACAGGATGGCCGTATATCCAGTTTCGCGGTGGTCCTAAGGGCTTTCTTCACGTCTTGGATGACCAGACGCTCGGCTTTGCAGATCTGCGAGGCAACAAGCAGTACATCAGTGTCGGCAACTTAAAGCACGATGACCGAGTGGCTTTGTTCCTGATGGATTACGTGGGGCAACAGCGGCTCAAAATTCTAGGGCGAACGAAGATCTTGGAAGGAAACCAAGAGGCCCAGAAGTTGATTGCAAAACTCAGGACCCTCGAACGCAATGCCTTACCTGAACGAGCATTCATGATTTGTGTCGAGGCCTTCGACTGGAATTGTCCCCAACACATTACGCCACGCTTTACCGAGGAAGAGGTCAGAGACTTACTGGCTGCGAGGAACACATGAGCACTCAGAAACCGGGCAAATCGACGACCGTCCCGCCACCGTCGCGTATTCGTCTCGACCGTAAACACCCTCTCGCAATTCGTTGGATGCACTGGGTCAATTTCCCGGTGCTATTCACCATGATCTGGAGCGGCATCCTCATTTATTGGAATGACTCAGACAACGCTTATCAGCACCCGCATGCGATTTACCGCATTGGGATTGGCAAGCTTACTCTCCCTGCATACTTTGACTGACCAACCAGTTTACCAAATGAGGATCCATGAGCCACATAACTATCTACCACATAGCAACTTGGATGAGCGCACTCATCGCATTCGTAACCGCCATTGCTTACTTTGCAAGACCGAGCGTGATCATAAAGAACTTCTCGACTCTCGGTTATCCCACCTATCTTCCTATTCTCCTCGGTGTGTGGAAAGCTCTTGGCACCATTGCGTTGATAGCACCTGTCTCTCCTCTTCTTCGTGAATGGGCCTACGCGGGTTTTACCTTCAACTACACAGGGGCTATGCTTTCGCACATTGCGTGCAAAGAGTACACCAAGGTGTTGCCGCCGTTGATTGTGTTCGGCATCCTCGCGATTTCTTACTTCCTTAATCCGAATCAACTTCATTTTTGAAGTTTGAGTGCACTGGAACAGGGGTGTAGGCTGACCCGCGTTACTTCCCAAGTGCGAGTGGCACGTACCTCAGGGCATCTCGCAATGGTTCATCGCGGGAACCGCCCGCTTTGGCGCGAAGCAGCAAAGCCTGATTAGACCACGTCGTGTTCGTTTACGCGTGACCCTTCTTGGGCTTTCACTCACCCAGGATGCGCGCGTCACGCGTCCGCCGTTAGGGCACGTCGTTGGTTCGTCGCGTCCGATCCCCCAATGGCATCACGTTTGCTTTGTCCGGATACTAGGTCTCTGACCGTGTGATTTTGTTTCTGTCGTATCCGAACTTCTGACGTGCCTTCTTGCGTGTGAACTGCCAGTTGATGGTGACTTGATTGCGATTCATCTTTCGGTTCCATGCTTTGGCTTCCCGTCGTAGATGGCTCAGTGAAGGAATGCGGCGTTGGCCGAGGCACTGGCGGCTGAACAGGCTGATCTCGATCTCCGCCTAGTTGAGCCAACTGCCGTGCTTCGGGGTGTAATGGACCGTGAAACGCTCCCACAACAGGCCGCCGATCTTTTCACCAAACCGATCCGCCAGCGCCTTGCGGTTATGTGAACTCAGATTATCCATCACCAGATGGGTGGTGTCGGCTTGCGGATAGCTGGCTACGATCTCCACCAAGTAATCGGCGAACTCCGGCGAGGAGCGGTTCGCGGTTGGTTTGGTAAAGTGCCGGCCAGCCTTTGGCTGGACACCGCAGAATACGTTGGCCGTGCCGCACCGATCGTACTCGCAATCACGCCGAGCAATATGTCCCGGCCGCATCGGCCGTGGCGGGCGGACATCGGCGTGCAGCACCATAGGCTTTTCATCCACACAGACCACAGGCTCCTTTTCTGATAACGGCTTTTCGTAAATCTGGAGTACGTCCTCCATGCGGGCGATGTACTCTTCATTCAGTTCCGCCACGGTCGCGGTAGGGACAGCCATTACTGGCCGCCCCCCGCACAGATCCCCACAAGCGGCATTCCCGCATGGGGCTCCTATCTCGGATGAATGGCGTCAAAACGAACTCTGGGGTACGGGTGGAGTACACGCGGTTGCGGAAGCCACCGATCTGCCAGACGCTTCATCCTTGCCCAATTCAAATGATGCCTCTGACTACGATTAAGCAATACCGTTCGCCAGAGTCGCACCAACCGATTGCGAAAGATATGCAGGCTGTCTGTGTTTCCAGGTACCGCATGATAGTTGAAGTAACCTTGCACGATTGATTTAAGCCATTTGCCGCTGAGCGCAATAGGATCGTGTAAACGGTTGCCTAGCTGCTGTTTAAGTTCCAGCAGTTTGGCTCGCATCCGCTTCCCGATGGTCTTACGCTTTACCGCAAAGTCTCCGTTCCTGTCCTTCCCGCTGATGTGCGTGAAACCCAGGAAATCAAACGTTTCCGGTTTGCCTTCTCCTCTTCGGCTCCGACCTTGTTCGGCAAATCGCCCGAACTCGATTAGGCGCGTCTTGTCTGGGTGAAGTTCCAACCCGAACTTCTGCAGCCGCTCCCGGAATGCTTCCAAGAAACGATCCGCATCGGCACGATGCTGAAACCCTCCTGCTGCGACGATGTTTAACATCTCTTCGGGTTTGCGAGACAAATCAATGTGTGTGTGAACGGTCAAAACCGGCGTTGCTCAAGTCTGTCTGGAAATGCGAACTTCTTGAGTTCGACTGTCTTTGTAGACTAGCGATGCGCGGACTCCATTATGGCCAGGAGCTTGTCTCCACAAACAGGCCGTATACATTTGCGCCAACCAAACCACCCACGACAACGATTCTGCTTGCAATCTCGCGGCGGACCATACATTTCCATGGCCTGCCTTTCGCCCGGGCGACGCTGGGTTTACAGCTACATCGACCAGCGCAATGGGCCGGACTAGCAAGGAAATATTCGTCGTGATTGTTGTCGACGAGTGCTCTTGCGATTTCGCATTACACCGGCCTCGGTCTTTGGAAGAGGACTTCCTGCCCGAAGAACCATGGGTGACTGCAGCAGGCCGCTATGCGCTATCTGTATAGGGCACCCGGTGTTTTAAAATGAGGATATGCTGGCAATAGTGCGTGCGACGGACGCTGCGCAAGCCTTGACCGCAACATTTGATTAAGAAAAGCCACCGCCTCAAGAAGAGCACGATCGCGATGGAGAGAGTCATCCTCAGGCGTCTCCAAGACACTTCGATCGGGGGAAACACCTTGGTTTTCGATGATCCAATCTCCCTTTGCATCGAAGAGAACGTCGTGCGGAACGGTGAGGGAGCCGCCGTCAAGGAGACGAAATCCACCCCCTACTCCGCGAACGCCGCCCCATGTTCGTTCTCCTACGACTGGCCCGAGCTTGTTCTGCTTGAAATAAAAAGCAAATTGATCGCCGTCAGAAGCCGTAGTTGCATTGGTGATGCAGACTTTCGGCCCGGAGAGAAGACCATCTGGCAAAGTCTCCACCCCTCCGTTGCGGTTGAGGAAGCCTCCCTGCGTGGTCCGACGTAGGCGCTCCAGAACCCACTGGCTCGTATCGCCTCCACCGTTCCAGCGGACATCCACAACCAGGGCCTGTCTGTCCGTTTGCGAATAGAACTGGCGCAGGAACTCTTCTGTCCCATCATTGCTGAAGTCAGAGAGGTAAACGTACCCGACTTTTCCGTTCGAAAGGTTTGACGCAAGGGTACGACGATCTTGAACCCATGCCGCCTTTCGCACGGCGAACTCGCTTCTGAGTGGTGTGACGGTTATATCTCTACGCTTTGCTGTGGGGGATGATGCGATGGATAACGACGTGGCACCGGTTATCCCGGCAAGAAGTTCATCTGGTGTCTCGGGGGCAATCAATTCTTTGCCGTTGATGGCGAGGATAAACTCGCCTGCCCCTACACTCTGCCCGGGCTGCGTGAGCGGCGACCGATACTGCGGCCGGGAATTGTCGCCGGAATAGATCTTGGAGATGCGGTATCTTCCGGAAGCAGAATCTACTTCATAGTCCGCTCCCAGCAGCGCCGCCTTTGGCACGGAAGGCGAGAGGTCTTCAGCACCGTAGATAAAGATGTGGGAACTTGCCAGCTCGCCTAGCATCTCCGTGAGGAGATACGTAAGGTCATCGCGCGAGCCAACGAGCGGGAGCAGCTCACTGTAGTGATGGGTGGCGCGCTCCCAGGCGACCCCATCCATTCCAGGATCGAAAAAGAGATCCTTCTCGTATCGCGCTGCTTGGCGGAAGATCTCGTCCCACTCTTCTTTTGGATCAATCGTAGCTTCCATGCTGTCGATCGAAAGAGCTTCTGGTTTTGCGGCAGCGTTCCGCGCGACCTGCCACTGACCCTGCTGCTCATAAAGCAAGGGGCCGTTCCCTGAGTTGTTCGTTGCTCCTAAGGTCGCGGCATCGACATTCTCCTCCACGACCTCATCCTTTCTCGACGCGAACGAATAACGATGCAGCGCGTTTACGTCTCCCGGTAGGCTCTCCCCGGTTGTGGTGGCAGATGTCGTGAGGTAGTACAGGGTGTCATGAGCCACTGCCAACCAACTCACATCCGCAGGGTTGGTCCCCAAGGGCGTGACGCGGCTCATAATGTGTTCAATTTCATACGTCTGCCCAGCAACCGGCAAGTTGGTACCTGAAAAAGTCTCATCCGGATAAAGGGGAGCTACAAAAAGGCTGGACGTTTTGAGGGTCGCGAAGTTCGTCTCTGCACTTGACCTAACAACCAACGGATTGCGATCTGACAGGAAGATGAGACCGCGTCCGTCAGCGGAAAAGACTGGATGGTGATCGCTACTCTGGGACGCGGAAAGAGCATGGTCCTTGCCCGCAGCGAGATCGTAAAGATGGAGAGAATGCTGCTCCGTTGCACCGATCATGCTGTAAACAATCCACCGCGAATCGGGCGAGAAGGTGGCATCGAGGATTGGGCTTTTGGGATCTTGCGCGATGAGATGCGGCGTCGTTCCATCCGCGGGCAGCCACCATAGCTGATTGGACGAGTTGGCGACCAGGAGTGCTTTGCCGTCAGGCGCCCATGTCGGAGTGTGAAGGAACCCCCCGTGAAAGTGCAGCAGATGTTCCTGTCCACCGCCAACAGGAAGCAGAGCCACCTGCTGTTCACCTGTGTGGTCTGTGAGATAGGCGACGAGCGATCCATCGGGTGAGATCGCCGGGTGAGACTCATCCGCGTCGCTGGTGTGGGTGAGGTTGACAGAAGTTGAGCCACCGGGGAAGAGGCGATACAGATCTCCTCGGGAGGACATGATGGCAAAATCACCGTTGGGCGAGAGGCTGTAGTTTGTCCCACCATGATCGGCATCGCTGAACATGGATCCGGTCTTCACAACCCTGTTCACGGTCTGCGCGCCATCGTCCGGGACGGATACCTGTAGCTTGCGGAGGTTTTCATCCGCCAGTGAAAGCGTATAAAGCGAACCTCCCTGCTGGAAGCTGATGGAGCCCTTTCCGAGCGAGGGCATGTCCACGTCATAGTCCTTAAAATGCGTTACCTGCCGCGTGCTCTTCGTTTGAAGATCGTAGACCCAGAGGTTGGCACGGCCTCCCGTTCCCCGATCCGAAGTGAAGTAGATCTTTTGACCCGCCCACATGGGAAGATCGTCAGTGCCTTTCCAGTCTGTGATTTGTACGAGACGCTTCGACACAAAGTCGTAGGTAAAGACGTCAGGGGCAAGGCCGCCTTCATAGTGCTTGCGGCTCTGGAACGATGTAAAGCTTCGCGTGAAGGCGACTGTGTGCCGATCAGGACCGTAGCTCATCCATCCAGAAGGGTGGAGTGGCAGGAGAGTTGGCAGGCCGCCCGCGACGGGGACCGAATAGAGGCTAAGGTCGGACCAGTTGAATGCTTGCCGGCGAGCGAGAAAGATGATCGAAGACGAGTCGGGGGACCAGGTCACAACGAGATTGTCATCCGCTGAAAACGTTGGCCCCGGTCCTCCAGCGCGACTGGATCGGAACGTCAGACGACGAGGGGTTCCTCCGTCCGAGGGAAGAACATATACGTCCTCCGATCTTTGGTTGATTCGTGTGAAGGCGATCCACTTACCGTCCGGGGAGAATCGCGGCAACAGGTCATGCGACAGTCCCTGTGTCAGTTGGGTCGCGGTGCCTCCGTGCAGACTCGCGAGCCAAAGATTGTCATGCGCTTCAAAGACAATCTTGTCGCCGAAGGTGTTTGGATACCGCATGAAAGTGGAGGCCTGCGCAGCCGCCAGGGAGCCTCGACTAAGCGCAGCGACGACCACGAAGACAACTGCGATCTTCCGGAAAGGACAGGAAGCCCTAGTCCCATTCGCTCTGCGTCTTATCTCTTCCATAGCGAAAGACCGCAGGCTGAGCGCAAATTTCGATCGACTGGATTCATGGGAACTGGACATACGTATACCCTTTTCCGACCGACGCAGCAGGAAGAGTGACAGGGCACCGATTGCGGCAAGCGTTTGAAGCAGAGCGAGAATCATCGTACTTGAAAGGTCCCAATGATGAGCACGGCTAGAAACTGAATCCCGGCTCTGGATCTTATCTTGGTCGCCAATCAGCGCGCCCCCCTCGCTCGGGCCGCCTCCAAAGTCATCCGACCAACCCGGCCAGTGCCAGACGCGAATGGCAATTTCGACGTGCTGTTGGTTTTCCACTGCAGATGGTAATTGGTAGGGATGAAACCATCCTCCACCCCAATAAGGAACTGCACGAGGAGGCATGGTTCCGTAACTGCCGATGAGGTACCCATTCGCATAGACCTGATAGCTTGTAAGAATGTATGGCAAAGAAAGGGATACTCTGTTCATTCCAGCGGGAAGATCCACCTTGAACCGGTACCAGGCGATGCCGCTATAGCCCGCATGGCCCTGTTCCGCCCAGTTTTCATCGGAACGAAGGAGTTCCCATGTGGAGTCATCGAATTTCGTGCTGGACCAGGCTGGGTCATCCCCTGTGTGGAAGCGCCACAGGCCGTCAAGCGACAACACTGGACTATGGGTGTTGGCGAGATCGAATTCCTGAGCATGTAGCAAAGCCCCGGTGAACAGCACGAAGAACAGCAGTCCCAAAGGCCTCAGGTTCATCAGTTTGCCGGATCCTTTCCTGGATCAATGCGCGCGACCCAATGTCCCGGGTCTTCATGTTTGAATGCCGTCCGCTGATTCCATCAGCACTGACATAAGAAGCGGAGTTTTTGTTCGCTGAATATTGCATGGGCATCTTGGGCCCTCTCTTCTCCAGTGTCCAATCAGTGATCGCCGAGGGCGAAGTCAACTAATCATGGATAGAAGGGTCGGACATTGAGCCAGCCGTTACGATTTTCGACACTGACTCCCATTTAGAGGTGGACGGCCAGGAAAAGTTACGTAAATCGACGCATACAAATGTGGACACTTCGGCATGTCAGAGGAGTTGTTTATTCCTCGCTGGAATTCCTCGAGCAACAACGGATGCTTCCACAATCGCACCAGTATTCTCTCGTTAGTGACCCACCGTGAAGAATATCTACCAAGAAAGGTCTGCCGTGCAACTCTGGCTTGAACCTCGCTATAGGATGCCCTTCATCCCGTCTTCATTGCCCCTCAAATATCTCATGTTCCTTACTCTGCATTTTCCGGACAGCTCGTCGTTGAGAGAGTATTCGACCAGGCTTAAGGCCTGTGCCCTCCATGGCTCCAGTTGCGCGAATTCACTGTAACCTTTACCGGAGAAGCGAGATCAGATGGGGAGATTCGATGAGCTGACTCGCGACCAATCTGCAAATCGATGAGCTGAGACGCGGACGAAACACTCCGCAGCATTTCCACTCCACCATAGTAGCCGACTCCAGCACACTCAAATGGCCGACAGTCGGAAATACGCAATCGATTCTTTTAAATTGCAGAGGACAATGCGCGTATGACTGTCTGCGCTCCACAGGGCCGAGCCAATGGGCGATTCATGTTCCCCTCGGCAAACTCAAGACCGAGCGCATGGTCCCCATCGATGCCTTCGGGCGTGACCTCGTTCACCGGTTGCGCTTCTTCCGTTCTCTCGACCCGCTGCCTCCCGATGGGCGGCTCCTGGCACGGCCCGGAAGCAAAATAGCCATCCTGGTGCAGCTCCGCGATTACCTGCATCAGGTCTGCCACTCGCTCGGACTTCCCACAGCTATCGTCCCGCATCAGTTCAGGCATACCTACGCCACGGAGATGCTTCGCTCCGGGATCAGCTTCCCCGTCCTGATGAAATTACTCGGCCACGTCGATCCGGGTATGACCATGCGCTACGTCGATGTCGCCCTCACTGATCTCGAGCGCGAGTTCCAGCTGGCTCGCTCCAAACCCAGGCATTTGGCTCCACAGCCAAAATATCCGCCGCACCCGCACATACAGGCCTCGACGGCGTCATCGACGCCTTAATCGCCGCTCAACATGTCATGGAGATGTTCCGTCGCTCGCTCACAAACGGCAGCGCCCGCAATCGGCTCCTCAGACCATCCAAACGCCTCATAAAGATCCTCGCCGAGATAAGGAAACTTCGCACCACCTGAATGAAAATGGGCACCGATTGGCCGGTTATGGCGTGTTCTCACGAGTTGACATCGGCGTTGGTAA
>Ga0182016_10005144_pt1 | contig 14183 bp, 7 predicted proteins | sample 712S2MmetaG_FD_120491 | JGI IMG/M metagenome (GOLD analysis project Ga0182016, IMG submission 120491) | Permafrost microbial communities from Stordalen Mire, Sweden - 712S2M metaG | ecosystem: Environmental > Terrestrial > Soil > Wetlands > Permafrost | place: Sweden: Stordalen | collected...
TGCGCCCAGCCGAGGTTGACGGCCGACTGCTCCGTCTCGCCGGCCAGCAGACCGTAGAACAGCCCGGCAGCAAACCCGTCGCCGCCGCCGACGCGATCCAGGACATCCAGCTCGCAGGTCGGGGCCATCACGGTCCGGCCGTCGATCCATGCAACGGCCCCCCAACTGTGCCGGTTGGTGGAGTGAACCTCGCGCAGCGTAGTCGCCACAACCTTCACATGCTTGTGCTTCTTTACCACGTTGCCGATCATGGCGAAGAAGACGCTGGGATCGAGCTTCGACTTCGCCGCAACTTCCGGCCCCGGAATGCCCAGGCCCTTCTGCAGGTCCTCTTCATTGCCCACCAGCACATCCACGTTCTCGACAATGGTTGCGATAGTCTCAACCGCTCGCTCGTTGCCGCCATGAATCTTCCAAAGCTTCTCACGGAAGTTCAGATCGAACGAAGTAACAGCGCCGGCAGACTTGGCTTCCTTCATCATTTCCGCCGCCAGGGGAGCGGTGGTCGGCGAAAGCGCCGCAAAGATACCGCCGCAATGCACCCACTTCACGCCCTTCGCAAAAATTGCCTTCCAGTCGAAATCCCCTGGCTTCAACTGCGCCGCCGCCTCATTGGCCCGGTTATAAAATACCACCGGCCCGCGCACTCCATGCCCCCGATCGCTATAGACCGTAGCCATGTTCGGCCCGGTGACGCCGTCGTGCTTGAAGTGCTTGTAGAAGGGCTTCACGCCCATCGCGCGCACCCGTTCCGCGATCAGGTCGCCAATAGGGTAATCCGACATTGCCGACGCGATCCCCGTCCTCATGCCAAAACAGTCGGAGAGGTTGGCCGCCACGTTGAACTCGCCTCCGCTCACATGAATTTGGCACTCGGCCGCCTTGCGAAAGGGGACGATTCCAGGATCAAGCCTGACTACCAGTGCTCCCAAAGACAGCAAATCCAATTCCGCATCCTTGCGAATCTCAAGCCCATTACTCATCCATCGCTCCTTGCTCATTTCCTGGTGCTTCGACCAAGTCCGAAAGTGCATCCGTCCAGCAGAGGTTAAAGCCCATCCCTTTTTTACGCCACTTTCGGCACGACTAAAGTTGTGCCCTGACACAATGCGGGATTATGAACCAGCTACTAGCTCTTTCCCGCAAGAGTTTCTTTCATGTCTGCTGCCAACTGCTCAGCCGTCCATTCGTTCCCTGGGTAAAACTTGACCACTTTGCCGTCCGGACCGATCAGCGTAGTTGACAGTGTGTGCGTGATCGTTTCATCGGGCCCGTTGGTGATGCCAATATCGAAGAACTTTGCCATCTCCAGCAGCACTGGCCTTTCCGGCACGGCAAAATCCCAGTGCGCAAATGCATCCTTGCCGTCGCCGCCGAGATACGGTATTCCGTACGCTCGCAGCCGTTCTGGAGTGTCATGGTCTGGATCGAAGCTGACACAGAGCAAGTGTGTCTTGCCGTAGAGCGCCGGATTGGCCGCAAGCTGCTTGTTCACCTGGGAGAAGTTCCATGTTACTCTCGGGCAGAAGTCCGGCAAAGGACAGCGAGTGTAAATGAACGTGATAAGTAGAGCCTTACCCTTGAACTGTGCGAGCCGAATGGCCTTTCCATCCTGATTGCGCAACTTGAAGTCAGGCACCGAATCGCCCTGAGCCGGAACGTGATACGAAATCGGAGGCCGATAGTCCGGTTTGCCCTGAGCGACCACGACGATATGGTCCAGCAGCACATCCGCATTCGGATCCTGCGATACCAGCACATCGGCGGTAATTACATCCCCAGGATGCAGCTCGGTCAGGATCGTCGCGTCCTTCAGTTTGTACGGCATGGTCATCGCCTCCATGAAGCCAGGAATGGCCTCATGGTTTAGCGTTACGTCGCCCTTTGCGGAGTCGGTCCGCACCACCTTGCCACGCAGTTTGTACACCTTGAAATTCTGAGCGGCAGAGGTTCCAGACGCATTATTTGAGCCGGAATGGCATCCAGCCAGCCAAACAACCCCGAGCAATGAGCAAGCCAGCAATCGACGAATCACAGCCCAGTGTACAACTGTGGGCAGACTCCGGCGAGTTTTCAAGACATACTGATATGGCGATTTCGTAACCACGCGCCCTCATTGCAATGCGCCCGGCAACCTCGCTACAATCCCGGCTAAGTGGCATCGATTCATCGGATCTTTGGCTACCATCGCACCGAAATTACGAAAGCCCCGTCTTTTAAGGCAATACTTTCAGGAGATCGAACCATGAAGCAAGCAGTGGTTTTGATTCTGCTTTCATTCACACTCTTTACCGGATGCAAGAAAAAACCAGCTCCGCCGTCCCAGGCTCCAAATCAAGGTGCGACAAAGGCTGCCGCACCAGCCAGCCCACCTCCGCCGCAAGGCCCTGAGCCCAGCCTGGTTTCATTCTCCGCGGGTGCTGTCATCGTCCAAACGCCTCAAGAATACGGTGGCGACTGGACAGCTTTCAAAATGCTCGACGAAAACCCTCATACCGGGTGGGCCAGTGCCAAGGGCGCGGTTACAAATCAGGTCACAGTCATCGAACTTCCAGAGCGAACCCTCCTGAAGCGACTCGAATTCGATACCGGCAGCGTTGACGGCGGCCAGCGCAGCGCCAAAGACATCGATGTAGAAATGTCGGACACGGGGCCATCGGATGGCTTTCAGCAAATCGCCAGCGTGACCCTGGTAAACCGCACCGATCGACAGCCGTTTCCTGTCTCAGCCGATGTTCCCGGCCGCTGGGTGCGGCTTACGGCCAAGGACAATTTCGGAGCACCCGACTATATCGAGATCACGGACTTCCGCGGCTACGGCACACAACTCACTCACACCCCGCTTGCAGACGTAAGCGGGACCTACAATACCAATTCCGGAGCCATGCACCTGTTGCAACAGGGCACGTCCGTGACCGGTTGTTATGAGCACTCCGGTGGTCTGGTGACGGGTGGTATCGAGGGACACATCGTCAAGCTCACATGGTCACAGGACGATGGCAAATCGCGGGGACCGGCGGTGATGGTGTTCTCTGCCGACGGCCAAAATCTGTATGGACTGTGGTGGCATGAAGGGCACGAGAATGAAGCCGGTGGCTTGTGGAGCGGGCCGAAGAAGAGTGCCACGGCCGGCTCCTGCCCCAACTGGAAGACTGTGGGCATACAGCAGCAGATTGGCGACGAACTCGAGAAGTTTGGCCGCAGTCGTATCTACGGCATCAACTTCGATAGCAATTCCGACCAGATTAAGGATGAATCCAAGCCGACGCTCGATAAGATCGCAGAGCTTCTGAAGGCCAAGCCGGATTGGAAGCTGACCATTGAAGGCCATACCGACTCCACCACACACGCCGATTACGATCAGAAGCTTTCGGAGCGCCGCGCGATTGCTGTGGGCGCTTATCTGGTAGTTGCCGGGATTGAGAGTTCGAGGCTGACGCCGGTGGGTTATGGTGCGAGCCGACCGGTTTCCACAAATGAAACAGGCCTGGGACGCACCCAGAATCGGAGAATCGAGTTGACGAAAAACTGAGTCCTGGCGGCAAATTCCACTCTCCGGTCGCTTGGGACGGCTTATCCACCGTTGATCTACCCCGTGAATAGCATTGCAATGGTCCTCCAGCGTATAACGCTGGAATGGGTGCTTTGGCAGCAGTAGAGATTGACGCGTGGCTGCGCCAGGGTGGTCTCGTTGTCGCCGCCAGTGAGCGCTCCGCTCGCGCCCTCGGCAGCGCATACCATCGCGCCCGCCAAGCCGAGGGCCTGAAAGCCTGGGTCGCCCCTAACGTTCAGGACTGGAGCAGCTTCGTCCGTACGGCTTGGTCAGAACGCACGTTGGATGGCCGAGTTTTACTTAACCCGACACAAGAACGGTCTCTCTGGGTAGACATTGCAGCCGCCGATGGCCGTGCCGCGACACTGCTCGAAGGGCCGCGTTACCGCCTTGCTTCCCTGGCCATGCAAGCCCATGAATTGCTTTGCTCCCACGCACCGAAATTTCTTCGCGCCGACGCAAGGGGATCCTGGCAGAACGATGCAGCCACATTCAGCCATTGGCTTGCCACCTTTGACGAGGCCTGTCGATTAAAGAATCTTCTCAGCCCTGCTCGCCTGTCCGTCGAATTGCTGAAGTTGCTGGAGAGAAAATCGCCGAATCTCGAACAATCGACAATGCTTAATCTTGAAAGGGAAAAGAAGCCGCCGCTTCTGCTAGCGGGCTTTGACCGTCTCCTCCCAATCCAACAAGCCATTTTCGATGCATGGGGTTCCTGGCAGGAATCCGCTCCAAATGGGAAGGCTGACGAAACCCGGTTCCACGAGGCCCCGGATGATCAGGCTGAGCTCGCCGCCTGCGCCCTCTGGTGTCGAAGCCAGCTTACTGCCAACCCCGAAGCTCGCATTCTGGTCATCACGCAGGACGCAACCACCAAGCGCGGACAGATCGAGCGAGCGTTCAAAAGACATGCACGCCCCCCTCACATCGCTGGCAACGCTCCGCTTTATGAGTTTTCTCTCGGCGTCCCTTTGAGTCAGGTGACTCTGGCCCGCGCCGCGTTTCTTCTGCTCCGCTGGCTCTCAAGCTCACTTGCCGAACACGAAATCGACTGGCTCTTCTCAACCGGACTCGCGGCCGCTGATGCGGAGGAATCGACGGCGCTCCACTCTTACATGCGGAAGATCCGGCGATGCGGCCTCGAACAGCCCAGTTGGTCGTTTCAAGACTTTATGCATGCGTTTACAGGGCGGTCAACGGGTACGCAGCTGCCCCGCGATTGGACTGCTCGCTTTGCACAGACCTCCCTGAGGCTCAGCGAGGTCGTCCGCCGCCCGCAATCCCCGCTCGATTGGGCCGAACTCGTCCCGCAATTGCTTGAATCGCTCCACTTTGCGAATGCCCAACCTCTCGCAAGTTCCGAATTTCAAGTCACGCGACGATGGCAGCAGGCAATCGAGACGGCCGGTTCGCTTGGCTTCGACGGTCGCCGCATCGATTGGAAGGAATTCCTCTCGACCTTAGGCCGCACGATTGAAGAGACGCTCTTTGTCCCGGAGTCATTGGACGCGCCCATCCAGATCGCTGGTCCGGCCGAGTCCGCCGGCCTCACCGCCGACGCCATCTGGTTCCTGGGTGCAACAGAAGACGCCTGGCCCTCAGGAGGAGCAACCCACCCGCTGCTTCCCCCTGAAGCGCAGCGCGAGACAGGAATGCCTCACGCCACTCCGCAGCTGGATTGGAATCTGGCGAACGCAATCACCACGCGTCTGCTTTCATCGGCGCGTGCGGTTCATTTCAGTTATGCGAGGCAGATCGAAGGAACGGAGGCTCGCTCCTCCCGCCTCATTGCCCAGTTCGCTGGCCCGGCGCAGAGTCTCTCTGACGAACTGATTCCTTCGCTGGCAAGCTCAGCGCATACCGATTCTATCGAAGACTTTAGCCAGATTCCTTATCCTTCCGGGAACATGATCGGGGGAGCAAATGTCCTTTCATCCCAATCCCAATGTCCGTTCAAGGCTTTCGCGACGGCGCGTCTCGGCGCGCAGTCCTGGGAGCCGGCCCAGCCATGCCTCACGCCTATGCAGCGTGGAAATCTTTTGCATGAAGTCCTCCACTCAATTTGGGGCGGCCCGCCAGATGGCATTCGGACCCTCGATAATCTCCTGCGGCTACAGGATAGGAAGCTCTTTGTAATCAGCCACGTCCAAAACGTATTTAATTCAGGGCTTCAGGCAAATCTTCGCGACCGGATTCCCATGCGCTATCTCGAACTTGAGCAAGAGCGCCTGAGCCGGCTCGTCGCAACATGGCTGGATTACGAATCCGCCCGCCTTCCCTTTGAAGTTCTGGAAACCGAGGCCTCGCGCAGTATTACCCTCGCCGGTCTGACTTTCAAGGTTCGCCTCGATCGCCTCGACCGGCTCAACGACGGCTCCGTTCTGGTCATCGATTACAAATCCGGCGATGTATCGCGCAAATCGTGGGAACTGCCTCGTCCCGACGACGTGCAGCTCCCGCTCTACGCTGGCTTTGCCCTCGAAGAGGGTCAGGAACTCGGCGGCTTGGTCTTCGGCAAGCTTCGGCCCGGCGACCTGGCATTCACCGGCAGCATCGGCGATGCGTGCGCCACTGTTTTCGCGAGCCTGAAAAACTCGAGCACACTGGTGAAAAATCCCCTTACCGCCGAACAGCTTCTCGACTGGCGGGATTACATCGAGCAGCTTGCCAAAGATTTTCTGAGCGGCAAGGCCGAAGTGGACCCTCGCGAAGCGCCCAAAACCTGCGAGCGCTGCGGCCTGCAAACACTCTGCCGCATTCAGGAAAAACAGCCGGTGTTTGAAGACGAATCGGAAAACAACGAGGCGGCCGATGACTAACCCTGCCCAGAAAGCCTCGCCACCTGACCAGCACCAGCGCAATCGAGCGCTTGACCCCACCCGTTCCATCCTCGTTCAGGCTCCGGCCGGCTCCGGCAAAACCGACCTGCTCACCCGCCGTTTTCTCCGCCTGCTCGCTAAGGTTGACGAACCCGGCCAAATCGTCGCCATCACTTTCACGATCGCTGCCGCAGCCGAGATGCGCCACCGCATTTTGTCTGAACTGGAAAAAGCTGCCGCCAACTCCGCCGCAGCTTTCAAAGCCGATGACCACTTCTCAATGGAATCGCTGGCACACCGCGCGTTGGAACACTCCAACACCCTCGGCTGGAAGCTCCTTGACCTGCCGTCGCAGCTGCGCATCTCGACCATCGATTCCTTCTGCCGCGATCTGGCGCTTCAGCAGCCGCTTCTCTCCGGCTTTGGCGGTGGACTTGACATCGCCGAGCAGCCTGACGACCTCTATCGCCGCGCGGCTCGCCATACCATCGAGCAGATTGACCAGCCGGGCTCGCCTCTTGCTGAGGCAGTCGCGAAGCTCCTCGATTGGGACGACAACAACTGGCAGGAACTGGAGAACCTGCTTGTCAACATGCTCGGCAAGCGCGACCGCTGGATGCACGGCTTTGTGGTCAGTCAGTCGCCCGACTGGGAGGCTCTCAGAGAACGGCTGGAGCGCCCCTTCGCCAACGCCGTTCGCGAAGGGCTTGCAAATGTCAGTCGACTTCTCGACCAGGTTTCCGGTGCGCACGACGAGATTCTGGCTCTCGCTCGATTCGCCTGTGCTCAAACTGGCGGGCAACTCCACCGCGAGCTTGCCGAACTGGCCGAGTTCCCGGACTCCCCTTTCCTTACTCCCGATGCGCTGGAAGAAGCGCAGCAGGCTTTGCTCTGCGCCGCCAACATGGTTCTGATCGGAGAGGGCAGCTTTCGCAAACAGGTAGACAAGAGGTTAGGATTTCCCACCGACCGTAAACCTGAGAAGGCGAGGATTCTTGCGCTGATTAGCGATTTGGCGAACGTTCCAGGCCTTGAATCCGCCCTGTGCGCCGTTCGCGGCCTGCCTCCCGTCCGCTACGCCGAAGACGATTGGGAAATTGTTCGCGCCTGTTTCACCTTGCTCCGCCATGCCGCCGCTCATCTGAAGATAGTTTTTGCGGAAGCGGCAGCCGTCGACTTCATCGAAGTGGCCCAGATTGCCGAGGCCGTGCTCAAAAGCGACGACGGGTTCCCCTCTGACGCTGCTTTGGCCGCCGCCGACCGAATCCGCCACCTGCTCGTTGACGAGTTTCAGGACACCAGCCGCCGCCAGCACCAGCTACTCTCCGGGCTAATTGCCGCCTGGCCAGATCGCACTGGTCGTACGCTGTTTGCCGTCGGCGATCCCATGCAATCCATTTACTTTTTCCGCGACGCCGACGCAGAGCTCTTTGCGCGTGTGAAGGAAATTGGGCTTGAAGTTCCCAACGCCGAGCCGGTGGCGCTGGACTTCGTTCCGCTGTCCGCAAATTTCCGCACTGTCCCTTCGTTAGTGAATCGGCTCAATGAAGTATTCACGCAGGTTTTCGCGGAAGACGACGGCAGCGGTGTCACCTTTTCATCCGCCCATCCCGCTCGCGAGAGCGCCTCAGGTTCGATCCCGAACTTCGAGCTGCACCTTGGCTTCAGCCCGCAAACGCCCAGGAAAACGCCTGTTAGCCCTCAAGAAGGTGTCGATGAAGGTGATCTTCAGGCAGATCAGGTCAAGGAAATAGTCGAGCTCATTCGCAGCCACCAACCGGCAATGGATGAAGCGCGCGCCGCGGGTAAGAAATACAGGATTGCCGTCCTCGCACGCGCCAAAAAATCCCTGGTACCCATCGCTGAAGCCCTCCGCGAAGCCAACGACCACGCCACAGATGACGCCGGCAAAAAGATCCCCTTTCGTGCCCTCGAACTGGAAAAGCTTGCGACTCGCCCAGAGGTTCTCGATGCCCTGGCCCTGATCCGCGCTGTGCTCAATGCTCAAGACCGCGTGGCCTGGTTGGGCGTACTCCGCGCACCGTGGTGCGGGCTCACGTTGGACGACCTCCACAAACTCGCCAGCGCCGACGATGCAACATTGATCGCACGGCCTGTCCCCGACCTTCTCGCTGAGCGCCTGTCGCTCCTTAGCCAACCTGGACAGAACGCTGCGCGCCGCGTTCTCTCGACTCTTGACGCGATTCCGTCCCTTCGCACCAGCCAGCTTACCGCCTCTCCCGGAACCTGGCTGCAGGAGATTTGGCTCAAACTGGGCGGCGCAGACTGCTGCGATCCCACCGCACGCGCTAACGTTGATCTGTTGTGGACCAGCCTGGACCGTCTGCCGGGCGGCGAACTTGATCTTCTCGGCCCTGCGCTCCCTGCGGCACTGAACAAGCTGACGGCGCTTCCTGATCCTGAGGCTTCGACTGACTGCGGCGTGCAGTTGATGACCATCCACAAATCCAAGGGCTTGGAATTCGAAGTTGTGATCGTCCCCGACTTGCAAGCGAAAACGGCGGGAATCAACCGCAAGCTTCTCTCATGGCTGGAGCGCGGCTTGAAGCCTGGGGACGCCCCGAATCTCGACCAACTTGAATCTGAATCGTCCCGCGAAATCACCGAATTCCTGGTAGCCCCGCTTCCATCGAAAGGCGAAGATACCGGCAAATCGAAGGCTTGGGTCGATCGCGTCTATAAGGACCGCGAATCCCAGGAGACTCGCCGCATTCTCTATGTCGCCGCCACTCGCGCCCGCGAGGAACTTCACCTGTTTGCCCGTCCGTCTTATCGGGTCGAGGCTAACGGCGAATTTTCGTTGCTGAACCCCTCCGCCGGCCTGCTTTCTACGGCGTGGCCCGCGCTTGAAGAGGAAGTTCGTGCCCGATTCGAAGAATGGAAGTCCACCCGCCAGACCGGCGACACCGCATCCGAACAAGAAGACAGAAAAGAGGCCGAGATCGAATCTCTCGCCGCATCCGCCGGCAACAGTCTATTCCTCGTGCCATCGGAGTCGCAGACGCCGATCAAGCCAACCCTGCTGCGTCGCCTTCCTGTGGATTACGGGACCGAGCAATCGGAAGCAACTTTTCCGTTTCAAGGGGAACCGGGCATTTCTGGGCTTGGGGGCTCGCGTGTCTATATCCGCCACGAAGGCGGCCTGGCATCCCGCGCTTTGGGCACCGCCGTTCACTTCCTCCTCGAAGAGGCAGCCCGCTTGCGCGCCAGATTCGATTGGCCCGCCGTCCGTGCCGCGCTCCAGCAGCATGCACCGCGCATCGGTGCGCAGATCTGCGCGGCCGGAATTGGACCATCGCAAGCCGCACAAACCGCCGCTAGCGCTTTGCAAATCGCGCTGAATGCGTCCCAGGATCCCGCAGCCCAATGGATTCTCTCGCCGCACCCTGAAGCTGCCAGCGAAGTCCGTTGGTCCGGCACCGTCTCCGGAGTGCTGACCAACGTGCGTGTTGACCGCATCTTTCGCGCCGGCCTCACCCCGCAGGCGGAAGGCACAGAAGCCTGGTGGGTGGTCGACTATAAAACCGCTCATGCCGACAATCCTGATCCCGCCACACAGTTGGCTGAGTTGCGCTCGCTCTTCGCACCCCAGTTGGTGACCTACGCCAGAATCCTGCGCAACCTTCATGGCAATGACACAGTGGTCCGCGCCGGGCTCTACTATCCGCGCATGTCGCTGCTGGATTGGTGGGAGATTTAGGAGTGGTCCGAATGTTTTGGATTGGAGAATGGCGGCCCGGTGACGAGTAATCCCTCAGCGGCTGAAGCCCAACTTGATTTGTTTGGCTTTATCGGCCTGACTAAAGTCATGCCCTTATACAAAGCTTAGGAATCCGACTTTGAACTGAGCATTTCCGCGAGCAGCGAAGCCGTGCCCTTTCACAAAGCTCGACGATTAGAGCGATCTATATATCGACACCCAGCCCGATGGCCCGCATCAATTCCAGCGCATTGCTGGTCTTCACAACGCCCGGCTTCAGCTTGTAGTCGAAGATCAACTGGCCCTCTTCAAACCTGTCTTCGAAATGGCAGTTTTCGGCGCGCCCGTTCATCGTCTCCGGAATTCCCGCGAGCGCCAGGTCGTGCGTGCTTATCATGCCGATCGCGCCGTGCTCCACCATGCTGCGCACAATGAATTCGCTTCCCGCGAGACGGTCGTGGCTGTTGGTCCCCGAAAGCAATTCATCCAGCAGGAACAGAACTGGAATCGGGCCGGCAGTCAGGTCGGAGATCAACTTGATGCGATGAATTTCCGCGTAGAAACGCGACACGCCGCCCGACAGCGAATCCAGGACGCAGATCGATGCCGCAACCGCCAGAGGCGACATTCGTAGGCGCACCGCCCGAACCGGCGCGCCGCATTGGGCCAGAACCGCATTGATCCCGACGCTTCGAATAAACGTACTCTTCCCGGCCATATTTGGCCCGCTCAGAATCATCAGTCGCCGCCCATCGCCGAGTTTGAAGTCGTTGCGCACTGCCTTTGCCACAGGCAGTAACGGATGCGCAAGCCCCACAGCATCGAACAATGCCGGGTTACTCTCAGCCTCGCGCTCAGTGAACTCCGGAAACACATCCTCATGGTGCTCGTAGGCATAGCCGGCCAGAGCGGTCAGAGCCTCCAACTCGCCAACCGCCTTGAGCCATTCGCGAATCGCCGGCCCAAACTCCACCTGCCACCGCTCCGCAAGAAACACCAGTTGCGCGCTCCAAAATGTGACGATATCGAGCGGCCTCATAAAGAGGCTTTCGCGCGATCGCAAGTATTCCACCAGCCTTGCCAGCTTCTTGATTGCTGCCGACGGCGCAAGGCCATCGCGAAGAAGCGCTCCTTGAAGCTCGACAAGTTTCGGCGCATGAAATTCTTCGCGCTCCAGCAACTCCAAAACTCCGGAAAGCAATTTCAAATCGTCAGACGCTTTATCCAGTGCGCCGGCAGCCGCTTCTGTTCTCTTGTACAGCCGATGCGCCCATGCAGCATTCAAAATTGTCATTGCTCCAGCAACATCGCCAATGCCCCAGACAGCCCAGACCACCAGGCTCAGGATCCAGAGCAGGGCCAGCACCCGAGTCGTAACACGGGTCGCCCGCGCTATGAAAACTGGGCTGCGCTCTCCCCAGGCGGCCAGCATCTCCGGACGCACGCCCAACCGCACCGTCTCCCCCAGCGAGAACAGCTTTTCCCTGAAACCTACACGGTAACGCAAATCGTGTACTGCTTCGTGGCGCTGGAGAATCGCATCCACCGGCGCCGCAGCCAGCATCCAGTCAGCCAGCGTTTCTTCCCCAGACCGGGTTCGAGACGTACACATCAGTTCGAACAGCGATCCGACGCCAAACAGGTCGAGATCGCGGGCATACGGATGCATTGGATCAAGAAACCGCTCGCCGCTTTCGCCGGTTCCGGGCCATCGGTCTTCAAGCCTTGCCAGTCCGCGCTCGTAGAACGTAATTGCCCGCGCGCGGTAGCGGAGACGCGCAATCGTTTTTTCGTGCAAGACAGCCAACACGATAAAAGCACAAACCGGCACAACCAGGAACTCGAGTGCTTTAGGGTAGTGGAGAAACAGGAAAGCACCGATCAGGGTTGCAGCGGCAACGGCAAGTTTGGAATAGCCAAGCCGCGCCTCAAGCCGCTGCTCTGTTGCGTGAATCTGATTTAGTTCGCGCAGCCGTCGGGTGTACACCTGGACAGGAGTATCTTCGCTGGGGCGATCTTCGCTTTTTTTTGTTTCGCCTGCGTCCATTCCTGTCCCGCTGTCTACCTTTCAGAGTACAGCGTCGGATTCAAGCGAAGCCCAGGCAGGTTCAGCCCAAAGCATGGGGGTCCGGAACTGTCTTGAGGCTCTTGTGATGGCGCACGTCTTTGCCTTCTACCCAGAAAATGACATCCTCTGCGATGTTGGTCGCATGGTCGGCGACGCGCTCCAGGTTGCGGCTGATCATGAGCGCATTCAGTGCCTGCGGAGCGAGGTGGCTTTCCTCTGCCATCACCTTGGTCAAAGCCTTGTAGGCGGCTCGGTTCATCGCATCCACCGCGTCGTCCATGGTCAGCACGGTCCGCGCCAATTCGGGGTCGGCTTCTATAAACGCCTGCAGGCTCTTGCGCACCATTTCGGCAGCCAGGCTCGCCATGCGCGGAATATCCACCGGCAGTTCGACGACAGCCATCTGATCCATGCTTTTGACGCGATCGATGATGCTTTTGGCTGCGTCTCCAACGCGCTCCAGATCGGCGTTGATCTTGATCACACTCAGAATGAAGCGAAGGTCGATGGCCATGGGCTGCTCCATCGCCAACAGGTCAAGGGCAGCCTGGTCGATGTCGCGCTCCAGGCGGTTAATGGCAATTTCGCTCCGGCTGACCAAGTCGCAGATGGACATGTCGCGCACGCGATACGCCTCAATGGCGCGCTGAATGGATTGCTCAGCCAATCCAGCCATCACCAGCAGGTTCTCTTTCAATTCGTCCAGACTCTGTTGAAACTTTAAGCGCGTCATCCAAACCTGCCCGTGATGTAATCCTCCGTACGCTTGTCGCTTGGATTCGTGAAAATTTTGTGGGTTGAGTCGAATTCGACCATGCGGCCGTTCAGGAAGAAGCCCGTCTTCTCAGCCACCCGAGCAGCCTGCTGCATGTTATGGGTCACGATAACAATCGTGTATTGCGATTTCAACTGGAAGATCAGGTCCTCGATCTTGGACGTAGATACAGGGTCAAGTGCCGAAGCTGGTTCGTCCATCAGCAGCACTTCGGGATCGACGGCCAGCGCACGCGCAATGCACAGCCTTTGCTGCTGGCCGCCTGACAAACTCGCTCCCGACTTCTTCTTGAGATCGTCTTTCACTTCATCCCAGAGCGCCGAGTCCTTGAGCGAACGTTCGACAATCTCGTCCAGCATGCGGCGGTTGCTATAGCCATTCAACTTCAGCCCCGCGGCAACGTTGTCGTAAATCGACATGGTTGGAAACGGATTGGGCCGCTGAAACACCATCCCCACGCGACGCCGGATCTCCACCGGCTTGGCATCGTTGTAGATGTCCAGATCGCCAATGCGAACCGTTCCCGTTACGCGCGCAATCGGGTTCGTTTCGTGCATCCGGTTGAGGCAACGCACAAATGTACTTTTGCCGCAGCCCGAAGGTCCAATCAAAGCCGTCGCATGGTTGGCCGGGATGTTCAGATTGATATCCTGCAGCGTGTGATTGGCCCCGTACCACGCATTCAGGTTCAGTACCTCGATGCCAACGCCCACTTAGCTTGCTCCCTTCAGTACACCGCGGCTGGTTACATATCGCACCAGAGAAACCGCCGCAACAATCAATGCAATCAATACCAGCGCGCCGGCCCAGGCCAGCCGGTGCTGGTCCTCATACGGTGAAAGCGCGTATCGATAAATCTCGAGCGGCAGCGCGGAGATCGGCTGGTCCAGTGCGACGCTCCAGTTAGAATTTCCCAGCGCCGTAAAGATCAAGGGAGCCGTCTCTCCCGCCACCCTGGCAAACGCCAGCATGCACCCGGTGATAATTCCTGGAGAAGCGGTTTTCACCGTGATCGACAGTACCGAACGCCAATTTGGCACGCCCAATGCGAGCGCCGCCTCGCGCACCGAATGAGGGACCATCAGCAGCATCTCCTCGGTGGTTCGCGTCACCGTCGGGATCATCATGATTCCCAGCGCCACTCCTCCCGCCAGCGCGGAAAAAGGCATCTTCGGAGTGACAATCAGCGCGTAAACCGCGACCCCCATCACGATTGATGGCACGCCGTTCAGCACATCGGCCGTGAA
>Ga0182016_10005145_pt1 | contig 14182 bp, 12 predicted proteins | sample 712S2MmetaG_FD_120491 | JGI IMG/M metagenome (GOLD analysis project Ga0182016, IMG submission 120491) | Permafrost microbial communities from Stordalen Mire, Sweden - 712S2M metaG | ecosystem: Environmental > Terrestrial > Soil > Wetlands > Permafrost | place: Sweden: Stordalen | collected...
CCGCGTCAGCCGCAGCATCACGATCGAGACTTCCGCGTCGCTCTTCGGCAGCATCTGCTCGAAGCGCTCCACAATGTGACTCACCGACGTCCCCGTAGACTTGATCACCGTAGACAGGTCTTTTCTCTGCTGCCTGGCCCGCGGGTTGATCGCCTCGCCGATGCGCTGGATCATCACCTCGCGATAAAACAGCAGGGCCCCGCCCGTCCCGATCAGCAGGAAGACAGCCAAAAATGTCAAAATCGCAAACGTCATGGGTCCCCTTTATACGTCGATGTCGACAATCTTCCAAATCACAAATCCGCCGAAAAGCGTCATTCCTGCGGCGCCCCAAAGCAGCTTGATGCCGATGTCGCGATGCCACAGAATGCTGATCATGCCCGGGTCCACAAAGTAGATGCCGACGCCCAGCACCACCGGCAATAACGCCAGGATCAATCCCGTCATCCGCCCCTGCGCAGTGTGCACCATGATCTGGCGCTTCAGGCGAAATCGCTCGCGGATAATGTACGAGGCCTTGTCCAGCACTTCGGCCAAGTTGCCGCCGCTCTCCTTCTGGATCATGATGGCCGTTGAGACAATCTTCATGTCCTGCAGCGGAATCCGCACCAGCAGATTCTCCAGGGCCGCCTTCATCTCCAGCCCGTAATTCTGCTCCTCGAAGCAGACCTTGAACTCGGGACCGACCGGATCCTCGCATTCGCGAGCCACCAGGGCCATCGCCGCCAGCAGGCTGTGGCCGGCGCGAAGCCCGCTCACCATCAGATCCAGCGCTTCCGGCAATCCCTTTTCGAACGCGTCGAAACGCCTGCCGCGCTTGAACAGCACGAACCCATAAGGGGCAAGACTCAGCAACACCCCGACTCCGATCGCGATCGGAATCGAGTCGACGTATTGGATGAGAATATAAGCCGGAATCACAAACAGAGCCGCGCTCATGATCAGCAGCCGCCCCGCGCTCCAGGAAAGCGCCGCCTGGCTCAACAACTTGCGCAGATAGGGCGTCACCTCTAAGCTCAGCAACTTCTTGTTCAGCCACGGAATGCTGCTGAGCATCTCGTTCTTGCGCAGGTTCACCACCAGCTGCCGCTTCTCTTGCGTCTCCGACTTCAGCGCCGAGTCCAGCGTCGCCAGTGCCTGTTGCGTGCTACGGGAGGGGACCAGGCCGCTGCCCAGCAACGGCAGCGCGACAACCGTGAACACGCCTATAAAGACCAATCCGATAATCAACAGCATCTCTGTCCCTCCCTCCCCTCAGCCTACCTGAGTTTCCCGCTCAAACAGGCTGGGCGGCAGAATAATACCCGATATGCGCAGCCGCTCCAGGAACCGCGGCCGGATGCGCGTGGGCACAAAGGCGCCAATCACCCGGCCGTCCTGGCCGATGCCTTTCTTCTGGAACGTAAAGATCTCCTGCATGCTGATCACGTTCTCTTCCATGCCGGTAATCTCGGCAAGGCTTGTAATCTTGCGCGTTCCGTCGCTCATGCGGCTGGCCTGCACCACAATCGAAATAGCCGAGACAATTTGCTGTCTCACCGATTTCTCCGGCAGATTCATGTTGGTCATCGCCACCATCGACTCCAGCCTCGACAGCGCATCGCGCGGCGTGTTGGCGTGGATTGTCGTCATCGAGCCCTCGTGGCCCGTGTTCATGGCCTGCAGCATGTCGAACGCCTCCTCGCCGCGCACTTCGCCGATAATGATGCGGTCGGGACGCATACGGAGTGCGTTGATGAGCAGTTGCCGCTGGCGAATCGCGCCCTGGCCCTCGATATTGGGCGGCCGCGTCTCCAAGCGCACTATGTTCTCCTGCGCCAGCCTCAATTCGGCCGCGTCTTCGATGGTTACCAGCCGCTCGTTATTGGGAATGTACTGCGACAGGATGTTCATGAACGTTGTCTTGCCGGCGCCCGTGCCTCCTGAAACCAGAATGCTGATGCGCGCCCGCACCGCCGACGAGAGCACTTCCATCATCTCCGGCGAGATGCTTTTCAATTGCACCAGTTGGTTGGCGGCCAGGGGGCCGGTGCCGAAGCGGCGGATCGACAAGCTCGGGCCGTCGAGCGCCAAAGGGGGGATGATCGCGTTGACGCGGGAGCCGTCGGGCAGGCGTGCGTCGACCATGGGCGACGACTCATCCACTCTGCGGCCCACGCGCGATACGATGCGGTCGATGATCTGCAGCAGGTGGCGGTCGTCGCGAAACGCTGCATCGGCCCTCTGTAGCAGGCCGCCTTTTTCAATGAAGACGTGGTCCTTGTCATTGACCAGAATGTCGGAGATCTTCTGGTCCTTGAGCAGTGGCTCCAGCGGGCCCAGGCCAAAGACTTCGTCCAGCAGGTCTGTCTCGATCTTTTCCTGTTCGTCAAAGCTCAGCGGCACCCTGCGGTCGCTGATGATTTCGTTGATGATGCTCGAAACTGCCTGGCGCGCCTGGCTGGAATTAATTCGCGACAGCTTTTCCAGATCCAGCTTGGAAAGCAGAGTCCGGTGCACTTCGGCCTTGAAATTCTCCAGATTCATCGATGCCCCGCATTGCCGCTAATGAAGTTGGACTGCAATGAAATTCCCACGCTCTGGATTTAGCCTCCAAAAAGGCTGAATCCCTTCCGCTTTTCCGGCTTGGGAGGCATTCCTGCCGCCTCTCGCGCCATTTGCTGGATGACCCTTCCAATGCTCGAGTCATCCGTAGCCAGCGACGTAGCCTCGTTCTGCAGCCGCCGGATGGTGAAGTAATCACTGGGAATCTTCCACTGAATGGGCCGTGTAAGAGCTTTCTCTATATGCTCTTCATCGACACCCATGGACTGTTTGACGTAGCGGTTCAGAACAATTTCGAGTTTGGGACCGCCGGATTTGAAAAACTCCGAAATCAGGCGGTGCGAGTTTCTCAATTCAGGAATTCCGGCTTGCATGACCAGGTAGAAGGTATCCACCTGCTCTAACCAGGTGGCATCGGTCAAATCGCATCTTGAACCCGCGTCAACCACCACAAAACCAAATTCCTGCTGCGCGACGGCCAGCAGTTTTCCGATGGCGTCGTTGCTGGCTGGAATTTGAGGAAACCTTCCCGGAGCGGCCAACACCTGCAGACCCGATGGGTGCTTGGTGAGCAGCTTGGTAAAGAAATTCGCATCCAGCCGGTCCGCGTTCTGGATGGCATCGGCAGTGGAGAACTGGTTGGTCAGGCCGAGGCTGAGGGCCGCGTCTCCAAGGGGAAGATCGAGGTCGATCAATGCCGTAGTCTGACTGCACTCCTGCACCAGGGCCACGGCAAAATTGCAAGCCACCGTGGTCACCCCGGAGCCGCCCTTGCCACCCAGGAAGACAAGAAGTTTGCCACCGGTCTTCTTTGCTGTGCGCGGCGTCCTGCGGCGAGCACCGGCCCGGCTCAGCGCATCGCTAAGAGCGCCGGCGTCGATGGGGTCGGCCAGAAACTCGCGCGCTCCCGCCCGCATCGAACGAACCATCATGTTGGGGTCGATCCGCGTGGAGTAGACCATCACCGTCGCCGTATTCATGCCGGCCATGGCCTCTACCAGTTGCAAGGCGTACTCGGGATCGCTTTCCAGGTCGATGATGATCGCGTCAAACTGCTGTTCCATGAACCTCGGAACGTCTTTGATCGTCGGAGGGTAGGAGGAATACTCCCGAACTACCGCCGCATGAGACACGGCCAGAGCGCTGGCCACAGTCCTCCGGCGCCCGTCTTGCGGGCCAATTAGTGCAACAGACAATACACTGCTGCTTAAGGGATCCGAATCTTGATTCTGAGTATCCATTAGAAAGTCAACGCTCCCACTTTCCTGAAACAGCACTGCCTGTTGAATTCAATTTGTTGCGTTGTCTGCATACTCTACATGGCCCAGAGGTAGTTTCTCAATGGGAAAAGAAAGAAAGAACAGTACCAATGGCCATGGCTGGAGCATACGGTATCTTGCGTGCCTTCGGATTGGAAAGCACTAGCTCTTCCGGAGGACGCATGCCGCGCTTCTTCCAGCCAAAGACAAGATCGCCCGTTCCGCTGAACAATTCACCCAGAAATCCTCCGCACACCGCCCACCCAATAGCCATGATCCCCCCCACCATACCGGTTACAACCAGCGCAAACACCAGTTGGGATGGGCCGATCCAGGCTCCGATTGCGGCGCATAGTTTCACGTCGCCCATACCCATCCCGCCCATCCAGAACAGAATGCCGTAAAGCAGCGCTCCCAACCCCAGACCCTCCAGGCTGTGCCAGATCCCGATACCGCGCGGCAGGAAAGACACACCAATCCCCACCACCAGGTAGGGAAACACCAGCCAGTTGGGAATGCGGCGGCTGCGCAGATCCGTAAACGTGGCCACAGCGAGAACCACCACTGTGGGCCACCAGGCGATCAAGTGCAAATCCGGCCTCCCCGATTTAATTTCAGGCGATATTGGTGTTGAAGCAATTGTCGCTCCAAATTGCAGTCTGTCAAGAGTACATGAATTCAATGTGTTACCAAGCAGTTCATTTACCGCTGTGTACACACATGTATACGGGCGCCGAGGTGCTATGGAGCGCAGCGTTTACACTGATCAACAGGAATAGGCATTTCCGATAATCTCTCCTCCGCATGCCCGTTTTGATCGATTGCCGGCCTTCTGATTTCGCCCGCCGGGTCAGACGTAACTGCAACTATTACTCAAACTTACACGATCGTCTCTATTACTTTAGTGTTACCCACGTTACCAGTTTCACACCAAGGTGGGATTGACCATTAGAGCAGGGCCGTCCAGAGTGAAAGATAACAACTCTCTCGCAGAGTCCGATCTTGCGTCTCTTCGCTCGCCAATCGGCTCTCTGGTAACCCGTAAGGCTCCTCAAAGCTGCGTGAATTTGAGGAGTCAGTACCCGTAGTTCTCCTACGCCTTGGTTCTCAAGATAGGTTCTTAAGCTGCGCTGATTAGGTGTTGCGCAAGAGGGGAATGAGATCATCCTTTGATGATTCAAATAGGACTACTTTCAGACGACCGCGCGCTGCAACCGCTTCTTTCTTCGGCATTGGGGAGAGAATTTCGCGTTCTGCAGGAAGCCAATGAAGACGGCATCGACGAGCGCCTCGCTGCGGCGGAATGCGATGTCTTGATTCTTGATCTGCACGCTGAGAACGGGTCGCTGAAAGAGCGGATCGCTTGTTCCCGGCGACTGATCGCCTCGCAGGTTCCCCTGGTAGTCATGGCCGACGACGGCTATCGTTCGGTCGCTTTGGAATTGGTGCGAGTGGGAGCCTTTGGCTACTGCCGCCGTCCACCCTCTATTCGCGAGTTGAAAACGATGTTGTGCCGGGCGCACGAGAATTCTGCGCTCAAGCGCGAGATCCAGACCGTGCAACAGCGCCTGGAGTCAGTCAGCAGCTGCGATCGCCTGATCGGTTCCAGTGTGCGCATGCAGCGGGTCTATCAGCTGGTGAAGCGCGTGGCTAATATCAACGCGTCGGTGCTTGTGTCCGGCGAAAGCGGCACCGGCAAGGAACTCATCGCCCGCGCCATTCACAATCTCGGTTCCCGTGCGGACAAGCCGTTTGTGGCCGTATCTTGTAGCGCCATCCCTGAGACCTTGATCGAGGCGGAACTTTTCGGCCACGAAAAGGGAGCGTTTACCGGTACTGTTGGGGCGCGGGAAGGCTACTTCGAGCAGGCACAGGACGGCACCCTCTTCCTCGATGAAATCGGTGACCTGAGCCCCTTTACCCAGGTCAAGCTTCTGCGCGTTTTGCAGGAAATGGAATTCAACCGCCTGGGGAGCACCCGCATCATCCCGCTGCGGGCTCGGCTGATCTTCGCCACCCATCAGGACCTGCAGAAACTGGCTACTGAAGGCAAATTCCGCCGCGATCTCTACTACCGCATCAATGTGATGCGAATCGATGCCCCGGCGCTTGCGGACCGCCCGGAAGACATCGAGCAGATCGCTGCTCACTATCTGGACCATTATTCCGAGATGTTTCAAAAGCCGATGGACCGGATTGAACCGGAAGCAATGTCCCTGCTCAACACCTATTCGTGGCCCGGCAACGTGCGCGAGCTCGAAAATGTGATTCAGAGGGCGATCATCCTTGCTCCCGGACGGCGCATCCGTATGGATGATCTGCCACTGGTGATGCATACGGATAAGGTAGTCGATATCAGCGACTACAACCCTGCCGGATCGTTCGAGCGTCAGCTTCGCGACTACAAAATCAAGCTGGCCACCGACGCGGTGAAGGAAAACAACGGAAACAAGACCCTGGCGGCGCGCAGCCTGGGCATTTCCCGCGCTTACCTCCATCGCCTGATTCGGCTTTCAGAGCCGGATCCGATGTTCGAAACGGAATCCGTGGGTTCCGCTTCGGCATAAGATTCGAGTCCCCGCGATGCGTGGTGCACTGGCGCCACATTCATTCAGTCCCCTGACGAGAGCATTCCCTGCTAGCCCTGTTTCCCCCGGACGGGCTTTGTCCTGTTCCGGGAATGCCCCGTTTCGGGAAGCCGCGCCAGCCCTCAAACCATCCATTCCAGACAGTTCTTTAGTAAGGTTCAAACCTTGTGGCGAACCGGGATAGCCCATCCAATCTGGTATATGCTTCTGTCATGTCGAGGCGGCTCGCTCTACTGATTCTGCTGTGGATGACGGCGCAGATGCTGGCGCCAGTGGCGGGCTGGGCAGCCGATGTTGTTCTCGCGGCTACTCCCCAGCCCGGACAAGCGGCTGCAGGCAGCGCAAAGCCGGCTCCTAAGGTCTCGGCCGCGAACGCTACGCAAAGCCCGGCCGCCACGGACCCCAACTCCAATTGCAACGGTGGCCCCTGCGGCAGCCAACCGCCCCAGATTATTGTGAACAGCCCGCCGCCTGCGAATCCGCCGTGGGCCTGGTATCAGCGGGTGGCTTGGGCCGCCAACATCATCCTTGCGGTGTTGGGATACGTGGGCATTATGCTCGCCCTGAGGACCCTCAAAAACATCGAACGTCACGCGGAGTCCAGTGCCGCCGCCGTGCAAGCTGCCCAGGAAACTGCCAGCGCCGCATTGGCGCAGAGTCAGGCGCTGGTGGATTCCGAGAGACCGTGGATTGTGGTCTCGGTCGAGCCCTTCCTGACCATGGAAAACAGTTTCAAGGTCATAGCTACGAATCGCGGCCGCACCCCGGCCAAGATCGTGTCCACCGTGGATCAGGTCGAGGTGGCCATCGACGAAACCCGCCTGGCGGAGACACCGGAGTTCGAAAGCGTGGAGTCGGGTGCGCTGCCCAACCCCATCATCCTTCTCCCTGGCGAATCGGTAGGCATTCGACCCTTCCGCCGCGAAGACATGCGCTCGGTTTGCGAGGATGACGCCCAATTCGAACGCATTGAGCTGTGGCAGGAGAAGGTGTTTCTCTTTGGCCGGGTCACCTACATGGACCTGCTCTCCAGCCCCGGAAAACAAATCCACGAAACCGACTGGTGTTGCTGGTACGTCCACGGCGAGAAAGAAAGTGCTCTGCTGGTTGCCGGGCCGCCGGAGTATAACCGGCATACCTAGGGTTTCGTATCTAATCTTCCCGTCACAACTGCTGTCATCTTGAGCGAACGCAGTACCCGGTCTCAGAAGTTCCTTTCATAAAAGTTGTCGTCCTGAGCGACCGTACCGAAGCGAAGGAAGTCGAAGGACCCGCGGTTGTCTTTTCCTCAAATCCCGTTGACCTTGTTTGCATCAACATTCGTCACTAGATGAGTCCGCGGCATGCCGTCGCGAGCTTTGCTAAAATCCTTCCAGACCGTTTCCCACGACCCATCCATTTCCAATTGCAAACCGAGCGGCAGGAGAATTCATGCCAGTTGTTGAACTCGCGGGAGTCACCAAGGCCTACGAGAGCAAAGTTGCCGTCCGCGATTTGAGCCTTTCCATCGAGGCGGGCCAGATGTTTGGCCTGCTGGGGCCGAACGGAGCGGGCAAAACCAGCTCCATCCGCATGATGATGGGCATCACCTTGCCCGACTCCGGCACCGTGAGTCTCTTCGACAAGCCCTTTGAACGCCAAAGCCTGGAGCGGGTAGGCTACCTGCCCGAGGAACGCGGGCTTTACAAGAAGATGAAGGTGCTGGAGCAGTTGGTCTTCTTCGGCGAGTTGCACGGCCTCAGTGCCGCGGAGTCCCGCAAGCGGGCTACCGATTGGGCCCAGCGCCTGGAGATTGCCGACGCGCTGGCCAAGAGGACTGAAGAACTCTCCAAGGGTATGCAGCAGAAGATTCAGTTCATCGGTTCGGTGCTGCACGATCCCGGCCTGATCGTCATGGACGAACCCTTTGCCGGACTGGACCCGGTAAACGCAACCCTGCTGGAACGCACCCTGCTGGACTTCAAGGATCAGGGCAAGGCTATTCTCTTCTCCACCCATCGCATGGACCAGGTGGAGAAGCTGTGCGACTCCATCTGCCTCATCAATAACGGCGAAGCGGTGCTCGCCGGCAGGGTGCGCGAAATCAAGTCGCGTTACGAGCGCAACCACGTGATTGTGGAATTTGAAGGCAGTGCGGATTTCCTCTCCAGCGCGGAGATCGCGCAGGCCAAAAACTTCTCCGGCCACGCCGAGATACGGCTCAAGCCGCACGGCGACGCGCAGAAGCTGCTCCATGAGGCAACGGCCGCGGCCACCATCTACCGCTTCGAACTGGTCGAGCCTTCGCTCGAAGAGATTTTCATCCAGACCGTGGGAGGCAAGGCCGATGCGTAACATTCTTCTCATCGCCCGGCGCGAGTACCTTGAGCAGGTGCGCGGGCGGGCCTTCAAAACCACCACCATCGGCCTGCCGGCCGTGTTCGCATTGGTCGTCGCCATTGCCTACCTTTCCAGTCTCGGTCTCGGCTCCAACCGCCACATGGCCGTCACGGCCTCTGACCCCGTGCTGGCCGGCCAGATCCGCAGCCAGTTGCTGGGCGACAAGGAAGCCAAGGCCAGCGTGGACGTGATTGCGCCCGCCACTCCCGAACAACGGGCCGCGCTGGTGAACATGGTGCGGACCAAGGCTCTCGACGGGCTGCTGTGGGTGGATACGCCGGCCGGAGCGGCGCCCACTGCCACCTACACCTCGCAGTCTGCCGGCGACTTCATCACCAACGATCGGCTGAAGTCGGCCTTGAATCACGCTCTTGTCGATGCGCGCTTAACCGGCGGCGGCATGAACCAGGCCGACGCGGATACGCTGGTCAAGGGCGTATCCATCCAGACCTTCCAGGTGAAAAAAGATGGCAGTGTGGTAAAGAGCAACGCCGCAGCGTCGTTTTACAAGGGCTATGCGATGGCCATCCTGCTCTCGATGACCACCATGATCTACGGCATGAACGTGGCCCGCTCCATCATCCAGGAAAAAACGTCGCGCATCTTTGAGGTGATGCTGGCCATCGCCAAGCCGGGAGACATGCTGGCCGGAAAGCTGATCGGCGTGGGCGCCGTAGGCCTGACCCAGATTGCGATCTGGCTGGTGGCGGGCGCGGCCATTCTGTTTTCGCCTTTCGCTGCCGCCCTTATGACAGGCGACTTTGTCATCCATATTTCGTGGAGCGAGACGGTCCTGTTTCCGGTCTATTTTGTGCTCGGCTACTTGCTCTACAGCTCGTTGTTTGCCGGCCTGGCCGCCACCTGCGAAACCGAGCAGGAGTTGCAGATGTACATGCCCCTGGCTGCTGCGCCCACCTGGCTGAGCTTCGCGCTGATCCTGCTGGTCATCAACGACTCCAACTCGTTCTGGTCGGTGGCAGCCTCCCTCTTTCCGCCCACCGCGCCGGTCATCATGTTCTTGCGCATGGCGGCGGAGATTCCTCCGGTGTGGCAGTTCGCAGCCTCCATCGGTCTGCTGGTGGTGAGCATCTGGGCCACGTTGTGGTTCTCCTCGCGCCTTTATCGCGTAGGCATCCTAATGTATGGCAAGCGGGCGACGCTGCCCGAACTGCTGCGCTGGCTGCGTTACAGCTAGAATCAGTGCAGTGAACGTTGAGGACAATCCCAGATTCACACTTGGCCAGCGCCTGGTACTGGCCGTGGTTCCGCGCCTCGTGTGGGCGCTGTTTCGGGTTGTAGGCCTCACCTGGCGCTTTGAAGTCATCGCCGAAGAAGGCGTCACGCCGGTCCTCTTTGGTCAGAAGCCCGGACCGGAGATTTACTGTTTCTGGCATCAGTGCGTGTTGCCCTGCACGGTATACTTCCGTCACTCCTTAGCCGTCATTCTCATCAGCCGCAGCTTCGACGGCGAGCTGATTACGCGCACTCTCCAGCTGTTCGGCTTTGACGCGGTGCGCGGCTCAAGCTCGCGTGGCGCGCGCAAAGGGCTGCTCGGGCTAAAACACATCATCGAGACCGGTCGCACCGCAATCTTCACCGCCGATGGTCCGCGCGGTCCCATTTACCAGACGAAGATGGGCCCCATCAAACTGGCGCAGATGACTGGCGCGCCCATCGGCGCTTTCCATCTGCAACCGCAACACGCCTGGACCATTGGCTCCTGGGATCGCTTCCTGGTGCCGTGGCCGTTCACACGCATCTGCGTTAGTTGGGCGCAGTGGACACACGTTCCCGCCGAGCTGCCCGCTGAGGATTTCGAGACCATGCGCGAGCAACTGAATGCGGCCATCGAGCGTGCCCGGCTGCGCGCCCTTGCGCACTTTGGAAAGGCTTCCCAGTGAGTGGCCTGCGCGTTGCCGATTTTGACTTTGATCTGCCCCCGGAGTTGATTGCGCAGGAGCCGCCGCCGCAGCGCGGTCAGAGCCGCATGCTGGCGTTGGACCGCGCCACCGGCGCACTGACCGACACGCAGTTTGCCCAATTCCCTTCTCTGCTGCGGCCCGGAGATCTGCTGGTCATCAACGATAGCCGCGTGATTCCGGCACGCCTGTTTGCGCGGCGCACGCTGGTACGTGATCGCCGACAGCCCAGCGGCCTGGTGGAAGTGCTGCTGACCGAGCCCGCCGGCGACAACGTGTGGCGCGCGCTGGTCAAGCCGGGGAAAAAGGTCGGAGTGGGCGAGCGCCTGGCTTTTTTCGCGCCTTCCGGGGCGCTCGTGCTGGAGGCTGAGGTCACGGAACGCGGAGCGTTTGGCGAGCGGGTGCTGCGCTTTGCGCCGGTGGACGATTTCTTTCGCGCCCTGGAAAGCATCGGCCACATGCCCCTGCCACCCTACATTCGCCGTCATGACGAGGACGCGGATCGCGAGCGATATCAGACCGTCTTCGCGCGCCGCCAAGGTTCTGTGGCCGCACCCACCGCTGGGTTGCACTTTACGCAGCAGATGTTGGATGCGGTGGCCGCGCAGGGTGTCGAGGTGGCGCGCATCACGCTCCACGTGGGCCTGGGCACCTTTGCTCCGCTGCGCGTGGACCTCGTGGACGACGTGCGCTTGCACCGCGAACGCTACACGCTGCCCGAGGCCACGGCCCAGGCCATTCAGCGCGCATCCGGTGAAGGCCGGCGCATCGTCGCCGTAGGGACCACAGTCGTGCGCACCCTGGAAGCCGTCGCACAGCAGGCAGGCGGCGCAGCGCTCCAGGCGCATTCGGGCGAGACCGAGATCTTTATTGCGCCCGGCTTCCACTTCCGCCTGGTGGGTGCGCTGCTGACCAATTTCCATCTGCCCCAGTCAAGCCTCCTCATGCTGGTCAGCGCCTTTGCCGGACGCGAGCGCGTGCTCGCCGCCTACCGCCATGCCGTCGAGGCACGCTACCGCTTCTTCAGCTACGGCGATTGCATGTTCTTTTTCTGAATCTGATCGTGAGGCTCATTGCCGGCAGTACCATCGAATGTTCGATCTCAAGCCTGCCTCTTCCCGGCAAGCTCGGGACGCAGGTAACGTAGTGGTATGGACGCCTCGCCCATCGTCGCAACAGCCAGCCCCATCACGCGCCTCTTCAACCGTATCTTCACCCGGCATGCAATGAATGTGGCCATTCTGCTGATGCTGCCCATGCTCCTCGCACCCACCCTGAACCCGGGGAGATTTCTGATGGTCGACCCGGATATCTGGTGGCATCTCGCCGACGCGCGCATTCTTTGCGCCACCCATCAGTTCATCTACACTGACCCGTACTCGTTTACCGTTGCCGGCCAGCGCTGGGTCAACTTTGAATGGCTTTCCGAGCTACCCTTTTGGTTCAGCTTCCGGGCGTTCCAGCTACGAGGCATTTATCTGATCGCCTGGCTGGCGCTGGGCGCCAATGTGTTGTTTGTCTACTGGCGTGGCTATTTGAAATCGCGTCATGGAGGAGCCGCGTTGTGGGCGGCGGGCCTCGCTCTTGTACTGATGACCGTGAACTCCGGGCCCCGCACCATCGCCCTTGCCTATCTGGCGATGTCGGCCGAGATGGCCATTCTGGAGGCTGCGGAGCGCGGAAACGCACGCCTGCTGTGGCTGCTGCCGCCGCTGTTCTGCGTGTGGATCAACCTCCATGGAAGCTGGCCGGTCGGCATCGTCCTGCTGGTTCTGTACATCGCTTGCGGATCGTTCAGCGTCGAGCTAGGGGCGTTTAGGCAAACGGCCTTTTCCGCCAGGGAGCGCAATCGCCTGCTGGCGGTGCTGGCGGCTAGCCTGGCGGCGCTGATGGTCAACCCCTACGGCTGGCGGCTGCTGTGGAAACCGTTTGACATGATGCTCAACGAAGGCCTCAGCGTCGCCAATAGCGCCGAATTTCAGCCCTTGCGAATCGAATCCATGGAGGGCAGGGGAGTCGTGCTGGCCATCGGCCTCATGATCGTGGCCAACTTCATTCGCGGACGGAAGTGGAAGGTCTACGAACTCGCAGTGATCGTCTTCGCCTGGTATTCGGCCGTCGATCATTTGCGCTTTACCTACCTCGCCGCAGTCTTGACGACTCCGATGCTCGCCGCAGACATCAAGCGGAGCTTCTATACAGAGGAGGACAACAAAACCATTCCGGCAATGAATGCACTGATTGCCGCCGCAGCCGTTTGCGTGATGGTGTTCATGTACCCATCGGAGGACACTCTGCAGAAGAAGCTGGCCTCCCTGTTCCCTCTCCAGACCATTGCATCCATTCAGCCCTCTTGGCGAACATTGAATTGGGACTACGTGGGCGGCATGATGGCATTTGAGTCCAAGCCCAATTTTTTCGACTCCCGATACGACATCTTCGACCATCACGGAGTGCTGGCGGATTACCTCGGCATCATGAATGACCGTGACGCCCTGGAGTTGATGGACCGCTACCGCGTGGACCACGTCCTGCTCCAGGATCCGTCGCCACTTGCCTACCTGCTGCAGCACACGCCGGGCTGGAAGGTGGAACGGCGCGAGATAACTGATAGCTTCACCTTCGTCCTGTACTCCAAGGTTGGCGCCGCAGAGGTCCCAGTCGCGGCTGCTAGGGCATCGGGGCAGCACTAAGACCTGGCCCATCCTGCGGATCTGCCGGCCGGATTAAGGTCCCCGGCTCATCTGATGACCGCCAATACGTGATGAGGATCACAAGGTTTATTCCAGTTTTCAGCGGACCATGGGTGAGAAGTGGTTTCACAACACCTGCGCCCTTTCCAATTCCTCGCCGGCTGGCTTGTCCCTGAGGGAAGAGTCACTGCGCCGAGGTAGTGCAAGGATCAGGCATTGTGAGTCCCCTGCTTACGAGGCGTGAGCGAGCTTCCTCGTCACGCGCCATCTCTCATCCAAACCTACGGAGACCCGGAGTGAAGCTAGATTCATCTGCCTTTGTTGCCGATTCGGCGTTGATCCAGGCGCTGCAAGGCTTTGCCGTGCCCGTCACCTGCGACGAAGACCGCCTGCTGTTCAAGCAGGGAGAGATGCCTTCGGGCCTTTACATTCTCCGCAGTGGAGGCGCCACGCTCACCATGACTTCGCCCCTGGGCGGCGTGGTGACGTGCACATCGGCTCAGCCGGGCTCGCTGTTGGGTTTACCGGCACTGATCGGCAAGCGGCCCTACACCTTGTCGGCCATGGTTCTCAAGGACTCCGATGTCAGTTTTGTAACCTGCGAGGACTTTTCCCAGTTGATGCTGACCCAGCCTTCCCTGTCGCTGATGGTGCTGCGTGTGCTGGCAGCCGAGGTGCGCAGCGCGCGCAGCGCCATTTCGGAGCTCTGAGCGGCCCAGCGCACCCTTCTCATCCCAATATGCGCCGCCCCGGCACAATGCGTTAGCATCCGGAGTGTGCCCGGCCTCGATACCCCAGTC
>Ga0182016_10005146_pt1 | contig 14179 bp, 16 predicted proteins | sample 712S2MmetaG_FD_120491 | JGI IMG/M metagenome (GOLD analysis project Ga0182016, IMG submission 120491) | Permafrost microbial communities from Stordalen Mire, Sweden - 712S2M metaG | ecosystem: Environmental > Terrestrial > Soil > Wetlands > Permafrost | place: Sweden: Stordalen | collected...
ACTGATGGATAATACAATCAGCCAGGAGCAGGCGTTTGCCGCCGTGACCGGTCCGTTTCGCGAGTTCATGCTCGCCCAGGTCCGCGAGAAGGACATTGCGCTGTTTGAAGATCTTTCCAAGGGCCAGTTTCACGACAAAGACCGGAGCGCCGTCGACCTTCGGGTTCTTATTCCCGCCTTCATGATCTCCGAATTGCGAAGAGGTTTCGAAATTGGCTTCATGATTGTGCTGCCGTTTTTGGTTATCGACATGATCGTGGCGACTCTGACGATGTCGATGGGAATGATGATGTTGCCGCCGACGGTCTTGTCGCTTCCGGCCAAACTTCTCTTTTTCGTGATGATCGATGGTTGGAACTTGCTGATCGGTAGCCTCGTCAGGTCGGTCGCGTAATGAGGATGACGCCCCGCAACGGATTAGGTTCGCGCAAGTTTGAGCAGGCTAAGTGGCGCAGGCGGTCGCGGAGAGCTGTTTCCCCATGAGCATTATGGACCTGGCGGTCTCGGGAATGCTGGCCAACACAAACTGGCTGTCGACCATTTCCCAGAATGTCGCCAATGCGAATACCACAGGCTACAAGGACGTCGAGACAGAATTTTCCTCTCTTGTCGACCAGTCCGACGGATCGCAATCGCAGGTCGCCGGCGTCACGACGTCGATGCGTTCCCTGAACGCTTTGCAGGGGCAGGACCAGGCGACGTCGACGGCGACCGATCTTGCAGTCCAGGGGTCGGGATTTTTCGTCGTTTCAAACGCCAGCGGCGATATTTACCTCACTCGGAACGGGTCGTTTGTGCCCGACGCCTCGGGCAATCTCGTCAATTCCGCAGGTTACTATCTCATGGGCGCGAGCCTGCAAGGCGGCGCTTCGAGCGGGTCGGTCAGTTCGCTCGCAAGTTTGGCGAAGGTGAATGTCGCAACGGCGGGCGAAGCGGCGACGCCTTCGACGGCAGCGGTCCTGAACGCCAACCTGCCGTCCACCGCCTCCGTCATACCTGCGGCAAATCTGCCGTCGACGAATACCGCCGGCGCCGGCTACACCGCAGAAACCTCCGTCGTCGCCTACGATAACCTCGGCGGTGCGCACACGATTAACCTCTATTTTGCAAATACCGGCGGAAATACCTGGGAAGTTGACGCGTTTGACGCCAGTAAAGCCGCGTCTGGCGGAGGGTTCCCCTACACGTCAGGACCGTTGGCCACGCAAACGCTGACGTTCAGTCCCACAAATGGAGCTCTCGCCAGCGGGTCGCCGGTCAGTATCCCGGTCCCGGGAGGCCAGTCCCTGAGCCTGAATCTCAGTTCTACGACCCAACTCGCGTCCAGCTTCGCCGTCAACTCCTCCACCATCAACGGAAGCGCGCCGGGCAGCGTGACCGGGATTACGATCTCCCAGAACGGGACGCTGTCCTTTCAAACAAGCGGCGGTACTTCAACGGCCGCCTATGAAATTCCGCTTGCGAACGTGCCGAGCCCGGACAACCTCACGTCGGTCATCGGCGAGGCCTTCCAAGCGAACTACGACTCCGGGCCGGCGCAGGTGGGCGTCGCCGGCGCAGGGGGGCTCGGAACAATCAGCTCATCGTCCCTCGAAAGCTCGACAGTCGATCTTGCGACGGAGCTGACGAATATGATTCAGGCGCAAAGCTCATACGAGGCCAATTCCAAGGTCTTCCAGAGCGGCGCAAAATTGGTCGACGTCCTCAATCAGCTTCAAGTCTAATCTCCAACGCCTCCGGAGGGAGGTTTCACGATGAGCCTCTCATCCGCTCTCAACATTATCAATTCGTCCTTCGCGTCGACCGCGGCGCAGTCGGCGGTGATTGCGCGCAATATCTCGAACGCGAATACGCCGGGTTATTCACGCGAAATCGCCAACCAGGCGACAAATGCGTATGGCGGCTCGGACGTGATCTCCATTACGCGCCAAGCCAACAGCGCGTTGCTCGATCAGCTCAACGCGTCAACCTCGGAGTCGGCTAGTCAGAGTGCGATCTCGGCTGGCTTGTCGTCGCTGGCTCAAACGGTGGATGACAGCGCAAGCGCGTCTTCCGCATCGGGCGCCGCGCAGAACGGCGTATCGCCATCCGCGATGCTCGCCAATTTGCAAAGCGCACTCGCAACCTATGCGGCTTCGCCGAGCGACTCGTCCTTAGCGCAGGCCGCGGTGACCGCGGCGGGCAATCTTGCGGCGTCGCTCAATTCTGGTTCTGCCGCGGTGGAGCAGGTGCGATCGCAGGCCGACGCCAACATTGCCTCGTCTGTCGCCACGATAAATTCGCTCCTCAACCAATTCACCTCGGTGAACGCCACGATCGTCAATGGTCTAGCGTCAGGCGCGGATGTAAGTTCCGCCGAGGACTCACGCGACTCTTTGCTAACTCAACTATCTCAGCAGATCGGCATTTCTACGACAACCAACGCGAGCGGATCCACCTCGATCTATACGGACAGCGGCGCAACGCTGTTCCAGGATGTTCCGCAGACGCTGAGTTTCGCGCCGACGCCGACGCTCACTGCGGGCGCCAACGGCAATCCGGTGACGGTCAATGGCGTTCCGATCACAGGGTCCTCCGCGCCGATGGCGGTCCAATCCGGCGCGCTGGCCGGGTATGCTCAGCTAAGGGACGTTATCGCGCCGGAATATCAGAGCCAGCTTGATCAGGTCGCGGGGGGACTCATCGACGCTTTCGCGGAGACGGACCAGTCGACGACACCAGCACTACCGCCTCTTCCCGGGCTTTTCACCTATCCCGGGGCGACCGGGCTGCCGTCGACAACCGACATGACGGGCCTTGCAAGTCAGATCGAAGTCAACCCCAGCGTCGATCCGAGCCAAGGCGGCAACGTCAACCTGCTTCGGGACGGCGGCGTCGCGGACCCCGGCGGCGCGACTTACAGATACAACTCAACCGGAGCGGCGAGCTATTCAGGCAGAATCCAGCAATTGATGAATGCAGTCGATACACCGCAGGCGTTCGACCCAAGCGCGGGGCTTGGCGCCTCAAATAGCCTGTCGGGCTACGCAAACGCCTCGGTGAGCTGGCTGCAAGCGCAGAACCAGCAGGCCAGCGACGCCGCCAGCTATCAATCTTCGGTAGCCTCCCAGGCGAGTTCCGCGCTCTCCAACGCTACGGGCGTCGATCTCGACACCGAGATGACGAATATGCTGAACATCGAGAACTCGTACACCACGTCGGCCAAGCTGCTGACGACCGTGAACGACATGTACTCGGCGCTGATAGCCGCGGCATGAGCGCCATGACGGTCGCTTCCATCTCCAGCCAGTATCTGGGAACCGCCATGATCCCGGCGATCACCCAGTCACAATCGCAATTCACCCGCCTTGAGGTCGAGTCGTCGACGGGTCAGTACGCCGATCTCGGCCTGCAACTCGGGGCTCAATCCGGGTACGAGCTGTCGTTACGCGGCCAGACCGAGCTGCTTCAGAGCCTCATCAGCGCAAATAACGTTATCACGACAAATCTTTCCACGACCCAGAATGCGCTGGACTCGCTGCGGACCAACGCACAGAACACGCTTCAAAGCTTGACGACCTGGAGTTCGGGCGGGAATTCGGATGCGACGCTGCAAACACTGGGCTCCGGTTCCCTGCAGCAACTCATCAGCCTCGCCAATACGGCCTCGGGCGACCAGTACGTGTTTGGCGGAGTGAATACGGGGACGCCGCCGCTCGCCGCTTATAGTGCGACGCCGCCGTCCAGCGCCAAAAGCGCCATCGATTCGGCCTTCCAATCCGCGTTTGGGGTTTCGCCCACGGATGCGGCGGCGTCGACGATTTCGGCCTCGGACATTCAGAACTTTCTCACCGGGCCGTTCGCCGCTGAGTTTAGCGGCGCCAACTGGACCAGCAATTGGTCCGCCGCCTCCAGTACGAACACGAGTTCCGCAATTGCTCCGGGGCAGACGATCGATACGTCAACCAACGCCAACCAGCCGGGATTTAAGCAACTCGCACAAGCTTATACCATGCTAACTGAGTTCGGAGGATCCCAGCTTAGCGCCTCCGCACAAGAGGTCGTGGCGTCGACGGCCTCCTCCTTGATTTCCCAAGGTCTGAGTTCCCTCACTGGGACCGAGGCGGATGTCGGCGCCGCGCAGAGCGAGATCACGCAAGCAAATTCCCAAATGAGCTCCCAGTTGACGATCTTGGAGACGCAGGTTGGCAATCTCGACAACGTCAATGCAGCTGCCGTAGCGACCCAACTGAACTCCCTGACCACACAGATCGAAACAGCCTACCAGCTCACGGCGCAGTTGCAGAAGATCAGTCTCGCACAATATCTCCCGACTTAGACGAGGAAAAAGCCGAAGATGTATGAATTCGCCTACAAGGAGATTGTGGATGAGTCCCCGCAAGCCATGCGGGCGCAAGAGCAGCGCGCGCTCGACCAGGTCATCGGCCTGCTTCGCGCCGCCGCAAAATCCGGTCCTGGCACTCGCGAAGTCGTCACGGCGCTGTTTCAATTGCGCCGGCTTTGGGCGATCTTCCTGGAAGACCTTAAAAGCCCAGAAAACAAGCTGCCGCCCCCGTTACGCGCCGGGATTATCTCGATAGGCATATGGGTCAACAAGGAAATCGACCGGGTTCGCACCGGCGCCACGCAAGATCTGAGCCCGCTGATTGAGATTAACCAGATCATTCGCGATGGATTGAGCTGACGCCCAAATGAACATTACTCTCAGAGCTGGCGAACGAATCTACATCAACGGCGCCGTCCTCAGGATTGATCGGAAGGCGACGATCGAGTTGATGAACGATGCCGCGTTTTTGCTCGAAGCGCATGTCATGCAGACCGAAGAGGCGACGACGCCATTGCGACAGATCTATTTTGTCGTTCAAGTCATGGTGATGGATCCATCCGCGGCGCCAGCCACAATGCAGCTTGCGCGAGGATTGATCGAGAAAGCATCCCAAGCCTTTGAGTCGGGGGAGATCAAATCGGGTTTGCGGACCGTCGCGGAATTGATCGTCCGGTCGCGGTACTTCGAGGCCATGAAGACGCTGCGGGCGCTCTACGGACTCGAAGAGCGAGAAATGTTTCCGAAAGGGCGTCTATCGGCGCCCCACGCTGCCTGAAGGAAAACCCCATGACAGTCTCCCCCGTAACCTCGGTCGCGGGCGCGCCACAAACCGCATCGAACGCCGCGACGGCCACGGCCGCCGCTGCGACGAACGCGCTCAGCTACAACGACTTTATTAGTTTGCTGATTTCGGAACTGAAGAATCAAGATCCGACCCAACCGATGGATCCGACGCAAATGGTGTCCCAACTGGCGACTGTTTCGCAGGTCGGACAGTCCGTGCAAACGAACGCCACGCTCGCCTCGCTGTTAACCGCGACTTCGCTCTCGCAAGCCGAGCAATTGATCGGCCAGACGATAACTTCCTCCGACGGGACGTCTACGGGACAAGTAGCGTCGGTCAATGTCACTGGCGCCGGGTCGACCGCCACTCTCAGCAATGGGACGCAAGTGCCGCTCGGCAATGGCGTCGTTATTCAGTGACGGAAGGGGACGTCCTCGATCTCGTCCAGGCCGCCATTTGGATGGTCATCGTGGGGGCGGGCCCGGTCGTCGGCGCGGCGATGGTTGTGGGGGTCGGCATCGCGCTGCTGCAGGCGCTCACGCAAGTCCAGGAAATGACGCTCACGTTCGTCCCGAAGCTTCTTGTAGCTTTCGCGGTCTTCAGCCTGACGGCGTCTTTTGTCGGGGCGCAGATGCAGGTGTTCGCAGAGACCGTCTACGCCCATATCGAGCGGGGCTACGGACGCTGAGGGTCCTTGGAGCGGGAGCGCCCCACCTCCCTTGCTACGGGACAAGCCACATTTAGAACGGGCGTCCCACTCGGTGAGACCCGCACAAGCTTAGCGCGCGAACGTGGCGATCCAAATGGCCGCGACGAGCAACCAGATATCCGTGACGCCGCCGATTGCGACTAGCGCTACGGCTTCGCGCGCGGGTGAGGATGTCGGCTTTGCGATCGGCATCGTTCTCGTTCTCTGCCTGTTTTTCCTGCCGGTTCCCGCGCTTTTGATCGACTTCGGGCTTGCGTTCTCGATTGCGCTGTCCGTGCTGATCCTAATGGTCGCGCTGTGGATACAGAAACCGCTGGAATTTTCGGCGTTTCCCACCGTGCTGCTGGTGGCGACGGTCTTAAGGCTCGCCCTCAACATTTCGACGACAAGGCTGATCCTCGCCCATGGTTCTCAGGGAACGACCGCGGCCGGTTACATTATCGCCGGCTTCGCGCGCCTGGTGATGAGCGGCGATTTCGTCATCGGAATTATCGTCTTTCTCATCCTGGTGACGATCAACTTTCTAGTGATCACAAAGGGCGCGACGCGTATCGCCGAGGTCGGCGCGCGCTTCACGCTCGACGCGATTCCCGGCAAACAAATGGCGATCGACGCCGATCTTTCGGCCGGGCTCATCGACGATAAGATCGCCCAACAGCGTCGACGCGAACTCGAGGAAGAAAGTTCATTCTTTGGTTCGATGGACGGCGCCTCCAAGTTCGTTCGCGGCGACGCGATCGCCAGTCTAATTATTCTCGCGGTGAACATCTTTGGCGGCATTGTCATCGGCGTAACGCGGCACGGATTGGGGCTCGCCAATGCCGCGGACATATTTACCAAACTGTCGGTCGGCGATGGCCTCGTTTCGCAAATTCCGGCCCTGATCATTTCATTGGCCGCGGGCCTGCTCGTCGCCAAGGGCGGTACGCGCGGCTCGGCGGAAAAGGCGGTGTTCGGACAGCTCGGCAATTACCCCAGCGCGCTGTTTCTGGCGGCTTTGCTTATGTTCATTCTCGGCGTGATCCCCGGTCTGCCTTTTCTTCCCTTCGGGGCGTTGGGCGCTCTGATGGCGTTCGTCGGCGTCGCGATCCCCAAGCGTCTCGCGAGGGAAGCCGCACGGGACGCAGCGGCAAAGTCGGCGTCTGAGGAAAAGGCGCGCGCCGATGCGCGCGCTTCAATAAAGGAGCAACTCAAGCCGATAGAGATCGAACTGTGCTTCAGCAAGGAACTGGCCGCGGCGCTTCTCGCCTCGCACAGCGAAATCGCGGGGCGCGTCGCCAAGATGCGCCGCAAGTTCGCGCGCGAGTATGGTTTTGTCGTCCCGGAAATCAAACTCACCGACGATATCAACGCTCCGCCGAAGACATACCAAATCCGCTTTCACGGCGCCGCCGCGGCAACCCAGGAGTTGCGCATGCATGAGGCGCTTGTCATCGTTGGAGAGGGCAAGCGACCGAGCGTGCCCGGCGACGAGATTCGAGAGCCGGCGTTTGGCATGAAGGCGATCTGGATACCGGAATCCTTCGCCAAAGAGGCGCGCCGCGAGGGATTTAGGGTCATAGATCCGATTTCGGTGATGCTAACCCATTTGAGCGAAGCCATTCATAACAATCTTGGTCGGTTACTCTCATATAAGGACATGCGCGCCCTTCTGGACAGGCTCGAGCCCGAATACAAGCGCTTGCTGGACGATGTATGTCCCTCGCAGATCTCACAGTCCGGTCTGCTGGCGGTATTGAAGCTCTTGCTTGCCGAGCGCGTCTCGATCCGCAGTTTAACGCTCATACTCGAGGCGGTGGCGGAAATAGCGCCGCTCGTTCGGCGGCCGGAACAGATCGTCGAACATGTGCGCATGCGTATTTCGCAACAGATCTGCGGCGGCTTGCTGGATCAGGGCGTGCTCAAGGTTCTGCGCCTCGGCAATCGATGGGACATGGTGTTTCATCAAAGCCTGAAGCGCGATTCGAAAGGCGAAGTCGCCGAATTCGATATCGATCCGCGTCTGATGGAAGAGTTTGCGGGACAGGCTTCGGCGGCGATCCGCAAGCGTTTGGATGAGAAGCACCTCTTTGTCGTGGTGACAACGGCGGAGACTCGTCCCTTCGTCCGCATGATCATCGAGCGCATGTTCCCAAACCTACCCGTCCTTTCTCAGCTTGAGATCGCCCGCGGCATCGAAGTCCGATCGCTTGGCGTTGTATCTTGACCAAGAACGACGCGGCCATGCTCACAGGGTCGTTGGCGGAACTCGGCCCAAACATCGTTCTGGCGACGTTCGTCCTGTTTTGCCGGATTGGCGCGTGTCTTATGCTCGCCCCAGGCGTTTCGAACGCGCAGATTCCAGTGCAGATCCGTCTTTTTGTGGCGGTCGCGATCACTCTCTCCCTTGCGCCGCTGCTGCTGGGTCTGCCGCACCTTCAGTCGCTTGCGGACGATCCGCTCTCCTTGCTGCGGTTGATCGCGATGGAGAGCCTGATCGGCGGAATGATCGGAATGCTCGGCCGACTGTTCTTTTCGGCCCTTGAGACGCTCGCCGTCGCCGCCGCGAACCTGCTCGGCTTGGTCAATCCGTTCGGTGTTGAGGTCGACCCCAACCAATCCATGCCGCCCCTGGCCAGCGCGATCGCGCTGGCGGCGACCGCGCTCATTTTCGTCGGCGATTTCCACTGGGAGATTATCCGGGGATTGGTGGCGTCTTACCGGGCGATCCCGATTCAAAGCGAATTCGATCCAGCCTACGCGCTGCGGCAGATCGGGCAAGTTCTCGGTCAGTCGTTCCTCATTGCGATCCGCGTAACGTCGCCGTTCTTCCTCTATTCGGTCATCGTCAACTTCGCTTTGACGTTGATTAATCGGGTTACGCCGCAGATCGCGGTGTTCTTCCTGGCGCCGCCCTTCATCGTCGCTGGCGGCCTGTTGTTGCTGTACTTCGCGATCAAGGCCCAGATCGGGGAATTCATGTCCGGCTTCGCCGGCTGGCTGAGTTGGGGTTAGCCGATGAGCGAGCGCCTAAGGAAATTCAGGCGAATCGACCATTTGCAGCGGCGCTTGCACGATTTGTCGGTATGGCGCTTGTCGGCTTTGGGCCGACAGCGCGACCAGATCAACGCGGCTCATGCCGAGATGCTCAACGCAATGAGCGCCGGCTTCTTTGCCTTCGGGAGCGCCGCAGCCGCGGCGAATCGCCGAATTCGCGCGATAGAGGTTGAAATCGAAAACGCCAACCGGGCCCATGAAAATCAGTCCAGGCGCTCGCTCGAACTTGGCGCGCGATCGCAACTCGCGGGCGCCTCGCTCAGGGCGGCGACAGAGCAAAGCCGCAGGGATCGGCAAAACAGGGAACTCGCCGACCTGATCGAAGAAATGTTGCGGGCAAGCGGCTCAGCTTCGCGCAAGGGTTAGCCGTCAGGGTCGCCCTGCTGAACAGGTGCCGCCGCAGCCATGGCCATAGATCCGCCTTCCGACATTGTCCTCGACGTCGCACGTGCCGCCGATCCGGCGCGAGCCGCCGCTGTCGCGCGACGGTTAACCGCTCTTGCCGCTGACCCAAGCGAGGCGAGCGCCGATTTCGGCGCAGCGCTCGATCAGGCGAGTCCCGCGCCGGCCGCGCCCCCGCCCAAAGGGGCGCCCGATATACGTGCCCGGCTTGGCTCGACAAACCCAGTCCCGAAGGACAAGGCCAGCCGCGTGCAGGTTCAATTCGAGTCGGTGCTGCTCAACAGCCTTGTGAGCCAGATGCTTCCCAAGGATGCGCCGGACGCTTACGGGCAGGGGCTGGCCGGCGAGATGTGGCGATCGCTGCTGGCCGAAAAGATTTCCGGCGAGATCGCGGGTTCGGGCGCGTTGGGAATCGCGCAACGGCTCTTCGCGACGCATCCCCTCTCGGCGAGCGCCTCGCTGATGGGCGCCGCGCGAGAGAGCGAAAGGGGCCGCGCCGAGACCGCGCAAATGAGCGCGAACGCGCTTTCGATGGCGAACGGCGCGCACGTCGACGAGGGCGCGTTCCTCTTCGCGACCGCCAAAGCCCATGAGTGAAGGCGTCGGCGCGATCGCGCGGGATGGCGACGAACGCGCGCTTGCGATGATATTGTCCGTGGTCGAGCGTTTGAGCGCGGCCGTGCGCGCAGAGAACGAGGATCTTGCGAACCGGCGAACGGTCGACTACCCCGCACACAATCAGCGCAAGAGCCAGGGCTTGCTGGAGTTGAATCGCATTCGCCCCGCGCTTGCGGGCGTCAGCGCGAACCCGGCGGCAAGGTCGGCGCTCGCCTATCTTTCAGCTCAGCTCGAGATCAACCGTCGTCATCTCCATACACAGCTTAGAGCGGCTCAAACCATATCTAATCTCATCGCGCGCGCGATCCGCGAGGGCCAATCCGACGGCACTTATGGCGCCTTTGCCTGGCGGACCAACGAAGAATGATGAAGACGCTCATTGTCGGCATTTGGGCTTGCCTGATCACGCTGGCGGCGGATTTCGGCGCGACGTCGCTGATGCAGACCCGCGCCAATCGGGCCGCGCTACCGCCCGTGGTCGCTTCGGAAGTGCGCAAGACCAAGGAGATCAACATTCCCATCATCCGCGACGGCGCGGTGAAAGGATATGTCGTAACCCAGCTTTCCTATGTCGTGGACCTCGGCGTCGAGAAAAAGCTCGCGACGCCGCCGGACGCCTTTGTCGTAGACGAGGCCTTTCGATACGTCTATGGCGACGAAAAAATAGACTTCGGTCATCTCGACAAGCTGGAGCTGAATAAGATGACGCGAGACCTCATTCAGAAGATCAATTCGCGGATGAAAGCCGACGTCGTGACGGAAATGGGCATTCTCGAATGCAATTTTTTCCTGACCGCCGAAGCCAAGACCAAGATGTAGCCGGTCCGGCGCGGCGCCTATCCCCCAAGCGTGACCCCTTGCAAACTTGAAAGCAGGCCGGCGCTGATCAGCGAACTCCCGGTCAGGCCGGCCAAAAGCGAGCCGTTGGAGCTGACAATCCCGCTCAATATCGTGGAAGCGGCGCCGACCGCGCCCGTTTCGTTGCCCGACGCGATCGCGAGCGAAGCGCCGGACCCCGATGCGGGTCCATATTTCGCGTCGTAATTGGCCGTAAATCGCTCGATGAGCTGTTGCAGCTTTTGCGGGTTCTGCAGATCCGATACGGGCACGAGCTTGGCGACGCTGGCCGCTTCGGCATCGATTTGCGATGCGCTTGTCGTCGGCGAAAGGCCGAAGATCGTTTGCACGACTTCGAGCAGGTTCTCGTCGCCCAAAATTCCGTAGGAACTCGTAACCGTCGGCGCGACCCGTCTGAAATAGAGCGCGAGCTGCACGCCGGGATCCGTCTGCCCCTGGTCGGCCTCCAATTGCTGCTCGACATAATCGCTGGTCGCCGTCGCCACCGAACCAGCCGAGGACGGCGACGCCGACCCAGCGTCGGCGAAGTCGAACGCAGCGGCAAACGCCTTCCACTGCGGGTTGGGCAGCGTGTTTGCGAGCGCTTTCGGATTCTTGACGCCGCCTTCGAGCACCTGCTTGATCAAGGCGGTCGAATTGATCTCGTCGCCGAGACCATAGGCCTGAAGCGCGTAGGAGAGCAGCCGGTAATTGCCGACGAGATCGGCCGCCGACTTCACCTTGCCGATATTGGCCTCGTAATAGGCGGTCGCGGTCTTCACCTCCGGCTGATCGGCGGTCATCGTGTGATAGCGCGCGAGATTTTGCGCGATGCCGAGGTAGGTCGATGTCGTCGTGGTCAAGAGGAATAGCCTCCGGCGCGCGATCTATCCGTCGCCGCTTGCGTCAGGATGCGCGGAAATCGTCAAGTTTTCCTTGAGGGCCGCGCGCGAGGCTCGCATAGGGGCGGCTAAGCGCTTGTCTGCGCTACCTCTCGCTCCTTCCAATCGGAGGGCGGCAACCCCGACATGCCGGTGAAAAATCTACTAAAGGCGCTGACCTCGGAGTAGCCGAGAATCTGCGCTAGGCTGCCGATGCTGACGCGCGTGCCGCGCAGCAGTTGGCAAGCCATCTCGAAGCGAGCCTCGTTCACCGCGTCCCGAAAGGAGAGGCCGCGGGTTTGCAGGGCCCGGTTCAGGGTCCGGGGATGCATGACGAGCAGGTCCGCGGTCGCCTGTAAGGACGGCGTTCCCGCGAGCACCGAAGGCACAAGCACGCGCATCACCCGATCGAGAATGTCGGGCTGAAGGAAATTCCAGCGTTCCGCGATGAACTTGCGAATGTCCGCGTGCCGTGCGCGATCGGCGGTCGGGATGGCTCGGGCGAGCGAAGCGCGAGAGTAGACTAGCCCAAAATGCTCCGCCTCAAACGTAAGCCTCGCCCGGCCGAAGGCTCGCCGGTATGGCGAAAGGTCGTCAGGCCGCGGCAGGGAAATCAGGACGCGCGTCGGTTCGACGCCGCAGAGCTCGGCAAAAACGCTTCGGCCGAAGGCGGTCGCGCCTTCGCTGAACCGTGGGGAACCCCTGAGGCCGGGATGGTAGACCCGATGCCCGATCAGAATTGCATCGTCTCCCTCATCGACCAAATACGTGCTTGCGCCCCGCACATAGCGGGGGTGATTGGCGACGAAGTCGAGGAGAGCTGAGCCGAAATTCTCGGCGGACGACAAAAGACTTCCGATGATCCCCAAGTGGCTCAGTCGACCCGACGCGCCGAGAGTCAGGCTGAAGTCGCCGCGACCCGTCGCCTCCGTGCACTTCAGCATCAGGTCGGACACGACGGGGAACGGCAGGCGGCCCTCGATGTCCGAGAGCACCGCCGGACTGATGCCGACGCTCGAGAGAAGCGGCTCCGGATTGACATCCATCTGGCGCAGGATGCGCGGGACTTCGACCAGCACCCCGACGCGTTGCAGAGGCGTGGTTTCGCTGTTCGCGGGAGTCGGTCGAACCGCAAGGCGAGGAGGACCGACCTCGCCGGGTGAACGCGCGGCGTCGGATCGATCCTCCATGCACCGCTCCTTTTGCGTCGATGGCGTGACGGCGAATCCAAGGCTCACGATGTCGGAAAATGTCAAGACCTGGCGCGCGCCCGTCCCCTAGGTTCCGGCCCGCGCTTCAGGGGACCGCGAAAGACGCGAGGAAACATCCATGTACTATACCGACGACTCGATCTTGCCCGAAAACATGCAGCCGCTGATCATCACGGCGGCGCCCTACGGGCCCGCGTGGCTGCCGGGAGACGCCGATATCCCGCTGACCTGGGACGAGCAGGTTCAGGCAGCGGTCGATTGCTACAACGCCGGCGCAACGATGCTGCATGTGCACGTGCGCGACCCCGCGACGGGCCAGGGCTCGGTCAATTTCGACCAGTACAATTATCTTCTCGGCCGGCTGAAGCAGGCGGTGCCGAAAATGATCCTGCAGGTCGGCGGCTCGATTTCGTTTGCGCCGCACACGGCCGAAGCGAAGGCGAAGTGGCTCAACTACGATACGCGCCACATGCTGGCCGAACTCGATCCGAAGCCGGAATTCGTCACCATCGCCACCGGCACGACCCAGTGGGACGTCGTGTCGATGTTCGTGCCTGACGACATCAAAGGGACGCATCTCGACAACAATCCGCAAGTGCAGGCCGCATGGGCGGGGATGTGGGTCGACGCCGGCCCGGCGTTCTACCTCGAACACTTGAAGCGCCTCAGCGCCCATAAGATCCAGCCTTATTTCGTGCCGGGAACGGTGCATCAGTTGGAGATTATCGAGCGGCTCATTCGCGCCGGCGTCTACATGGGGCCGATGAACGTCGCGATCTGCGGTTACGGCGGCGGCACGCTCGGACGCAACCCCTTCCACTGGATGGATTTTTTGCGCCAGGTGCCACAGGGCGCGGTTACGACCTTCTGGTCGAGCATGCGCGGGCTCATCTCGCTCTCGGCGATGGCGATCGTGCTCGGCCAGCACGTGCGCGTCGGCAACGAAGACAACCTTTGGGGCCCGGACAAGAAGCGCCGCACCTCGGTGCAGCAGGTCGAGGGCGCGGTGCGCATCTGCGAGGAGTTCGGCCGCAAGGTCGCCACCGCCGAGGAGGCGCGCGAGATCATGAAGGTCGGCGTCTGGTACAACAGCATCGAAGAGACGCTGATGAACCTCGGCCTGCCGCCCAACCGCCGCGACGGCGACAAGGGCTTCCTCGTCTGGCCGACGGACGGCAGGAAGACCGTCGCCAAGGTCGCGGGCGACTCCCACCCGATGGCCTATTGCATGGTCCCGCCCGACGCCGCGAAAGCCGCCATGGAGTCGTACAAAGCCGCGCAAGCCAAGACGCCAGCCTAGGCGCCGCGCATGGGGCGGCGCGTCGATGCGCCGTCTCTCGCGATTTTCTTCAATCCCCAACCCGAGAGAGGTAT
>Ga0182016_10005150_pt1 | contig 14177 bp, 10 predicted proteins | sample 712S2MmetaG_FD_120491 | JGI IMG/M metagenome (GOLD analysis project Ga0182016, IMG submission 120491) | Permafrost microbial communities from Stordalen Mire, Sweden - 712S2M metaG | ecosystem: Environmental > Terrestrial > Soil > Wetlands > Permafrost | place: Sweden: Stordalen | collected...
GGCGAGCGCGAGACCGGCAGGCGCTTCCGGGAGCGAAGAAAAACATCGCAGTTGTCGGGCGGATGAAATCGGGGGAAGACAGACAGGGAACGCGACTGAAGTCGCGTGTACCTTAGATTGGGTCCTTTGTACCCATTGCATCGATCGCAGGCGAGCGCGAGACCGGCAGGCGCTTCCGGGAGCGAAGAAAAACATCGCAGTTGTCGGGCGGATGAAATCGGGGGAAGACAGACAGGGAACGCGACTGAAGTCGCGTGTACCTTCCCACAAGACCGCGAGTTCACAAACGCTCTAAAAGTGGAAGCCGACCGTCGCGGTGACCGCGCGCGGCGAAATGTAGTGCGTGCCGCTAAAAGTCGACAGGAAATTGAAGAGGGCTTCTTTGTTGGTCAGATTGACGACCGTAAGCCGGGCACTGAATTTGTACTTGTCGCCCTGGAAGAGGTTGTCATGTCCCACAGCCACGTCGAAAAGATTGCGGGATGCGATGCGGGGTGGGTTGTGATCGTCGTTCTCGGTGCCCGGAGCGGGAATGGATAACAGCGTGGAACCATACATGGAAGCCGGACAAAGCCCGGTCGGGCTGATAGGAGTGGTCGGTGTCGCGTGGACGCTTCCACAGTAGAGACCGCCTTCGAACTGCTGATCCGGCGTGAGGCCGGAGACGTCAACCGTTGAGTTCGTACTATTCGTCCCGGCACAGGCCTCGCCGCCCGCGCACGGGACGGCGCCAGCCACCTGTCCGCTGTCAAAACGCCAGTTAAGGCTGAGCCAGGGAGCCTTCTTCGAGGGCGGCTGGTACTGCACGTGCGTAGTCTGATTGAATCTTTCGTCGTGGTCGATGCGGAATACGGAAATGGCGCCGGGCGTCGCGCCAATACCAGCGACCTGCGGGCCGAAAAAGCGCGCCGCCACGCTGGACATTACGATGAACGCGGTGAACCCGTGAAAGTTGGGAATGGTGTCGCGGATGGCGAAGCCGGGAATTTTCGAGCTCTCCCACTCGATCGGGTAAGTGATGGGCGTGTTGCCGAGCACACTGAAGTCGAAGGCCTTGTGGGTGTACTTCCAGATGTATTCCGCATCGAGAACCATGTACTTACCGAATGCCTGCTGGAAGCCGGCGTGAAATTCGTTGCGGTGACCGGGGCTCAGCGGCGTTGTCGTCACGCAGTATCCGCCAGGGACCAGGGTCTGAAACGCAGCGATCACGGGGTCGTTGCATCCGAGGCTCGCCAGCACCAGGTTCTCGTTGAATGGAGTCTCCATGGTGCGCGCATAAGACACGCGTAGAACCGTGTTGGTTGGCTTGAAGTTGTATGAAACGCCGAGGCGGGGTTCAGCCTCCGCGGCGCTGGTGAGGCCATTGTATTTATCGAAGCGTAAACCGAGATTGAAGCTCCATTTTCCCAGTGTGATTGCGTCCTGCACATAAAACGCAAACTCCTTGATATCGGCATGGCCATAAAATCCGTATTCGTTGCTGGTCTTGTTCGCGCAGCCATCGGAAGCAGGCAGGGGCGCCGTTCTGGTCAGGTCGTAACAGGCGAGGACCGGGACAAAATTTGGATTCTGCGTCAGGATTCCGGTGCATGCGGCCGGATTGGTAAGCGAAGGGTTGGTATCGGCGCTGCCGCCGGGATTCAGACAGGGAGCGTTTGCCGCTGGATCGACCAGTCCGAAACTGTCTCTTTCCGTGATGAAAGTGTGCTCATACGTAGAGCCGATTTTGATGTTGTGCGTTTTATTGACCCAGGCCAGATTTGTCCGCAGGCCGGCATTTGTCAGGCGGCGATTCTGTCCCACGGTGGCGGACTGGAGGTCGGGCGTGAAGTCGGCAAACGGATCGCCGCTCGGGTAGTAATTGTATTGATCCTGGCGGACGAAGCCACCGAATGTGAATACGGCATTGGCATTGATGATGCGAGTCCAGACCGGCGCGACATTAAACGATTTGATCTGCGAACGCTGGTCTTCGGAGCCGACCGGTACGCCGTTGGGACCAATACCGCCGTTATTAACCGCGAGGCCGCTCCAGGCGGACGCGGTTTGGGCGTCGTATGAATTCGGAGTCTGGAACCAGGAGCGCGTGAAGCCGAGATTGAGGGTGACGGAGTCGTTGTCGGAGAGCTTGAAATCGACGTGGTCGAACACGTTTTCTTCATTGCCATGATCGTGAAAAACCTGATACTCGGGGCCGTCCAGGAAGCGCCCTGAATCCAGACCGCTGGCGGAGATGAAGTTGCCGAATTTCTGTCCCCCGTACGAGAGATCGAAGCCGGCGTTGGAACTGCCGAAGGTGCCGTAAGAAGCTGTGACGTCGCCGTGAGGAGTGGTATTGCCGAGCCCCGAGCGGGTGGTCACTACAATCACCAGACTGGTCTTGCCGCCAAACTCGGCGGGGGGCGCGCCTTCAATGACTTCCATCGACTGGACAGCGTCGACCGGAAGCTGATTCGAAAAGGTCTTGCTCTGCTGGTCGGTGATCGGCTGGCCATCAACGGAGAAAGAATTCGAAGCGTGATCGCCCAATCCATGAAACAGGCCGTTCGAATCGGCGGAGACTCCCGGCGTCGCGAGCGTCACGAGTGAACTCAGGGACGAGGAATTGCTTTCCAGCGGCAGCTTATCGAAGAGATCCCGGTCGACGTCAGTGTGGGTGGATGGGTCGGTTTCGACCAGGTCGCCGCCGGATGTCACGCTTACGCTGGAATTGGACTCACCGATCTTCACTTCGATCTTCACATCGAGAGGCAGGGGAGAACGTATGTTTACGTCCTGCTCGCCCCCCTGAAAGCCCTGCGCCGTGGCGCTGAGGTGATAGTTGTTGTACGGAATGTTATCCAGCTCGAAGGTTCCCTGCGGGTTGGTCCTGGTGGTCTTGTCGTAGCGGGAAACGGGGTTCTGGATTTCCACGGTCGCGTTCGGAATCGCAGCGCCCGAGGGGTCCAGTACTGTGCCGCGAATGGTTCCGGAGTTAGCGCTGGTGGATTGCGCATAACTCACAGCGACCCAGGCGAGTATCAGGAAAATACGAGCGAGATTCGTTTTCATAGCGATAGGCGGTCTTTCCCGATTGTGAGAGGCAGATGCAACTTCACCAAAGGCAATCGGGCAGGCGGGCATTATCTCCGGTGGGCGGGCGATTACTTGGGGTGAGCGGCCTACCAGTTCAGAAGCTGTCGAACACCCCAGGCCTGCCGCTTGCTCACGATAAATTCCTGATCGTTGGTCAGGGTGAGAAGCCATCGCTGGCTGCTGAGGGCAGTCATCTTGCGGACGTGATCGACGTTTACCAGTGCGTTCCGGTGGATTCTGCGAAAGCTGGTATTCCTGAGGCGCTCGTCCAGTATCTTGAGCGGTTGCGTAGCGAGATATTTCTTCTTCGCCGTGACGATCCAGACCGTATCGCCATCGGCCTGGAATGCGTAAACCTCATCGGCATTGAGCAGAAAATATTCCTCACCTACGCGACCGACGATGCGGCGGGTGCGGGGAACAGCCGGCTGTTCGGAAATCTCCTGAAGCTGCGCCACACGTTCGGCGGCCTCCCGGCCTGTCACTCGCTTCGCACGCTCGACCGCGTCCGCCAGCCGGTCCTGGCCAACGGGCTTCAGGAGATAATCGACCGCGCCCGCTTCGAATGCCTCGAGCGCGTACTTGTCATATGCCGTGACGATCACAATAACCGGCATGTGCGTACCGTGCCGGAGATTGCGCACGACCTCGAGGCCTCCCATCCCCGGCATCTGGAGATCCAGCAAAACAAGATCCGGCCGTTGGGCAGAGATCTTGTCAAGAGCGCTCGCGCCATTCTCCGCCTCTCCCACGACTTCAACATCCTTGAGAGAGTCGAGTTCCTCACGGAGAACCCGGCGCGCGATCGGCTCATCGTCCACTATCAGCGTTCGCAGGGGCATGATGGAACCGCGTGGTGCAGCCATTCTTAGCACGCCCGCGCCGGGTGGCCGCACTACTTTCCCGTGAACGGGCTGACTTGCGCTGTCAACGATCTCGAATTTCTGGTGGACGGACATGACTTCCGGCTAAACGGCGGCCGCCATTTCGAGAGACGGTTTCAGCGGAAGCATAAAACCCACAGTCGTGACGCCGTTCGCCGCATGGACTTCAAAGCGTGATTGATCGCCATAACAAAGGGTCAGCCGGCGACGAACGTTCGCCAGTCCGATGCCATCGCCCGAGCCGGTAAGCGTTCGCGTGTCGCATTCTCCGGAGTTTGCGACCTGGACGGAGATCCCGTCCGCATCGGCTCTGATCGTCAGGCGGATGAAGCCATTATTCACCCTGGAGGCAACACCGTGCTTCACGGCGTTTTCGACGATCGGCTGGATGGAAAGTAATGGAATGGTGGCATGCAGAACAGAGCTGTCGACATCCATTTCAGTCCGAAGCTTCGGCCCCAGGCGCAGTTCTTCAATCTCCAGATAGGCTCGGACAATTTTCAGCTCTTCCTCGATCTCGATATAGGTATTGCCGGAGCGAAGCAAATAACGAAAGACGTCGGCCAAATTCAGGACCAGACGCCGGGCCTCTGTATTCGATCGGTCGATCGTCCCATAGAGAGTGTTGAGCGAGTTGAATAAGAAGTGTGGATTGATCTGCGACTGGAGAGCTTTCAGCTCGGCCTGGGATACCAGGTTTTGCATCTGGGCGCTGCGAAGCTGCTCGACCTGTTCGACGACCGCGGCGGCCAGCCGGACCAATACGCCAAAATCTTCACTCAGATAGCGGCGCCCGCCATCGCGCGGTCCCAGCAAAATGTACCCCGCATCGCCGCGTCCGAAACGCAGCGGGACAACGGCCTGAACCCAGTGAGGCACGCGTCGTCTTTCCGTATCCGCAACCGCCATCGGCGTGGCGATTTCGTGGCGCAGCGGGCGTTCCGCGGTCAGTTCGAAACGAGAGGTGCGCAGGAATCCGGCGATCACCCCGGCGGCATTGCGCATATACTCCTGCTCGTTTTTCGAGGCGCGGGCAAGCAGCTGCAGCTCCCCCAGCGCGGCATCGATATTCGACCGCAAAAAAATCGTGCGCGTCAGGAAGGCCTGGGTCTGATTGCGGATGTAAACGAACAAGGTGAGCAGAAGGCAGGCCGAAACGAAGAGGAGTCCCGCATCGAATGGTTTATCCAGATGCCGGGATAGATCGCCCGACTCAACAGCGCGGATGGCGAGCAACAGCGCCCCTACGGTCAGCGATGCGTTCACGATGAATCGCAGGAATGCATCGAGCAGAAGAAACCGATAGTCCTGCAGAATAACGAACAGGGCGAGGGGAATGCCGGCGTGATGAAAGGCGATTTCACCGGACCAGGCGTGCTGTCCATGGTCGGCGCCGAAATGCACGAAGGAGATGGCGAAGAGAAACAACGCCATCGCGCCGGCCAGCCGCGAGCCGGCAGCGGGATTCTTTTCGCGAAGGTCCACTACGACCGAAATCGCCGTGAGAGCGGAAAAACCGAGCGTCACGAGCAGGAGAGCGGCGTAGTGAAAGCGCGGCGCCTGGGTCAACAGGTCGCCGATGTGAAGCATGACGGCGATCGAGCTGAGAAGATACCCGCTCACCCACAGTACACGATGCCGCGACCCCAGCGAAATGTGCAATAACACCGCGGGCAACAGGCTGAGCACAGAAAAACTGGCCGCCACGATGATGTCGGCAACCATGCCGCTGTCGGGGCCGGAGGCCAGCGCGACCAGCGACCCCAGGTTCCACAGCATCGCAAGGATGGCGGCAAGGGCCGGCAGGCTGCTGCGCTTTTCCCTGGTGCGCCGCCAGTTTAACAGGAAGAAATACAATAAGATGCCGAAGATCACGGCGCCGCCGCAATGGCCAATCGTGTTCACGAGAACCGGTTCGTGGATACTGAGCCAATCGGGCATTCTGGTCCTTACGGTAACCGATTTCGAGGTTTTCGGCTACCTCCTCCGGGGGCCGGTAACTTCCCGGCCTAAAACCAGGTGCGCGCCCGGTACCGGCGATAGTCTTCGCCGAACGCGCGGTCGAGAACAGCGTCTTCGTTGCGGATGCGCCAGAGCTGCAGAGCAATGGCGCAAGCCAGCAGAGCGTAGCCGATCGGGTGATTCCAGGCGATCACAACACCGGCGTAGGCGCCCGTTCCAAAGACATATACAGGATGCCGAATTCTGGAATAGATCCCGCGCGTAACAAGTTTTTTGGCTTCGGCGCCGACGCTGAAGGATCTGCCGAGCTGCACGCGCGCTGTCATCCAGAAGGCAAAACAGCACGCCGCTATCGCGAATCCAATGGCGCGCCGCCTGTCCCAGGGCCACTGCGCAAAAACCAGCGACGCAAGACAGAGGAATACTGCGCCGTCAAGCCAGCGGAGCGCGGTCTTCATTAACCGCGTTTTATCGACGTCAGCGCGGCCAGTTCTTCGCGATTCGGATCGTTCACAACCTTGCAGTCGTTGCCGAGGATCATGGTAGGCCGCTGATCCGTGTTGTATGCCGGCCAGTTCGGGAGACCCTTTGCATTCGGATTTCCGGAGCGCGCGAACGCCGCCCACGCCGCACTCATGCGATCTTCCAGCGCATAGCGATCCTTGCTGTCGCCGGTCATCGACTTGGCCTCGTCGACATTTTCGAAAACGAAGGGGATTTCAAGCGTGTGGTACGCGCCCAGCTTGCCGTCGCGCACGGGCGACTTCCAGTCGAAGTAATACACATAGACGGGGGCTTTGCGCAGCGCGAGTTTGTGGTCGGCTTCGGTCAGAAGGCCGGTGCGCACGAAGGCGTCCGAAGCCGCGCGGACAAAGACATCCAGATTGCCGATGCCGGCGCGTTCTTTCTTGTATGCCGCGATCACGCGGTCGACATCCGCATCGTCGGCGCGCAGGTATTGTTTCATGTTTTTGTGCAGCGTCGCGTCGTCGATCGGATCGAGGGGGAAATTGAAGAGCGGGCTTCCCTGGAAAAACGTGATTTCGTCCTCGGTCGACCCGATCAGGAGTGGCACATCGGCGGAGATGTCGGGCGCCGAGGGATCGAACGGGTTTGCGGGCAGCGTTTTGCCATCCACGACGGGCGCGAACTGGAACGGTCCGAGGGTAGCGTCGATCAACTGCTGCATGGGGATGTCGTGAAGCTTGTCGAGTTGATCCGGCTTGACGCCGACCTTGGCGAGATACGCCTCAGCGGTTTTATTCGCCGCTTCCCGGGATACGCCGCGATTATTGGAGCCGCTCTGCTGGATGGCGCGATGGAACAGACCTTTGGCTGCCGGCATGGCTTGCAGCGTGGCAACCTTTCCTCCGCCGCCGGACTGGCCGAAGATGGTTACATTACCGGGATCGCCGCCGAAGTGCGCGATGTTGTCATGAACCCACTGGAGCGCGGCGACGATGTCGAGCATGCCGGCGTTGCTGGCCTGCGCCCAGGCCGGGCCACCGATGTCGGCGAGGTAAAGAAATCCGAATGCGTTCAAACGGTGATTTATGCCAACCACCACCACATCGCGCTTGCGGGCCAGATTAGCGCCGTCGTAGATCGTGTAACCGGCAGAGCCGCCGGTGAAACCGCCGCCATGCAGCCAGACCATTACGGGGCGCTTGCCGGGGCGCGTGCTTTGCGTCCAGACGTTGAGGACCAGGCAATCTTCGCTCAGCATGGGTTTGGGAATCGTCGAGGCAACTTCGGGCGGCTCGATGCCCGGCAGCGTCTGCGGCGCAATAGGCCCAAGCCCGGTGCAATCCTTCACGCTGGTCCAGGGTTGTGGCTTGGCGGGAGGCATGAACCGACCGGCGCCGGCCGTGGATGCTCCGTAGGGAACGCCGCGGAAGGCGAGCACTTTATTGCCGGCCGAACCACGGATTTTCCCGCAGGCAGTGTCGACAACAGGCCCCGCAGCCGCGCCTTCTTCTTTCGCCGCGAAGGCCTTGCCCGCGCCAGCCACTAAACCCGCCGCGGCTACAGTGCCGCCGATAAACGATCGCCGATTCATTCTATGGACCTCTTTCTTCCGAATCGATTATATAATCGGTGGCTCGCGACACGCGCCGCTTCCCCTCTGGTAGATTCAAACTGATCTCCGGATGTCATCCCTTCTGATTACCGGCGGGCGCGTGATCGACCCCGCGTCGCACCTTGACGGGCCCGCTGAAGTCCTGATTCGCGACGGCCGAATCGAATCCGTGGGCACGGGTCTTCGCGAGAGCGACGCGCAAATCTTCGACGCCCGCGGCGCCATTGTCTGTCCCGGCTTCATCGACATGCACGTCCATCTGCGCGAGCCTGGCATCGAGCATGCCGAGACCATCGAGACGGGCGCGCGCGCGGCCGCGGCGGGTGGCTTTACAACCATCTGCTGCATGCCCAATACGCAGCCGGTCAACGACAGCGCCACAGTCACCAGCTATATCGTGCAGCGCGCGCGCGAAGTCGCCTGCGTCAACGTCTTTCCCATCGGCGCGATTACGAAAGGCAGCCAGGGCGAAGAACTGTCGGCCATCGGCTCGATGCGCGAGGCCGGTATCGTCGCCATCTCCGACGACGGCCGTCCGGTAATGAACGCGCGCGTCATGCGCCGGGCGATGGAACTGGCGCGGGCGCTCAATCTCACGGTGATCGACCATTGCGAAGACCTGAACCTCAGCGCGGGCGGCGATATGCACGAGGGGCCCACATCGGTGCGGCTCGGACTGGGTGGGATTCCGTCGGCTTCCGAAGATGTAATGGTGGCGCGCGATCTTCTGCTCGCGGAGTTGACCGGCGCGCGCTTTCATGTGGCGCATCTCTCCACCTCCCGATCGCTCGCCATGGTCGCCTTCGCGAAAGCACAAGGGCTGCGCGTGAGCTGCGAGGTAACGCCGCACCACTTCGCGCTGACCGATCGCGATCTGGCCGCCTACGACAGCAATTACAAAATGAAACCGCCGCTGCGGTGCTCGCACGACGCGGAGGCCGTGATCGGAGGCATCGTGAACGGCGTTGTGGATGCCATCGCCACGGATCATGCGCCTCATCCCGGCAGTGAAAAAATGCAGGAGTTCGAGCGTTGCCCGTTTGGCATCACCGGTCTCGAAACCGCCCTCGGTCTTTCGCTGGCAGAGCTGATCCATAAAGATCGGATCACGATCAACCGCCTCGTGGAACTCTTCACCACCGGGCCGGCCAACATTCTCAGACTCGACCGCGGAACGCTGTCGCCGGGCGCGCCGGCCGATGTCACGATATTCGACCTCGACACCGAATGGACGTATGATGTTCAACAGTCGCACTCTAAAAGCCGCAACTCTCCCTTCAACGGGAGACGATTCCGCGGCGGCCCGCGCGCGACCATCGTCGGAGGGCGGATCGTATGGAACCGAGAGTAATCACAGGCAGACAGGCGACACGGCTTCCCATTGGCCTGATCAGCCTGGTGGTGGGGATCCTCGCACTGCTGATAGCCGTGCGCTGGGGGGCTTCGCTGCTGATCGGTTACGCCTGGTGGAAGGAGATGGGTCAGGTCACCACGTGGCTCGATCTCTATGCGTATACAACTCTTCCGGTTACCGCGGCAACACTGATCGGCTGGTTCGTGCTGCTCGCTGTGCACGGGCGCGCCGTGAAATTCGCGGGCGGGCGCGTGAGCGATTACCCGATCTACTCGCGCCTCGCGTATGTGGCGATGTTGGCGTTGTCTTTCTTCGTGGCCGATGCGAGCATCGACAACTGGACCGTCCTGCGCTTCATCGGAAGCCGGAATTTGACTGCCACGGCGGGCTTCCACGACCCAATCTTCGGTAAGCCGGTCACGTTCTATCTGTTCGACCTGCCCTTCTGGTCCGACCTGCGCGGCTATGTTTTCGCCGTGGTCATCGTCGCCATACTGGTTTATTGGCTGGTCGCGCGCGGGTGGCAGCTGCGTTTCACGCTGCCCGAGATGGCGCATGGCCAGATCGACCTCTCCTTTTTCCGGCTGAGCGGCGGGCTCGAATCGAAGTTCCTGCAAGGCGCGCTGGCTTTCTTTCTGGTCGCGCTCGCGTTCCGTTTCTACCTGGGCCGGTTCGAGATGGTCTGGAACCAGCACCGTTTCATGGTCGGCGTGGATTATGCCGACGATCACTTCACGCTGCCTCTCTACTGGCTGGTGATCGCAGCTCTGATTGTGGGCGCGGGGCTGATCGTCGCGCGGAAATGGATTGCGGCCGGCGTGATCGTCGGGGGCAGCCTCGCATTGATGATGATTGTGCCAGCCGTCGCGGGCGCGCTCTACGTCAAGCCGAACGAAATCTCGCTGGAACGACCCTACATCCAGACGCACATCGAAGCGACGCGTGCCGCTTACGGTCTGGCGGACCGCATGCGCGAGATCGAAATGCATACGGACCCGACCGCGATCATCGATACTTCGAAGCACAAGCCTTTGCTGGATAACGTCCGTCTGTGGGACTGGCGGCCGTTCCACGACACCGTGACGCAGATGCAGGCGCTGCGGCCGTACTATGTTTTCCACGACACCGATGTGGATCGCTACACGATCGACGGCCAGTACCGGCAGATTCTCCTGTCACCCCGCGAGCTCGACATTACGCAATTGCCCGGAGACCAGGCGAGCTGGATTAATCCGCATTTCATATACACGCATGGCTATGGCCTTGTGCTCGCCGAGGTGAGCAAGATCACGCCCGACGGCCAGCCGGTGTATCTAGTTCAGGATATGCCGCCCGAAGTGAAAACACCTTCGTTGAAGATCGAGCGACCCGAACTCTATTACGGAGAAATGCAGCATGAACCGGTTTTCGTGGATACGGCGCAGGAGGAATTCGATTACCCCAGGGGTTCCGACAACGCCAAAACGCGCTACGCGGGCAAAGGCGGTTTCCCCATTTCCTCGCTGCCGATGCGACTGGCGGCAACCATCGACTTCGGCGATTCGAACATCGTCCTCACGGGCTATCTGACGAATAACAGCCGCATGATGATCCACCGCCGCATTCGCGAACGGCTGCAGACGCTCGCACCCTATCTGACCTGGGACAACGATCCTTACCTGGTGATCACGCCGGAAGGCCGCCTCGTCTGGATCGTGGATGGTTACACCACTTCGGATGCGCATCCCTTCTCGCGGTCGATCGACGCCTATGGGGGCATCAACTATATCCGCAACTCCGTCAAAGCCACCATCGACGCGTACGACGGCGAAACGCATCTCTATGTGTTCGATGCCGCCGATCCGGTGATCGCGGCCTACCGCTCGCTGTTCCCGACGCTGTATGAAGACGCGGGTCGCATGCCGGCGGGCGTTCGCGCGCACACGCGCTATGCCGAAGAACTGTTCCGCGTGCAGTCGAACCTCTACAGCGTTTATCACATGAGGAATCCGCAGGCGTTTTATAACAACGAAGACGTTTGGGAACTGGCGAAGTATGTTTCCGGACAGAACGCGCAGCCGATGCCGGTGACGCCGACTTACGTTTTCGCCACGCTGCCGGGGGAGAACAAACCCGAGTTCCTGCTCATGACCACCTTCACGCCGCTTTCGAAAGAGAACCTGATCGGCGTGATGCTGGCGCGCTGCGACGGGGACAAGCTCGGCGAGATGGTGGTACTGCAGCTTTCGAAACAGGAACTGATTCTCGGTCCCATGCAGGTGAACGCGCGCATCAATCAGGACCAGAACATTTCGAAGGATCTGACGCTGTGGAATCAGCAGGGGTCCCAGGTGCTGCAGGGGCAGACGCTCGTTTTGCCGGTGGGAGAGACCTTCCTATACGTGTCACCGATCTATTTGCAGGCGACCCAGGCGCGCATGCCGCAGCTGAAAAAAGTGGTGCTGGCGAAGGGCAACCGGCTCATCTATGCCGATACCTATGAGGAGGCGTTGGTGCAGCTCGGCGAATTACCGGGCGGAGGCGGCGGCGAAGCGCAGCCATCCCCACAGGCCAACCAGGTTTCTTCCCCGGCTCCGGCACAACTCCAGACGGCTGCGACGAAGATCGCCGACCCGCGGATTGAAAGCGTCCGGCAGCATCTGCAGCGCTACCGCGAGTTGGCCAGCCAGGGTAAGTGGGCGGATGCGGGACGCGAGCTCGATGCCATCCAGAGCGAGGTCCAGAAGTGAAAATCGCGCGCAGCCTGCTGGCTGTGCTTGCCGGGTTCGCCATAACACTGGGTCTCATTCGCGCGCTGGCCGGCCTCGTGGGGCCGGTCGAAAATTACACGACCAGCATGAATTTCTATCTGGCGAGCCTGACGTCGACGATCTTCGCGGCCATCCTCGGCGGATATGTCACGGCGCTGATTGCCGGATCGCATGAATTCCCGCACGCGGCGGGGCTGGGTTTGCTCATGATCGGGATGAGCTTCTATTCGATGCGTCAGGCAGGCGCGGTGCGTCCCGGCTGGTCCGAAATCAGCGTAGCGGGCTGCGGACCGCTGTCCGCCATGATTGGCGCGGCGCTCCGGTTACTCACCAAACGGCGGCCCGCGCGCTGAACCCACCGGTCCCGTTACCGAGCCGCGACCGTGAGGGAGCCGGTTATCAAAATGGACGGTTCCTTTTTATGTCCGACTCCCTCACGGTCGCGGCTCAGAAAGGATTTTAGAACCTATCCATTAAGATTCTGACGTTTTCCGGCAGGAAAACGAAATTACCGAGCGAGTCCATGGGCGAGCTGCGGGATGATCACAAGCTCCCGGAGTTTGAGAGCAGTGGCAACGACTTCTTTACCGAATGCGGTGACGTAGTACTTGTACGTGTGGCCGACCTTCTTGAGCGGACCGTGCGTTCGGAGTCGTTTGAGCAGGCGTGACATCTGGCCGCTGTTGAGTTCGGGCAGATGGCGGCGAAGGGTTTTATTTTGCAGTCCGCTGATGTTGAACTCGCCGCCGAACGATCGAACAGAGCAGATTTTCGTCGTCCGCGTCGAACAGGTTGAACCCGGAGTAGCGGCGGCCTTCCTGTTCCACCGGCTGAGAGAGTTTGTCGAGTTTGTTCCTTCCGGCGCGGGGATCTTCAATCGCAGAGAGGAACTCCAGGTAACGCCGGTTGGCTGCTTCCAGCAGTTCGCGCAGGGCCGGCAGACTGTAGATGGTTTTCTGCATGGAGGCCCATTTGGTTTCGCGTGAGCCGTCGCGGTGTTCTACCTCCCGGTAGTGTTTGAAAAAGGTCAGATCGTTGACCGTGGTCTCGATCCGCAGGATGAGGCCGAACTTGTCATACAGCTTGATGGAAACCGGCCCCATGGTGTGTTTGATTCGCGTTCCTTCGATGCGGATATTGAATCGGTTTCCCATTTCGCCTTCGTACCGCGTGCTGAGCTTGCGCCCGAGGAAGGTGGCGATATTGTCCGGCTTCACGGTATGGATCGCGGTGCGCGCCAGGTTGTCGTAGATCGCCTGCAGATCTGCCCGCTTGCGGAAGACGATGCCGGTGGCATATTCGCACTGGTCGACACTCCAGTGGTATCCGGCAGCGAAGTCTTTGTAGATCGGGCAACACAGCCGGGCCAGATCGTTCAGCCGCTCATGGATACGTTTCGCTTCCCAGCCGTTAGAGATGTGTTGGGCTCGCTGCCAGTCCGCGATCTGCGTGAAGGCGTTGTCGGCCATCCGATAGTCGATGCCGAGCTTGCGCAACTGGCCCGCCAGCCAGTTGTGGCCATTGAAGTAAATCTGCAGGCGGCAGGGCAGCCACGTCGGCACCCGCACGTGGCACAAGCCGAGTTGGTCGTCGACGAAGTAGAAGTAGTAATGCAGGCATTTCCCGTCATCCGGCGCGAGGTACGTTTTGCCGGTCTGTTTGTTGTGCCATGGCTTGTACGTCGAACAGGGCTCCATCGCCGAGAAGATGCACACCAGGCCGGTCTGCTCGCCTCGCTTGGCGAGGATGTCTTTCACACGGTCTTCCTTCCGGAAGTTCCGTTTACGTACGAACTCGATCTCGATGCCTGCTTCCGCCGCCATCTTTTCGGCATTCTCCCGAATCCGGTTCCGGTACGGCTCGGCAAACTTCGGGTAGTCGAAAATCCGGATCTTCCGTTCGAACAGAAAAGACGTCATTCCTCCCGCAAAACAGATCCCCGGTAACGTGCCGAAAATCAGCATCCGGTCAAAGCAGCCCAACACACCAGCAACCTGCGCGGCGTGTCGCTCGGTTAAGAGTTCGTTCCCCACTCCGAAATCATAGCCAGACCTGTTTGGTTCCGGCTA
>Ga0182016_10005155_pt1 | contig 14167 bp, 6 predicted proteins | sample 712S2MmetaG_FD_120491 | JGI IMG/M metagenome (GOLD analysis project Ga0182016, IMG submission 120491) | Permafrost microbial communities from Stordalen Mire, Sweden - 712S2M metaG | ecosystem: Environmental > Terrestrial > Soil > Wetlands > Permafrost | place: Sweden: Stordalen | collected...
AAAGTAACCACCATAGAAGCCATACCAGGGTGCGGCTCCCCAGCCCCAGCCAAAGGCCACCGGGGCAAGCCACGGGTTGTAGGCCCAACCGTAGAAGGCGGGAGCAAAATAGAACCCCGGCGCATACACATCCAGGAAAACACCGTGGTAGCCGTAACCGCGATAGAAGCGGTTGTAGGCGTGCCCATGGTAGAAGTAGGCGCGCCGGCCGTAGTCATGTCCGCGGAAGCCATACGGGCGCTGCACATAGCCCGGGCGGCCGCGCTCGGCCACCACGCGCGAGTGATCGGGGCGCTCGGCGGATACGCGGCGGCTGCCGTTCAATCCGTGATGCACGTCCATGCCGCGCTTGCTGTCATGCACGTCGCTGACCCGGCCGTCAGCGCGATGCGTTGCCGAGCCGTTCGGCGTGGCCGCCGTGTGCGAGCCCGCCGGAGCGGGACGTCCCGTTGCCGTGTGGCCACCTGCGGCGGGGCCACCAGCATGGCCGCCCGCGGCGGGCGTTGTGGTATGGGCGCCGCCCGTCGTTGTGGTATGCGCGCCGCCCGTCGTCGGGCCATGCGTGGTAGCCCCACCGGTCGTGGGGCCATGCGATGCAGGGGTCGTCGCACCATGGGCGCCGGCGGGCGCACCGGGCTTTGCCGCGCTGGCGGCGGGCCTCGCCGCAGGCTTTGCCGCAGGCTTGGGCGCAGATGCGGTCTTGGTCCCCGCAAGGGCGGTGAAAGACAAAACACACAGGATAGTGACGATTCCCAGGATCGGCCGCAGCCTCGCCAGACGATTCCCATTCACTTCGTACATAGTTCCCTCCAGAATTCTCAACCGATCCATTCCAGCCCGATGCGGGATGAGTTTCCCGCCGGGCCGCGCACCGCACGGTGCAATCTTCAAGGCTTGACCTACTTCACGTCAGCCACTTTGCCGGCCACAAAAACCACTTTCATGTCCGGGTAGACATACACTTCCTTGGTCGCGCCCTTGATGATCTGCGTGGGCTGCCCCCAGGTGGCCACCACGACGGCCTTGGTCTGGCCGATGGAGATGGTTTTCGGCGGCGCCGGTGGCGGAGGCGGAGGCGCGATCTCCTGGATGGGCGGCGCCGGTGGCGGCGCGGGCTGCTCGGCAACCGGTTCCGGAGGAGGAGGCGCATTCACGGTAAGTACCTCCGTGATGGCCTTCAATAGCTCCGCGGCCGGAGGCATCGCATTCTTTTTGAATGGAAACTTAAGCTTGCAGTAATAGCGGATATCGTCAATGGGGTCACTGACCAGCATCAGCACCACGCCGTCCTGGGTCGCATCAGCCGCGGTGATCCAGAACGTCTCTCCCACGGCGAACTTGCGTTGTTTGCTGGAGGGAATCCCTGCCTCAGACGCCCTGGTCAGATTGACCATCAGGCGGCCAAATTCGCGCCCGGAGGACTGTGTGATCGCTCCCCCTTTGTAGACGTTCATGGTCGCGATGCCATCGGCGACATCCACCATCTGCAGGCCGGCCACTTTCAGCGCCAGCACCGAACCCGCCGTGGTGATTTCCTTCCGGTCGGAGGTGACCTTGGTCAGCACGAACTGGTCATGCAACTGCTTCTGAAGGTCGCTAACGTTGTTTGTATCCTGGGCCATCACACTGGTCGAACCCAGCCCTAATATCAAAAGTGCAGAACAAAGAAATATATGAATACGACGCATCGACTTCGCATCCTCCCGTGGACCATGGTCTGCGGCTTCCTCTGCCGGAACGATCGGTATAAACAGAACGACGTCCCGCGCACCAGGCACGCGAACCGGAAAAACAGCTCAACTGCGTTGGAAACTTCTTCGCCAGGCAGGCTCAAGCGCAGGCAGCCAACCGACGAACAACTCCCCACCCCCGCAGAATTGCCACTGCGATAAGCGCAGACACAAGCGCCCTCGATAAGGGCGCTTGTAGAACGGCTCCACTGCTGCCGTAACTTATAACATCTATGGCAATGGGCGACAAGGAGATGGCGCGTTCAGAATAGATTATTTGCGGGAATTTCTTCGCTGGCACAACCTCTCGACTATCGGGACAATTACTGGGACTTTCTTGGCGGCCGCTCGGGTTTGAAAGTTCTATGTGGCCTCCGCCATGGCCGTCTCTCCCTGGAACTCACTCGCCAATAGCAAAGGCCGGCGGCGTGGAGCGGCGCGCGCCGGCCTCTTCTTCTTTCCGGGGGACGGAAAGAGTTACTTCAGGCTATAAATCGCAACCGACATGGGGGCTGCCTCCACCGTGAGCTTTTCCGGCGTCACGATGATGGGGCCTGCCTCCAGAAGGGGTGCGGCCGAAGCAATACCAGCGAGCGGCGTATCTGCCCGGCTCACTTCAATGGTCTGCGCCTTCTCCGCTGCGTTGAAGATCACCAGCAGGCGATCCTCGCCCTGGCTGCGCAGATAGCTAAAGGATGTATCGCTGTAGGCGAGCGTTGTCATCTCTCCCGTTTGCAGGGCGCGATGCTGCCTGTGCAGGCGGTTCAACTGCTGCACATGGGCAAAGACCTCCTGCTCGCTTGGAGTGCGGCCCGCCTGGGTAAAGGCGTTATGCGCGTCGCCCACCCAGCCGCCCGGAAAGTCGTGCCGGTTCTCCGGATCCTCGCCTCCGGTCATTGCAATCTCATCGCCGTAGTAAATACCGGGGATTCCACGCAGGGTGAGCAACAAGCTGAAGGCTGCCTTTAACTTGGCCACCGTCGCGCCCTTCTCGCTCATCAGCCGCGGCTGGTCGTGATTGCCAAAGAAGGTGTACAGCCCCTCGGGGTGCTGATAAAGGTAGTCATGCTGGAAGACATTCACCAGCTTTCCGACCGGCTCATTGTGGGCCAGCACGGCGCGCAGAGCGCTATACACCGGGAAATCGAAGACCGTTGTTGCGCCCGAGTCCACGCCGCGAACCTTGTGTCCCCCCTCAAAGTAGCTGGTCACCACCGGGCTGACGTCAAAGCATTCGGCCACCGATGTAACTCGCGGATAGACCTCGCGCAGCGTGCGATGCCACTTGCTCCAGGACTCGCGCGATGAGTAGGGGAAGGTGTCCAGGCGATAGGCGTCAAAGTGCGCCGACTCCATCCACCAGATGGCGTTGTCGGCCAGGTACTCCTCCAGCAGCGGATCGTCAGGATTGAGGTCTGGCAGCTTGCCGGCGAACCATCCTTCAATGACCGGGCGGCGATCGCGCTCGGTGGAGTGGATGTCCACCAGTGGCCAGAAGTCGTACTTCGGCTCCAGATGATTGGCGCGCGTGCCATGCAGCCAGGTTGCGGTGGGAGGGTCGTCGGCCCAGCGGTGGTCGGGGCCAATGTGGTTGGCCACGTAATCGCTGACCACCTTGATGCCGCGCGCATGAGCCGAGGCGACGAAGTGCTGCAACTCACCCAGGGTGCCGAAGTGCTCGTCCACGGCGTAGAAGTCGGTCACGTGATAGCCGTGGTAGTCGCTGGCGTTGCTGGAGTTCTTCCACCAGGGGGTCAGCCACACGGCAGTCACGCCGAGTTCCCGCAGATAGTCGAGGTGCTGCTCAACGCCCTTCAGGTCGCCGCCATGATAGCCCTTGGCGGCCGTGCGGTCGTGCTTCACCGTGGCCCCGGGCGGATCATCATTTGTCGGATCGCCGTTGGCGAAGCGGTCCGGCATGATGAGATAGAGGATGTCGTCAGTGTGCAGACCATTGCCGGTCTCGGCCACCTTGCTGCGCTTTTCCAGCGGCCATGCGACTTTCACCGAATCCCCGGCTGAGTCCCTGGCCGAGCCCTTGGCCGAGCGCACTACAAACTCCGCGCGGCCGGCCGTGGCGGTCTTCGCCAGGTGAATGCGCGCGAAAAGGTAATGGCCATCGGCGCTGGTATTGAGTCGCTGAACGGTGACGCCGGGATAATGCGTGGCGATCTGGGCCCCGTTCAGGTTTTCTCCGGTCAAAAGCAGCAGCGGATCATGCGGCAGACCCACCCACCAGTTGGGCGGCTCCACCTTGCTGATGACGGGCGTCTGCGCCCAGCCCGTGGAAAGAAGCGAGAGTAAGAGTACAAGCGCAAAAATGGCGTACTGCCTGGTACGAGAGGGCTTCATGGTGGTGCCATGCCTCAAATAGTGCGGAGCCGTGCGAAAAAAGGGGGACAGGCGAACCTGTCCCCCGGGTTGTTCTCAGGATTAGAACGATACGCGAAGCGTGAGCTCCAACTGACGCTGCGTAGCGGTACGTACTGCGTTCAGGATTCCGAAGTTGCCGCTGCCACTCGTCGCTTCTCCATTCGGATTCTGGAATTGCGGTGAGTTCAGCAGGTTGTACACATTGGCGCGGAATTCCGTCTTCACCTTGTAGACCATGAAGCTCTTGGAGAGCGTCGTGTCCCAGGTACGGGTTCCCGGACCGTAGAAGTAGTTACGGGCCAGGTTACCCACGGTTCCGGACGGCGCCGCCGTCAAAGCACCCGCGGGGCAGGAGAACCAGACATCGCCGTGGCGGCCAACGCTGCATCCGCCGGTGTAATCCGCCAGGAAGCCGTTGTACGTGACGTTGAACGGCACGCCGCGAGCCAAGGTGACGATGTTGCTCCACTGCCAACCGCCGATGACGTAATCAAGCGCCGTCGGAAGGTCGTTCAGGAACTGACGGTGCTTGCCAAAGGGCAGCTCGTACAGCATGGAGCCCACCAGCGCGTGGCGCTGATCGGTGTTGCTGTTGCCGTAGCTGTACTTCAGCAGCGGTGCGCCGCCCGGTCCAACGTAGATATTGTTGGAGCCGTTGCTGAGCGCGCCACCCACGTTATCCAGCGTGTGCGACCAGGTGTAGGCCACGGTGTACTGCAGGCCATGGCTCATCTTGCGGTTCAGGCGAGCCTGCAGGCCGTTGTACTTGCCGCTGCCCACCATGCCGTACTCGTTGATGGCGGCGATGTTCGGGAACCACTTGGTACCGGTTCCGAGCTCCGTGCCGTTGGCGTTGAAGCTGGTGGCCAGGTGAGACATGAAGGCGCCAACATAAGCCAGGTTCACCGAGGTGTCCTTGGCGATGGCGTGCTCAACCTGCACGTTCCACTGCTGCACGTTGCTGACCGGGCTGTTCTGCGGATAGTAAATCACGTTCGCACCGGAGAGATTCGTCGGATTGAAGGTGACTTCGCCCACCGGCAGTGCGCCGTTGGCAACCGAGCTGTTGGGGTTGCTGCTGCCGTACGGCGCCATGCCGCTCAGCGTCGTGCGATAGCCCGTGCTGCAATTCGGGAAATTCGGGCAGGCACTGTAGGTCTGGCTGCCGTTGTAATCCGGGTTGTTGGAAAGCTGCGTGCCGACGCCGCCGCGCTCCTGGTAGTAGAAGATGCCGTAGCCGCCACGGACGACCATCTTGCCGTCGCCCTTCACGTCATAGGCAAATCCAAGGCGTGGAGCAAAGTTGTTCATCGGGGTGTTCACCAGCGCGCGCGAGTAGCCCGGCGTGCCGGCTTCGATGAGGGTTCCCGTCAGCGGATCGAAGTTCGACTGACGGTTGTTCGCTTCAAACGGCCATGTGAAGACGTCGTAGCGGATGCCGTAGTTGATCGTCAGCTTGCGGTTGACGCGGAAGTCGTCCTGTGCGAACAGGCTGGTCTCCCAGTTGCGCGTCTTGTAGTAGCCGTTGAATACGCCGATCTGATAGGCGCCCATGAAGCCGCCCACCAATTCGGAAATTTCGTTGCCGGTGAAGGTGCCGAAGCCGGTGTAAGCTCCCGGCAGGCCCGAATACTGGGGCTCGTTGTTGTCGTCAATCCAGAAGTAGCCCTTGGCGACGTTGGCCTGCGTGAAGTTGACATCCTTGTGCTGGACGCTGACGCCAAACTTGAAGGTATGGCTCTTGTGCGTCAGGCTCATGGAGTCGGCGAACTGGTTGATCTTCTGCACGACTACGTACGGACCGTAGTCGCCGACGTACTCGAGTTCACCCTTCCAGCCGCCGATCAGCGCCATGCCGCCCAGCAGTGGGCTGGTGTTGGCATTGGGGATACCGAGGCTGGCTGCTTGCGCGGTGCCAAAGCCGGGCTGTTCGTAGCCGTAGTACGGGCGGTTGTAGCCGTAGCGGAACTCATTGACCAGGTTGTTGTTGATGATGCGGGTGTAGCCCACCGCCAACTGGCGCGGATGCTGCGGGTTGGTGCCCGAGCCGAAGCCCGAGGGCAGGTCGTGGCCGCTGTCAACCAGACGATCGGTTGTCTGCAGCAGGTCCTGGCCCATCGAGTAACGCGCGAAGAACGTGTCCTTCGGCGTGGCTACGTAGTCCAGGCGGTAATCGTAGTCATCGTTGTTCTGGTGCTGTTCGCGGTGCGGCTGGAAGTTGTTGTCCAGGTTATAGGGATGGTAGCCCGTAAGATTGGGCGCCGGGAAAGCGTTCAGGTACTTGATGCCAACCGAGTTCTGGCTGGCGCTGGGGATGATGTTGATCTGGGTGCCGGGAACGTGGTTCACCGCATCCCAGCCGAAGGGCAGGCAGTTGGCTGGATTGAAGATGTAACCCATGCCAGGGGTAAAGGCCGCGGGGTCCGTTCCCATGGCGGCCGTGCAACCGGGCAGGCCGGAGTACGGCAGCGAGGTCGCAACGCCGGTACCAGGGGCCAGCAGTTCGGTAAAGTTGCCTGACTGCATCAAGGATGTCGGAACGTGCGTCGGACCATCCGAGATAGGCTGCTTAATGCGCCAGCCCTGATAGTCCACCGAACCGAACAGCTTGTTCTTCCAGATCGGACCGCTCAGGATGGCGCCGAACTGATTGCGGGCGAAGGGTGGAGGCGTTGAATCGCCCCAAGGGGTGGCTACACCGCCGCCGCGGCGATTCCAGTCGGCGATCAGGTGAACCTGGTTGCTGCCGGGCTTGGTGCTGACCTGAATGGCCGAGGGTCCGCCGTATTCCGCGGGCGACGTGCTGGTGGTCATCTTGAACTCGGCGATGGACTCCAGTACCGGGAAGATGACGATCGTGTTGACCAGGCCTTCCTGGTTGTTGATGCCATCCATGAGGTAGCTGGTCGCCTGCGGACGCAGGCCGTTGACGCTGAGAGCGGCGCCGCCGGTATCGCTGTAGCGCCAGGTTTCTGACTGGCTGCTGCTGCCGGTGGCCTCATCGGAGTATGCGCCGCGGGTCACGCCCGGGGTCAGGGTGGCCAACTGGGTGTAGTTGCGGCCGTTGATCGGAAGTTCGACGACCTGGCGGCCCTGGATGACTTCACCGGCCGATGAGGTGGAGGTTTCCACCAACGGAACTTCGTCCGTCACGTTGACGGTTTCTGCCGTCGAGCCGAGTTGCAGCTTGAAGTTGAGGCGCTGCACCTGGGCGATATCCAGAGTGATCTTTGCAGATTCAGTCTTGAAGGCCTCTTTCTTGGCCTCGACCCGGTAGTTGCCCGGCTGCAGGGCGGTGACAACAAAGTTGCCGTCGGCCTGGCTCTGAGCGGTGATTTTCTGGTTAGTTCCCAAGTTGATGACGGAAATGGTTGCGCCCGGGATTGCTGCGCCCGATGGATCGCTCACGGTGCCGACCACGCGGGCCGCATCCGATTGCGCCAGGGCCACAATGCCGGTCACCAGCAGCACAAGGGCTACCAGCAAACAGACTTTGGCGAACTGCTTCATAGTTCCTCCATGAATCAAGTCCAAGAAACGAGTGTGCCATCAAAGCGATCGAGGAGAGTGTGAAACGGAGCGTGCGTTGTCTTGTCTCTTTGCTGTCTGAACTGCGCTCCGGATTCGGGAAGCACCTCAACCCTGAACAATGGACTCGTTTGCACCCTGCCCGGGGTCTTTGCTGACAATCCCCTTCGACTGGGCTTTGCTCCCGGCCGGCGCCTGCTTGGGACACCGTGTCCGGTCAGCTGAACACACTGCTAGATATCACAAATCCACGGCGGAGTCTGTCCCCACAGGCGGCAAGAAACAAGTTTCGATAGGTTTGTCACGGTAACCTAATGGAGTCCTTTTTAATCAATCATTTACAAAAAATGTTTCATCTTTGTTACATCCGTGACATCATACCTCTCGTGCTCAATCGAGAGGCGGTGCTGGAACAGATCGAGCGGCTGGCCCGGAGTGAGGTACTACACAACTCCGAGTCGCTGTGTAAGCTTCTCCGTTATTTGGCGGAGCAGTCTCTCGACCACCCCGGCGCCACCATCAAGGAATATCAAATCGCCACCGAGGTTTTTCACCGCTCGGAGGACTTCGATCCCCAGCTCGACTCGGTGATTCGCGTGCAGGCCGGCCGCCTGCGCACCAAGCTTGCCGCCTACTACGCAAGCGACGGCACGGATGACCGCATCCTGGTCGAGCTGCCCAAGGGCAACTACGCCCTGCACTTCCACGAGAATCCTCGCCATTCGAAGAACGGTGACACGGTCGAGGGTAATGGCCACCCGCACGCTCTGCCGGAGGCTCGCCCGGATCCCAGACCGCGCCCGGGCGGCTTCGCCGTACCTGTGCTCTCCCTTCTGCTGGCGTTGGCCGTGGCGGCCCTGGGAGCTACCCTGTTGCGCCACCCTCCGGCCCCGGCACCCGTGGCCGCCCCGGGTGAGGCGGTTCCGGCCTCAATCCAGCTCTTCTGGACACCCTTCCTTGCGCCGGCCTACGAACCCTGGGTTGTCTTCAGCAATGCAACCTTCGTCGGACGCCCGGAGACCGGCCTGCGCTACTCCACCGCGGCCACACCGGCCGATGTAGCCGCGGGCAAGGTCTTTGACCACTACACGGGCGTAGGAGAAGTACTGGCCGTGCATGAACTGGACGAGGTCTTCGCCCACCTGCACGCCTCGCTGAGGGTCAAGCGCGGCAGTTTGTTTTCATTGGACGACCTGAAGCAGAACAACCTGATCTTCCTCGGCTCGCCGGCTGAGAACCTGACGCTGCGCGATATTCCCAGCACCCGCCACTTCGTCTTCCAGCGCGTGGCCACCGGCCCGCGCAAGGGCGACCTGGCCATTGCCACCATCAACCCGCAGAGGGGCGAGCCCCTGCAATCGCTGGCCAGCCCCTCCGACCAGGCACTCACCGAGGACTATGCCGTCATCGGCTACAAACGCGGCCTGGAGAGCTCACGCCTGGTGCTGATCGTCGCCGGCACCACCACCTTCGGCACGCAGGGCGCGGTGGAGTACCTGTGCCACAAGGAAACACTGGAAGAACTGTTGAGCAAGCTGGACGTCAAGACGGTGGACGAACTGAAGCCGTTCGAGGCGCTTCTGCGCGTAAAAATCTCTCGCGGCGTGCCGGTGGAAACCACCCTGGTCGCGGTGCATCCCGACAAATAAAACAGGGCGCTCGCGGCGCCCTGTCCCGCTCGAAAACCAATCCCAACGCTTACGCCTTCGCCTGGCTGCGCACGCGCTGCATCAGGACGGCGGCCAGTAGCAGGAAGAAGCCTCCCGCGACCACGGCTGCCATGCGATTGTTGTGCAGCAGGTGGTTCATCACCGGTCCAAAACAGAGTGAGGCGACAATCTCCGGCAGCACGATGAAGAAATTGAAGATGCCCATGTAGACGCCGGTGCGCTCCTGCGGCAGGCTGGCGGCCAGCACAGCGTACGGCATGGACAAGATGCTGGCCCAGGCCACGCCCACACCCGCCATGGACACAAACAGCAGCGCGGGTTGATGGATGAAGGCCACTGAGATCAATCCCGCGGCGCCTAACGCAAGGCAAAGACTGTGCGTGTTGCGGCGGCCCATCCGGCGGGCCAGCATGGGCAGCGTAAAACTGAAGGCAAAGCACACGGCGGAGTACACGCCAAAACAAAGCCCGGCCCACTCCACTCCGCTCGTAAATTGCGGGGAACTCTGATCCACGGCGCCGAAGACGTTATGCGCCACGGCCACCGGGAAGTACAGCCACATGCAGAACAGTCCCAGCCATGTAGGCAACTGCACCAACGCAAGGTCGCGCATCACGACCGGCATCTCAAGCATGGCCGTGGTGATCTCCGAAAGCGAGTGGCCGATGCGCTCGAAGAATCCCGTGCGTGCGGCCTCGGCCTTCTGGCGGCGGAAGGCCTCGATATCCTCAGGCGGATACTCTGGTGTGGTGAAGACCGTCCACAGCACGGCAGAAAGGAACGCCGCCGCACCGATGTAGAACGACAATCGCACGGCGAGCGGAATCGCATGCGCTCCCGCGGCCTCAGCCCGCAGGTGGAAGTGGTTGGAAAGCAGCCAGGGCAGCAGGTTGGCCAGCACGGCGCCAAGGCCGATCAGCAGACTCTGCATGGCGAAGCCGCTGGTGCGCTGCTCGTCCGGTAGCATGTCGGCCACAAAAGCGCGGAAGGGCTCCATGCTGATGTTGATCGAGGCGTCCAGCACCCACAACAGCCCGGCGGCCATCCACAGCGCGCTCGATTGCGGCATCAGGATGAGCGCCAGCGAACTGAGAATGGCTCCGGCCAGGAAGTACGGACGGCGGCGGCCCAGCGGGCCCCAGGTGTGGTCGCTGGCGTATCCAATGATCGGCTGCACCAGCAGTCCTGTGAGCGGGGCGGCCAGCCAGAGGATCGGAATCTGGTCGGCCTTGGCGCCCAGGTATTCGTAGATGGCGCTCATGTTGGCCATCTGCAGGTTCCAGCCAATCTGGATCCCGAAGAAGCCAAAGCTCATGTTGAAGATCTGCCAGGTGTTGCGCCGCGGTCGGTTCATCGCTCTGGTTCCCTGCCTTGTCGGAGGAGCGCAACGGCCCGGCTCCGCGTGTCACTTGAATCTCTTCCCACTAGCTCTGCGCCCGGGCCACCTCAGCGTTCGTACAGCCGCACCATGGAAGCCAGCCGCACGGTCATCGCTGGCAGCAGTTGACCACGTTCATAGCGCCAACGCCAGTTTCCGCCCATCCGCCCCGGCAAGTTCATCCGCGCCTCGCCGCCCAGGCCCAGCACATCCTGCATGGGGACAAGCGCCGTATCGGCCACACTCGCCAGCAAGCTGCGGATCATTGCCCAGTTCACCGGATCGCCATGCAGCCCAAGATAGGCGCCCGCCAGTTCGTGTTCCTCGCGCAATTCCTCTTCACTGCGTGTTGAGTCGCCGACGCCGCTCGTCCACCAACCGATGGCCGTGTCGTTGTCATGGCCTCCGGTGTAGGCCACCAGGTGGCGCTGGTAGTTATGTGGACGGAACGATGGTGCCTGCGGATCGGTACCGAAGGCAAATTGCAGGATGGCCATGCCGGGCAGTCCAAATCGGGTACGGATGGCCTCGACCTCCGGCGTGATGTTGCCCAGGTTTTCGGCGACGATGGGCAGCTCGCCCAGCTCGCGCACAAGCGTCTCAAACAGCGCCGCGCCGGGAGCCTTAATCCACACGCCGTTGGCCGCCGTCTTCTCGCTGGCGGCAATCTCGTAATAGGCCTCAAAGCCGCGGAAGTGATCCACCCGCACCATGTCGTACAGCGCCAGCACGCCCCGCATGCGGGCAATCCACCAGCGGAAGCCATCCTGCTGCAACCTTGCCCAGCGATAGGTGGGATTACCCCAAAGCTGCCCGGTCGCGCTGAAGTAATCCGGCGGCACGCCGCTGACGCGCGTCGGGTTACCGGACTCGTCCAGCCAGAAGTACTCGCGCGCCGTCCACACGTCGGCGCTGTCGTGCGCCACGTAGATGGGCACATCGCCCATCACGCGAATACCGCGGCGGTTACATTCCGCGCGCAGTGCGTTCCACTGGCGGAAGAATTCGAACTGCCAGAAAGTGTGCTCGGCGATGCCCTTGGCCAGGCGTTTGCGCCACTGCTCCAGGGCCTTCGGCTCGCGCGCGGCCAGAGCGGGCTCCCACTGATTCCACGCCACGCCGCCGTGCGCGTCCTTGGCGGCCATGAAGAGCGCAAAGTCGTCGAGCCACGCGGCGTGCGCGGTGCGGAAGGCGTCGTATTCAATCCGTCGGGCACCGCCGGGCGGGGCCTCCAGCGCGGCAAAAAAACGCTCCGAGGCCAGCCGCAGTTTGCTCATGCGCCAGGCAATCACCGGCCCGTAGTCCACCGTGCGCCGCGGAAACTCCGGCAGGTCGGTCAGGTCCTTGCGTTTGAGCAAACCCTGCTCGACAAGGCGATCCAAACTGATGAGCAGCGGATTGCCGGCAAAGGCCGAGAAGCACTGGTAAGGCGAGTCGCCGTAGCCGGTGGGATTCAGCGGCAGCACTTGCCAGATCTTCTGGCCGGCCGCGCTGAGGAAGTCGAGGAATGCGAAGGCCTCCGGACCGAGGTCGCCGCAGCCGTAGGGACCGGGCAACGAGGTGGGGTGAAGCAGCACTCCGCAGCTACGTTCAAAGCGCATCGGTTATGAACACTAAACGCAAAGTTGGAAGGGCGCAAGCATTGTGCGCCGCTCGCGCAGAGCACGCCGCACAAAGGGTCTACAGCAGTATGTCCAGGCGCCGCTCTACTCGATCTCGGCCACCACGGCTCCGTAGGCGGAGAGCTTAACCTCCACGCCACTTACCGTGGCCTCCGCCGCGGCCAGCGCACGAAGGCCGTGCCCCGCCACATCGGCCAACGACACCGCCTGCGCATCGCCGCTCATGTTCAGCAGCACCACCACGGTCTTGCCCTTGGCCGTGCGGGAAAAGGCCAGCACATGCTCGTCGCTCACCGCCAGTGTTTGGTAGTCGCCCTCGCTCAGCGCGGGCACCGTGCGGCGCAGCTCGATCAGCCGGCGATACCAGTTCAGCACCGATGCCGCATCACTAGCTTCCACGGCCACGTTGCGAGTCTTGTAGTCCCCGCCCACGGGCAGCCAAGTCGCAGCGCCCGTATTGAATCCGGCGTTCACCGTCGCATCCCACTGCATGGGAGTGCGCTCGCCGTCGCGGCCTTTGTCCGTGGGCCAGGCCAACCTTCCGATGATGTCTTTCACATCCTCGCGCCGAAGGGGATCGTTGTTGCGCATCCCCAGTTCCTCGCCCATATAGAGGATGGGCGTGCCGCGCAGCGTGAGGTAGAGAGCGGCCAGCAGACGTGCCACCTGGTCCTTGTCCGCGCCTGCCGGAGTGTAGCGGTCCACCTGGCGGATGATGTCGTGATTGCTGAGCACGAAGACCGGCCAGCCTCCGGCGGAGTTCGTCTCCACGGCCTCAATACGCTGGCGGAAGCGCGCCGCGTCGAGCTTGTTGATGGTGGTGAAGTTGAAGTACATGGGCAACTGCAACTCGTCGTTGTGTGGGCCGTAGTATTCCGCCAGCTCCTTTGGCGTGTTCGTCCAGGTCTCGCCAATCAGCACCCTGCCCGGGAATTCATCCACCACGCGGCGCATGCGCTGCAGCGCGGCGTGAACCTCAGGAATGCTGTGATCGTAAATGCGGTCCTGCTTGGGTCCGCCGTAGGGATCCGTTCCCTCCAGCGGGGGATTGTCCCGCAGCTTCGGGTCTTCGTAGAGCACGTCCACGGCATCCAGCCGGAATCCATAGACGCCACGCTTGAACCACCAGCGCATGGTGTTGAACATCTCGTGCTCGACTTTCGGATTGCGCCAGTTCAGGTCCGGCTGCTCCGGATAAAAAAAGTGGTAGTAGTACTGCCCCGTGGCAGGATCCAGCTTCCAGCTGGGTCCGCCGAACAGGCTGCGCCAATTGTTGGGCGGCTCATTCGGAGCGCGGCCGTCACGCCAGATGTAGAAGTCGCGGTAGCGATTGGTGCGCGAGCTGCGTGATTCCTTGAACCACTTGTGCTGGTCGCTGGTGTGGTTCACCACAAAGTCCAGGATGATCTTGATGTTGCGCTTCTTGGCTTCGCTGACCAGGCGGTCGAAGTCTTTGAGCGTGCCGTACTGCGGGTCCACCGCGCGATAGTCACTGACGTCGTAGCCGAAGTCCACCTGCGGCGAGGGGAACATCGGCGTCAGCCAGATGGCATCCACACCAAGCTTTTGCAGGTAATCCAGATGCTGGGTGATGCCGTTCAAATCGCCCGTGCCGTCGTTGTTACTGTCGGCAAAGCTGCGCGGATACAGCTCGTAGATGACCGCGTGCTTCCACCAGTCGGCATCGGCGGCATACGGATTCGTCGGCATGGCGGCCGCCACTTGCACAGGCGCGGTGCTCTGCGCAGCCGCATGCCCCGGCAGTGTTGCGACCAGCGCGGCCAGCAGCAGCCCGCAGAGAGCGATATTTCTGAGAGTCATCCGATTCCAGGAAAACGATTGTCTAACGAGTGACAAAGCAATACT
>Ga0182016_10005156_pt1 | contig 14166 bp, 5 predicted proteins | sample 712S2MmetaG_FD_120491 | JGI IMG/M metagenome (GOLD analysis project Ga0182016, IMG submission 120491) | Permafrost microbial communities from Stordalen Mire, Sweden - 712S2M metaG | ecosystem: Environmental > Terrestrial > Soil > Wetlands > Permafrost | place: Sweden: Stordalen | collected...
CTGGCCACTCTTGTTGCTATCTCATGCACGTTTGCGAAGACGGCGAATATGCAGACACTCATCACGAAAGCATTGCCGATGCCCTCGCCGAAGCCGAATGGGAGTTTGGAGTTACTCAAGAAGAGTGGCTTGAAACGAGCGAGCTTTTCTGAACCATGTCCATCGCATTTCTGCGCGGTGCCGGGTTTTCTGTTCCGTATTCCCTAGTCCCTGCTTTTCCACTGCCGCACCAGATCTTCCGCCGCCTCCGGCCACGTTGGAAACTCAAATTCAAACCCAGCCTCGAGCAGTCGCCCGGGAACCACCCGACGGCTCTTCAGCACCAGTTCTGATTCCGTGCGCATGAAAAACGCCCCAAGCTCAATCAGAAATGCCGGCGTTGGAAACCCGTTCGGCATGCCCCATGCATCCCGCAGCGCCTCCATGAATTCGCGATTCGGCAAGGGGTTGGGCGCAGCCATATTTACCGCCCCCTCAAGCTCGTCATGGTCCATGAGGAACTCAATCGCCCGGCAAAAATCCGCTTCGTGAATCCAACTCACAAACTGGCGCCCATTGCCTTGCTTTCCTCCCAGGCTAAACCGCACCAGGTTGACCATGATATGGAAAGCATTTCCGGGCACAGGACTAAATGTAATGGCGCTGCGCAGAGCTACCTTGCGCGTGCGTGGTGTTTGCGTGCCAAAGAACTCTCCCTCCCAGTCCTTTGCCACTTGTATGGAAAAATTCCAGGTCTCCGGCGCATGACGGCGGTTGGAGATAAGCTCGTAGCCGCCCAACTCGCCTGTAGCCTCATCCATGGCGCGATCCGTCGCGTGCCGATAGATGGTAGCCGTTGAAGCATTCAGCCACACGCGCGGCGGCTCGGCAAGTCCGCCAATCACGCGGTTCAGCAGTCGAGTAGTCCCAATGCGCGACTCGTAAATGTCCGCACGGTTATCCGCCGTATAGCGGCAATTCACGCTGCGCCCTGCCAGGTTGATACAGACGTCCGCGCCCTCCAGTGTTTCAGTCCACGGGCCCTCGCTTAAGCCATCCCAATGCACCGTTTGCCAGGGAGCCGTATACGGCCCGCGCGTGAGCACCGTGACATGGTGGCCCTGCTGCTGCAAATGCCGCGCCAGTGCCTGGCCCACCTGTCCGCTACCGCCGGGAAGGACAATCCGCAGCGGACGCACTCCCACGCCGGCCGGCCCCGCCGTCAGGTTAATCATGAGTTCAGACTATAGCGTCTGGCCGGCTTGGTTGGTTGCTACATCCGCGGAGGAAATCCATACCCACGCAGAAAAACCCGTCGGCGATAAGCGCGAAATTCCCGCACAATCAGGATGAACACCACTACCAGAAAGATCATCGGCCCATAAAAGATGAACGCCGGTTGCACCACGCGGTCCCCATCCACCGAAACGTTGTCGCCGGTGTGCAGGCTGCCAAACATGGCCACAAGGTCCTCGCCTACATGCACGTTTTCCCCCAGGCGGATGCTGCCGAACATGCTCACAAGATCGTGATCGACGGTCGCATTTTCGTCCGCCGTTACGTTGCCAAAAAAGTTGACCACGTCATGCTGCGCCTCGGTAGCTATATGCGTGTTTCCAAAAAACACCACCACATCGCCAGTCGCCTTTCCCTCCAGGTCCACATTGCAGAAAAAGCAAACCGCGTCATGAACCGTCGATGCCGGGGAAACGTGGATGTTGGAGAAGAACTGAACAGCGTCCTCTTCCGCACGGGCGTGCGTAGACGCAAAGGCTGCGCAGAGCAGGGAAAAGGCGAGGATGCGGCGAATCATTGTGAGCTCCCCTACCCCAAGATTACGGGAAGTGGTGCCAGAAAGTTCCGGGAAAGAGCGAAAAAAATAGCTGCCAGATAGACTGCGCTATCAATCCTAAAACTGAAACCGCATCCCCAACTGAATCCGCCGCGGCGGCGCAACCGAAGTTACCTGCCGAAACTCACTCGACGTCTCCACCGTATCAATGCCGGTAGGGTTCGGGTGATTCAGCAAGTTGAATGCACCAGCTGAAAATCCGATCCGCGGCGCCTCCTCGTCCTTGTCAGGAGTGATAGCAAAGTCATGCCCCCACCGAACATCCAGGTCAATGTAAGAAGGCGTCGTCTCCGAATTACGCGCCACTCCGTCAGGCCGCGTGTTGAACAGTCCGTCGCCATAAGCATCGGTACCGGTCAGCACGGTCCATGGCGATCCCGAGTTCGCGAAGATCCCCGCCGACAAGTTGAACACACTCTCCGGATGGAACATCGCATACATCCCAAGCCGGTTGCGGCGGTCCCAACCGGAGCGTGACCACTCATCGTCAGGCGCGTACTGGTTTTGCGGAAACCACCCAATACCGCCCGTGTCGGAATCGTAATGCGACCACGTATAGCGCCCGAAACCTGTGAAGTACTTATTCAGCCGGCCGCGATACGAAATGTCCATCCCACTGCCACGCCAATTCGCCTCGGTCTGCATCTGGCGAATGCGCGCGAACGCCGGATTCGGCCGCACCGTGTACCCCGACTGCGGCGTAGGCGCATTCACATCGACCGAGCGGAATGAGTCGATCCCGCGCGCCGAATAAACGCTCAATACGCCCGTAGCCTTCTCGCCAAGTTGCCTTTCAATCGAGAGCCCGTACTGCACCTGGTAAGGGATCTTTGCGTTGGGTTGCAACTGTGCCAGGGACGGGGGCTGAGCGCCCAGTGTGAGGCAATTCGTAATCGGCACGCAGCCTGTGGATGGAAGCTGCGCCGGGCTCAACGACAGCACAACAGCCCTTCGCCGCGCATTCCCATATCGTTCAAGATCGAGCAGAGGCCCACCGCCGAAACGGTCGTAATAAATGCCGCCTCCCCCGCGCACCACCGTCTTCGAGTCTTCGCTCAGCAGCCAGGCAAAGCTCACGCGTGGAGAAAATCCCAGACGTCGAGTAGCCAGAAAATTCTGCCAGTCGTAGCGCAATCCCGGTGTGATTTGAAACCGCGCGTTGACCTTGAACTGGTCCTGCACAAACGCGCCCATCTCTTGCTGGTGATAGACAAAGTGAACGTCGCCCGTGTTCTGCGTGTATTCAGACGGCAGGTGATTCGTGTAATTTTGCAGAGCCGTTTGCAACACGGTCACGCCATCCGAAGCCAGCGTCGGGCCAAAGGTATAACTCCCCAGAGCATTCGTATTGTCGTCGAATGCGCGGCGATCGAGGTGCGGAGTACCAGCGCCAAACTTGATCATGTGGCGGCCGCGCGTCCATGTCACCATGTCGTAGACGCGGACGTTATATTCGCTGCCGAGAGAATCGGCCTGCGCCGAGCCCCATACAAAGTCTCCCGGCACGTTGATCTGCGGACCCTCTGTAACATTGCTGTTGCGATTGAAGTCGCGCTCGCCCACCAGCGAAACCTGGTTCATTGTCATGGCGTTGATCGCCTGGTCAAGGTGCGCCACAAAGTCTTCTTCGCGGTACTGGTTGTTGTAGCCCGCCTCGGCCAGCGTTTGCCCGCCCACGCCTTGATTTTGCGATGTGGAGTCCTCGTAGCTGTACTGCACATAACCCGAAACGCCTTCGCGGAACTGGTGCGCAACCCGCGTGCTGAATTCGGTATCCCGCGCCGGCGCGTAAACATTTGCTTGGTACAGGCCGACGCTCGAACCCTCGATGCCGGGCGCAACCGTCGCGCTGATCACCGAATCCTGGTCGTAGAGCACGCGATTGAAAGAGCCCAGAAAGCTGGTCTTCGGCGCATGAGGAATGGGCCCGGTCACGTGCCCTTCGTAATTCTGCCGCTGCTCAAAAGGTTTCGACGGCGCCAGTGCGTTCTGCGCATTCATGGCCGAGTCGCGAAACAAGAAGTTGAATTGGCCATGATAGTGGTCGGCAGTCGACTTGGTGATGATCTCCATCTGTCCGCGCCCGGGCCAGTAGTACTGCGCGGAGTAAGGATCCTGATTGATCCGGATCTCTTTCACTGCGGAAGCGGAAACGGTAGCCCGATTGGCCTCAACGCCGTCAACCATCAAGCCAGTTCCACCCGTGTCCGAAACGTTCTGATCCAGGAACGCGCTCATCGCGCTCGCGTAGTCGTTATCGAAAATTGGAAGCGCTTTCAAATCGCTCGAAGTCATCACCGACGAGTCGTGATTGACCTCTGTGTCGGTCGAGTCTTCACTGTCGCCATTCACATGGACCGTTGAAGCCACGGCGGCAATCGGCAGAACAATGTGTACCGGCGCCAGCGCAGTCATTGCAGCCGCGGTCGTAACACCGACTACTGGGGCCGCAATCGTGACCGGTGTGCGAACCGTATCAAATCCCGGCTCGGAAACAACCAGCGTAAAGCTGCCCGTGTGCGGCGCAACGATCTGGAAGTTGCCTTCTTCATCGGAATGAATCGACCCTGCCACAGACCCATTTGTATCCACCAGGTCGACCTCGGCCCCCGGCACAATTGCACCGGTAGCGTCCGCCACAACCCCGTGAAGAGAGGGCGCGGCGGGTGCAACCGGGGAAGTGGTGCTCGCAGCGAACGCAGAGCAGGGAAGCAGCAGAAGAATTCCCAAGGCATAAGAGCGCATAACGCGGAGTCTCCAAAGCAAACAAAAATGAGCCACGCCAGACAGGCAAGAAAAGTCATGCTTCGAACAAAAGAATCGATGTCCTAATTATCGGCTGAATCCCAGGGCCAATGGGATGGGAATTGGAATAAATTCGCCTCTTGAACTCTCCCGGTTCACAAAGGCAATTGCCTGGGTGTAGCGCGGATGCAACTGGATGCACAAAGCGCTTCAGCCTGCTGTGGTTAGAAGTGAAGCGCCCGAGTGATCCATGGCTGGTCGCCATGACAGAAGCCTGCCGGCGGCAAATGCATGCCTTGGTTTAAGCACGCCGGAAAGCACCAGGGGTGCTGTCCCTCACCGCCATAAATCGATTTTAGAGCGGACTTAGCGCCGCTGTCCAGTCCCCCGGGGAATCGACCAGCACATCCGGCTTGGTCGTAACCAGGCTCTCCGGCGACAACCCAAAGGTGCACCCGATAACCCAGGCCCCACCATTGCGAGCAGTCAACACATCCACATGACTGTCTCCGATCAGGACTGTTTCTTCCGGCGATGCGCCAGCTTCGGCCATCAGCGCTTTCAACCCCTCCGGGTTTGGCTTCTTAGTGCCGAAGCTGTTCCCGCCATAAATGCTCATGAAATAAGGCGACAACCCGAGTGCAGCACAAATATCCTTTGCCGGACGAACCGGTTTATTCGTCAGCACTGCCATCGTCCGAGGCTGGTCGTGAAGGGCTTTCAACGCCGCCAGAGATTCCAGCACCCCGTCATAGGCATAGGTGTAATCCAGCTTGTGCGCGCGGTAGTAATCGAGGAAAAACGCGTAGGCGGTTTGCAGGAAATCCTCGCCCACCGGCGCCCCGTGCTCCTTGGCCAGCGCGCGCCGCACCAGCATCAGCGCCCCATCGCCAATAAAGCTTGCAATCTCGGTGTCTTCCAGGTGTTTCAGCCCAAAATGCGCCAACGTAGCATTCACGCTGTTGCAAAGATCCTGCGCAGAGTCAATCAGAGTTCCGTCGAGATCGAAGACCAGCAGCTTCAACCGTCCTACAGGAATAGGGCGAAAAATACGAATCATGGTACAAGTGTAGCGGGGCTGGCGCACGATTCAAACGGATTCCCGACGAGTGGGATTCTCCCCGGTTCGAAAGGGCACGACTTCAGTCGCGCCGCAGATGTCGCAGAATCCCAGTGGCTGTGAGCCTGCATTTCTCGTGCGCCGTGAAAGGCGCTGGTCAACAGTGGGTGCAAGTCCCACCCGGAAACTGGATCGCTCCGCCCGGTAGCAATCGGAGCATATCCGACCAATTGGGACATGCGAGCATTTCATTCACGCTCGAACGATACTCGCGCGTATTGCCGTCAATTCAAGACGACGCGGCCGCGAAGGTTGAGAAGCTTTTGATCGTATAGATGACGAACTGAGAACCGGGTGCGGGCTGAGAACTCGCACCCAGTTTCACCCTAAAGAAGCGACCTATCGGGAATCTGATAGATTACTGCCCTTATGGGTACTTACCTCGGCACTTCGACCTGCGGCTCCATTCAAAAGAATTTGTTGCATCGTGCACGATGCAACAAGCAGGTGGGCGTTCTATATGGGCGATTTGGAACACCCGCCGTATCTTGCTTCTTCGGTCGCTCACTGTACCACGACGACAAAGTTGGCTGAAACAGTGGTTCCTGCGTTAGCTGAATCCTTTCCAGTGACCGTGAAGGTATAACTCCCCGCAGTTGTTGCGGCGGTACCGGGACCGGTTGTATGCCCTCCGCCGCCACCGCCGCAGCCCGTGACGCAACCGCCGACGGCAACCGACAATAGAATCAGCATCGATGTGAAGCGGCGGCGTCCTGACGGCACCCAGAGAATCAGCACCACAGCAAGCACCGCGCCTCCTCCGCCAATTCCCCACAGGTTCCGCCCAAGTGGCAATGCGAGGGCGGAACTGGAAGCCGCGGTGGTATCGATCGTCAGTGTTGTCGTTGCATTTCCTCCAGCAGCCAGCGCCGCGCTTGCAGGATTCAAACTGCATGTGGGCAGGCTCTGTGCGCCGGTGGGAGAGGTTGTCAAAGTGCAGAGCAGATTCATGGTTCCGGAGTAGTTACTACCTGCGGCGAGAGTCGCGGTTGCACTGGCGCTTCCTCCTGGAGAAACCGAAGGTGGAGCAGAAACTGCGATTGTGACCTCAGTGACAGTGATGGTGGTTGTCGCACTCGCAATGGAGTAGTTTCCATCCCCTCCATAGTTGGCGGTCAACGTGCTGGCGCCGTTGCTCAATGTCCCGGCCGCTATGTCGAAACTCGCAGCACCATTGGAAAGCATCTGCTGTGCGCTGTAGGAGCCGCTTGCGAGCGTTACGTTTCCTGCAGGCGTTGCCTGTCCGCTGGCGCCAGACACATTAACCTTCACCGTGATGGCTTGGTCGTTGGTAATTGTGGTGGCTGAGGGCGTGACAGCCACAGTTGAGACGGCTGTGCCAATGGGAGTTGTTACCGTCAGCGTCACTGATCCGGTGGCGCTGTTATAAGTGGAAGAACTAGTCGAATCCGGCGTATAGCTTGCAGTGAGCGTGTCTGTCCCGGCGGTCAACGATCCTGCGGGGATGCTGACGGTTGCACTCCCACTGCCGAGGGCGGTTGAAGCCGAAGTGAAGCCGCCTCCGGAGAGCGTCACCGAGCCGGTGGGAGTTGGGTTGCCGCTGCTGCCGCTGACGGCTACAGTCACCGTGAGCGCCTGCGCCGTGGTAATGCTGGTTGCGGACGGCGTGACTGAAACAGTCGGTGTGATTTTGGCCGGAGCAGTTGCCACAACTGTCGCCGCTCCCGTCGTGATGTTATATGTCGAAGAACTTGCCGAGTCCGGCGTGTAGCTTGCAGTGAGCGTGTCTGTCCCGGCAGTCAACGATCCTGCGGGAATACTGAAAGTCACACCGCCGCTACCGAGGGCTGTGGCGGCCGAAGTGAAGCCACCGCCGAAGAGCGTCACAGAGCCGGTGGGAGTTGGGCTGCTGCTCCCGCCACTGACGGTTACGGATACAATGAGCGCCTGCGTCGAGTTGATGCTTGTTGCGGATGGCGTGACCGAAACAGTTGGCGTCACTTTGGCCGGAGCTGTTACAACAAGTGTCGCGGTTCCTGTCGCGTTGTTATACGTGGCAGAACTCGTCGAGTCCGGCGTGTAATTTGCAGTGAGCGTGTCGCTGCCGACGGGCAATTGTCCAGCGGCGATGTTGATTGTTCCGGTTCCGCCAGTCAAGTAGGGTTCCGCCAGAATGGAACCACCAATGGTAACTGTCAGTGAGCCGGTGGGGGTGGGGTTTCCGCTCCCGCCGCTGACGACCACCGTAACCGTCAGCGCCTGCGCCGAGGTGGCGCTGTTTGCGGATGGCGTGACTGAAACTGTTGGCTTGATTTTGGTCGGTACGCCTACGGAAACTGTCCCCGATCCGGTAGCGTTCTTATAGATGGAATAGCCGGCAGAATCGGGTGTATAGCTCACGGTGAACGTGTCTGTACCAATGACCAGCGATCCGGCAGGAAGGCTGATGGTGGCGCTGCCGCCGCTGAGCGTCACAGCCTCAGAGGAATAGATGCTGCTGGAAAGTGCAACCGTGCCCGTGGGCGTGGGGTAGCCGCTCGCACCACTAACAGAGACTGTCACCGTGGTTGTCTGCGCCGTGGTTACGTTTATTGGAGACGGCGTGGCAGTAACCGTTGGTGTCTGAATGTTGATTGAAAGGGCAGCTTGGTTTGAGGTCCCACCACCAGGCCCCGGTGTCGTCACTTGCACATCCACTTCTCCGGCGTTGGCAATGTCAGAGGCAAGAACCTGGACAGTCAGCAATGTCGCACTGAGGAAAGTGGTAGTGCGGGCATTCCCGCCAATGAGCACAGTCGAGGAAGTGGTAAAGCCGCTGCCATTAACCTGTAAAGTGTATGCGGGTCCGGCCGCGTAGGCTGTGGTTGGAGAAACCGATGACAGAATCGGCACGGGCGCGTCACCGGCTGAGTTCACTTTGCTACTGGTCAGAATCACAATCTGGTCGGCGGAGGACGTGGGTTGGGAATTGTCGTAGCTGCGAAAGGCCAGGCCATTGCTACCCCAGCGGACCAGGTCGGTCGCGCCGACGAAATTTACATTGGGGAATGAAATCGTACTCGCAAGCCCGAAGTTCGTCTGATTGTAAATGTCTATGTTGAACGCCTCGGAACTAGTGTCGAGAAAATAGGTGTGATTGTTCGCGGTATCGGGAACGGGTCTGCCAATATAGAAGGGCTGGCTCCCTGTCGGTTCAAGAAATGTTCCCAGCAGTGTTTGGGTCGTGGGATTCCACACTTCGCCCGAATTTGTATAGAGCAGAGTTCCGTCAGAGGCCACTGTCGAGCCGGTGGTCTCATTGCAGCAGCCGGCGCCTCCCTGGCTGATGACGCTAAGGCCCGTGACACTGACCTGCAACTCGGCGAAGAATGTATTGCCCTCCGGTAATCCGTAAATAGTCGTTGGCGAGGTAAAGGTGAATGAGTCTAATGTTAGCGGGGGCCTGGCCGTTACACCCGGGAGCCAGTTCACCAAGCCGGAGTCGTTGTAAAGCGCGGCTCCATCTTCCGCTGGATCGACATGGGCAAATAACTCCACCACAATCGATTGTGGCGAGCCGGGTACTACATGCATTTCATGAGAGTAGGTTTGACCCCACTCGGCGTCGACCGGCAGGTTGAAAGTCCTCTCGATGGCCAGGGTCTTCAGGTTGATGCGCTGCAACACGCCCGTCGAGGTACCCACATACAATTCGCTGCCATCGTCTGAGACCGCCAAAAGCTGAGGGTCGCTCGACACCGCGATAGGCGTCATCATGGCCCCGGTCGCTGGATTGATTGGAATAACCGTACTAGGATTCTGTGTCGCACTGGCAGGGATTGCGGTGTAGAGCAGGCCGCCGACGGGATCGACTGCCAATGCACTGGCCGCAAGCGGCACAGAGAGATACGCGATGAGAGGAAAGGGCGCGCTGCTTCCTCCACCCGGAGCCGGATTGACCACGGTTATTGGAATCTCTCCCATGGCGTTGAGCAATATGGGATTCAAAGTGAAAGCAAGACTGGTGCTGTCCTGATAGGTCGTTGGTTGAGCTACACCATTCGCGTAGACCACTGAAGACGGAAAGAAATTGGTTCCTCCTACAGCCGCCGCAATCGGTGTGGTTCCGCTGGTAACAGGATATGTAGGGCTAATCAACTGTGAGATGGTTGGCAGGGGATATGCGGCGACCGCTGTGCCAGTGAGTGGAACCGCAAGCACCGGGTTGGACGGATCGTTGCTGGCAATGTTGAGAGTCCCGGTCCTCTGCCCCACCTGAGTCGGCGTGAAGCTTATCTGGATGAGGCAGGAATTGTACTGATCGAGCGGAGATGTGCAGCCATCGCTTGCAATGCTGAAGTCGCCGGAGGCCGTCGTATTTGCAAGATTTATAACGAGAGGTTCCGCTCCCACATTCCTGACGAAAACATACGTGCTGGCCCCGCTGGCGCTTACGCCAAACACCTGTGCCGGGAATACCACGCTTGATGGCTGCACCGAGATTTCCGGCGCCTGGCCTGTCCCGCTGAAAGCGACAATTGGCGGGGGCAGCACCGCGTTATCTGTGATGGTGATAGTGCCTGAGACGCTACCGTTAGCCACAGGGCTGAACCTGAGCGTGACGGGGCAAACGGATCCAGCTGCTACGGCGCCGCAGTTTGCACTCGGCACTACAGTTGGACTGGACAAAACAATCGACGACAGGTTCATCGGCGCATTGCCGCAGTTTGTAACATTCAGCGTCTGCGTCGTCGAAGCTCCAACGACAGCGCTGCCAAAGCTGATACTGGCAGTTGGGAGGCACGCCGACGGCGCCGGGGTTGCCATATCGATCTTGGCAATGAACGTATGCAGGTATGTAGTGCCCGTCTCGGCCACAGGCGGCAACTCCGGCTCGAAGCTGCTTGCCGTTGTAGGGAAATCGCGGGAAAATGTGGTGCCGGCCACAATTAGGTTGTCACTCCTGTCGATCGCGATTCCCGAGAAGCCTGATCCTCCGTAACCCGCGTCTGTGGAGTCGAGAAAGCTCCCAAACAGCAGCGTGCTCATAGTCGGGTCCACTTCTGCAAGCACCATGTCGGCGACAGTTCCACTGGATTCATGAACGGTTGTGAATGGATCTTGAAGAGGAAAATCGGGAGCGCCGGTCTCTCCGCCTACAAATATGTTGCCTTTGCTATCCAGTTCGATGGCGGTTAAACTTGTGAACTCCCAATAACCCGCTGTTGTGCCGTTCAGATAAGTCGCCGCCACTGCTGCGCTCGCGCCGCTCGTCAGTTCCAGAACGTACCCTGAAGACGCGTCTCCATTTGTCGGGGGCAACACCGTCTTTTGATATGCATTTGCGTTGGTGGGTAGATCGGTCTCGCCGGTCCAGCCCGCAAAGTACAGGTTGCCCTTTGAATCGACGGTCATTGCGCTGGCGTTGTCGGTACCGGGCAGATAGCTGGCGAAGTTCACCGCAGATGCCGTGGCGTTGATCTGGAGCACGAATCCGGCGGTAGGCTCTTGAACGTTGGTTGTGTTGTTGGGAAATGTCGCTTGGACAACCCCGCTGGTCGTGGGAAGGCCCAGACCGGCGAATCCCGCAACGGTCACTTGGCCGGATGCGTCGACTGCAGTCCCCATTGGTATGAATTGATTGTTGTTGAATGTGGAACCCTGCGTCGCGTTGCCCGGAATCACGGTGGAATAGATGAGCTTTCCGGTGGAATCCACCTTGAGAACAAATAGTTCCGGGTTTCCATCCCCTACAACGCTTGTAGCCAGCGTTCCCGCTGTGATCTGAAAACTCGGGTCTTCCGTATATCCAGTCAAATAGGCATTCCCGGAGCTGTCGACCGCGACATGGCCGACATCCCCGTTGACATTAGGACCGGATCCGCCAATCATGCCCGAGTAATTCAGAGCCGAGCCGTCGGGCGTGAGCGATGCTAGAAAAAAACACGAATTGTTGATCTGGCAGTTGGGCGACTGGATGGCACCTGCCTTGGGAAAATCGCTGGATGTTGCAAAGCCAGCGACGATCGCATCGCCGCTTCCATCGACCACGATCGAACTGCCGCTGTCCTGCGACGAGCCGCCCAGATAGGTCGAGTAGATCAACGCAGTGCCTGATGGGTTCAATTTGGTGATAAAGACATTCAAGCATCCTGCATATGGATCGCAGCCGCCCATATACGGCTGCTCGGGGTTCGCTGTCGGAAAATCGGTGGAACTCGTATAACCGGTGAGATAGATATTTCCGGAGGCGTCGGTTGTTACCGCGGCCGCTGTGTCCCCGCCGGTTCCACCAAGGTAACTGGAGAATACAAAAACGGGATCGATCACCAGCGGGCGCGCTAGGTTGTATGCCCCAACACGAAAACCGATCGCGCCATCCCGTCTGAGGCTAAAGCCGGCCTCCACGTCAGTACGGCCAGATGCCGTCGTTTGATAGGCTAGCGGCTTACACAGCAACAGCGTTTGTCCGGCTGCACGCACTTCCAGGTCGCCATCTGCGGAGATGGACACGCTTTCAGCACCTTCAAAGCGGAACAAAATTTGGGATGGGTCCGCTCCGGGTGCCAACTGGAAGTCGTGCTCCAATGCATCTCCATTCCCGTAAAACGCCAGTGAGATGCCGGGATAAAGTTGGTCGTATTCGATTTGGCGGAAATGAGGAATGTTTCGAATCCACTTCTTGGAATCGGCTCCGATCAGGTAATTGCTCTGGCCTTCCAGAAGGTCCTGGCCTTCGGGCGACACATCTGTGCCCAACATGCGCATACGGACGCTCCCGCCTTGTAGTCTCAACCCGGCAGGCCTGAAATCCACACTGCCCGGCGAGAACATCGCTTCGGATCCGTTATAGCGCAGCACGTAACGAAAGGCTCTCTCCGCCTGGCCATGGTTCTCTTCGAAGCCAAGCGGCAGGCTTCGCGCTACCTGTCCAGGTGCTGTTCCTGTCGCGGACCGGGAAACCACGGGCAATAAGATTACGGCCAAAAAGAAGAGCATCGCGGCCGAAGTGTGTCGTTTCAAATGGCTGGTTTGAGAGAACTGTGTAAGAAAGGCGAATGCTTTTGGCGCGAATGGGGTACCTGGCAACATGAAAGAATAGCTCCTAACTCAATCGAAGCAAGAGAACGGTGAACGTCGATCTCAGTACAAAACCTGCGACTCGCACAAAGCACGGCACCGCCCTTGAAGGCACAGGCGCAGAAAACCTTAAACCGAAAGATTGCAGGGAGAATACCACATCGCAGTTGCGATGTCAGAGACCACGGTAACCAAGAAGAACGGTACAGCCTGAACGAAATATCGCCGTCGAAATCAACCCGGAATCAAAATTCATCTTGTTTACGTAAAATGCCTGAGGTTAGCTGCGCTTCGCTGGCCCCACGTCTTCAGTTCGCATCAATGGCGCGAACCTCGGCACGAGCACTGATCGGTCGATTTCGCCACTTATTAGAAGCAGGCCGCTCGACAGAGCGGTTCTTGAATGAAGCCCTGATTCTGCAGTCAATGTATCAGTCGGAATAAAACCTGAGCAGTAGTCACTCTTGCTTGATGTTCCAGCTTCTCTTGCGAACTTCTCTCCGATCGTCGGCCTCTTACCCCGATTTTTGCCGCGACTCGATGGAGGTTGCAACCACTGAGTCGCCGGATCAGTGACATCCCTCTCAAACCCCAATAAAACCTGATATCCCTGTCACCAAGCGTGCCGGTTGTGTGCCGAACCGGCGCCGGTCCTCGGAAAGCGGCAGGTGCTGAACCCCGGGTTGGTCTCCCCGTTTCAGGATTCCACCGAAAAGCCAATCCAAAGCCTATGCGCTATTGCACCGGAAAGCGCTGTTTTCTGTTATGGAAGCACCTATTAACTCTAGTTAATCGCTTGTGCTTTGCTTGGAAGTTGTCATGTGCGGAACGAGCCGTCTAAACCATCTATCGAAATAACGGAAGTGCCTCCAGCGAGCGCCGGCGGTCCGGATCTGATGGACAAGATCGGGAGGGCGAACTCACGTGACGCAGCCCGGTCAGTAAATTGTTCTGTATGCGCATGGCGCCGCGTGGTGGATCCAGCCGTTTGTAGACCAGCCGTTCACGAATATAAATGCTGATTCCAGCCGGAACAATTCCATCCATCCAGGCGCTGAGTAAGCAAGCGCGGAGGTCACGATGAATGGAACCTTAGGGTATGGGCCTTACGGCTTCACTGCGCGGAAACGCGCGTTGAGCAGTCGGGGACTTGGGATCGTGCCTGGCAGATCCGCTAAGAAGGTCGATCGTCTGCTGCACGGGCTCTCGCGCTCTGGCTCTGCTCGCAGTCCCTTGTCACTGTGCGGTGGAGAAGTTCTTCCTCTCGACCTTCCATTCAGGGTCTTTGCAGATTCCGCAGTCTGGACCGACAAAATACTTTTCTGCTTCCTTATCGGCACGCAGTTGCCAGTCAAACCACTCGGCCGCAACGAAAGCCGAAGGCCCGCCGTTGGGCTTGATGAAATCGCCGCCGTGTCCGGAGTTGTTGCTGACCACCATTACCGGAACC
>Ga0182016_10005157_pt1 | contig 14165 bp, 13 predicted proteins | sample 712S2MmetaG_FD_120491 | JGI IMG/M metagenome (GOLD analysis project Ga0182016, IMG submission 120491) | Permafrost microbial communities from Stordalen Mire, Sweden - 712S2M metaG | ecosystem: Environmental > Terrestrial > Soil > Wetlands > Permafrost | place: Sweden: Stordalen | collected...
GAAACCAGCACCTTCTTGCCCGGCCACCAATTCCGCGTGGCCACTTCGATGTAGCGGATAGCCCAGGCTTCATCGTCCACGATGAATCCGTCCACATGGCCGATCTCACCGTCAGCCGCCTCAATGTTGTAGCCCGTGACAGCTTCGGTACTGCGCAGATGCGAATCGGTCAACTCTCTGGCGATTTTCTCCGCCAAGGCCTCCCTGGAAGCATAGGTTGGAATCGCCAAACCCGCCGGGAAAAACGCCGGGCCCCACAGGTAGGGACCCTCCCAATAGTTGGGATACCCGTAGTAACCGTAGTATTCGGCCTCGTGCTGGCGGGAGACAGGCTGGTGCGTGTCGATGTTGGGACTGTTCTCCACTTGCTTTTTCGTCAGAGCCACGTCCAATCGCTCCGCCTGCCAGTCCGCATAGACCACGGAAATTGGCGAGATCAGCACCCGGCGGCCGCCAAGCCAGCCGCCGGTTTCAACCACCAGGTAGCGGATGGCCCACGTCTTATCGTCGAAATACAACTGATCTACGGTTCCAAGCTCGCCGTCCGTAGCCCGGATTGCAAAACCCTTCAAATGAGCGGTATTTCTTAGCATTGGTTTGTCCTCATGGGTGGTTGTCGAGTCCGGCGCTATCGCGCGGCTCCTGCCGGTTCGGGCGCGTGCAGGGTCACATTGACAGGCCGTGTGTTTTCGATGACGTCCTTCGCTTTGCCGACTTCCGCGGCCGTGCCATGCACCAGCAGCAGGAACTGGTCCGTCTTGAGCGCCGTTTCGTACTGTACGATACTATCCTTCGGAATCCCCATTCCGTAAAGCCCCGCACCGATAGCGCTCAAACCGCCCACGGCCACGGCGCCTTCCAACGCTCCTACGATCCATGCAACCAGGGGGCCCGCCACGAGTATTGGACCGAGACCGGGAACGGCAAAGAAAGCCGATCCGAACAGCAGTCCCCAGAAGCCTCCCCAAAAAGCTCCGGTCTTGCCCCAGCGCTTCATCCGGTCGCCCGTATTGTAATAACCCACCACGTGTTCATCCGTGTGGGGGTCCTTGCCAACGATGGACAAGGTGCGCATGTCGATGCCCGCGCGCTGCAGCTCCTTGACCGCTTCTTCCGCTTCGACATGCGTGCCATAAACAGCTACCACTGCGTTTAATTCAGACATTCTCGTAGCTCCTTTTGTATTTGTGCCGCTTTTGTGAATTAAGTTGCGATTGCCCCATGGCGAATGCACGCGCACCACCAACCTTTTTTCATGGGGACGTGCGTTTCCTTCGGCTCGTTACAGGGGTTTGGCCCAGATTCGGGACGTCGTGCCGTCAACTTCTGTGCAGAATCCGTCGTTACGAGTGCAATATCTGCCTCGGCCCTTGACGTGGGGCAGGCTCTCAGCCTGCTCGGGGCTCTCAGCCCCGCCTTCGCGAGCAAAGCTCGCGCGGGCAGAATTGCCTTCCCTCCAATTGCGAATGCCGTCCGCCCGACGAACGGGATGGCGTGTTGCCACCACCGAAGAAGGAGCAGGCGAAGCCGCCTGCCCCCCACCTCCGACTACCTGGATGCGATCGGCGTGCCGATCTCCGTGCCAATTACTTCGCCGGAGATCACTAGTTCCACACGCCGGTTCAACTGCCGGCCCTCCGCGGTGTCATTGGATGCCACCGGTTGAGTCTTGCCGAAGCCCTTCGCCGTGACCGAACCCGCCGCCATTCCCTGATCGGTCAGGTATGCACGCACAGACTCGCCGCGTTGCTCGGAAAGCTGCTGATTGTAGTCGTCCCCGCCGACGCTGTCCGTATGGCCTTCCACGTCCAGCCTCAGACCCGGATGCCCGGAGACAATGCCAGCGACCTTGGCCAGTTTCTCGCGCGCCAAAGGCCGCAGCGAAGACTTAGCCGTGTCGAAAAGCACATCCGACATGTTCACGATCAGACCACGCGCTGTATCCCGGGTCTGAAGAATGGCGTTGAACTGGCTGAGCAACTGAGTTCGCAGTTCAGCCTTTTCCGCCTGCAACTGGGCCGTCTGTCGGGCCGCGCTGTCGAGATCGGCCTGGCTAGCCGTCCTTTGCGCCTCATTTTCCCGCTTCAGACGATCGACCTCGGACGCGGCGGCGGACGCGTTCGCCACGTTCTCCAGTTTCAAGCGATCCGCTTCTGCCGTGGCGGCATCCGTGCGCGTGTCGTTTTCGCGTTTCACGCGATCGGCTTCGACCGTGGCAGCGGTCATGCGCGCATCGTTCTCGCGTTTCACGCGATCGGCTTCCGCCTGAGAGGAGGCTGCCTGCGCATCTTTTTCCCGCGTTAAGCGCTCGGAATCGGCCTGCGCCGCAACCCGCGCCGTCTCGGCTTCCCGAGTGACGCGGTCCGTTTCGGACTGCGCGGCAACCCGCCCGCTTTCCGCGCGCGCTTCGCGATCCACCGACTGTTGGCGCTCCGCGGCCAGGGCGTCCGCATCCTGGCGCTTGACCGCGATGGCCCGCGAGTCTTCCGCCGTCTGCACGGCTTCCCGGGCAGTCATGATGACAGCCTTATTGCCGGCGTGGCGTTCCTGGTAAGCGTTAGCCTGAGCGAGGCTCCCCTCGGCCTTCTGGAAAGTCTCGGCCGCAAAACGGTCCGCGCCCACAGCACGCGCGATCTGCACCGCGTTGCGCGCTTCATAGAGTTCCAGCGGCTGTTTCCGGTCGAACTTCAGCGCCAGCGGGTTCGCGAGACGCTCATACTGGCCGCGCTGCAATAGTTCGTACTTGGCGTCGATCTCCTCGATCTTGCCCTTGGTGTCCGCGCGCACCATGTTTTGCATCACAATCAGGTCGCTGGGCTGAGTGACCGCGTAATAAGGTTCGGCGGTGACCACCAACCCGAACACCTGCAGTTCGGTAGTTACGTCCAGCTTGCTTTTGGCCCCATTCAGGACGACTTCGCCCAGGTTGGCCGTGCGGCCTTCGGGGGTAACCGCCCACAGCACATAAGTGAGATATTCGGCTCCGTTTTGCGCCGCCGGCTGCAGACCAACGAATTCCGCCTCGATCCGGATATAGCCCTGCTTGCCCTCGACTCGGGCCTCTCCACCACCATTGGGGAGAAGCTCGGTTCCCCGGAAGTCGATCCGCGTCGCGCCGCTACGGTGCTGGTAGTTAATGGCCTTCACGGTTCGTTCTGTCAGGGACAGGCGGTAAATCGGCGACTCTCCGGCTGACAGCCGTGTCGCATTCTCGGTCTGAACCCTCGGCTCCTGGGCCGACAAAAGTCCGCATGCTATGAGCGATGCGCCGATAAGTTTCATTGGTGTCATCTTCGGTTCCTTTCCGGCAGATTATTGGCTGCCGCCAGTTGCCGGGCTCGCGTGCGCGCGCGCCGGGTGCTCGTTCAGTTCGGCAATCAGTCTCGCGGCCGACCTCGGCGTGGCAACGGCCGTCGTGAGAATTTCCCGGTTGCTCAGCTTGCTGCCGTAGATCTCGGCATTGTCGTCCAGATCCTGCCGCAGGGTGGCGCCTTCCAGCGCAACGCCCGCAAACAGCCCCTGGGACCGCGACCACGAAAGAATCTCGGCGTGCATTTGAAGGTCGGTTTGAGCGGTGGCCGTGCGTCCCACGGGTCCAGCGGCAGCCGATGCTTCGCCGCCTAGCGTGAACTTATCGGACAGCAGTTTGTTCTCTCCGCCTTCGTTCATCACCAGCATGATTACATCGGTCATCGAGCCGCCAATCTGGAAGCCAACGCTGCCGCCCTCGATACGGACCGCGCCCGGCGCAGACCAACCGCCGTCATGCCGGCACGACACAAAACCTTTTCCATACTTGCCGCCGACCACGAAAGCCGCGGTCTTCAGGCTGGGGACGATCACGATGCAGCGGGCATTCGCCAGAAGGTCTTCCGGGATGCCCTTATCCGGTGTCGCCATCACTTCGGAAAACACCACGGCGGCTTCATTGAGCCGTCTTACAGAATCGTTGTCTTTGGCCAACAGGGGTGCAATCGCCATGGGCGCAATCGCCAGAGTAGCCGCTAGTATCATTCGCATTATTTGCCTCTTCCGTCGACCCGGTGAAACCCGTAGGGGCGTTGGGCGACAGCCCCCTTATTGCACGAGTCGCACCAACTTCGTCTTTTGTTGAGCCGACTCGCCAAAGGCCGGCTTGCGAACCAGGGGGGATGAGACAAATCGCCTAAGAAGTGACCACATATTGTCAACTGACGGGGCGCGGTCAGAGACCTCCAGGCGATCGCAGATGGAGCCGTCTCAATAGCTTGCAGCGAGTCGGGAGTGGTAACGCGATTGCGGCTGGGTGTGATGTTCCCGGGTTATAGCCGTGCCGGTATGCAGAACGTGCACGAGAATGCACAATTTGCTTGCCCCTCGGAGCTCCCGCTCGAAGACTGGACTCCCCCTGCCACGAGATAAGAGCTGGCCAGTGGCATGCATATGCAGATGAGGAGGCTGAAGACGGGCTCTTGCTGGGCGCCACATGGATCGCCCTGGTAGTAGTTAGGGCTGACGACCACCCCTACAACAAATGGCACTATGACAACAGGCGATACTACGATCGCGACGGTCGCGGTTATGACGTGTGGAACGTGCTCCGCCGGGCTAAAATCGCCAGCGGCGCGCTGGCTGGTGGAGAACGGCCCCAGAGAGCTTGAGATCCTGTTCCGGGCGATTCTCTATCACCCTTCCACGCCTATCCTCATCACCGACGACCATGGCAATTCCAGGGAGGCCAGCGCCGGAGTGAGCAAGCTCTTAGGGCTGCCGCGGGAAAAGATCATCGGCCGCCCGGTCGACGACTTCGTACCGCCCAGCTTCAAGCCCGAGATTTCGCAGTTGTGGAAAGCCTTGCAGGAGCAGGGGGAACAGGAAGGCACGCTGCGGCTGCTGGGGCCGGATCGAAGCCCGCTGGACGTGGAGTACACGGCTAAGGGAAACGTGCTGCCCGTGCGCCACATCCTGGTCCTGCGCGATAAGGCCGCACCCGCGGAAACAGAACAGGGCCCCACTGACCGCATTCCGTCATGGGTGAGCGACTATGCTCTTTTCCTGTTGGATGTGGACGGACGGATTGTCACCTGGTATTCGGGCGCGGAACGCATCTACGGCTACACAACTGGTGAGGCCACTGGACAGCATGTGTCCTTTCTCTATCCCAGCGAAGCGGTCGCCCGCGTCAGTTTTGAAGAGAAATTGAAGAGGGCCGCCGCCGAAGGCCATTTGGGAAACGAAGGCTGGCACCTGAGGAAAGACGGGACGCGATTCTGGGCCAATGTGATTACCATGGCCTTACGAGATGAAAACGGAGAGCTGCAAGGCTTTGCGAGAGTGGTGCGCGATTTCAGCGAGCGTCACGAAAAGGACGAGAAGTTGCGGCGCAGCCGTGCGCGTGTCCGGCCTATCCCGACGGAATCGACCGTTGCCGGCATAGTTTCCGGCGAGTTCGACCATGTTCCCGAGGCGAATGACGCGTTTCTCGAAATGGTAGGATACAGCCGCGAGGATTTGCTGGCAGGCCGGCTGCACTGGGCCGATCTCACACCGCCGGAATACGCGCCGCTAGACGATCTGGCGCACGAAGAAGGCCTTCGGTTCGGCGCCTGCACGCCTTTTGAGAAAGAGTTGATTCGCAAGGATGGAACGCGGGTCCCAGTCCTGGTGGCCACGGCCGTGTTGAAGCTCTCTCCCTTCCGCTGGATCACGTTCGTGCAGAACCTCCGGGAACGGGACCGGTTTGAGAGTATCGAAGACGCCGATGTCGAACTCAAACAAGACTTCGAGGAGATTGTAGGCGTGAGCGCGGCCCTGCGGCGTGTTCAGCGGCAGGTTGAAGTGGTTGCGCCTACCGATGCCAACGTGCTGATCCTGGGAGAAACCGGTACCGGGAAGGAGTTGGTGGCGCGCGCCATCCACAGGATGAGCCCTCGCAAGAACCTTCCTTTCGTCACGTTGAACTGTGCCGCTATTCCGACCGGGCTTCTCGAAAGCGAGTTGTTTGGCTACGAGAGAGGGGCCTTTACCGGCGCCCTGTCGCAAAAGATCGGCCGGTTCGAGATGGCCCACCGCGGGACTCTGTTTCTGGACGAGGTGGGCGATATTCCGTTGGATCTGCAACCGAAATTACTCCGGGCTTTGCAGGAAAAAGCATTCGAGAGGTTGGGCGGGACCAAAACGATCCCCATCGACGTCCGGCTGGTGGCCGCCACCAACCGCAATCTCACCCAGATGATGGGCGATAAACTCTTTCGCAGCGATCTCTATTACCGGCTGAGAGTCTTCCCCATCACCACGCCTCCGCTGCGCGATCACCCGGAGGACATTCCGATACTTGCCCGGCATTTCACCAAGAAGTACGCGGAGAAGATGGGCAGGCAGATCGACAAGATCCCGTCGGAGACGATGCACGCGCTGGTGAGTTGGAACTGGCCGGGGAACGTGCGGGAGCTCGAGAACTTCATCGAACGGTCGGTCATCCTTTCCACGGGAGCCAGGCTGCGGGCTCCTCTCGCCGAAATACGGCCGGATGCCATGCAAGTTGCCAGCAGCACGACGCTCGAACAGGTCGAGCGGGAACATATCGTCCGAGTGCTGCGGGAAAGCGGCGGGGTGGTCACCACGGCAGCCACCCGTCTCGGACTTCACCGGACGACCCTAAACGCCATGATGCGCAAGCTCGGCATCTCTCGCAAGGACCTCTGACAGGGCCGATGTGGGGCGGCCAATCTTGGCCGCAGCCGCCTTTTCAGCCGGCCAGGGCCGGCTGAAAGCCGGCTGCGGGCAGAATGCCCGCCCCACAGGATCCAAGCATTATGCGAGACTCAACAATCTGACCGCATTGAGTCATTTGACCGAGGGCCGGTCGTGTGCCGCGAGCCGCACACAGCCCCAAAGCCGGGCTCCCGGGGCCTTCTAACAGGGGCTTACTCACTCGCCCGGCCATTGGGCAACGGATTGCTCTTTGTTGGATGAAGGAGCAAGAACATGCCGTTGATAAATCTTGTCGTTGTGTTGATTGTAGTCGGTGTGGGGTTGTACCTGATCAACCGCTACATTCCCATGGCCTCCAGTATCAAAACGATTCTGAATGTCCTGGTTGTGGTGGTGGTTTGCGTATGGTTACTGCAGGCAACCGGACTGTGGGGGAATGTAACCAGCTTCCGGCTGCATGGATGATGGGCGGCACCAGGCCGCGCGCGGCGGCCGCCGGAGCGGTTCACTGTAGCGAAGCTGAATCCCGGTCGAGCTGGTAGTTTGAGAACAGAATGTCCAGTTCGGTCGGGCCCAGCAGGAAACTGGACGACACCGATCGTACGCGTGCTGGCAGCCAGAAACCGTGCACTTCGACGAACTCTTCGCTGATGTGGGGCGCGCCAACCAATATAGAGAGGCTGGCCGCGAACCGCCCTTCGATCCGTACTACAGCGTAACTGCCGGTATCCACCCAGGCCTTCCCGGCGATCAGGAACCGGCTCTGGCTCCTGGGTGACAGTCCCAGGACATAGCAACTTCGACCCGCTGCCAGTTCGGTTCCGAGCAGACGCACACGATAATTAGCGGCAGTAATTTCGTGCCGGAGATTCTCCGGCGGTAAACTGGCGCCTGCCTCGGACGCCAGCACCTTATCGATGATATCGCCCAGCCTGTCCGACCCGGAGCGCATCAATACGGTGTAGCGCTCGCCTTCCACCTGACGGTAACTCATGCGCACAGCCACCGCCGCCTGTTTGCCGAACCGCTGGTTGAGCAGCGTGTATTGCCGCGAGCCCGAATACTCCTTCAGCATCAGATGACGCCGGTTATTCTCGCCCTCGACTCCGGCAAGGATTTGATCGCTGGAGGGCGCCACCGGGCCGGCCGTGAGCGCCGGAATCAACCCGGCGATTTGCTTGCCGCCCTGACCGTGCGCCGCCGGGACAGCCGCGAGCAGGCACGCCAGCGCCCAACAGCGGACTTCCGAGGCGAGGCTCGATGGATCGGTCATTTGGAAATCTGTGGGCTCGCCGCGGTAGTCACTTTGGAACCCGGCGCCGCAAGGTCGTGGTTCACCGCTTCCAGGTTATTGAGTTCCTCCTGCAGGCGTGCCCAGTCGCCGGCGTTGGTCTTGGTCGCGATAGGCAGGCTGAGATCCTGGTAGTAGGCGAGAATATCGCTGCGCAGGTCTTGCGGCATATCTGCGTAGTGGCCTTCCAACTTGTGCAGCAACTTGGCATACGCGGTGTCAGCCAGTTTGTATTGGCCCGCCTTGTTAGCTGCTCCCATGTCGAGATTGTCGTTCGCCAGGTTGAGCTGGCCGCTGCCTACGCCGGCAAGCAACTGGCGATAGGCGTCGATCGACGCGTTGAAACTGGCCATGTACAGCTTCTCGATCTCCGGCGTCAGCTTCTTAAACGCCAGCGCCTTAAATGGGCCCGATTTGGGCACGATGCGAAAAAGGCCCGCCAGCATTTTCGACCGGACACCCGGCCGTCGATAGGTGGCTCCCCAGTTCTTTTCGTAGCTGGAGCGAGACAAGTTGTAGAGGAATTTCTGGCGGGTGGTGCCGGGAGTTTCCTTCTGAATCTCCGAGCCCTTGATTTGCCACGCGACTTTGGTCAGGGCTGGTAGCACCGTCCCTACCGCACGCCGGTACGATCCGATGGCGAGATCGACGTCGAAAAACACCTGTTCGATTCTGATTCCATAGGTATCCTGAAACGCCCGCTGGAGTACGGGCTTTGCGACTTGAAAGCCTATAAAGCCTTTATACGCATCCGAGGCGTAGCGGCCCTTGGCTGCCTGAAATACGTCGAATCCGAACTCTGTCTTGGTGTGCGAGAAAGGATCGTCCGCATAGGTAATCCACTTTCCGAATTTGATTCGAAGCCGCGGGTACAGCATCGGCACCGAGACGTTCACGGCCATCCGATGGCCATTGTTGTCTCCCGCGTGATGCGCCAGCGCCCCCAGCGCGAACGCATACTCGTCGAGGTCTTGAGAATCTCGAATCAGGTTCAGAATGAAGTCGCCGCTCCGGACGTAGTGCGTCAAATCGCTGTAAAACTTGCTGCCGAACGGATAATAGCCCAAATCCTGAATGATGCTTCCGCCGTAGGCGTATGCGTGCGCCTGGATCAACTCGTCCTTTGTGGAGGCGGGAAATCGTTTCAGGAGCAAGGGCTTGATCGCACTATCCCAAGTGGAATCGATGATGGCTTCGTGGGTGAGAATGGAATACGAGGGGGCGGTTTGACCTGAGAATAGAATCAACAACCCGAGCGCGGCGGAGGTTGGGAGTTTCCAAAAGCGGCGCGAATCGTTATGTCCAAGCATGGCCTCATCTCACTTCCGGTGGAACAGTTTGCCCTTGATATCCGGCCAGAACTCAGCTCCCAGATTGCTGAGCACACCGAACCCGAGCCCGATGGAGCCAACCACGACTCCCTCGTGGAGGGTATCGAGGCGGGCCGGATACCACAAGTCCTCAAGAAAGGCCGCGCCGTAGGAACTGCCGAAACGCCAGATGGATAGTGTCTCGCCGCCGGCGTCGGTCCGCGTGAGGACGGTTCCCCGGAACGCGTGTGCCGAACGGCGCCAGAAACCCGTGCTGAGCGATCGATAGTAACGCGGGTCCTCGTGCAGTGTGGAATCCAGAGCGAAAGCCAGCGTGCCGTGTACTCCCGACCAGGCGAGCGTCGAGGCGAAACGCTTGCCATAGGCGCCGCCGCCCTGTCCCCACTCTTTCGGTGAGTTAATCTCCTGGAGGAATCCGGCGTAGGCCGCGAAGCTCGCGATGGCCCACGGCCCGTAGCTGGCCTCGGCATGATAATGCAGCTTCGCTTGCCAATCGAGCGGAGCGATCGCTATGACCGGCGTCTGCGCAATCCCGGCAACCGGGACTGGAGCGGGCTCTGCAGCCAGAGCTGGAACAATCTCTGTAACCGGGGCCGGCGCAACGTCTGTAATTGAGGTCGGAGCGGTCCCTGTAATTGAAGTCTGAGCAATACCGGCAATGGGAATGGTCATAGAGAACCCGAATATCACCACCGCGCGGATTCTCGATCGAGATAGCATTTGTCTCTTCATAAAAACCTCCGCTTCCCTGTACACACGTAAACATCTCCAGAATTGCGTTAGCCTGCCCGCGCTGGTTGCGCCCGGAATGCCGCCAACAAGTTTGTGAAGGTCGCAAGGCCAGCGAAGCCCATCAAGAGAAAAACCTTGACCGCGAGCGAGAGTGGCGTGAAAACTACCACGATCGCAAGGAATCCGCCGGCCCAGAAGTACTCCTTTAACCGGATCGCCCGCTGTACAAAAATGATGGCGCCCAGACAAATCGCGAAATCCACCAAGGGTTCGTAACTCGCGGCGTAACACGCAAACAGTGAGGCAATCAGCAGGACCGGAACGGAAACCCACTTGATGATTTTCGTAGCCATTCGGAACATCGTTTCTCCTTCGACACAATACCCAAGGACAGACCACAAAGCGGAGCCCGCCTGGCGCGCTCGGTTTCTTTCGGCCGCACTCTTCATAAGGCATGCCGGGGTCCACCCGTACCGGAGCGACGTCGACCATGTGTGCCTATGCGCTTGGCTTGCGGAGAATGCGTTGACCGGGCCGGGAAACTGACCGCGCGGAGTCATCTGACCACAGGTGGTCACCGCGCCTTGGACGGCTGGCGTTGGTATTTCGCAATTTGCGCGGCAGCCGCGTTTCGAAGCAGCCCCCAAATGCTCAGGGTTGTACCCCCCGATTGCGCCAGCCGATGGTCCGGAACTTCAACGTGCGCCGGGGACTGCCATAACCACGCTCGGTCAGTTCCTCTTCCGACGCTCAGCCTGCTTGAAGGTTGCCGGACGCTGGTGCATACGCCCAAAAAGCGGTTCGGTGCGCAACTTGCTTAAGTCCAGGGCGCGGGCGAACCCGCCGAGATCTGTTCCACGCCGAACCACAAGCGAACAACAGACTGCAAGAATCTGGGACCAAGGAAAAAAGAAAATGAAGCTATTCAAAGCAGCAACGACGATATGTTGTGCGGCGCTGATCAGCGCGGCGCTGGCGCCAAGTGCCAAGGCAGATGATTGGAACCGGAAGACCGTGATCACTTTTAGCGGTCCCGTGGAGATTCCAGGCGTGCACCTCGCCGGGTGGGGTGTTTTGCCTGCCGGCACCTATGTGTTCAAGATTCTGGCTTCGCAGTCCGACCGCCACATCGTCCAGATCTTCAATAAGGACGAAACGACTATCTACGCCACGATCTTGGCTATCCCGAACTATCGCCTCAAAGCTACGGACAAGACCGTGATGACATTCAGAGAAAGACCGGCCGGCGAGCCGGAAGCGTTGCGCGCCTGGTTCTATCCCGGCAGAAATTGGGGCGAAGAATTCGTCTATCCGAAAGCGAAAGCGATGGAACTTGCCAAGACCACCAATACGCCCGTGCTCTTTACGCCGCTCGAGATCGCTTTGGAAGTCACGGAGCCGATTAAGTCGGTGGACGAGCCTGTGGTAGTGGCGATGAAACAGGCGCCCATCATGGCCGTCAAGCCCACCGGAGAAGAAGTGCAACTCGCCGAGGTGGTTACCTTGCCGCCTGTGGAGACTGAAGTGGCGATGGCGCCGGCGCTCCCCGCCACGGCCAGCACGCTGCCCCTAATCTTCCTGTTCGGGCTGCTGGCTCTGGGTGCGGCCTTCGCCGTCCGTGGCGTCGCACACCGCCTTCAGTAAAGCTCGACCCAATAAAGAGGCAAACAGCATGCGACAGAGAGTGATCCCGCTATTGGCGCCGATGGCAAAGCCCCGGCAGAACGGGAACCATAGCTGCGAGACCCAGGCTCGCGGCTTGGCCGTGCTCAATTCGCCGCTGTTGAACAAAGGAACCGCCTTCACGGCGGAAGAACGAAAAGCGCTGGGCCTCACGGGCCTGCTTCCGGCGGATATCAGCACTCTTGGGGATCAGGTCAAATGCGCTTACATTCAGTACGAGAGGCTGGCGGATGCGCTCAGCAAAAACGTCTATCTGACGGCCTTGCACGATCGCAACGAAGTACTGTTCTACCGGCTGTTCTCGGAGCACCTTGTCGAGATGATCCCCATCGTCAACGATTTGACGGTGGGCTTGGCCATGGAGCAGTATCACCATGAGTGCCGGCGCCCGCGGGGCGTGTATCTCTCGATCGACCATGTCGGAGCGATCGAGGAGGCGTTTGCGAATCTACGCGCAGGCCCCGGTGATATCGACCTGATCCTGGCGACCGACGCCGAGCAGGTCTTGGGAATCGGCGATTGGGGGGTAGGCGGCATTGAGGTATCGATCGGCAAGCTGGCGATTTTCACGGCGGCGGGCGGCATCGACCCGACGCGCGCAATCCCGGTAATGCTGGATGTCGGCACCAACCGGGAGAGTCTGCTTAACGATCCCATGTACATCGGGAACCGGCACACACGCATCCGCGGGGAGCGCTACGACGCCTTCATCGACGCTTACGTCAGAGCGGCGACCAAGCTGTTTCCCAACGCGTTGTTGCAGTGGGAGGACTTTGCGCCGGGCAATGGACGGCGGATCCTGGAGAAGTACCGCGACCGGCTCTGCATATTCAACGACGACATGCAGGGCACCGGCGCGATCACGCTGGCGGCGGCTATCTCCGCCGTGCGCGTCTGCGGGACGCCGCTGCGCAACCAGCGCGTTGTGATTTTCGGGGCCGGCACGGCAGGTATTGGAGTTGCCGACCAACTTCGCGACGCCATGGTGCGCGAGGGACTCTCCAAAGAGGATGCAGCCAGACGCTTCTGGTGCGTAGACCGGCAGGGATTGCTCACCGCCGATATGGATGGTCAACTGCAAGACTATCAGGCGGCCTACGCGCGCCCGCCCGCCGAAAGCCACGCCTGGAAGCACGGGCGGAACGGAGACGGCGTGGACCTGGCCGAGGTGGTGCGGCGGGTGCAACCGACCATGCTGATCGGCGCGTCGACGGTCGCCGGCAGTTTCACGGAGGCGATCGTCCGCGAAATGGCTGCGCATACGGACAGGCCGATTATCTTCGCGCTCTGCCATCCGGCGGCGCGGGCCGCGGCGAACCCCGCCGACCTGCTTGCCTGGACTGACGGGCGCGCGCTGGTCGTTACCGGCAGTTCGTTCGCCCCGGTGACGCTTAAGGGAGTGACGTACGTCATCGGCCAGGCGAACAACGCCATGCTGTACCCCGGCTTGGCGCTCGGCGCGATCGTCTCGCGAGCCAGCAGGATCAGCGAGGGCATGTTCGCGGCGGCGGCCAGTGCCGTATCCAGTTTGGTGACGGTACGCCAACCGGGCGCGTCGCTGCTCCCGCATATTGACGACCTGCGCAGCGTGTCGGTGACCGTGGCGGTGGCCGTCGCGGAGGCCGCGGAAGCGGAGGGTCTGGCCCGCGTCAAACTCGGCGACATCGTTCAACAAGTGCAGGACGCCATGTGGCAGCCGGAGTATCGCCGGATCCAGGCGTCCTGAGGAGGCAAAATATGGATCTTTTTAACGTGGTGGCGAGTACTGTGGGTCTGCACTTAACGGGTCTCGCAGAACGATTGTACGGTTGTGCGCATCGCAGAACGACCTTCCCGATTACGCTCCGGGTCAGTGAAGGCCTGACTGGAAGGCAGAGCGCGCAATCGGAGACTTACATTGCGTGCCTGGAGTGCGGACGCCATTTTCCATACGACTGGACCGCGATGCAAATCGCCAGACGCGTTGCCTAACGGTGGCACAGACTTTAGTCTGTGGCCCGAATGAGCGATTTGCCGCTACTTTCCCGGTACCGGCAGCCAGCCGCGCGTGACGAAATCGCTCAGGCTGAGCAACAGCAGAATCCCCAGCCACAGCATGCCGCCGCCCACCACCACCTTCGTCAGGATGGTGCTGTGACGCAGGTGCATGAAAAACAGCGCCACCAGCATCATCTTCACCACCGCGATGAGCAGGGCCATGACCACGTTGAACGCTCCCAGGTCGATGGTGGCCACCACTGTTGTCGCTCCAGTCAGAAGCAGCAGCGACAGAAAAACCAGCGTGTAGGTCTTGATGGAATCGGCGTGTTCTTGCATGTTAGTGTTGGTGACGCGCTATCAGATAGAGCAGCGGGAACAGAAAGATCCAGACAATGTCGACAAAGTGCCAGTAGAGCCCCCCGATGTCCACCGGTGTGTAATATCGCGGCGTGTAC
>Ga0182016_10005158_pt1 | contig 14164 bp, 10 predicted proteins | sample 712S2MmetaG_FD_120491 | JGI IMG/M metagenome (GOLD analysis project Ga0182016, IMG submission 120491) | Permafrost microbial communities from Stordalen Mire, Sweden - 712S2M metaG | ecosystem: Environmental > Terrestrial > Soil > Wetlands > Permafrost | place: Sweden: Stordalen | collected...
GGTGAGCTATATGAACCGCATCGTGAGGCGAGACCTGTGTTATAATGCGGCCAACGACTTTCTTAACTTGACGTTTGCGCATTGTGCCTCATGTCGCATCGTTCAATGAGTTAGATTTCGAGGGCATTGTGGAGTGCCTCTTCTTGTATCCCGATCGCGATCTTCCCGTGGGCGACTTCTACGCCAAGCACCTATCTTGAGTGGTCCGCTTGCGCGCACACGACTTGCCCAATCTATCGCGCAGCCTGAAACGGGGTGGCAAATTGACCAGCGAACGGAGCAATGGCGCCTTCAGTCCTGTCGACTTTCTCGCGAGTACGGGGGGTGGGCGCAAGATCGTGGAATTGGCCCCAAAAGACACGTTTTTCTCCCAGGGTGACGCGGCAGACGCTGTGTTCTATCTGCAGCAGGGCAGGGCGAAGCTCACTGTCGTTTCGGAAAAAGGAAAAGAAGCTACCATCACTCTGCTCTCAGTTGGCGATTTCCTTGGTGAGGAGTCGCTGGCGGCGGTACCTGGGCTTCGCCTTTCGACCGCATCTGCTGTGAACACATGCTCCGCTCTCCAGATCACAAGGGACGAAATGAGCCGGGTTTTGAATGACGAACCCGTGTTCGCGGATTTCTTTTTGAAATTTGTGCTGGCGCGCAGCATGAGGACTCAAGCCGATCTTGTCGATCAACTTTTCAATTCGAGCGAGAAGCGCCTCGCCAGGATACTTGTGCTGATGGCGGAGTTCGGCAAGCCTGGCGAGAGAGATGTCTGCATCCCTCCCGTTTCGCAGGAGACCCTTGCGGAAATGATCGGCACGACCCGATCCCGTGTCAGTTTCTTCATGAATCGCTTTCGCAAGCTGGGACTCATCGATTACGACGGCCGCATCAAGGTAAATAAGTCTCTGCTTAACGTGGTTCTTCTCGACCAATTCCCTGGAGACACCGCGCAAAAACCCGTCATCCCTCTACTCGGTGCCATCCTAAAGCCGATTGTTCCAGCTGTGGCCACGGTGCTCAAGCCAGTGCGTCCGCTCGTAGCAACGATAAAACGCAAGTTGGCGATCGGCGAACCACATTGATGAGCGTGGGATCGAATTGCTTGCCGTTTGGCCGCTTCCGGTTACGGTCAGTGTTCCAGTCTGCGGGCCAGTCGTGGTGGGGCTGAACGTGACGTTGACCGTGCAACCGTAGTTCCCCGGCAGCGGGTTGGGACACGGATTACTGACGGCAAATGGACCCGTTAAGGAAACGGTGTAACGCAGGCTTGCGGATGTTGCATCTGCGATGACAACGGACTGCGGCGAACTCACTTGACCCACAAAGCTGCTGGAACCAAAGTCAAGCGCATTGGGCGAAAGGGTGATTTCGCATTCGGTAAACCCGGTGAGCGGAATGATCTGATTGGTCGTTGCGCCGCCGAATCCAATGGTTGGATTTGTATTCTCGTTGCCCGGTTGCGAGGGCTTGAAGGTTACGGCGACGGTGCACGAAGATCCCAGGGGCCAGCGATCCTGCACAGTTATCAGTCTCGGAGTAGTCGGGCAATCCAAATGTGAAACTCGCCACCGGAATGGTCTGCGTCGATGTGTTTGAGAGTTTAAGTTCTTTGAGTGAGTCATCTGCGGCTAATCCGGAGACGAACGCATTGCCACTACTGTTGACGACGATCGCCTTGGGCAGGATCTGTCCTGACGCGAGCAGCGTGGAATAACTCAGGGCGCCGCTGGAATCAAGCTTGGGAACGAATCCCGCGTTGCAGATTACCCCGCTGCAGGTACCGAGATTCGTTGAGGTAGTGGGAAAATCGGTTGCTCCCGTGGGTCGCCGAGAATCTTCGTCAACGGTCCAACATTGCGATGGCTGGACTCGGGTTGATCACACTGCTAACCTTGCCATTCCTCCTGTGGGGCCAGCAGCTGCGGACGCTCTTCCGGTCTTTGGTCGTATGCATGAGTGCAGCGCTTACGGGCTTGGGATTGATAGCCTGCGGTGGAGGCGGCGCCACTTCACAACTGACTTCGTATGAAACTCCGAAGGGGACCCATTCTCTGACCGTAACGGCCACGACAGCTAACGCTTCTGTGTCGCAGACATTGACCTTGATTGTCATATCCATATTGGTGTTCCATCCGCCCCGGGAGTTGCCGATCATCTGCGGACCGTTTGTTTTAACCCGCCGGTGCCTTCCGGATGCAGCTTCACCGAGGTCGAGCCGAGCGAAGAGTACAGGGGTTATATGGTTGTGATTGTTGGATTTATATTGTTTTTATAATGGTGGGCCCGGAGGGATTTGAACCCCCAACCAAGGGATTATGAGTCCCCTGCTCTAACCGTTGAGCTACAGGCCCATTGATTGCTATTAAGTCACGCATAATGATACAGATGAGGGTGTTGAATCATTAGTCAGCATCGCTCACTTTGGTACTACATTGGTACTACTTTTGCTGCAAAGTCGCCTTTTTTGACCGAATGGCTCCTCTGACATAACTCTCATCGTCCAGCGCGGATGCTCCCATTTAATTTGAAAAGTTCTACCGCAGGCGAGGCCGAACTCGGTGCTGAGTAAGTTAGGAGCACGCTCATGTGCAGCTTGACCTACCAGCGATTTGTCATCAATCCCTCTATGATCGCACAATCCGCAGTGAAGCGAGAGATGTCGGAGTCAATTTGCTCGTCGTCTTCTCACCACCGTTTTCTCCCCACCGTATTGATCAGCCGCCTAACAGCGCAGAGCTATTCTTTGGATGTTGGAGATGATAACAATGGCTTCGCTGGCGCGCTTAAGTTGCTCTGCGGCCGAGGATGCCTCACTTATGCCGGAGGCCAGTTGTCCCGTCGCCGCAGCAATGCGCTCGGCCGCCTGTTGTTGCTTCGCGAGCGTTCTCGCTCTCTTTCGCTGCGCTTCTGCCTCGCGAGTGGCGACAGCCGATGTTCTTCCTTCCGCTGGAGTGGAGCTTGCTGCTGGGGCGATCGCTTTCTTGACGAGTGCCATTGCCTTTGTCCTTTCGTAATCTCCGTTCAGGGCATAGGCCGGCGTTCTTCCATAACCGGAATGCACAGGGGCAGAGGATTTGTTCCAGAGCGGACGCAATGACTGCGCACGGTGGGCTTACAAAGACGTCGCGAATCTTGCTTTACAAGCGGCCTGGCGTGCAAGAAGTAGGCCCGGTATTGCTCGTAACGCAGAAACGATCGGCCACCTCTTTGTTGGGGGGTGTCAGGGCATGGGCACGAATAGCGTAAGGTCCTCGGCCAGGCGCTCGAGAGGTGCTGTAAATGGTGGAGATGACAAGTTTGGTGGCAGTCAGTCCATCATTGACGTTGCACTCACGGTTGCATTTGGAACGGTTGGCTGCTCAATCTGGTGCAGCAATGCTGGTAAGCTCTGCGCCACGATCCTATAATCGGCTTTCTGGACTTGATGATCCCCGAAAACGTTGGTTGCGCTGCGTCGCACTGAAACATTCGGAAGGCATGCAAGCACTCTGTCCCACCAATATATTTATTGAGCAGAGTGAGCAATAGAGACCAGACATTCATTTGTAACCTGGTCCCGACAATGTTATTGCGATGTTAAATCTCCAAATCGAAACATCATCCGCCATCTGCTTGAAAAAATAAACATCCCGTGACCAAACTAGCTGTGCACGACCTTAGGAAAATTCAGTGCATCAGTGGTCGCGACCTGCGCCAGGATGCGGATCAGTTCGGCTGCATTGTTCAATTGGAACGAGCAGGGGTGAAATCCAAAGATGTCATTTCGAGAATTCGATAACCGAAGGGTCCTTGAAAAGCCATTGGCCGCCCCATGGACTCGTACATGAAGACATGCCGGCGTATTTCCGGGCATCAACAATTTTGCCGGTTGAGGTATTTGCTTTAACGGCCCGCACGGCGCGATGGATGGGATCGAGAAGGAACAGCTATACGCTGATGACCCTCACGCCGCTGCGCGCGAACGCTAACGAGGCATCCTTTGAAATGCCATCGTCGGTGATCAGAACATCGATGTCGGAAACGGCGCAAATGACGGCCGGGCTGACCATGCCAACCTTACTCGAGTCGGCCACGACGATTACTTCTTTGGCCTGGCGAATCATGGCGCGGAATACTGCTGCTTCCTCGGCCTCAATGGTGGTTGCGCCACGGTCAGCGTCAACGCCGCACACGCCGATGAATACGCGATCCATCACCACCACGTTCACCGACTCGATGGCGGTGGGGCCGATGAGAGAAAACGCACCCGGCCAACGGATGCTGCCGCCGGTAAGCGTGGTATCCAATCCGTTGCTCGAACTCAACTCCATGCCGATGTTGAGGGCGTTGGTAATGATGTGGATCCCCGTGCGATGACGCAACTGGCGAGCGACCTGGGTGGTCGTGGTTCCCGCGGTGAAGCCGACGGTTTCCTTGTCGCGAATGAGCTCAGCAGCAGCGAGTCCAATGCGTTTTTTCTCGGGTGCAAAGCGATCTTCTCTCACCTGGAATGAGGCGTCGAAGCGGAATGGCTCGTAGACTGCCTGATCGGCCAACATCGCGCCGCCGTGGGTGCGATGGACCAGGCCACGTTTCTCCATGCGCATCAGGTCACGGCGAATGCTGGCCGGTGAAGTCCCGAACAGCTCGGTCAACTCCTCAACGGAGGTCTTGCCGTGGCTCAAGAGCAGCCGCAGGATTTCTTTGGCGCGAATATCGGTCTTCGAAGACATGCGTATCGAACGGTTCCCCAGGGACGTAGTGACGACAAGCTGTGATTGTACGCAACCAACGGTATACCAGGAAGTTCCACGACGCATCGACTATGTTTGCTGAGAAACTCCCTGCAGACTGGCTTTATCGATGGCTTCGCGAAGCGTGCGTACATCGGCGGCAAGTACCGTGAAGCGTGCGAATTCATCGAGGCCGGGTTCTCCCATGAACAAGCCGGACTTGCGATAAGTCACGGGGCTCGGTATCGCTGTGCGCAGTGCCGCGTGGAATTGACTGGCGCCTGTTGCCTGTGCGATTTGCTCAACGTTCTCCCTGCGAACGCCGCCGCAAACCATCACGTCGATCTGGCTGCCGAATTTGCGCACCAGCCGCGCGATGCACGCACTGCCGAGACTTGCGGTTTGGACGCCTCCCGAGGTTAGCACGCGGTCCGCGCCGGTTCGCACAATGTCGGCCATCGCAGTGTCCATGTTCCTTGCCATATCGACGGCTCGATGGAACGTCACCTTCATGGGTCTCGCCAACTCAACTAATTCACGAGTTCGATTCACGTCCACTTCGCCATCGGGAGTGAGTAAGCCGAAAACCACTCCATCCGCCGCGTTTTCTTTTACGAGTAATAGATCATCACGCATCACGGCAAACTCTTCGTCAGAGTAGACAAAGTCGCCTCCGCGAGGCCGGATCATGGCATAGATGCCAATGCCGATGCGCGATCTCACTGCGCGTACCATCCCCATGCTGGGCGTCAAGCCGCCCTCAATCAAAGCACTGCACAACTCCACGCGTTGGGCGCCACCATTCTCGGCGGCGACCGCGGAGTCAACCGAATCCACGCAAATTTCGAGTTCCATCATTTCCTATCCAAATTCATAAAAACGCCGGACTCCTCGCTGAACTTCGATTAACCAGCCAGGAATCCGGGTTTACAGCGGTTCTTCATACGAAAAACGATTCAATGTGATTCTACGAAATGGATCTGGTTAGAACGAGTACCTGGCCGAAAACTGCATCCGCCGCTCTTGAGACCGGATCTGCAATTGGCTTGCGATCTGGCCGAAGGTAGTGTCGGTGATGACTGTGTCGGGGTTTCCATAGCTGACGATGTTGAACGCATTGAAGGCATCGAAGCGGAAGCCCACACTATGCTCGGCGAAGAGATGGAAGTCCTTGAATGCCGACATATCCACGTTGAGGTAGCCGGGACCGCGAACCGACCCGTTGCTCGAATCGCCGAAAACATTGTTGGACGGCGCACCGAAAGCACACGTGCCGTTGTCGACACCGGCGGTCAAGCAGGGAGTTGCGGAGGGATCGGTGCCAAACCAGTTGTTGATGTTGCGATTGGTGACTTTGAGGTGGCGGTATTGGTTGACGCGCGCCGCACCGTAGCTGTTGGAGTTGTTGGAGGAACCGGTCTGCTCGGCGCCATTGACAACGCCGGTAGTCACAGCCTCAGGAAAGCCTGAATAAGAGACACCGGCCACGGCAAGTTTCCAGCCACCAATGGCCTCGTCGAGGATGCGGTTCACGCCGGATAGATACTGCTTGCCACGTCCGACGGGAAGCGCATAGACACCGGTGCCGGAGATGTTATGGGTGATATCGTATCCGGCAGGACCGTAGTCGGCAGAGCTGTTGTAGTAGTTCTGGAACGCGCCGCTGTAGCCATTCACGTTCAAGCCATAGTTGCCCAGGCTGTTGGTCATCGCCTTGCTATAGGAGTAGTTCAACTTGAACTCCAGCCCATGATAGGCGCGCTGACGGAGCACTGCCTGCAATGAGTTGTAGTTCATCATGGCACGTGATTCGGTGATGAGCAGCGAGTTGGAGCCAATGCCGATGGCGCTATTCACGCCAATGTACTGGTTGTTGTAGTAGGGCGCGGATGTGGCGTCACCGTTCACCGTGTATTGGTTGATGTTGCCGTAGTCTTCAATGTGCTGGCCTTGTTCGCCGATATAGCCGACCTGGAGCGATGTAGTGTTCGTGAGGGCGTATTCGGTGGTCAGGTTCCACTCCTGCACATAAGCAGGCTGGATATTCTGCGGATAGGTATCGAATGTACCGCCGTTCGTCGCTGAGCCGCCGGTGAATCCTTGCTCCGCAGTGCGAGCCGCGCTCGGAGCAGCGACGGTGGGCGAGTTGACCGAGACGTTAACGGCGGTCAAGAACGGGGTGACGGATGTCAGTCGCTGGTTGGAAGAGTTGCCCTCAAAGAAACTGGTTGCGCCGTATCCACCGCGGACGACCAGGCGATTATTGACCTGATAAGCAAAGCCGAGGTGCGGCATAATCTGCCGGTAATTGGGCTGGTAGCAAGCACTCGTAGGACAGAGGCCTGACCCGGCGGGCGCGCCGGCTGGAATCGCGTGCGCGTAGATGGGTTGGCCGGTCGCAATGTTGATGTTTCCGGTTTTGTTGTTGGACTCAATCCATGGCTGATCAAATTCGTAGCGAATTCCCAGATTGAAGGTGAGATTAGGGCGGAATTTATAGTCATCGTTGACGAATCCTGCGACACGCCACTGACGTTGGCCGACATTGAGGCTGGTCAGAGTGGCCTGCGCCGACTGCACGCGATCGAGCACAAAATCGGCAGCCCCGTACCCGCCGCTGCCCGCGCCATTCCCGGTGAATGCGCCGGTGTAGTTCAAATTGCCGAGGTAGCCGCTGTTATTGCTGGTGGGGTAATTCTGCTGGTATCGAAGCCCTTGCACGCCCATGCTCAGATAGTGGAGGCCGTGCTGCCAAGTGAGATTGTCGATGTAACTATAGGTGTTGTCGATGATCGTTCCGTTATTGAGCGCCTGGTTGCCCACGGTGCTGGCGCCGCCGCTGATGACCTCGCCGGTAAATCCCTCGTAAGTCTGGCCGGTGAATCCAACACCGACGATGGAATTGCCTGTGGTGCCAAAGACACCGGTTGGATCGGTCGGGAGGCCGACATTCCAGAACGTGCGCGTGAAGCCGACACGTGCGGAGTTAACCAGGGCCGGCGAGATGATGTGGACCCAGTTGGTGCCGACAATCTTGGTGGGATAGAGATTGGCACCGGGAAAGGTAATTGCCAGCGCATCGGTGGCAGAGGTCGCGTTGGAACCGTCGTAAGCGGTCGAAATCGAAAAGAACCCCGTGATCTTGTCCTTGGCGGTGGGATCGTATTCGATCTTGATGTCGCCCTGATCGTTGGCCTTGAAGATTTTGTAAGGTCCCTGGTAGTTGTTGGCGATCACGCCGTCAGTAGGCGCAGCGTTAGGCAGTGGATAGAGATTGGGATGGGCAAAGAGATACTGTGCGACCGGATTGTTGATCGGAATGCCCTGATCGCCGACATAGGGAGCAAAACCATTTTCCGGGTCGTAAAGCTGGATGGGATTGGCAGTCGAGAGCAACGCCGAGAAATCCCCTCCGCGCATGGCGGCGGAAAGCACGCTGGCCGAACCGGTTCCCGCCTTGTGATATCGGGAACCAAGGTAGTCGCCAAAGAAGAACAGCTTGTTGTGGAGGATGGGCCCACCAATCGAGCCTCCGAATTGAGCCTGAGAAAACGGATTGACCGGAATGCCCTGGTAGTTGTTGGTCCAGGAGTTGGCGTCCAGTCGATAGTCTTGCACGTAGCCATAAGCCGACCCGTGAAAGTGGTTGGTTCCGCTCTTGAGTACGCTTACAACGCCGCCGCCATTTACGTTGCCGTAGTCGGCGGGAGAATCAGCCGTCAGCACTTTGACTTCTTCAAGCGCTTCCGGCGCCGGGCTGTAGGAGATGACGTTGTTGAAGGTCTCGTTCATGTCGATGCCATCGAGCGTGTAGTTGTTCGCCTGGGCGCGGTTGCCGTTCAGGTTCGGCGAGTCCTGCCAACTTGTACTGCGCTCAATGCTCTGCATACCGGAGGTGCCGGCGGTGTTCACCGCGCCCGGCATGTAAAGGGTCATGGAGGAAAAATCCAGGCCATTCAGAGGGAAATTCTGAATGGTGTTCTCGGTGAAGGTAGTGTCGATCGTGGCATCGTTGGTATTCAAAATGGGGGGCGCGGTGGAAATACTCACCTCGGTGGTCCCGCCACCCACTCTCAACTTCACATTAAACGTAGCGATCTGGAGTACTTCCAACGCGAAGGGCGGAATTGTCTGACTCTCGAATCCGTTGGCCTGGACGGCAACTTGATAATGGCCGATTGGAAGGAATTGAAGCCGGTAGAGACCTGTCGAGTTGGTGGTAGTTGACGAATCGACACCCGTGTCCAAGTTGTGAGCCACTACCTGGGCGTTGGCGATGACCGCGCCGCTGGGGTCGGTCACTTCTCCGGTAATCGATCCGGTCACTGTCTGCGCACCTGAGATTGCCGCGCACACCAGCAGTATGGCCGTACAGGCGAAAAATATCTTGGCAAAATTGATTTTCATTGGCTCCTCGCTCTAATCGTTTGTGCCGAAAGGGCAAACCACCTAGACTCTGGGACGCCGCGGCCGGGCCTGGAATTGCAGCCTGGACACTGCGTGGCTACGGGAACTGGCCAAACAAGAATGAATGCTACGGATGGGAACCGGTGGAGCAGTTGCTTTTGGCCTTCAGGAATTCGAGGGCCGGGGACAATATTGCAATTGCGTTAACCCACGGTACGAAAAAGTGAGTGAAATGTCCATAAAAATGAGCATAATGATCAAAATTTCGGTGAAAGCGCCAATTTTGGCCACAGACTGGAGATTTTTCACGATTCTGGGACGTGCTCGATTTGGACAAGGAGAGGCGGGCGGTCCGTCTCAGTTCGATCGATCATTCCGAATGAGTGCGCCTTTTGGCTGATTGCGGATTGGTCCAACCGCCTCAATCGAAGTGATATTTTTCCAAGCCGGCCGCGTCCACGCAGGAGGCGTATTTCGAGTTCAAATTTCCAGGAACCAAGTTGCTTATCTTAGGCGTAACACGAAACGCGGTGGCTGCCTCAAAGGAAGGATGTAACGAATTCTTACACACGAAAGCATGGGTGCTTTCGCTTCGTTTCGGTTATAACCCATCACATAACTCAAAGAGTGAAGACCACTAAGTCAACTGAGAAGTCACTTTGCACTATCCATAAGCCGATTTATATGAAACGATGATTGCGCCGACTCACGATTTAGAGCGTGAGTTGAGTTATAGCCACTCGAAATCCGCATCAAGCCTTATCGAAATATCGTGGATTCTTACTTACATTGAATGACTGGACGTTGATTAACTCAACCCCCATTCTTCTCTATCCTCTCGATGTGCGCCGGATGACAATTCTGTCATCGGGAGCTTGCGACATAGCGAGTAAGCAGCATTCCAATTTTGGCTGGATCAAATATGTCGTTTATGGATCATTTGATCCACAGAATTGGAGTACTCTCATTGCACTGGCTGAAAGTCACGACCGCTTGGTTCTACGAATGTACTTGCTCTGGCGCAATAGAGTAGATGTTGGTGGTCTCATCACGGGGCTCTAATGGTTGACTCGAAAGACAAGCGCGCATTTCAGCGAAGGGCCCTAGTCCGGCTGACACTCTTGTTAGCCATCGCAATCGTCACGCGGGTGCTAACGTGGACGTACGCTGAGCAGGCTGTTCGAAGTGAGGATTCAAACCGTCACACCTTGCAGGTCGATGCCGCTCTCGGACGGTTGCGCGCGGAGCTTAGAACTGCTCAATCCAATCGATTCAGTTACCTGCTCACGGGCGACAAGAGCTTTCTTGCGCCCTATCGCCGGGCGGCGCAAAATGCTCGGAATGGCGCTGCCGATGTTACGGTTCTTACCGCGGATAACCCCAATGAGCGCCATGCATTTGGTCAAATAAATCCGCTAATCCTCAGTCGCCTTTCAAGCCTTGATTCTGAAGTGGATTCCCGCTCCAAGAGTGATTTCGACATGCCCGCGGCGAAGGCGGCGCAATACGAAGACCAACGCTTCACGGAAACTATTCGGCCGCTTATGGCCGATATGTTCCGCGAGGGATCTCGCCTTCTCAAGTTGCAGGATGAGCGATTGCATGCCTCAAAACAACGGTTCGCCTGGTCCCTGATGCTAGGGAATGGAATCGGGCTGCTGATTATCTGGGGAGTCTATAGCGATATCAAGCGCTACAGCAATCAGGCCGTAGCTGCCGAAGAGCGTCTCACGGAACTCAACTCCGAATTGAATGAGCGAGTTAGAAACAGAACTGCCATGCTCGCTGCGCGCGGGGAGCTATTGGATTGTTTCATCAAACACACCCCCGCGGCGGTAGCCATGCTCGACCGAGGAATGCGATACATCCATGCAACTGATCGCTGGTGTGCGTTTTTCGGGGTAGCTTCAACACAAATGATGGGTAAATCACTGTACGAAATCTCTCCTGATATACCTGAGCACTGGATCGATGCCCACCGGCGATGTTTAGCTGGAGAAACGATACGCGTGGAAGAGGATAGGTGGGACGGAGCTCACGGGACATCCTGGGTGCGATGGGAGGTTCGGCCGTGGGGACAAGGAGATGGAAACCCGGAGGGGATGCTGATCTGGGCTGAGGACATCACGGCACGCAAACTCACCGAAGAGAAGCTTCGCGAGAGTGAAGCAACGACGCGCACGCTGCTTGACACTGCCGCCCAGGCGATTCTGGCTACCGATGCCAACGGGACAATTGTGCTCGCCAACAGAATGGTCGGGACGATGTTCGGTTACGATCCGTCCGAGTTAGTCGGACAGTCAAAGGACATTCTCATTCCGGAGAGATTCCGCAGCCATTTTCGGACTTTCCGCGCCGAATTCTTTGCAAACCCGGGGGGATACCAAACGGGAGCTACAGAGGAAGTGATCAGCTTACGCAAAGACGGTACCGAGTTCCCGGCCGAGACGAACCTCAGCAGCGTAGAAACCAAACAAGGGTTATTTGCGGTCAGCTTTATATCGGATATGACGAGCCGCAACGAGGCTGCGGCAGAACTCCACGATAGAGAAGAAAAGCTACGCTCACTGGCAGGGACTCTTCTTTCGGCGCAAGAGGATGAACGGAGAAACCTGGCTCGCGAGTTACATGATGACGTAATGCAGCGGCTTGCGATTCTCTCGATCGAATTGGGATCGTTGTCGGACATGCTACCGAACTCAAGTGACGAGGCGCTCGAACGAGTACAACGGCTGCAGCGTCAGGCCCTTCGCGCATCCTCTGAAGTGAGGCGCATCTCACGTGGCTTGCACCCTTCCATTATTACGGATTTTGGATTGAGCATCGCCCTCGAAGCATTTTGTGAAGAGTTTGAAAAGGCTCAGGGCATTCGTGTTAGTTTTGTGGGTCCGACAGAAGATTCACGTTTGAACAACATGGTTGCCACGTGTCTCTATCGCATCGCGCAGGAAAGCATGCGCAATGCCGCTGTTCATGGACGAGCCACTCAAATTAGGGTAGCACTAAGCCAGAAAGAAGGAACCGTTCAGTTGCGGGTCGCGGACAATGGCATAGGATTCATGGTGCCTCCGACTCACAGCGCCACCGGCATGGGAATCATGAGCATGAAAGAGCGTACGCGACTTGTAAACGGCACTCTCAATCTCTCTTCCCAACCGGGTCAAGGCGCGGTGATAACTGCTTCGGTCCCCATTGGGGGATTCACAAATGACGCAGGCTAGGATTTTACTGGGTGACGATCATGCCCTGATTCTTGATGGGATTCGGCGATTACTGGAAAACTATTTCGAAGTGGTTGGATGCGCCGACAATGGACAGAAACTCGTTGACGATGCATTGCGATTGAGACCGGAGATCGTGGTGCTCGATATTGGCATGCCTCTCTTGAACGGAATCGACGCGGCTTGCGCGATTAGAAAGATACTTCCGGCAACCAAGTTCATATTTATCAGCATGCATGCGAATGCTATCTATGTGCGTAAAGCAATCGAAGCCGGGGCATCTGCGTATATTTTGAAGTCCGCGGCATCAGAGGAACTGCTGAAGGCTGTTGAGATTGTGCGCAAGGGCGGCACCAGTTTTTCTCCCGGCCTGGGTCAGGATGTGATCGACAATATCGGAATGTGGCCGGCGAAGACTTCACAGCTTATCGTCGAGCTGACGAGCCGGCAAAGAGAAATCCTGCAACTGATATCGGAAGGCAAGCAGAATAAAGAGATTGCAAGCCTGCTCAACCTATCCGTCAAAACAATCGAATTTCACCGCAGTCGCCTCATGACAAAGGTGGGCAGTCATTCCGTCGCCGAGCTAACTCGATTTGCGATTCGGGAAGGACTTACAAGCTCAACTGATTGACAGAATTATTTTTTCCACACGTTGAATTAGAAATATCCAATGGCAACTAGTAATGCTGCTAGGTGCGATCTGTCCTATATTAATGTATCTTTCGTTCAAGTTATCACACATATTCGTGACATACTGCTGAGTCTTGCATCACCTTCACCTTCAGCGTCTGAAGCAAGCCGAGGTTATATCAATGTTGCACATGAACGAAACGAAGCTCGCCAATATCGACATGCTCAATCTAGTTAGAAATACCGCCGCCAGCTTGAGCGAAATTCTTCCTAACGATACCGCAACATTAGACTTTTACGAACCGGAGACAGGCGCACTTGTGGTTCAGTTCCTAACTCCGGCGGACGGCGAGATCCGCCCTAGAATCGTGCGCTTGCCACTGGATGGATCGCCTGCAGGCGCTGCTTTTCGTACTCTTCAGCCGGTTTTGTTGGAGAGGATGCAAGACTCTCCATTCGCGAGAGAGGCCGTTCGCCATTTAACTCGACTTGGCATGCGTTCCGGCTGTTGGGTACCCCTGGTTCACTTTGGGGAGGCGATTGGAACGATGTCGGTATCGAGCCGGCGTGAAGCAGCATTCGGACCGCACGAGGCCGAAACACTGATGGCATTTGCCGTGTGGATAGCCCGGACGTTCAACGACGCAATGACTCTTCGCCAGGTCCCGGACTGGCGGAACATGTCAAAAGCGGAGGCGCAGTATCCAGGCGTGGGATCATGCAGCATGGTTCAACTTCCATAAACTGAGCTATAGCCCGTCTGCAACCGACTAATTCCCGGTCACAACCGGTAAGAACTGCGCATAAGTCTAATGTAACTAACCATTAAGTTAGTTAGGCAGCAAAACTAGCAATCGCCCTAGATGCGCCAATTCGACTAAGAGTGAAATGATAAGGCCATCTTCGAAAACGATCCTCCATCGTCGAAAGTAATTAACTCTAACTCTGCTTTTCCGCAACCAGATTACACTCGACCCTCGAATTCGCCACTCCGGGCTAATAACTAGCCTGACTGAGAAAGCCTAGCAACAGCAAAGGAGAAAGACTTGATCATGCCGCGTTTGATGTCCCAACCCGTTGAATCGGAGAAGCTTCGCGAGCCGGGCTCGAATCAAAAGAGCGTCGCGAACTGGGCCACCGAATCAACATCGGAACTACCGCAAACTCTCGATCTCACTCACTGTGGTTCGAGAGAGAGGA